>Ga0318567_10000012_pt1 | contig 89452 bp, 57 predicted proteins | sample GRESIP088b5f20_FD_203691 | JGI IMG/M metagenome (GOLD analysis project Ga0318567, IMG submission 203691) | Tropical soil microbial communities from Luquillo Experimental Forest, Puerto Rico - GRE.SIPMG.088b5f20 | ecosystem: Environmental > Terrestrial > Soil > Tropical forest > Bulk soil...
TTTTAGAATTTATTAGGGTTGTGGTTTAAAAGTCTTCATTTCTTAATAATGCAAAACCGCTTGATCTCTGCCGTTCATGTTATAAATTTGGTTACGACAAAACATCATACAATGAACGATGACAAAGAGATACCTACATTATTTGAATGGGTTGGCGACATGGCAACGTTTGAGACTTTATTTACAAAATTTTATGACAAAGTACTAAAGGACGATGTGATTGGGGAATTGTTCAAAAACATGTCACCGGAACATGTGAGTCATGTAACGCATTTTGTGGCGGAAGTGTTTGGCGCGGGCGAATTGTACTCAGTGCAGGATGGAGGATCGCATTCAAAAATGATTGGCAGGCACATTGGTAAAATGCTCACTGAACAGCAAAGGCAACGTTGGATGAATTTGTTGATTCAAACTGCAGATGAGATAGGTCTTAAAAGCGACCCTGAGTTTCGTTCTGCATTTGTTGGATATTTGGAATGGGGCACGAGAATAGCTGTCATCAATTCTCATTTGACAACCAATCCAATGGACGAACAACAGCCAATGCCCTCCTGGGGCTGGGGCGAAACGAAAGGGCCGTATCTGGGTTAGTTGAAGTTTATTAGTGGAAGTGATTTTAGTGCCATCGCACAGGTTCGTTTGTTGTGTCTTTTGGCGATTCAAAAGGCTTTTCGTTTGGTAAGGGTATTACATGTTTAGGGTCGTCGAGCTGTGCTATCCTGCTTTCCACCTGCTTTCTAAGCTTCGCATATGCAGGACAGGGGTTGTTCCAGATTGCCCGTGCCAATTGTATTTTTAAATAGCCGGTATCTGTTGAGCATGGTACAAACGGCTTTCTGTTTAAAATTGAATCCAGTATTTTTTCGCTCCGTTCGTTTTTATAAGTTGCAATCGATTGGATAAAATATACTGCAATGTCAGGATTGCGAAACCCTTCTTTGCAAAGTGAGCGATAAAAACGTTTTGGATAAAAGTCTTCTAAGATTTCAAGGTAAGTGTCATTTGGAAAGTCTGCCATCAGATCAAAAGTTGTTTCATCTCCATGCCAGATATTTTGCTGCAAAATTTCCTTTATCAGAGGAATATCTTCCTTTTTCTTGAAAGCGGCCAAAGCATAGACTGCTTTTGATTTTTGTTCGTAGGTATCAAATTGGCCACGCTCGCGTTGCACCATTTCTTTGATCGCCGGATAGAACTTTTCATTTGTTTCAACCCATCCGGCTCTAAGATAGGCGCAGGTTAAAAAGTTGTGCTTTAAAATTATCTCTTCGATGGTCCTTCCTCTGGTGGCAGAGTCCCTCCATCGTCCATTCATCAGCATGTCATCAGAAACCCGGAAATACCAAAGACCCCATTCTCCCGCATCTGTTGCAACGATTGCAGTATCGTCTAGGTTATTCATCATCAAATCAAAATGATTGAAAGACGGCCGCTCCAACATTTCTCTAAACGCGACAGCCCGCAATACAGGATGCTCGGATTTGCTTAGTTGCTCGAGCTCTTTATCTGTAGTATGTTTTTCAATAAACTTAGTTGCAGGATCAAAGCCAACAATTCCCTGCGAAACAACTTTGGTTAAATAGGGTTGCAATGTTTTGCGTCGGTTTGTGGCCAACAAAGGAATCCCGTTATTCAGAAGAGCAGAGGTTGTGATTGTAAACGTACATAAATTCATCTTTGCCAGCATTTGCTGATTCAGGTGTAACTTGTCTCAGTCTAATGTTTTTTTATGCTCAATTATTTTTCTTCTGATATTTTTCGAAGATCTTACTTACGTTGAAATAAAAAATTTCATCCCCGTTCTGTATTTTTACTTCCATTTTGTCGCAAATGTGATTGGCCGATTTGTCAATACTTTGTTTTTTAAAGTCTGCGTCCAGCATGTCCAACACAAAATATTCTTCTTCCACTTGAATGACTGGAAATGCTGTTTCACAGGTGCCTCCGTCGCCATTGTCAATTATTGAGTGCAAAAGTCCGAACTCTATATCACGATATTTGTTTTTGTTCGCGGTGTCGCCCATAATTCTATACGTCTGTTGTAAGTATTTGTGAGCGAGCATGCTGGTGTAATCAATGCTTAGCATAGCTTTTGTTACCTTAATTACCTGCTGGTAATCCTTCTTTTTAATGGCTATGTATATTTCTTTTTGCAGGCTGTCATACTCGGGTTTTCTCTTTGATTTGACGTTGAATTGTTTGCTATCGAGAAAGCTGTTTCTAAATTCTACATAGTCGATCTTTGTATTGCCTTGCTCAAGTTGTTTTACAAACTCAACGTACTTATCGTTGAATCCGGGAATGATCACATCTGTCGTTTGCGCGAATGAAGTAAATGCGAAAGAGAGAAAAAAGACCGTCGTTAAAATTCTAATCTTGTTGATGTTCATGGGGTACGAGTCGATTTACAATAATGTTCAAAGTTAGGTTCCAGCAATCAATATCATTGCTGTGGCGCCCCAATCTTCGGAGATTCCTTTGCCATTGTTCCCTGCCAGCTCGTGTACATCCACTTGCCGTTGCGTTTTACAAATACGGCAGTGTATAAAAATTCCACCACCAGCATATCATCTACATAAACTTTGCCGCGGCCATTCACGATGCCAACGTTATCATACACCCTGATCTTTTTGTCGACCAGCTTGAGTGTTCCTACTTCAACCATTTTTTGGCGGGCAGTGTCGGCGAGGGATTGCGCTTTATCTGCCGTTACACCATCTGCGTTGATGGTAAAAAAATCATCGGCAACATCCGTTTTGTAATATTCCTTTGAATGCGTGAAATTCATGTTCTTAAACATTCTCGCTTCGGCTGCTTCTACTTCTTTGATTTTTGATGCATCAGTTGGATGTTGCGCCGCGAGATTGAGTGAGCATAATACAAAACTTGCAAGGAGTAATAGTTTAAACTGTTTCATGATTTTTTAGGTTTATGTGAAAGTTAGGTAGGGCATATTGGAAATCTCATTCCTCTTGTTCTGTTTCTTTTGTTTTAGTCCATGCTGCGCCAATAAAATCCCGTTCTGCAGAATGGCCATAATCTAAATCAAAGACCTCGTTTAACGTTTTGTCTCTTAATACCATTTGTTCCAAAGCTACCAGTCTTATATCGCCGGGCATTTGGTCTCCGGTTAGAAACTGCCAATCACCATCGATGTCGTGAACAACTCTAAGAATTGGTTTGTCAAGATCGAGCCATTGCCTTGTTGTGAATATTCCTAAGTTTTTTGGTTCTCTAAATTTAAAGTCCGCGTTTCTATCCAGCAATGGCTGGTCATACAGAAATTTTTGCTCGAAATTTTCTTCCCACGGAAATTTATTGTTTGTATCTGTCCAAACCAGCTGCAGTGCCGGAAACTTCGTGTCTTCATAATAGTTAAGAGCGGCCTGAAAGTAATCTTCAAAATTTCGTTCATCAACTGCCAGAAATTCGGCTCTGCTGTTTTTAAAAATATTGGAATAGTTTGTATGAGGCTTGATCGCATCGTTGTTTTTGATCAATTCTGCTACATCATTGATTATTTCATGGGCCAATTTTTGAGGTAATCCAAAGCAAATGATTTCGGGATGTTTATATGTTTTATATAAGCCAACGCTGTATGCAAATGATGGTGAATATTCAGTACCCCTCACCAGAATAACCTGTAGTCCGTATTTTTCTATGTTTTGTTTTGTGGTATGTAGCAATTCATTTTTGTCCGGGCATTTGTGATCATGGTCGCTCATAGAAGTTTGCTTTTATTCAATTTTAAGTTCGAAGTTATGCAAAGTGCGTTGTTGTAGATACTTATTGCGCGGTAGTCACTTCATTACCTCTTATTCTGATCTCCTTCGATTTTTTGATGTTTTCTTCCGTCCTGGTCAGCACTTTCACTAGTTCCAACTGAATGTTTTCTTTTGGATTATTGATGTCGTCCACAATGATTTGAAGCACGTTGTGTTCGTCGACAAGATACTTGTCATAATCCGCATTGATGATGTTGCCGTCGATCATGAACACAACATGTTTGTCCGCGAGGTTTGTGTATTTAAATTTCAGTTCATTCAGGGTAATTAATTTGGGCACGTAATCAGACTTGCTCTTTATAAGAAGTTTTCCGTTGTATTGAACTCCGTTGATGGTGTCAATTCCTTTAGTGACCGTTATACTTTCAATCGCGTTTGGATTCAGAGTCGCCAGAGAACTGCCTACGAACTTGTCGTTCAGGTAGACTGCGGGTTGCATAGCTGGGTTTAATTTATTTGTATATGTTACTTTTATAATGCTGTCGTTGTCGATTGCAATGCCCTTGTAAATTGGGATTTGCGCTTGCATTGTAACGCTGAATGCGATGAAAGCGAGGAGGAGAATGTGTTTCATTTTGATTTCGTTTATTAAGTTAATGGTGCGGCAATGCGCCTTCAGGTAGATGCTTATTTTTTTCTAATTACATAAGAAGGGACTAAGTTTAATTCATATGGACCGCAATTATTTCAACGTCGCTTCACTACAAGCTTTCAGAATCCAATCGGCGCAATCATTTGACTCGAGAATGTTCCAGCTATGAAAACCTCTTCCTTTTGTTGTGATATATTCCGCTTTGTTACTAATGCCCGAAAGGAACTTGTTTAATCTTTCAAGATCAAACGCATTGATATCTTCAAACTGCAATTTGTCGCAATATTTGTTTCGTACAAAATCCAGGTCCGGCTCGCTGTACAGGCGCACGGGAATGTTTTTAAGAAACTTCGCATTTCCTCCGTCCGTGGTGTTTGCCGAAAATGCAGAGAGTTTGATATAGTTCTCAGGATGCTCATCTGGCGTGCCTTTCAAAGCATCGGTTAAATATTTTTTGATAAAGCCGCCTTCCTTTTTTATCAGTTTGCTTTTGCAATCATAGTTGATTTTGTTTTCGGCGGAGCGATACATGCGGGCGAGATCCAAAGGTGGATCTATCGCAAAAACAGCCTTCAGGTTGTGTGACGTATCCAGACTTAAAAGATGTTCCGCATAACCGATCGCAATGGCGCCACCTGCGGAGAGTCCGCCTATAATAACATTTAGATGGTCGGAATGATAGCGTTCTGATTGCGTCGTGATGATTTCGTTCAACTCCGAAATTGTAAAAGCGTCTGCAAACAAAGTTTGATGTAATTGCGGCACGATGGTAACGAATCCTTTTTCCTGCAGGAGCGCAGGCAATTTAGTTTTTTCAAAAATGCTCCTGGTGCTTTCGCCCCAGCCGGGCAGGAGAATGAGAATACCTTTTATCTCTTGTGCCGGTTCGATATAAGAATAGGAAAGTGTTTCGTGGTTGACTTTGATATTGTCGCTACGGATGGTTTGGCCAAACGAGGAATCAATGCCGATGGTTAAGAACAGCAAGAATGCATAGAAATGGCGCATAATAATAGCCGTTTTTTTTGTTTCTGACTGTGCTAGAATTGAAAGTTATCCAGGTCACAGAAATAGTGTTCTGCACCCCCGACACAGCCGCCAAGTATGACTTTCCCATGCTTTGCCTTGTTCATGAGCTTCGGGTCGGGCATACCGTATACAATTGGAGTCAGGTATTTTGATTTCATGCAGAGAGGGCAAATGCGGCGCTTTTCAAAGTGATCATAATATGCGCGATCCGGCACCATTACTTTTTGTACATCACTAGAAAAACTGTCAGTATCAAAACGATATATTTTGCTCTTCCATCCCGACCATAAAAAATAAAATACCCGCTTTTGAGCATCGGTTAAATCAATTACTGCAGTGTCTGAGTTGCCGATTTTTACAGTGTCGTTTGTTAGCGGAAATATAATAACACCTCCCGAAACTACCAACGAATCATATATGTAAAGCTGCGCCTTGAATGTATGCGATTGTGAATAGGAGATTGTGCTGAGAACTAAAGCAACGATTATCAATGAAATTTTCACGGGAGGGAGTTTTGTTGTTTCTGGTTGATTGAGGCCGTTTATTGTTTGCCAATTTTTTGTTCCACACTAATCACATGAATATCCTGCGCGCCTACATTCTGTAATGTATGTGGTGGCAGCGCTTCGACCCAATTCGCTGCTCCCGGACCGGGCTTTTTATCAAGCGTTCTTGTATCGAGCAGTACGTTGCCCTTATCATCAAACCGCACAAAATCTGACCAGCTCAAAATATACGTAGACGCCGGATATCGATGCGTATGAATCGCCGTTGTTTCACCCGGTGGAATCAACGTATCCAGCACACGCACAAATTCATTTTCGAACAAGAGTTTGTGGTGCTGTGGCGCAGCGATGAGTGCGTCGAGGGAGTCGAGGTAGGGCCAGGGTTGTGATGAAGTTGCGGATTGCATTTGCTTGCTATTGTTTTTTGCCATAAATAAAGTCGTCAGTTGAATCAATGTTCAAGGTTATATTTCTCAATGTCAACAAGCACGTTGAATCCATCGCCGCAATCATGATTTCTCTTTTTTTGTTTACATCCTTGTAAAAGGTTTGTTCAATAATAATACAGTCTGTGGAGTCCCCCGCTTTTTCAGCTAGTTTGCCAAAAATGTTCGGTGCGAATTTCGTCATTGCGATAGTGAAAGAAAACCAGTTTGTGTCAGGTGCGTTTTGTTCTTGGTGACGTTGAAATACACTGTCGCTGGTTAACATTATCTGCCGCTGATTAGTTAGTATCCATGTTTTTAAAGAGTTGTCATTATTTTTCGGATTGTTCGATTTGCAGGATACGATAAAGACAAGAAAAAGATATAAGAAGTATTTCATGCAGAAAATTTGTAAATGATAGTTGTAAAGTCGCCGCTAATGGCTCGTGTAGCAGTCCAAACTGCATAGTTGGGACGGTGTTGCTGTGTTTACTCAATGCTTCGCCACCTCACTCACAGGCAAGGGTTTCAAGGTTATTTGTGAACTTAATATATTTTTTCGAAGCTTGCCAGTAGGATAGTAGGGATTTTTTGGAGAGGGAAGGTTTTAACAAAATCTGTGTTTATGGTCCATCCTGTTTTGCATAGGTGAAGTTCACTGCGAATGTAGGGAGGTGAGATTTGGAAGTGTTATTGAAACGGTCAAAAGTTTTTGCCGAGGTTCAGTTTGATTATTAATCTAAACGTTGAGTATCGGAGTATATTGAGTAAAACATCAGTATTCAAAGTACTTCTTGAATACCAATGTTTTTTAATAAGTATTAGTCATTTTCCCCAAAGTCAGTAGGAGAATTTCGAAATTCTACCTGTAATTTTTCGGCGGAATCTCGGAAAGAAATAAGTGTGTTGGTTAGTTGGTTAACTACATATGCTTTGATTTTTTGTGTTTGTGTTGCGGATAGCTCAGAGTTATATTGAATTAATAGGTCTGTGATATTTTTCAACGATTCAAATTCTTGAATGAGTTTTGCGCGATCCCTATATCTATCACGAAAGAATTGCTGCAAAAAAAATAGCGTATGATTGTCTGCCACTTTAATTTTTTCGAGTAAGGTTGACGGTTCAACATTGTTCAAGAACCCGTAATGATCCAAATGAAGTCTAAAATCTTGCTCTGTCTCATAGCGTCTTTGAAATTCTTGAATATCTGATGTTAGCAAGTCTACAGCGTTCAATATTTTTTGCTTTATTTTATTTCTTTTTTCTTGTTTGATGGCCGCCATGCCTTCTTTATATAGCTGTTTATTAATTGCGCTTATTTCGGACATTCGTCCGCTCATGTCAAATTGAGAATAGCTGTGGTCTGGAAAAGCACCAATTTTAATGACAGTGATTAGACCAGCAAGAAGTTTATTCTTTACGTCCTCAAGGTTAAGGTTGAGTATGTTGTCAAATCTTTCCACATAATGCATTATGCTTAGGTATTCGACCGGGCTGTATCGTCCTTCAGAAGCATATTCGATTAATTTTAAGGTTTGTTCCTGATATGCTTTGTCATCGAGACTAAAGCAATTAGGGTAATTTAGCGAATTTAGAACGGTATATTGAGGTAAAATGTTACCTTTTTCCAAATGGAAGATTTTTTTGAATTCAACTATGAAATTATCAATGCTAAATTCGTCGTGCCCGGTTACATAATTAAAAATACTCTCGTAAAAATGGTATTGTTCACGTGGTATTTTGTAGCTACTAAGCAGCGTATTGAGCTTGGTTTCAGTGGTGTCATTTTTACTCGAATCAGCCATTGTATTGTCAGCAAAAAGGTCTTCTAAGAAAATGTTACTGGCTTCATAGTCTGATTTATCACCATATTTTAATCTTGACGATTTGTATTCAACAGCGAGAGCAATTGTGAATACAAATATATTTTTTAGCTCTTCATTAACCTTTTCTTTGATTTCATTATTGCCATCAATGATTTGGTTTCTTATTTGTGAATAACAATCATGCAAACTATCAAGTGCATATGTGAGGTGTCTAAAATTGTTATCAATTGTTTCTGACAAATTTATTAGAAGATCAATATTCTCATTTAGATAACTGGTAAACACTGGAAAAGTTGAATAACGTCGCTTGATAATATTTTTTAGTGTTTCTGCTACGTTTGGCACAAATTCAACAGTGATGCCAATTATTTTCTCTTTGATGTTTTTATATTGATCCCCACTTTTCAACAATAAATCTTCATTTGAAATTATCAGTACTTTTATTCCCTCATCAACTAAGCTATTAATATAGCCGGTTAAATCCTCAATGTTGAGAGAAGAATCCTTTCTTTCCAGGTCATCAAAACAAATAACTAGCTCACTTGTGTCTAAAACATTTTCACCAATTGTTTTTATGTCGGTTAAGTATTCGTTAGGGCTTCCCAACTGTTGAAAATTGAGAAAACCACGCAGTCCTATCTTTAATATGCTTTGGGTAATCTTTAGCCTTTTTTTTACCTCTGTTTTCTTGAGGTAAGTTTTAAATAGTTTCGATTGATAGAAATCAAGAACAATTTTGGTTGCAATATCTTCTACTGATTTTAAACCAAAAAGGGAAATGTAAATCGGTTTATAGTTCTTACTCGCATCGGTATAGGTCGGTGTTGCATATATTAGGTCTTCTAAAGTGTTTCGATAATAATAGGTTTTGCCATAGCCCCAGCTTCCAACGATTTGAATTGCGAAGTCCGTTTGTTTCAATAAATAATCTGATGCGATTTTTTCTAAATTTTTCATGGTTAGGTGTTGTTTTCGTGTTAAATTTTGTGATGATTTCAGGTTCAATTATGACTGTAATCGATGAACTTAATAATTTTTTTCCAAAAACAAAAAAGCCCGCATCGCTGCGGGCTTCTCAATCAAATAGAAAATTCTTACAACACCGTTATTACAACTCGTCTATTCATCCTTCTATTCTTTTCACTCGTGTTCGGCACCATCGGTTGTGTTTCGCCCATGGAGCTTACATCTATGCGATTCGCGGCTATGCCTTTGCTTTCGAGGTAGGCAGCTACTTCCTGTGCACGTTTGAGGCCTACTTTATAGTTGGTGGCGACGGACGCTATGTCGCAGGTGTGGCCAACGACAGACACACGCATGTCGGGATATTTTTTCATAATGTCGGCTATACTGTCCAGGCGGGATTTTAGACCCTCAGGAACAGTGGTGCTGCCGATTTTGCCAAACTCTAAAGGTTGTTGCACCGCTGTTTTTTCTTCTTCAGTGATGGTTGGAGCAGGAGCGGGTTGCTTCACTTCTTCCACCGGTTGCACTGCGTTAGCCTGTGTATCTTTTTTTACTTCCGGTTCTGGTTGCGCTTTAGGCGCAGGAGCTGGCGTTTCCGCGACAGGAGCCGCAGGAGCAGGTTTTGATTTTTTGTGACCAAAACCAAGTTTCACTTGTATTCCAAATGCAATTGGTTTTGCAGCGCCTGTGCCTTCCATGTTCAGCACAGTACCGGGTGCGATATTGTTTACACCCGTGGCGCTGTAAGGCAGCATCGATCCGCTGCCATCTTTCTTGTACACATTGGTAAGGCTGTAGTCTGCATACACACCTGTGTACAGGCGCATGCATGCAGAGAGCGGGAAACTCACACCTGTTGCAAGGCTCGCCATGGCACCGGGCTTGAGGTCGAGGTTGTGGCTGGCGCTCCAGTTTTGAATGGTGCCAAAGCCGTGTGCAGGCAGGTCCTTCACTTCTACGTTCATGTCAGGGTAGTAGCCGGAAGCTGCGATCTGGTCGGCAGAGGCCTTTGCTTTTCCGCTAAATGGCAACAAGAACTTTGCACCGCCGTTGATGTACCATTGTGTCTTTTCACCAGTCGTGTGGTATTGCAGCATCAGCGGAACGGTTACTGCCCAAAAGGTTTGTTTTTCCTGGTAGTTCGTTGCTTTGATGTTGTATTGAAACGCAGAGCCCATATCATCTACCTGGAAGGAAGAGTAGGGCAAGGCTCCGTTTAGCGTAGCTTTTGTTCCGTAATAGGCACCATTAATGCCGGTCAATATGTTCCAGTGTTTTTGAACGGGAAACATGTAGCCAACGCCCAATGCGCCACCGGCTTGCGGTTTGGCTTTGCCGCCGGGAAGATCGTAGTGCAATCCCTGCACGCCGCCATTTACTTCTATGCTCAATTCCTGTGATATTGCCGTTCCCGTGATGGCCAATAGACCAAGTGACATTGCGAGCATTTTTTTGTTCATCCTATAATGATTTTAAAATTTTAATTTTTAATTCCGGTTCAATGTTGTTGTGATAAGAGTTGTTGTCCTTGGTTTCCTTTTCCGTTGGCTGAAGCTAAAACGGCAATGAATTTGTGTGACCAGCTACATCAACAATTTCAGTTCGAAAGGTAAGAGGGCGCCGGGTTGAGCCGGTCGAAGCCCTCTTACTCACTCAACGACTTTTTACTTTTTATTTCACCAGCAAATTCACACTCGCCTTCGCTCCGTTCTTCAACAAGAGCGTAATATAATACATGCCACGTGCAGATGGCGCTGCGATCGTTTGTGTTGCTTTCACATTCGTGATTTCCTGCTGGATCTTGCCCGACATATCTACGATCGCCATTTTCGCACCTTGCAATGCCGCATCGGTGTAGTTACATGTTACAGTTACGCTGGAACCTGCAGTTGCCGGATTAGGGTATACTTTAATTCCGGCATTAACTGTAGCGCTGCCAGTTAATGTCAGCGGACATGATTGTATAGCTACGTTGTTTTTGTCGGTTGCAATTACATAGTATGTGCCACTTAATGCGCTGGACTCACTGTAGTAAGCCGAAGTTTGGTTTGGCACAAGGCTGTTGTTTTTGTACCACGCCCATTTCGTATAGTTGTTACTGCTGTTGTCAAACATCAACACATCGCTCCAGTGTTGTCTTACCGCAGAAGCTGATCTGTAGTTCACATTGTTGGTTACAGAAGGCGCCGCAAAGTGGTTGGCATCGCCCGCCTGAGATGCAGTGATCACGGCATATCCAGGGAGTACCGGCGTAAGCGTGTTGCTGCTGATGGTTCCAACGTCAGTGCTTGAGATGGCGTAAGAAATCGTCAGGCCACTGTTGGCAGTTGCGTTCAACTGAACCGGTGTTATGTCAGCTGTACAACCAATTGTCAGGTCCTGCACCCAGGTGATTACCTGCGGCGCTTTGGTGACGGTAAGGCTATTGCCAACATAAGAAATGGTGTAGTTGGTGCCTGCGCCAATCGTTCCTTGTTGTATTGCATACGTACCTACATTTTCTCCTGCTACTCTTGTCAAATTACCGGTGGTTGCATTGTCGCCATTTTTCCAGCCCGTCGCAACAAAAGTTAAAGCAGGATCATTCGTGCCGTAAACTTTTGTTTGTGCATTGGCAGTAATGGTCAACGTAGCAGGAGTGATCGCGAAGTTGCCCGCTGTATAAGTGATGATGTAGTTGCTGCCTGCGCTCAATGAATTTTGATTGATTGCGTAGTTGGCAACATTTTCACCAACAATTCTTTTCAGCGCTCCGGTGATCACACTGTTGCCATCACCATTTACCCAACCTGTTGCAACATATGTCAACGCAGGATCTGCATCGCCGTATACTTTCGTTTTGTCATCGGCCTTAACATTCAATGGAACCGCAGTTACAGAAAGATTGCCGGCTACATAACTGATGTTGTAGTTTGCATTTACTGCACCTGTTGCCGTGATTGGATAGTTGCCTACATTGCTTGCTGCAGTTGCAGTCGTTGCAATAGTTGGAACTGTTGTAAGACTTGAAACATCATCGCCATTTACCCAGCCGCTATAAGTAGCCGTAAATGTTGGAAGTGCTGCACCATATGCCTTCGTTTTGTTTTCTGCAGTTACAGTCAACGCTGCCGGAGTGATTGACAATTTTCCATTTACATAGTTGATGATATAGTTTGCATTTACTGCTCCGCTCGCTGTGATGGTGTAATCACCTACCGCACTGGCTGCAGTTGCAGTTGTGCTGGCAGTTGGTGCAGTTGTCAGTTTGGTCGCATCATCATTGTTTACAAAACCGCTGTAGCTAACTGTTAACGCGGGATTGCTTTGTCCATAAACTTTCGTTTTGTCATCAGCCGTAACAGTCAGCGTTGCTTTGTTTACTGCAAGATTACCCGCTACATACGTGATGGTATAGTTTGGAATTACAGCAGCACTTACATTGATAGGATAGTTGCCTACAGGACTTGCTGCTGTGGCTGTTGTAGTGATGGTAGGCGCTGTGGTAAAATTAGCAACGCCCTCTCCATTTACCCAACCGCCATAAGATGCTGTAAGCGTTGGATTGGCATCTCCGTAAATTTTTGTTTTATCATCAGCCCTGATGGTTAACGATGCCGGAGTAATGGTGAAGTTTGCACCAACATATGTAACAGCATAGTTACTGCTGGCTGCCAAGGTTCCCTGTGTAATGCTATAAGTGCCTACATTGTTGCCGGGCGTTCTGGAAAGTGATCCCGTTAATACGTCTCCATTTACCAGCGAATTAATAATTACGAAATTTAAAGGAGGATCCATAGCACCATACACTTTGCTGGTAGGAGCTGCAGCTATGGTAACTGCTTTTGGATTGATCGTAAGCGTTTGTTGTGCATCAACCGGTGCGCCGTGCGTGGCGTCGGCTGGTTGTGATGCTGTGATGACAACATTTCCGGCAGCAACGATGTGCACCTGGTTACCGTTAACGATTGTTGCTATGGCCGTGTTCATACTTGTGTAAGTAATAGCCGGTCCGGGATTGGTGCTGGAGGCACTTAACGTAAGATCAGCATCTCCATATGTGCTCACTGGTAAAGGCGACAAAGTGAGCGTTGGCAAGCTGTTTACAACTAAAGAGTAATTGTTGCTTTTAGAATATGGACCTGTGCCTGTTGAGGCATCGGTAGCGGTAATAGTGAAATTGAACGTACCGCTTGCTGTTGGTGTACCTGCTAAAAAACCGTTGCTCGTAAAACTCATGCCTGCAGGCAATGGTCCGCCAGATAATGAATAAGTGTACGGAGCGGTCCCGCCCGCCGCTGCCAAAGTAGTGGTGTATGCCACGTTTTGATTTCCTACCGGTAAGCTAACCGGAGAAAGCGATATCACAGGAGCCGCTATGGTAAGCGAGTATGATTGTGTTGCAGTTTTTGCAGCCGCGTCAGTAACCTGAACTGTAAAGTTGAAAGTGCCGCCAGCTGTTGGTGTGCCTGATAGTCCGCCTGTCGCAGATAGCGTCATGTTAGCTGGCAGTGAACCGGACGTTACGACAAAGGTATAAGGAGCCGTGCCGTTAGATGCAGTTAACGTTTGGCTGTATGCTGCAGCAACAGTGCCTGATGCTACTGATGTTGGTGAAATAGTAAGTAGTGAAACAGTAAAAGAGTTTGTGGCGCTGCTTGCACTGGTATTGCCCGCTGCGTCCGTTGCTGTAGCTCTTACGCTATGCGAACCGTTGGAAAGAGGCCCTGGTTGCGTGAGCGTCCAGTTACCCGATCCGTCTGCGCCGGTAGTGCCTATTGAAGCACCATCCACTATAACCGTAACAGTGGAGTTGTTTTCTGCCGTGCCGATATAAACAGGCGTTGTAGTGGTTACGTTCGCACCATTCGCAACAGCTGTTACAATTGGTGCCACAGGTGCTACGTTATCAATCGTCCATGTATAGGTTGCAGGGCTCGCATCTGTATTGCCTGCGGCATCGGTTGCTCTTACGTAAAACGTGTGAGAACCTGCAGGCAGGCTGCTGTATGTTTGAGGAGATGTTGAAGCAACATAGGCTCCTGCATCTAGTTTTGTTTCAAAAGTGGAAGGGCTCTCACTGCTGGTATATGAAAAACTTGCACTTGTTGAATTCGTGAGCGAAGGAGGGTTTGCAGTGATCGTAGTTGCTGGCGCAGTTTTATCAATTTGGTACCACGTACCGCCGATATAAGGAACATTGGTAGGCAAAGGGCTCATTCCGTTTCCACCCACAACAAGTCTTAGGCCTCCATCTCCGGTGCCGGTGTTGACTGTTACAGTGTAAGTAGTACCACTGCCGCTAACACCGGTGACACTCGGTCCTGTCAGAGCGCCGGCTGTTGTAAAGCCAAACGCAGCTGCCGTTACATTGGTAACGTTGTCGCTAAATATAACGGTGTATAAAACGGATGATGCATTGGTTGGGTTTGGTGATGCGGCTGTAACGCTGCTAACAGTAAGCGGTACGGGCGTTTGAAAAACCTGGTCAGCACCATAGGCTGTACCTGTGGCGTTGGTTGCATAGGCTCTCACGTGGTAGTAAGTGCCCGGAGTAAGTCCGGTCAGGTTTGTCGTAATTGCACCCGTGCCCGAACCATTGGTCGCTTTGGAATCGGTGATGGTTGGATTGGAGTTGGTGCTGTAAACAACTCCCTTTTCCGTTACAGGTCCGTTGCCCGCATAACCGACATTGCCGGTAACGGTTGCCGTCGTGAAACTGTAGGTAGTAACAGCATTCGTTGAAACATCTGCGCCCGCTAACACTGTAACGGACGTGAGTGCGCAGCCATTATCTTTAACCCATGCGCTGGTGTTGGCTGCATAACAAGATGTAGGAATGTTTTGGCCCGGAGCAAGATTGTGGTAGTACAGATCGCCTGTATTGCCGAGCGAAAGCATCCAGATGCTGCCGACCTGGTAGAAGTAATAAGTGCCTTTGGTGCCGCTTCCCACAAATTGGGAGCCGGTCCAGTTGAGCGTTACGGTGGATGTTTCGTTACAATCGGTAAGTTTCACCGTTTGGGAAAATAGCGAACCGGTGAGCAATAATAATAAAATTGACAAGTAGAGTTTTGGTCTCATATAAATGGGATTTGTCAGCCTTGGTGCGGCTAACTGTTGTTTAGACTAATTGAAACTGAATATGTTTGGAAATGCAGTGTGGCAACCGGCTATATTCGGCGGCTGGCGTTATATCTGCAGAAAATGGTGAGTGACGGCATGGTGTATGCGATATAGTTACACTGCCGTGATTGAGTTTGGTTACGGTTGGTTGTCATGGTTTGGGTGTTTATATTACAATAACGGATTATGCGTTACCGTTAGGCGGTGCAAAGAAATCTAAAAAATCGGAATAGTACTATTAAATTTTCGGGATTGTGCGGTAGGGAGTAAATAATTGAAAGTTGAAAGTTGAAAATGAGTGGAACGCAGATGACGCAGATCGGACTGATTTGCGCTGATTTTTTGATGCGGGATGATTAACCAGATTAGGGACGAATTGCAGTCGCTCTCGGGTGTGTTGTTTATCGACGTGTTATATATGCCGCGGGGAGCAGCATGTGGACAGCGTGCTCTTCTTAGGCAACTTAGTGGCCTTAGTGTTGATAAAACTTGTTGCTCACTCTTGAAGCCTGTGGTTCTTTGATAAACTAAACTTTTGAAGTGCGAAATATTTACCACTCAGGCACTAAGGGCACTAAGCCGCACTAAGTGTTGAAACGAAAGTCTGCAAAATATTTCGCAGCGAGTCAATTTCTAATTCCTGATTTCTAGCTCCTAATTCCTAAAAGTTCCGGTACTGCTTATCAATGAACTGATGAAACTCTTCCCTGTAAGTCTCTCCAATTGGTAGTTCGAACGTGTGGACACGAACAGTCGTACGTTCTATCACATCAACATAATTTAAAGAGATGATGAATGATTTATGAATGCGAATGAATTTATACGGCCGCAATTGATCTTCAAATTTCCTCAGGTTTTGTAGTACCATCACTTTTCCTTTTGTGGTGTGAATGGTTACATAGTTGCCGGAGCCTTCGAGATAGTAAATACTGTCGAGCATTACCTTGATCATCCGGCTATCAGATTTTACAAAAATAAAATCATCCTTTTCGGGTGAGAGCAGTTGCGACGATTGTGCGGGCGATGTGCTTTGCTCAGCACCGCTGATGGAGCGAACTTTTTTTACTGCACGCTCAAATCTTGCAAAAGAAAAAGGCTTCAACAAATAATCAACCACATCCATTTCATAACCTTGCAAAGCGAAGTCAGGATAGGCAGTTGTTAATATTACATTCGTATGTTGAGGCAATCGCTGTGCAAGCGTCAGCCCGTTAATGCGACTCATTTGTATATCGAGGAACACAAGGTCGAATTGTATTTTCCCGGCGCTTATGTCCTGCAAGGCTTTTGCGGGATCTTTGTAAACCTGCACCAGTTCAAGGTCCGGGATGCGTTTGGCATATTCAGTGATTACACCGAGCGCATTTGCTTCATCATCAATCGCGATGCATTTTATCATAAGCTAAGTCAATTTGAAGTTCTGCAATATATTTTCCGTTTTTCTCCTGCAATGAAATGGTATGATGACCGGGATATAGCAATGACAGCCTGCGTTGCAGGTTGGGCAAACCAATGCCGCTTGTTGCATCTTTTACTTTTCCTTCATCAATTACATTTTCTACGCGATATAAAAGTTGCTTGTTTTTAATTTCGATCAATGCAGTGATAGGAATTTCTTCCGTGCCCAACTGCCCATGTTTACAGGCGTTTTCAAGAAATGTGCTCAATACCAGCGGTGCAATCATGCATTCTCTTCCGGGCTCGTCGATGTCTGTTTTTAGTACGATCACATCATCCGTAAAACGAAAGAGATGCAGTTTGATAAATTGTTTCAGGTATTCAATCTCTTTGTACACTGAAACCTTCTCGTCTTTGTTGTGTAAAACGTAACGCAGCAGATCAGAGAGTTCCAGCAATGCATCTGCCGTGGATGCTGATTGTATTAATGCGAGATAATAAATATCATTAATGGTGTTGAACAGAAAGTGCGGATTGAGTTGATACCGAAGCAATGCCAGCTCAGCATTTGTTTTTTCCTGTTGTAAAATTCTCGTTTCCCTGTCCTTCACGAACCAGTCCCGCATGTATGCATAGCCCACGCCCAGTAACATATACACGAGCATGCTTAGCGTTGACCACAGATATGCGTTTGATGGAAGTGACAAATTGGAGATCATTACGGCGCCCTTGCCGGCGGGCATCTTGAATACTCTGGTGGGTGTCAGCAGCCACTTTTGTCCCATGTTATCAATCTTAGCCAGCAGCAACAACAAAACAGGTACAATGATGAAGAGCAGATAAAATTTTCTTTTGGCAATGAAGTAGGGAAAGATAACGAATGCGCCCATAGCAATAGATAGGAAGCAGTTGCAGTTAATAAAGAAGCGGCGCATGATAATGATCTGCGGATCGGCAATCTTTAACAGCGTTCCGGACAAAAGATAGAACAGGAACCAGAAGGCCTGGAACGCCAGAAAGAATAAAGCAATCTGTTTGACTTTGCTGCTTAAAGTCTGTTGTGAATTCGCTAAAGGCATACTGCAAATTATCTATTTCTGCGAATGGCGCAACATTTTAAAGGGTAAATCGGAAATCTAAAGTGGGGGAGGGAGTTCACGTAGTTTATTGGGGTGTTCACATATTTGACCCAAAGCGGAAATAATAATTTGATAATTATGTACTGTCAATTACGGGAACACAACACAGCAAAACCATTGAACCATTCCTTATTAAAACCGGTACTCTTTTCATTTTACCTATAATAAACGCCTGATGAAATTTTATACAGCCGCCATCATATGCAGTTCGCTTGTAGCAAGTGCCAGTGCGCAAAGCAAGATCATATTTAAAGGAAAAGTATCCGGTGATACAAAGGGGTACAATAAAATATTTACGTACACCGGTCATACCACAAAGGATTCAGCGATCATATCAAACGGAGCCTACACACTAGAGCTTCCGTATGAAGGGCCAATACTCCAATTGTTCTATGACCAATATGATGTGAGCAACAATCACATGTATCAGCCTTACGGTGTGTTGATCGACAAACCGGGGACCTATTACCTTACAACCGACATCACCAAAGGATTTCATACGACGAAAGTAACAGGAGGCAAGACGCCGGAGTTGTATCAATCTTATAATGAAAAACAATCCGCTGCATTTAAACAGGTAAATACTGGTTTGGAAAAAATCTATGGCAAAGGATGGTTGCCTGAAACCGACCCAAATGCAGCAGCCATGGGCAAAAGCAGGGATTCATTGCAAAGAGCTATCATCGTTCCCATGGTGATGTCCTTTGTAAAAGCGAACAAGGATAGTTATGTGTCGGCCTTTGTTGTAGGCGGTTATGTAAGAAACATGATGAGCGTGGAGGACCTTGAGAAAACATACGCACTCTTTTCTCCTGCTGTCAAGAAAACAGACGATGCAAAGAAAGTTGCTAACTATATACAAGGATTAAAAAGCTCGGCTATCGGTGCAACAGTGAAAAACTTTACAGCAGTGTCGCCCGAAGGAAAACAGTTTGATTTTGCTTCGCTGAAAGGAAAATATGTGATCATCGATTTTTGGGCGAGCTGGTGCAGTCCTTGCAGGCAGTCATTTCCGCACATGCGCGAAGTGTACAGGACTTTTAAAAGCAATGACTTTGAAATGCTGAGCATTTCCATCGATAAAGACAAAGCCGCGTGGTTAAAAGCGGTGGCACAGGAAAACAATCCATGGATACAAACGCTGGATGATAATGCAGTTGCAGACAAAGGCTTTGCCATCACCGGCGTACCAACAACATACTTAATAGATCCGCAAGGAAAAATCCTTCTGAAAGAAGTGGGCTTCGAAAGCACAAAGAAAGGCCCGATGGAACTGAAGCTGGAAGAGCTTTTCGGAAAATCTGTACCTGTTGCTGCTGCTCCAAAAAAAGAAGAAAAGAAAGAAGCTGTGAAGATGGTGGAGATGAAAGCGATGCAGTAGGAAAGTAATGATGAATGATGAGTGATGAATTATGAATTGTTAAACATCGGCGATTCTTGATATTAACATGCATATGTCATCCGCAAGAGCTCATCATTCATCATTCATCATTCATCGTTCATCATTCATCATTCATAATTCCCCTTTGTTTTTACCAATTGCTAATTCTCTTTAAAAACGGGAACGGGGACTCCTGCGCCTGTATTTTTTGAAAATAAAAAACAACAAAACTATGCTGTCTTATTCCTCCCAAAGCACCCACCGAGTGTTGGGCATTTTCCTGATTGGAACAACATTGCTGGCATCCTGCAAAAAGGATGAAGCAAAAAGTAGTCTCGCCGGCTTAAGCGAGTTTAGTATTAAAGATGTAAATGTCACTTTCAAAATTGATGAAACAACGGCAACCATTCAAAACACTGACAGCTTGCCATTTCAAACCAATGTATCTGCACTCGTGGCTATCTTTAATGCTGTGCCTAACTCAACCACCAAAGTGAATGACGTGGTGCAGGTATCAGGCACTACGGTGAATAATTTTTCTTCTCCGCTTATGTATACTTCAGTTGCACAGGATGGTGTAACAAAACGCAACTACACCGTAAGAGTGAACGTTGCCAAAGTGGATCCTAAAACGGTTGCATGGCAACAAATGACAGCGAATGGCGGCTGGGGTCCTTACCGCACATCCACTGCAGGATTCTTTGGTGGCAAGCTTTGGGTCGCAGCAGCGGAGAGCGGATCTTTCGGTGTGTTTAATTCCGGATTGTGGTCTTCTGCAGATGGCATCACCTGGACAAAAGTGACTGCGAAAGATGATTCAAACAACAATGTGCCTTATGCAGAGCGCCAGACAGGTGTGTTTGGTTTCAATAATAAAATGTGGCTCGTGGGTGGTCTTGTTCCCGGCATCGGTTTCAACTTTAGTAACGTGACCAACAAAGTGTGGAGTTCAACAGATGGGGTTTCATGGACGCTTACTACACCGGCTGCAGGTGCTACAATATGGTCTGCTCGCGAACGTGCCGCAGCAGTTGTGTTCAACAATAACCTGTTCGTAGTTGGCGGAAACGGTTACCCCGCATTCGGTAACGCAAACTCACCGGGCACTGCAATGAATGATGTTTGGAGCAGTACTGATGGTACTACATGGACACAGGTTACAGCTGCGGCGGCTTTCATAGCAAGAACAGAACCCGCTGTATTTGTGTACGACAGTAAAATTTGGGTTGTGGGTGGCAGAGACAATTCTGGCAAACTACTGAACGATGTTTGGAACTCTACTGATGGTGCGACCTGGACGCAAGTAACGACAACGCAGGCATTTACGGGAAGATGGGGCCATAAAGTGATTGTCTATCAAGATCAGCTGTTCCTGTTTGGCGGCGAAGTAAATTCAACGGACGCGTCTAACGAATTGTGGATCTCCGGAGACAAAGGAGTGACGTGGACAAAAGCTTCTGCAGGTGATGTAAGAGCGTTGCCTTCGAGCATTGCCGGACGTGCACATTTTAGTTACTTTGTAAACAATAACACTATCTGGATTGTGGGCGGACAAGCGTCAATGCCGGCGCCGGGCACTTACTCATTTATCAACGATACCTGGAAAGGCCAGTTCCCTAATTAAGTAATTAAAACAAAATATTGCTGGTGACATCACTGCATGTCATCAGCAATGTTCAACTGCATTTTCTATTTTAATAACCATTAACGACTGCATGTGGCTATGGCTTTGAGAAAAAAAATACGAAAACATATTCTGTATCTCGTTGCAATGTCGTGTATAGCGACGATGTTGCACGCACAGGATAAAACTTCGACGATGCGAAAAGTAGAAGGCACCGTCAACTCAGCGAAAGACGGAGCGACTATTCCCGGCGCTTCTGTTCGAATAAAAGGTTCTAAAAAAGGTACCACAAGTGATGAGAACGGAAAGTTTCATTTAATTGTACAACCAGGAGACACGCTTGTTGTAACGGCCGTTGGCTTTGCAAAACTTGAAACGCCCTGCAATAAAAATGTCTTCCAGGCACTCACGCTTTTGTCTGCCAGCAAAGACATGAATGAAATCGTAGTTGTAGGTTATGGTAACGAGAGAAAAAGAAACATCACAGGTTCTATTACTTCCATCAGTGGTGCGGAGTTAAACAAAGCAGCAGACATTTCGTTTGACAATGCTATCACGGGCAAAGCTGCAGGCGTAAATGTGTTGTCGAGTTCTGGTGTTCCGGGTTCTGCGACTGCTATCACTATCCGTGGTTTGAGTACATTGAACCCTGACGGCAACCAACCATTGATCGTTATTGACGGTATGCCCGTTTATGGCTCGGGCAAGACCACAAACACAAGTAGTTTTAAAAACTCTACTGTGGCAATGGGAGGCTTTGGTGGTGTAAATGTGAGCAACACGCTTACACCGGATCAATCATTTGAAAACAATCCGCTGGCTTCTCTGAATCCCGCAGACATTGAATCAATTGAAATTTTGAAAGATGCATACGCTACTTCCATCTATGGTTCACGCGGTTCTGCAGGTGTTATTTTGATCACCACAAAAAAAGGCAATAAAGGAAAAACATCTTTCAATGTTCGATATACTGCAGGCGCAGTTCAACCGATAGCTAAATATTCATTGCTCAATGGTTCGCAGTACAACGATATTTATACAACTTATTACAAAGAGTTAGGACAAAATAAAATTTTCAATTCGCCTTACAACACCAACTGGCAGGATGAAGTAACACGCACCGCCTTCACACAACAGGCAGATGTATCGATGGCCGGTGGAACAGACAAAGCACAATTCTTTATCAGCGGTTCATACACCGACCAGCCAAGTTATGTGATCAACAATGACTACTCAAGATATACCGGAAGAGTAAATGTAAATTACCAGGCATCGAAAGCAATATCACTTGGAGTGAACATGTCGATGAACTACTCAGCGAATTCATCAATGAATGCACCGGCCATTTATCGTGCAGCGATAACGAAGGCTCCGAATCTTCCGATAAAAGATTCTACAGGAAATTATTATTACGGTATCGGTAACAATCCTTACGGTAAAACGGATGCAAACCCTGTGGCGGACGCAAATTTGAATACGAATACACTGAACGTTTCTGATGCGTTGGGCAATATCTTTTTGCAATACAAACCTTACTCATGGCTCAATCTGCGTTCGGAATTTGGTACACAATTCACCAACTCAAACGCTTACACAAGACGAGTAAAACTGCCAAGTGGTTTCGGCGACGATGCGGTACAAAGCACTACAAACAACAGGAAGATCGTGGTAAACAATACCATTACTTTTCTTAAAACTCTCAGCAGCAATCATTACATCAATGCGATTGTTGGACAGAGTTATGAGCAGTCAAATGAATCTACTACAGGCATTGGTGGATACGGTTTTTTCAACGACAACATCAGGAGCATAACAGCGGCGAGTCACAGATATGTGTCTTCCGCATTGAATCAAAAATGGGCGCTCGTGTCATATTTTGCAAGAGCGAACTATGAGTTTAAAAATAAATACCTCGCGGGTATCACTTACAGAATTGACGGCTCATCAAGGTTTGCGAGCAACAACAGATATGTTGGCTTTCCTTCCTTCTCTGCGGGCTGGCGCTTGTCGCAGGAATCGTTTCTCGAAAATGCAAAATGGATCACCGATCTTAAGGTACGTGGAAGTCTTGGTTATTCAGGCAACAACAGTACAACGTCATATTACGGAAGCCAGGGGCAATACGTGATCAATAGCGACAACATCACTTACGCGGGAACACCGATTTTGCAAATGGCACAACCTGACAATCCTAATCTGAAATGGGAAAGAACGAGATCAGTTGATATCGGTTTGGATGCAACATTGTTTGACAGCCGCTTAACTGTAGTGTTTGATTACTATCAGCGTCGCATTAAAGACATGATACTGAACTCTGCGATACCATTGTACCAGGGCTGGACATCACAACCACAAAACATCGGCGACATGATGAACAAAGGTTTGGAGCTGACGATTACAAGCGATGTGATGAGAAGAAAGAATTTTTCTTGGGCAGTCAATTTCAACATCTCACGCAACACCAATAAAATCGTTAAGCTGAATTTTGGCGGTGAAGAAGTGGGCCTTGCAAACGATGCTTACAAATACATGAAAGAGGGAGAACCTGCTGCGCAATTCTTTTTGTATACATGGCAGGGCGTAGATCCAATGACAGGCAATCCTTTGTGGAATGACAACAAGGGCGGCGTTTCTCCTATACCACCGGCTTCTCTTTTTGCTGTAGTAGATGATGTAAATAAATTCAGAAAACCTTACGGAACAAGTTTGCCGGATTTCTTTGGTGGTCTTGGAAACACGTTTACTTACAAGAACTGGGAGCTGAATGCATTTCTTTCATTCTCTTACGGAGGAAAAATGATCAATGGAGCAAAGGCCACACTGCTTACTTATTCAACGGCAGATGCAGGGAATTTGAGCACCGATATTCTTGATCATTGGTTGGTGCCCGGTCACATGACGGCCATTCCAAAATTAGCGAATGCATCCATTACAACATCACCAGGTTCAGCGACGAGTACAATGGATTTTACAACGAGCCGAACAATCAGCCGTTTCCTGGAAGATGCGTCGTACCTGCGTTTGCGCACACTGTCGCTTGCTTACAACGTGAGGACGGACAAGCTAATGCGTGCCACAAGAAACACCGTGCGAACTGTACAAATATTTGCAAGAGGAACCAATCTGTTTACACTAACGAAGTACACTGGTTTGGATCCTGAGGTGAATGCGTTTGGTTCATCGGCATTGCAATCGGGCTATGATGAAATAACAATGCCGCAAAACAAAATGTTCCAGATCGGTTTCAATGTTGGATTGTAGATTTTAAAGAGAAGTAACCATGACAAAAAAAATATTTCCAATAGTGTTTTTTATCGCGGCAATGTCGATTATCGCCTGCAATAAAAAGCTAGATATATCACCGGAAAATACATTGGTGGATAAAGATGTATTTGCCACTGCTGCCGGCGCTGAACAGGCTTTGATGGAAGGCTACTATAATTTGTTTGGCTCTGCCACACAATACATCGCTTATACGTTTGGCGACTTTAGCACCACCACGCTTAACCATGCCATCAACTATGACGCATATGTAACCGGTATGGCGTTGCCCACTGATTACAACGTAGTGGGTATGTGGACAGAATATTTTCAAACCGTCAACATAGCAAACAATGTAATTGATAAGATACCACGCTTTGGTCAGTTTGATCAGGCGAAGGAAGCTCAGTTTATTGCTGAAGCAAAATTCATTCGTGCATACGCTTATCTCGAGTTGCTTAAATTGTATGGTGATGGCGCCTTAACCGGCAAAATGGATGGACTTGGTTTACCGCTGCAACTCACGCCGTTCCAGGGCTACAAGACCGGACAGGTAATTCCACGCTCGACCAACGGCGATATTTTTAACAGCATTGTAAAGGACCTGACTGATGCTGCAGCCGTATTGCCAGAGAAGCAGGCAAATGATCTCAACACAAGATCGCGTGCCACAAAAGGCGGCGCCAATGCATTGCTCGCAAGATGCTATTTATACATGGGAAAATTCAAGGAAGCGGGAGATGCTGCAAAAGCGGTGCTCGATGAAACGAGTACTTATTCGATCGTCAATAACCTTTTGCAAGTGTTTCCTGCAAACCCTTCCGGTGCTTCGCAGAATCTTACAACTGAACACATACTTGCATTTCCGGTGAGCCAGATGGTGGGTACGAGTACAACTGTTAGTAACAACATTGGTTCCATTTATTATTTCAAACGTTCATTCTGGATCAACAAAGATTTTATGAATGAATTTGAAGCCGGTGACCTGCGTGTAAGTCAGCTGATGTTTAAAGGAGACCAGATATACAACACCGATCGCCTAAATGATTACACAACATTCAAATTCAATAATCAGAACAGCCGGGATAATGTGCCGGTGATAAGATTGCCTGAAGTAATGCTTGTTCGTGCGGAAGCATTGGCAAGAACACAAGGCGTAAATGCGGAGTCGATCTCATTGCTCAATACAATAAGAACACGTTCATTGCCAAACGCTACACCCTTTACCAGTGCCGACTTCGCAGACGCTAATGCATTGATTGAAAAAATATTGCAGCAGCGAAAATTTGAACTGGCCTTTGAAGGATTTTATCGATACGATTTGATACGCACCGGAAAACCTTTGCAATCACCTGATTTGCCTGCAGCGAAAAAGGTGTTGCCAATACCTCAAAGTGAAATTGATATTTCCAATGGTCTTATAAAACAAAACACTGGGTACGCGCCTTAGTTGTTCTTTGCTCTTAACAATTTGATTCCATTTAAAAACAAAAAATGAATTGTATGAAATTTTTTGACCGGGCCCTTATGCTCGCAGGTTTGATGTTTGTTGCTGCGAATAGCTTATTTGCCCAGGATTCCATCCGTTTTCAAAACATCAGTTTTGAAGAAGCCGTAGCAAAAGCAAAAAAATATAATAAAGTTGTGTTTGTTGATGTGCAAATGGCTAAGCCTTCTCCGGCCAATTTGCAGGCAGATAAAGATGTGTTTAAAGCTGATTCAATCGTCCGTTATTTCAACGATCACTGTATCAGTCTCAAAATGAACATGACGACAGAAGAAGGTAAAAAGTTTGCGCCACATTTAGCGATGCTTATGTATCCCGCTTATGTGTTTTATGCCGGAAATGGCGATCAGCTTGACTTTACGAATGCCGGTAACGTTGTTAAAGATCCTGCTGTATTAATGAACAAGGCTCGCAGTTCAATGGCTGTTGCGAAAATTAAAAACGATAATAAAAGATCCATCACTTTCACTGAAAATAATTGGGCCTCCATATTGGCACAGGCAAAGAAAGAGCATAAGCTGGTGTTTGTAGATGCTTACACGCAATGGTGCAGGCCCTGCATCATGATGGCGAAAGATGTATTCACGCTTGATGTTGTTGCTGATTTCTACAACAAAAACTTCATCAATGTCAGCCTTGACATGGAAAAAGGCGAAGGCCCTGCACTCGCAAAAAAATACGGCGTAAATGCTTACCCATCGTTCCTCTACATCGATGGCAATGGTAAACTTGTATCACGCGATGGCGGCTACCAGGAAGCAGATAAGTTTATTGATGCGGGAAAGAAAGCGTTGGGTAATTAGGAATTAGGAATTAGGAATTAGTGGCACTCGAAGTTTTATTAAAGATGCCTGTTGGGCGAGAGACCCTTAGTGAAGCTTAGTGGCCTCAGTGCCTTAGTGGTAAAGAAACTCCCGAATATTTTGAGTTGTTGCAACAGAAGGGACTGCTAGTGGGACATAAATCCCGCTGCGGGACCCTCTATGCCTCAATGTTTCTATAAATACAAATTAAAAGTTCAAACTAAATAAAATGAAAAAGTTGTTAGTGGTTGCTGGTGCATTGCTTGCCATCAGCACGTTACAGGCGCAAAAGAAAGTTGCGAAAAAGTACATTGTCATTAAAGGGAAAGTTCAGTTTATGAATCCCGCTCCGAACACTTACTTAAACAAAGTGTGGTTGACAAAAAGTAAGGGTTGGGATAAAGTAACCTATGATTCAGTAGATGTTGCAGCAGATGGTTCGTGGCAAATGAAGGTGGATGCGACTGTTCCCACTTTGTACAGAGTCGACATTATGAAATGGGATCACGTTACTGTGTACACAGATTCTTCCGTAACGATCAATTCAAGGGGTTATGATACGGCCAAGATGAAGATTAAGAATGCTCCCTATGTTTTTGTAGAAGGGTCTGACGATAATGATTTTATCAATCTTGTTGATCACATGGTTTACCGCAATTATCAGTCAATGATCGCGGCTGGTCAGGAGATGTACCAGGCAGAGAAGGCCGGAGACACTACATGGGCCGCTTATCTTAAAAAGAAAGATCCCTACAACGCACTCGGCGATGATTTTAAAGACAGGCTGAAAGTCTTGATCCGTGCGTATCGCAATCGCCCGGTAGTTGTGTACGGACTTGGCATGTTGAACTGGGAAAAGGACCAGGACATTATCATGCCGATTCTTGCAGATTTAAATAAGCGCTACCCGTGGTTCAAAGATGGCAAAGAAATGAAAGCGGACATGGAGGATAAAATGGCAAAAGCAAATTCGCTTAAACCTGGAATGCCTGTCCCCGTGATTTCTTATCCTGATAAAAATGGTGTGATGCAGGGACTGGAGCAGTACAGGGGAAAATATGTGCTGATCGATTTTTGGGCAAGCTGGTGCGGACCGTGCAGACAAGCCATTCCAAAAGTGAAAGAACTGTATGAAAAATACAAAGGCAAAGATTTTGACATCGTTAGTGTTTCAATAGATGACAACAAAAAAGCGTGGGCCAAGGCGATGGAAGAAGAAGGAATGCCATGGCAGCAATTGTTGAGTCCGGATAAAAATGCAACCATGAAGAACTTCCTGTTTTCGGGCATTCCAACGATTTACCTGATCGACAAGCAGGGAAAAATTGTAAGCAAGTATATAGGGTTTTCAACAGAATCAGCGAAAGAGATCGAGAAGGTGTTAACCCGTAGAGACGGATGATAATCCGTCTCCGCAACACCCGAATGAAAATTCGTCTCCGCAACACTGCATGATATCTGGCTTTAGCCAAAGGAAATAAAACAAATTCTGATGAAACAAAAATATTTAATGATTCTGTTTTTTTGCGTGGCCAATTATAGTTGTTTGTTTGCACAAATGGAAGCCGCACAAAAAATAAGCTGGGATTATGACACAACAGTGAAATTCAATAAACCAGTTCCTGCGTTGTGGGATGCTATAAAGGATCCGGCGAAATGGGCAGCGATCAGCAATGGATACATCACATCGATCGATGTAAAGGGTGAAACACACAATCTAAAACGCGAGATAACATTTGCTGATGGCAGCAAAAGAAAAGATGAAGTGACGCAATATCAACCCGAGTACAAATTCATTGTGCTGAAGATCACTGATCCGGTGCCCGTCTCTGTAAAGAACAATACTCTTGCATTTACTGCTGCTACAGAAGGAGATGGTGTTTCAAGCTTGCATGTTTTCTTCAGGGCAGAGGGTGATGAAGCGCAGAAATCAATTCTGATCAATACTTTGAGAAAGGAGATCGCGAATTATATGGAAGGACTTAGGAAGAGTTGAAAATAGAGAAAGAAGCAGATTTTCATGATTGTAATGATTTGAAAAGATTTTCAATTAGGAATCCCCTTAGTGCAACTTAGCGTCCTTAGTGCCTCAGTGGTAAATATTTTGAAGCAGAAAAATCAAACCGTTAAAAGACTATTCTGATTTCAAAATTTTGTGGATATTTTTTCCACCACTAAGGCACTAAGGACACAAGGTTCACTAAGAAGATTCTTTCATCGCTGATGCATTTTCAATTTTCAACTTTCAATTACATTTCCACTTCTTCCAATTCAATTCTTTTTGTTTTTCTTGTGGCATTAGGTTGTTCCTTGCCTGCTTTTATCGGTTTGAGTTTGAACACAAACACAACCAGCACAAAGCAGCCTATCGCGAACAGTACATCTCCCGGAACCCTTAACCAGCGCAGCATTTGCATGGTAGGTGTTTGCAGGAATTCTGCTGATCTTGCATACCAGTATCCTTTTTCAACAGAAGCTATTACTTGCAGCAATCCAATTGGCAGGAGACTTCCCACAACCATCAACAGCAATCCAATGTTCATCGACCAGAAGGCAAAACGAAGGCCTTTATTCTGCCAGCCTTTATCTTGCGTAAGACCGCGCAATGCAAATAACATCAAACCGATTCCCAACATTCCATACACGCCAAACAATGCAGCGTGACCGTGTACAGGCGTTGTGTTTAAGCCTTGCATATAGTACAATGCGATCGGAGGATTGATGATGAATCCAAAGATGCCTGCACCCAGGAAGTTCCAGAAAGCAACTGCTATGAAACAATAGATCGGCCATTTATAAGCGCTGATCCATGGAGTGGATTTACTCACTTTGTAGTTGTGTAATGCTTCATGTCCTATCAACACAAGAGGCACTACTTCCAGTGCGCTGAAAGATGCACCCAGCGCCAGCACTGCGGTTGGCGTTGCTGTGAAGTACAAGTGGTGGAAAGTTCCGAGTATACCACCGGCAAGGAAAATGATGGTTGCGAACAACACAGAAGTTGTTGCTGATTTTATGTTTAACAATCCCATGCGGCTGAATATAAATGCAGATACAACAGTGGCAAACACTTCGAAGAAGCCTTCTACCCAAAGGTGTACAACCCACCATCTCCAGTATTCTGCAATCGCAAGATGCGTTTGTCTGCCATACATCAAGCCTGCACTATAGAACAACGCAATGGCAACAGACGAAATGATAAACAGCAATAGCAAATGACGATTTTCATTTTTTTGTTTCAATGCAGGCATTAGCGCTCTCAGCATCAACACGAGCCAGATAACAAGACCTGCCAGTAACAATATCTGCCAAACTCGTCCCAGCTCTAAATATTCATATCCCTGGTGTCCCCAAAGGAAGTTATTAGCCAATCCGAATTTTTGCATAATGCCCAACCATTCGCCCAGCAACGATCCGCCAACCACTACGATCAACGCGCCAAATAAAACATTTACACCAAGCTTCTGATATTTGGGCTCGTATCCTGAAACAAGTGGGGCCATATACAAACCTGTTGCCAGCCATGAAGTAGCGATCCAGAAAATGGCCAGTTGTACGTGCCAGCTTCTTGAAACTGATTCCGGTAGGAACTTAGAAAGTGGAAAACCAAACAAACCATTTCCTTCAACGCCATAGTGCGCAGTAATAATGCCCGCCAATATCTGCACAATAATTAACGCCGACACGATGCGGAAATATTTCAGCGTCGCCTTCATCGAATCGGTCTTTTTGATGTTGCGTAAAGGATCAGTGGCAGGAAGTTTTTCAACATGATTCTCTTCTTTATTTTTTGCATAATAGAAGATCAATAAGCCAACACCAGCAAGCAGTATAATCACGCTGAATCCTGTCCAGAAAACAAGCGAAGAGGCAGGCTTGTTGCCAATCGTATCATCAGCGGGCCAGTTGTTGGTATAGGTTATTTTTTCGCCCGGCCTTACTGTGCTGCATACCCATGATGTCCAGAAGAAGAAAGCATTCATTTTTTGCATGCGTTCCTGTTCCTTAATTGTGTTCACGGGAATCGCATAGAAATTACGCAGTGAATCATAAGAAGGATCATTCATGAACAACTTTGTGTAGTGCTGTGAGAGAAATTCAAAAGCTTCTGCTCTCTCTTTTGTCAGCACAATCATATCAGCTGATTTATCGAAAGTGTTGGTGCGGATATTTTGTTGAAGCTTTGATGTCAGATACGCTTTTTGTTCTTCGTTCAATGCTTCAAATTTTTTCCCGAAGCCCGCAACCGCCCATTTGTCTAAAATAAAGTTCGCTTCTCTATGCAGGTAGTCAGCGTTCCAGTCCGGCGCAATATAGCTACCATGTCCCCAGATGCTGCCAACCGTTTGTCCGCCGATGGATTGCCATATATTTTGCCCATCCTTTATGTCTTGTCCTGTGAACAACACTTGTCCATCAGCAGTAGTTACTGAGGCAGGAATAGGAGGCGCGGATAGATAAATGTCGCGACCATAGTAAATAAGCACAGCAAAAGAAATACCAATAACGGCACATAGAGCCAACCATAATTTTCTTGTTTGCATATTGGTTATAGGTTTGTTTTGTTAGTAACTGTATGTTTTAATTCTGCCAAATCAACTGGCATGACACTGCCCTGAGGCTTAACGAATAAGCCCTTGCCAGCGCTTTGCAATAAAATTGGCGTTTGTGTCCATGTGCAGTAACGAAGCGTCAACTTCTCCCGGCGGACATGCAATCGATATTATGCGGAACTGCTGAAATAGCCTCCAGTCAATGCTTTGAAGGGTATGCAGCTGAATTGCGGTGCAAACTTACTTAATAAAGGATAAAAATGTCTTTTATTTAGACATGATTTTCGTCAGGAGAGATTTCAGGCAAAGGTTTCTCGCGGCGAGCGCAGCGGCGCAGCTGTTTCACGCAAAGGCGCAAAGGGAAAACGAAGGGCGCGAAGGGTATTAGCGAACGCAGCAACTTGATGGAACACAGATGACACGGATTAGACGGATTTACACGGATCTTTTATTGGATATATAGTCAGGCTGGAGTTGATAATCATTCGAGCAAATCTTTGTGGATCCATCTTCTCAGTGTCGTCTGTGTGATTTCTATTTTTTGGGACTCGTTTCTTTTATCCATTTGAAAAAGTCATCTGCTACTTTTTCCCATTGCTCTTCTGTCGAAATAATTTTTCCAGACTTGTCAAAAAATGCTTTAAAGAAGTTGTGGTCGCAGTCTACATATGGTTTTAAAGTGAGATTGTGCTTGCCGTTTCTTATGAAATCAAGGGGAAGCAGATCGCAGTAATCAGATGTTATATCGCGGGTGCCATAACCTGCAAAGATTGGAATGTTTGTTTTTAAAAGATCAGGTAACATTGGCGTGGAGAAGCTTGCCCATTGTTTGTAGGTTTCACCGTGGGGACTTGCAATCTGATCAGGATTGTTCCACATTTTTTTATATTGAGCATACAGTGTGTCAATCTCCTTTTGAGCTTCATCGCCGCTTATTTTTCCCGTTAAAGCATCGCGTCTTTGGGCTCTTATATATTGGTCAAATCTTCCCAACGGATTTCCTGCCAAATAAATTTCGTGTGTCACATGTTTATTGATCGCTCCAAGTTTCGACACAACTTTACTTCCCTGCGAATGGCCCGCAATAACTATGGTCGAAGGATCTACCCATTTTTGTTTGAGCAAAAAAGCAATGACTTCATTTGCTGCTGTCACGTAATAATCGACGTAATCATTTTTCCAATACTTCTCCGGAATTTTCTTTGTGACAGGATCAATATAATATGAATTCTTATCTGCTGAAGTACAGAACACAGGAATGCCGGGTTTTGAAATTTCTACAAAATAATATTCATTCAAATGTTTTTTATAATCAAACGGCATTGTTTGATTCCATGTATGAATTGAGTCTTCCTTATAAAAAAGCGAATAGGGCAGTGATCCCTGGCAGAAAAGAAATACTGGCTTCTTCACCTTGAATGTTGTGTCGCTCACAATGAAATGGATACTGTCGAGCGAGCCTTTGATATTGAAAGTTGTAAAGCCAAAATCTTTTGGACTGTTTTTACCAGTAGTTTGTGAAAATGATAAGTGGGTTCCAGAAAGAACGACGATAATAATAAACAGAATACGTGAAATCATAGTGTAAGGCTTAGCAAAAGTTATAATGAGTTATATTATAATGCGCTAATATACAGGAAGGAAGTGAAACTATAATTGTGCGAGACTGCTGGATCGCTGATCCTCCGCCTGAAATCAATCAGCGTAAATCAGTCACATCTGCGTCATCTGCGTGCTCTCTTATTTGGAGAAAGTTTCTATCTTCAACGCATAAAAGCAGCAATGGAATCAAGGCTTATTTACGAAGCTAATAAAAAGGCGATAGGCAAAGTTGATTGGGTCCCACAAACGGGTTCAGAGTGGGCCTATTGTGGCGTAAAAGACGATTTCAGGTATGAGTATATTGAATCTGAATTCAATGAGTTTTTTGACCAGGACGTATTCTATTTCGCCACTACGCGGAAAGATTCCTTTGAAAGTGCAAAACCAGACTTGATGAAGCATGTTGAAGAGATGATAGGCGTTAGTGGGTTTTGTATCTGGGATGAGGATTTTAAAAAAGTAATTGAGTTTAATACGATTGGCACATTTCGTAAAGGAGCGTACGATAAAAATGTAACGTTTCCGCAAAAAAATAATAAGATCAAAGCAGGCTCACCAGACAAAGTAAGAGGCAAGCTGGTGAAATATAGAAAAGGAGATTGTTTAAGTATTCATTGCGGCGAAGGAAAATATCTCGCAGTTTTTATTTCAGAGAAATTCAACAAATACTATGATTTTACTTTGTTTGACTTTTTCGAAGATCGCAAACCAACAGCGGATGATTTTGTGAACGGTTATTATTTCGGCAGATATGGCGATTCCCCTGAAAGTGTATTCCCATGCGTTGAAAAAATAATGATGGATTGTCTGGAAATTGATGCCAGTCCTGATGTAGAAAAGATCGTGAGCTTTGAATTCACGGAGTCTTTGTCGATGGGCTCATACACAGGCGGAGGAACCGGAGGTTTTACCACTCTTTTGGAACGTTACAAGTCAGATATTGGAAGGCGCACAACAAACACCGAAAATTTCAGTAAGCGTCCTGACGTATCTTTTATCGGCGACCGTCTTATGAAGTTTAAGGAAATAATCAAAAAAGAAGCGAAAGTTAACTAGTATAGTCCAGAAATTATCAGTTGATAAACAGTCAGCCGGCGTTCGTTGAGTGAGAAAAATCAGCGTAAATCAGCTAAATCAGCGTCATCTGCGTGCTTCCTCACTTCCCAGCTGCCTTCAGCAATCTCTGCTTCCAATTCATTCGCATCCCAACCGCAATAGCCAATGAAAATTTTGATGTCTTTTCCTGTGATGGTGCGATCGTTAATGAGACGCACAGCAGTTTTAAAATCGCCGGCGAGGTAAATGTTGTTGCTTACCAGCGTGCCGCCTTTTATTAAGTCTGGCCGTTGATGAATGAAGAAAAGGTGCTCGCGGTCCACAGGGCCGCCATCGTGCAAAGGAAAGGGTATGCCGTGTTTGAATTCTTCGAGCTTATTGAGTTTGCGATCAAACAGTTTGTTGGTCACGAAACCCATGGCGCCTTTTTCATTGTGCTCTGTGATGAGAATAATGGTGTCTTCGAAAAAGGTATCGTTGAGAAGAGATGTGCTGTGTAAAATGCTGCCTGCTTGCATGGGAACAAAGCTAGGTGAAATATGGCACGCAGATGACGCTGATTAAAACTGATTTACGCTGATTTTTTGAGACGCTGCAGCGTCTCGATATTCGGAGAGCAAGACCTGACAGGTTTTTAAAACCAGTCAGGTCCGGGCTCTCACGACTGTCGGACGAGCTTCTTGAGTTGCGACGAGATTGCTTCGCAGCTCCCAAAAGTGTGACATGCTTTCTAGTTTGCAAATATCATGACTTTGCGCTCGCAATGACGAATGCGGCACCCGAAGCGTTCAATAGAATTACTACCGCTGAAGTGTGCGACGCAACGGCTGCTTAATAGTAGTAGTAATGTTCGGCTCCAAAAAATGATTCACCTAAAGCCATGCCGCTATTTCATTGTCACCTGTTGTTCTGTTTGTTGTTGCTTTACCGGAGCTTTCGCAAATGCTTTCTTATTCAACCATGCCCTCACCGGCTCATCGTACCATTTCAAACAAGCGTAGGCTATTGCCACTGCTGAAACAAACACCAAAATTGCAACATGGTAGGCTTCTTTCAACGGCATTTTTTTATCAGATATCCAGGCCGTATATGTATAAATAAGCGGATAGTGCGTGATGTAAATAGGGTAAGAAATGTCGCCCAGGAATTTGCAAATTTTCTTTCCTGCATTGCTTTGTATTTCGCCGCTTGCTCCTATAAAAATTATTAGAGGAAAAATCAAAACGATGCTAAGTGAATCGTAGAGGCCATTCATCCACAGATGTGCGGGTGTTCCGATTCTTGGTGCAGTAAGCACGATGATGGTCAATAAACTGCTCCACACGAATGCATTTTTGATATTGCGCAGTTTGGTAATGCGGAACAAAAGCAAACCGCCAAAGAATGGAAACATAACTCTGCAAAAGCCAATACGCAGTTGGGCCGCGTCCAGCGACCAGCCGCCGATAACATCGCCCTGGTTAACTGCAAGATGTATCAGTGCTGCAGCGGATAAAACGACCAGAATGGAGAGAATGGTTTTTGAAAGCTTTCTTGCGCCAAGTGCATAAAAGATGTTGACAACATACTCAAAGAACAGCGACCATGCGGGTCCGTTAAGCGGATATGTTTCGGCCCAGCCGCGAATGTCCATCGAAGGCGGTATGGGCAGCATCGTGCAGCCTATCAGCATGATCAGCAACATTTGCCACATTGGTGTTTGTGCTATTGTTGGAAAGATGCCGGAGGATTGAAAGTAATAACAAATGGCACCGATGATCGATCCCATAATAACCATTGGCTGAAGCCTTACCAGGCGACGTTTGAAAAAGTTGCCCGTTGTCATTTTACCCCATCTGTCGTCATAGGCATATCCAATTACAAAGCCGGAAAGCAAAAAGAAAAAGTCAACCGCAAGGTAACCGTGATTAATGATTTGATCCTGGTGGCTCGTGGCATGTGCTTCGCACAGGTGAAATGCAACGACCATAAGTGCTGCAACGCCGCGCAATCCATCGAGAATGGCATAGTGCGGTTTTGTAGATAATGAATTGTTCTTCATGTTGACAAAAAGTAATGTTGGGTTAAAAGCTAACGAGGGGGCAAGATAGTCATTTACTTTTGAGTGGTAAGTAATGATTTGTAAGTGATTAGTGCAGCTTTTTGCTGTTGTTATTTGTCATCATATTTTAAACATTGTGTAGTTGCTTCCTGCAGTTTGTGAGAGGCGGGAGAGGGCTTTTTACATCTCTTCCTCGGGAACGTTTGCGTACAAATATATCGCTCATCACTTAGTGCAAACATTTGATTTTGGTATTTTTAGCTGCGGATTAAATAACGATTGCCAAATGAAAATTTCCTCATTAGACCTAAGTCTGTGACTTAGTGGCCATAACCTTTGCCATGAAATAAGATCCAGTCATAGTACAACGGGATTTTTATTTCCTTTTCCGTCCTCATTTGTCTTCCGTCATTTTTTCCGGTTCAATTAAGATGTTATAAAGCATCGCAGAAGTTGACTTAAGCTTTTAAATATATACCACAACAATCACTATTATGAAACCATTACTAACGATTGCTCGGGAGCATTTGTGTAATACAAATCCTCTCCTACGAAAGGGCGCCATTCTGTTGGCAGCGTGCGTGCCTTTGATGTCATCGGCTTCTCCTTCTATTGGATTGAGGCGGCATTTGAATGCTGTCGTAACCAATTCAAATCATCCACTCGGAATTATTACAGGTAAAGTAACAGACGATAAAGGCGAGGCGCTTGCAAATGTTACCGTTATGGTGAAGGGACATAACAAGGGCGTTTCCACCAGCTTGCAGGGATTGTATTCCATTAGTGCAGACAATAACGCTGTGCTTGTTTTTTCTTTCATTGGTTATGAATCACAGGAAATAGGTATTGGTGGCAGAACAACCATCAATGTGTCGATGGTTACCAACAAGAAAGAGCTGGACCAAGTGGTAGTAGTGGGTTACGGACAAGTGAAGAAAAAAGATCTTACCGGTGCCGTAGTTTCAATTAAAGGCGATGAAGTAAAGAAAGTTGCCGGCAACAACGTGATGGAAAGTGTGCAGGGTAAAATGCCGGGTGTTGATATTGTAAGAACGAGCGGCGCCGCAGGTGCCACTGTAAATATTACCGTTCGTGGCAACCGTTCTATCACTGCGGCAAATGGGCCACTGTTTATCGTAGATGGTATTCAGTATTCAAACTACCAGGACATCAACCCCAATGATATCCAGTCAATGGAAGTCTTGAAAGACGCGTCTTCCACAGCTATCTTCGGTGCGAAGGGTGCGAACGGTGTGGTGATCATCAGCACCAAAAGAGGAACGAGTGGAAAGGCACACATTACTGCAGGTGCATATTATGGTCAGAGCAAAGTGGCCGGTTATCCTAAACCAATGACAGGTCCTGAATTCGCTGATCTTAAGCGCCAGGCATACCGCACAACAGGTCTTTGGAACTCACCGGCTGATGATTCGCTCGTGTTTACAAGTGCAACGGACCTTGCCGCAGTAAGAAACGGCGTGTCCACTTACTGGCCGGGTTATCTCATTCACAACGGATCCCAACAAGATTACAACATTGGCGTTGCTGGCGGTAGCGAAAGAACTAAAGTTTATTTCTCAGTTGATTATTTAAGAGAAACGGGTATCCTTTCCAACGATTATCAAAACAGATATGCAGTTCGTTTGAACATAGAACAAATGCTGGCTAAAACATTTAAGGTTGGATTGGAAAGCCAGTTGACATATTATAAAGGCAACTCGAGACAGGACGGTGTGCTAACCGTTGCGAACAAAGTATTGCCTTATTACACACCATACAATGCTGACGGCACGCTGGCGAAATATCCGGGCAATGGTGCGCAGTTCAATCCATTAATGGAAGAATTACCTGGTGCATATATCAACGAGACAAACACCACCCGCATTCTTTCAACCGCTTATGCAGAATGGAAACCCTTGCAGGGCCTGACCATTCGCTCAAACCTTGGCATTACCAACAACAACTCACGCAATGGATTTTTTGAAAGTGCAAACACCATTGATCGTGCATTGTCTTCAGGCTCTTTATCAAGAGTTACCAATGCAACAGGTACAGATCTTATCTGGGAAAACATTATTACCTACCAGAAGAAATTTGATAAACATAGTTTTGAAGTTACAGGCGTAACCAGTTATATCGCCAACAAGGTAGATAGCTCGCAGGCTGCGGGAACAGGACAATTGCTGCCTGGTCAGTCTTATTACGCTTTGCAAAATAACCCGGCCAACCTGTTTATTTATAGCAACTATGTTGGAAGTAATTTAACCTCCGGCGCTCTTCGTTTAAATTACAGCTATGCAGGAAAATATTTGGTGGCAGCAACGATACGTGCTGATGGTTCTTCTATTTTGGCCGCAGGAAATAAATGGGCCTATTTCCCATCTGTGGCTGTTGGCTGGAGAGTGATTGACGAAAACTTCATGAAGGGCCAGCATATTTTTTCAGAACTCAAATTAAGGGCAAGCTATGGTACAGCGGGTAACTATGCGGTGAAGCCTTATTCAACACAAAGCCTGTTGTCTCTTATTCCGTATGAATACAACGACAAAAGTGCACTCGCTTATGGGTTTAGCCCTCGCGCCGGTAACCCTAATTTGAAATGGGAATTGACCAATACGTTGAACATCGGTCTTGACTTTGGTTTCTTCAAAAACAGGTTGATGGGAACTTTGGATGTCTATGATTCCAAAACACACGATCTGCTGCTGGACAGAGCATTGCCTACAACATCAGGATATTCAGTGATTACACAAAACGTAGGTAAAACAGAAAACAGCGGTTTTGAAATAGGTTTGACAAGCACGAATATCGAAAACAAGAATTTCACATGGTCATCTACGGTGACCTTCACCCACAACAAAGAAAGAATTGTTGAGCTGGTAGGTGGACAAAGCGATGTGGCCAACAATTTGATCATTGGTTATCCTGTGAAATCCTATTATGACTATGATAAAATTGGTATCTGGCAAACAGCAGATTCAAATTTGGCAAAATCATATGGATACAAACCAGGCGACATTAGAGTGCGTGATATCAGCGGACCAGGTGGCAAACCCGATGGTATTATCGACGCAAACAACGACAGAAAAGTGGTTGGATCTGCAGTGCCGAAATATACAATCGGCTTTGGAAATGATTTGAAATTTAAAGGCTTCGACTTTAATATTTTCATTGTTGCAAGACAGGGACAAACATTTGTTTCTGACTACGCAAACAAATTCGAACCAAACGCAATTGAAAATGGCGCCGTTGTTGACTACTGGACACCGGAAAACGCAACAAACTCTTATCCAAGACCAAACTCAAAAATATCAAGAGCGGCATTGCCGTTTGCAACAACGCTTGGATACCAGGATGGTTCCTTCGTGAAGATCAGAAGCATGACTTTGGGTTATACACTGCCAAACAGCATAACCAGCAAGTGGCATGTGAATTCACTGCGTTTTTATGTAAGTGCAAAGAACTACTTCACGATGTCTAAGGTGAAAGACTACGATCCGGAAGGAAGCGGTTCATTTGAAAGACCGTTGACAAAACTGATTGTAGGAGGTTTGAATATTGATCTGTAAACCATTTAAGAAGTTATTTATGAACAAGAATCATCTATATATATGTTTCATTGCACTGGCCGTTATTGTATCGGCCTGCAATAAAAAACTGAACGAATACAACCCAAGCGGTACGACTCCGGCAAATATGTACACCAATGCGGCAGGTTTTGAAACGCTCGTAAACGCTGCCTATAGTTACGACCGTTTCTGGTACGGAAAAGAAGAAGGCGTGAGCATTTCAGAAATGGGCACCGATATTTGGACAAGTGGTAATGGTGATGTGTACCCGCAGTTAACGCAGTACCTGAATCTAAAGGCGGTGGGAAGTACTACCGTGTCACTTAGTTTAGAGTGGGATAATTTTTATGCAGCCATCAACCTGTGTAACACAGGTATTGCGAGTATTAGCAAGGTAACCGATTATACCGATGCGCAAAAGAGCATGCGGGAAGCCGAATTGCGTTTCCTTCGTGCATTTTACTACTGGCACATTGTAGAGACCTGGGGCGGCGTACATTTTACTACCGTGCCAACAGTTGGCGTTGCCACAACAGCAAACCGCACACCTATCGACACGTTCTATCGCCAGATATTTACCGATCTTCAGTTTGCAGTAAATAATTTGCCTGCTACTACAAGCGACTATGGTCGCGTTACAATTCCTGCTGCCAAAGCATTTTTAGCGAGAATGTACCTGACCCGCGGCATGTATGTGCAAGCTGCTGCAACGGCAAATGACGTGATTAAAAATTACGGATTTGCATTGCTCACAAACTATGTTGATCTGTGGAACATGGGTAACCTGAAAAATAAAGAAGTGATCTGGGCAGTTGATTATTCAACAAACCTGACGTTAAACGATATGGCAACAGCTGCATATCCACAGGGTCACTCACGTGGATCAAACAGTGATCACCTTTTGTATTTGATGGTGTATGACCAGGTGAATACCGTGGCACTCATCCGCGACATTAACAATGGTCGCCCATTCAACCGCTACATGCCAACACTGTCCTATCTTAAAATGTTCAACAGGAATTTTGATTCACGTTACAATGGTTCGTTCCAGTCATTGTGGACAGCCAACAAAGCGGGTGGCGGCTTCAAAGTAGGAGATACGGTTTGCTGGGCCACACCGGACACCATAAAGGATATAGCGACAAGAAAATACACTACCTACGATGTTACAAAAGTGTATAAAGCAGGTGGTGCGAACTTGCAAAACAAATTCTATGTTTCTCTTTCCAAGTTTAAAGACTCAACCCGCGCGAGTTTGGCAGAGGCACAAAGCGCAAGAGATGTGTTTGTGATTCGCCTTGCTGAAATGTATCTGATTGCAGCGGAAGCAAAATTCAATACAGGTGATCTTGACTCAGCTGCTTATTTCCTCAACGTTGTGAGAAAAAGAGCCGCATTACCGGGACATACAAATGACATGGTCATTACAGCTGCACAGGTTAATCTCGATTTTATTTTGGATGAAAGAGCGAGAGAGTTGGGCGGCGAGCAATTGCGCTGGTTCGATTTAAAACGTACCCACAAATTGATCGATCGCATCAGGACACAAAACCTGAATCCCGATGCGGCTCCACAGATTCAAGATTATGACACGGTGCGCCCGATCCCGCAAAAACAATTGGATGCAGTAACGAATAAAAGTGAGTTTACGCAAAATGGAGGATACCAATAAGAGAGAATTAAAAATTAATAATTAAGAATTAAGAATTCGGTTCTCTGATTTTTTTGATCTGGTTTTATTTTATTGATTTGAAAAAAAATAACATCGGCAAGCTTGGCTTAACAAGCAGATCTTGTCGATGTTTTATTGCCTTACATTTGAGCCAGGCGACAGAATACGCATTGAGCTTTTCTTGCGTCGCACACTTGTGCTTTGGGTTCTTTATTGAACACTTTTGTGGCACGACCGTTACGTTTAAAATAACTGTTGCGCAGCCGCACAGTTATTAATTGTTAATTATTAATTATTAATTCGCAAATAAACAATGCAAAGAATGAATAAAGTCATCACTGTACTTTTAGTGACCCTCCTCTCTTTCGTCGCGCCGCCCAAGAAAATTAAAATCTGGCTCGTAGGTGATTCGACAATGTCGGATAAAAAAACAGAAGCCTATCCCGAAACAGGTTGGGGCATGCCTTTCAGGTATTTTTTTGATTCTACAGTGGTCGTTGACAATCGTGCGCAAAATGGCAGAAGCACCAAAACCTTTCTTTCTGAAGGAAGATGGCAGGCAGTGATGGACGGTTTGAACGAAGGCGATTATGTTTTCATACAGTTTGGCCATAATGATGAAGTGCCAACAAAAGTGAATAGTTACGTAACGGAAGATGTTTTTAAAAGCAACCTTCAAAGATTTGTAAAAGATGTAAGAAGCAAAAACGGTGTACCTGTTTTGTTAACGCCCGTTGCCAGACGTAAATTCGACAATGCAGGAACTGTAGAAGAGACGCATGAAAAATACGCAGCTGTTGTGCGCACTGTTGCAAAAGAAGAGAAAGTATTGTTCATTGACCTGGATGAAAAAAGCAAAACTTTGTTGCAGCAATTCGGAGTAGAAAATTCTAAATTGCTGTTTAATCAATTGCAACCAGGTGAACATCCAAACTATCCAGAAGGTAAAGAAGACAACACACACTTCAATGAGTTGGGTGCACGAAAAATGGCAGAGTTGGTGCTTGCGGAAATCAAAGAGCAGAAATTCGATATTTCAAATAGAATAGTTCAAGGAAAAAATAAAAAGTAAAGGACGTGCGAAACAAAAAAATCATTGGTGCATTTTTAATTACTACATTTCTATCCACCATTCAAACAAACGCCCAGGTATCAAAAGTGTGGGTTCCGGACCAGGGAAATGGTACCTACAAAAATCCGGTGATCAATGCAGATTATTCAGATCCAGATGCGATCAGGGTAGGAGATGACTTCTATCTTATCGCATCAAGTTTCGATGCAGTGCCGGGATTGCCGATACTACATTCCAAAGATCTTGTTAACTGGACAATCCAGGGTTACGCGTTGTTGCGTCAGCCACCATTTGATCATTTCTCCTCAACGCAGCATGGCAACGGCGTTTGGGCGCCAGCCATACGCTATCACAACAGCGAGTTTTACATTTACTATCCCGATCCTGACTTCGGCATTTACGTAACGAAAGCAAAAAACATCAATGGTCCGTGGAGCGATCCTGTTTTGGTAGAAGCCGGCAAGGGCTTGATTGATCCATGTCCGCTTTGGGATGACAATGGAAAAGTATATCTCGTGCATGCATATGCCGGAAGTCGTGCAGGCATCAAAAGCATTGTTGTTGTAAAACAATTAAGCGCCGATGGAAGCAAAGTAATTGACGCAGGCAAACTTGTATATGATGGTCATGAAACGGACCCGACATTAGAAGGCCCGAAATTTTATAAACGCAACGGATACTACTACATCTTCGCTCCGGCGGGTGGCGTAAGTACAGGATGGCAACTGGTTCTGCGATCAAAAAACATTTACGGTCCTTACGAAAGAAAGGTTGTAATGGACCAGGGAAAATCTCCGATCAATGGTCCGCACCAGGGTGCATGGGTGGATACAAAAACTGGCGAAAGTTGGTTCCTCCATTTCCAGGACAAGGAGGCATATGGCCGTGTTGTGCATCTGCAACCAATGACTTGGAAAAATGATTGGCCGGTGATCGGCGTTGATAGCGACGGTGATGGCAAAGGCGAGCCTGTGGTAACATTCAAAAAGCCAAACGTTGGAAAAGTATACCCAATCAAAACACCAGCAGAGAGCGATGAATTCAATGGAACAAGTCTTGGCTTGCAATGGCAATGGCAGGCGAATCCCAAAGCTACATGGGCTTTCATGAATACAGCAAAAGGAGCATTGCGCTTATACGCTGCGCAAATTCCTGATTCTGCTAAGAGCTATTGGGATGTTCCGAACGTACTGCTGCAGAAATTTCCTGCGGAAAAATTTGTGGCAACAACCAAACTGACATTCACCGTTAACCCTAAAATAAAAGATGAACGGGTGGGTTTGGTTATTATGGGACAAAGCTATGCCAGCATAGGATTGCGTTCTACAAAGGATGGTATCAACATTGTGTATGCTACCTGCCGCAACGCGGTTAATGGCGAACGGGAAACGGAAAAAGTATTGGCAAGTTTATCCGGCAAAACAGTTTGCTTACGTGTATCAGTAAGCGAGGGTGCAAAATGCGAATTCAGCTACAGCGTTGATGGAGAGAAATTTACCAGCACCAACGAAACATTCCAGGCTGAAGCTGGCAAATGGATCGGCGCGAAAATGGGATTGTTCTGTACACGCACTGTAGTAACAAATGATGCGGGATATGCAGATGTGGATTGGTTCAGAGTTAGTAACTGAATAACTGAATAACTGAGTGGAGTTGTCTTGTGTTTGTTACATCATGTTAATGCTTAGTCGCAAATATTTACCACTAAGGCACTGAGGCCACTAAGTTCCACTAAGAGAGGTCTAAATTTAACGCAACCCTTATTGAAACTTAGTGTTCTTAGTGTCTTAATGGTGAAAAAAAACTTGTAAAATTTTAGATCAAGATTGGACAGATAAACAACTTGCATTGCTCAATAGATATTCAAATGCTGAACGGAGCGTCGCAACAATACTTAATCAAGGGTCAAATGCCGGCATCCAAAAAAAACTGCTGCAAATTTGAGAAGATAGAGGGCCGGCAACCATCAATGATTCAATAATTCAGCAACTCGCTTCACACTCGATTCTCTCACTACTAACTCCGCAGGCAGCACACGGTTCTCGAAAACCTTCACGGGACGTTTTGCTTCCATAAGATTAATCAGCATTTCGGTGGCAATTTTTCCCATTTCAAATGCGGGTTGTCTGACAACAGTCAACGATGGTTGCAGGAGATCCGTTGTTTCAGCATTTGAAAAACCAACGACCGCAATGTCATTAGGTACACGGATTCCCTTTGATTTTAAAAAACGCAGCACGCCCATGGTGATCTTGTCTGAACTCGCGAAAATAGCCTGTGGCCTATGTTTCAGCTTCATCAACGCATTCATTTCTTTCTCCAGTTCATCGTAAAACAAACCGGCGTGTGCACAATACCTGATCAGGTTTTCATCCACTGCAATGTGGTGATCGTTCAATGCTTTTCTGTAGCCATTCAATCTTCCCTGCGTAATAGATGAATGTTGCGAAAGAGAAATGCTGGCAATTCTTGTAAAGCCATTTTCAATAAGATGTGTAGTGGCGTCGTAACTGCCGGTGAAATTGTCGACCGTTACTTTATGCGTTTTGATATCGTTTGCAACCCTGTCGAAAAATACAATCGGCAAACCCTTACTGTGTAAGCTTTTGAGATGATCGAAGCTGGTTGTTTCTGCAGATACGGAAATCAACAAACCATCCACCGATCTTGATGAAAGATAATTGAGGCCGACTATTTCCCGCTCAAAAGATTCATGCGTTTGGGAAATGATAACGTTGTAGCCGCTGTCATAAGCGATCGATTCAATGCCATTGATTACCTGGGAAAAAAAGCTGTTAGCGATTTCGCAAACTACGATACCAATGGAGCGGCTCCTTTTTTCTTTGAGGCTGAGAGCGATGGGATTGGGTCTGTAATTGTGTTCCTCCGCATATTCGCGAATGAGTTTTTTGGTGTCGGGACTAATTTCCTGACTGTTCCGCAAAGCACGGGAAACCGTGGATTTGGATAGTCCCAACGCAGTCGCAATGTCTTTTATAGTAATGGCTTCAAACCTCATAAATTGGCAGTAATACAGTATGCTAAAAATAGACAATTTAGTATTACGGCAATTTGTTGATTATGAAGGGGTTGGTCGGTGGGAAATGAAAAAGGCCGGCAAAGCCGACCTAATATGAAAGCTAAAGAGAGATAAAATTAATTGGCACCATGAAGAGAAATCGATGCAAGCTCTTTTCCAAGCTCTCTTATAACTGCTTCGATTTTTTTAACCTGCTCCAGGGATGGATGTTTTATGCCGGATTTGTATTGTCTTACTAAGCTGGCATTCAATCCCGCCATCTCAGCAATGTATGACACCGTCAAGTAATTGTGTTTTTCAAAGAAGGTTTGTATGTCGTAGGCGAATTTAAATTTTAATTTACTTTCATCAAATCCCTTCCAGGAGCGATCATTCTTGCCCTCATGTTTCCAATAGTCTACTGCCAGCTCGCGTAAACTGTTTTCAATTTCAGTTTCCGTTTGCCCTGCGGTAGTTGCGAGGTAGTCGCCTTTTTCGAAGCGGCCCCACAATTCGCCATCGCCCTTTTCAATTATTATTTCTAGTGTCATAGCTTGTTACTTATGAAAGTGGCAGGGTTTTTACAACCCCGCCTTTTTCCAAATTTGCTTTAAAGTTCCAGCAGGTAAGTCCTTTTTTCCATGATCTGGTATTGTCAACAGATTCGGATTTTTCGGATGTTTAAAGGTTTTGTGAGAACCTTTTTGCCGTACAAAGACCCAACCATGCTCTGAGAGAACCTTAACGACCTCAGAAGCTTTCATGAATCAAAAGTAACGTTTGTGTTACTTTTTACCAAATGTTTTTTTTGAAGCTGCGATATTTGATTTCTCATTAATGCGTTATCTCGCAACAGGCAGCCACACACTCATTTCACTATGCCCGCGATTGGCCCATGTATAATAAGGGATCAGCTTGATCGTTGTTTCCTTCGTTTTATTTGAAAACTCCTGGTACAAACGGTTTTGCCAGTTATTGTTGTTCATGCGGCATGCTGCTGTACCCGTTAATGACATCACTTCGCTACCTGAAATACTCATCGGCTGTGGTGTAAATTGTATCGACGCAGGAATCATGATGTCAGCCACTTTTTCGTCTTTAGGCAAATCAGTTGATTCAAGGCAATACACAACCGGTCCGCGTTTTATTGCAACCATATTGCGAGATTCTTCCACCAGCGGATTCGATTCCATCAACTTTGTTTTCATCGGCAACGTAAGAACAATGCTATCGTTCTTCTTCCAAGCTCTTTCTACTTCCACATAAGATTCTGCGTGAATGTTCTCAACGGGTTGTCCATTAACAGTGATCGATGCTTTGCTGCACCAGCTTGGAATACGCAGGAACATCGAAAACTTTTTAGAAGGCGCCTGTTGCATTTTGATAACGATCTTATCGCTCCATGGGTAGTTTGATTCTTGCGAAAGTTTTACAACGGAACCATCTTTCAATTTTGTAGAAAGCTCATTGCCGCTGTACAAATTACAATAGATCCCTTTGTCGGAAATGCTATATGCATAGCTGGAAATTTCAGCAATGGTGCGAATGATATTAGGAGGGCAACAGTTAGACAACTTAATGTAAGCCTGTCTTCCTCCGGCCCAGCGAAGTGTGTAAGGGAAATTATCAAACGAACTTAATGGGTTAGTATAGAAAAATTCGTTGCCGGCTAAATTAATGCCCGACAAAATACTGTTGTATAAAGTCTGCTCCAGCACATCAATGTATTTTGAATTAGCAGTCGCCTGGAACATGCGCCAGTTCCACAACAGATTGCCAATGTTGGCGCAGGTTTCGTTGTATGCCATTGTATTGGGCAATTGATAATCGAGACCGTAAGCCTGGTGCGTCTTTTGAATTTCGTTAGGATTATATGACGTGCCGTTCGGTGAAACACCATCGTACATAGCGCCACAACCACCTGTGATGTACATTTTCTTAAACACGAGATCGTTCCAGATATGATCGAGGCAGTACATTAACGAATCATCTTTTGTTTCGGCATAAACATCTGTAACTCCCGCGTACAAATAGTTAGCACGCACTGCATGTCCGATTGCTTTTGTTTGTTGGCGAAATGGTACACGATCCTGGTTGTCATCCGTGCCATCATTCGTATATCCGCGAATGTCGATCAGGTTTTTGGCCAGCTCCATGTAAGCCTTGTTGTTAGTGGTTCTGTACAATTCTATCAGGCCCATATAATGCGATGGACAAATAGCATTGCGGGCGAGTTCAGGCGAAGCATGTTGGTAACATTTGTTTAGAAAATCAGCCGCTCTGATCGCGATATTAAGCAATGATTTTTTTCCTGTTGCCCGGTAATGTACACAACCCGCCGTCATCAAATGTCCGAAGTTGTAAGCTTCAAAATTAATCCGCTCTGCAAATGCTTTTGCCCTGGCCGGATCTTTTCTCGCTTCTATCAATGCAGGTGTATAGATGTAGCCATCTTCACGTTGAGCCTTTGCAATTACAGCAATTGCTTCATCCATCATGGAATCAAGCTTCCTGTCTTTTGTTACAGCATAAACAGCAGCTACAGCTTCCAGCACTTTATAAAAATCTCCGTCGTGAAAAGAAGGGCCCGAGTGCGAACCCGTGTCGATGCCCGCGGCGATCTTGAAGTTTTCAAACGAGTGACTTATGTTGGCATCTGTATAAACGTGCCAGATATTAGGAATCATTTCGTTTTTACAAACATCAAAACGTTCTGCCCAAAAGCCTTTCGTCCATTGCACATCACCCATATTAGTCGAACTCAATTTTACATTCGGACTTTGCGATGTATTAACCAGACTTCTATTTTGCTGCGCAAAAACACTTGTAGTGACAAATATTAGGCAGGTAATCAAATTTCCTCTCATGCTGTTGTAATTTAAATATCCCTATAAAAAAAATCATAGCAAATCATGACAATCTTGACAATCAGCGTTCCTTCTCTCTCACCAATTATCGGTTCTAAACGAAGACGCTGGTAATCCTTCAGTGCTGAATAATAATCCGTCTTCAGGAACATCTTTAAACGCATAGCGAACAGCAACCGGTTGTTTCACTTGTGCTGCAGAAACGGTCACTGTATTCTTTGAAATCGTAGCAGTAGCAGGGTAGAACACTTTGTCGCTTCCCGCAATTTCGAAATTGGATAGTTTTTTGCCGTAAGACGTCAGCCAGTTTTCAGCATTCTTAAAAGACACAATTGCTGTGGTGTCTTTAATTTTTATAGAATCATACAATGGTGCGAGATATCCAAATCCTTTCATATCGTAGCTTTTCGCCAGCGCAATGTAAGCGAGACGATTGCCTGGTGTTTCTTTGTCCATCGGGTGAATGGTTTTTGCATCTCCGGCATCAAGCAAAACAGACATTGCAGCGTTTGGAATAGTGACTGTCATTTTTCGTTGCGCATCACGCAAATAAGCTGAGTTGTATTTTTCCGTAGCGTTCTTATCAGCAAGTTGTTTGTAACCATAAGGAGCAATTTGCGTGTAGTAAAAAGGAAAGTTGAGGCCCCATTCGCTGCGCCATTGCTTCACTGCAGCAGGTAATAATTTTTCATACAGGTCAGGATCTTCGTAATTCGATTCGCCCTGGTAGAATATGCAGCCTTTAATAGTATAGCCTTCCACCGGATGCATCATACCATTGTACAATGTAGTAGGAGTGCGGCTTACCACTTTTATGGAGTCATCTTTTTTGGGAACGGTGATCGATGGAAATGCTTTTAACGTCTCCGGATTCATCCACGCTTGTATGGAAGAACCGCTGTAGCTGCAGTTGATTAATCCGATAGGAACGTTGTCCATCAAGGCACTCAGGCGCCTGCCGAAATAATATCCAACTGCGCTGAAGTTGCTCACTGTTTCAGGATTTGCTTCTTTCCATTCTGAAGGCTTGCTGTTTTCCTGCGGTGTTGTAACAGAAGAACGTGGCACCGTGTACAGTCTGATGTTTTTATTTTTCGACATGATGATCGCTTCATTGGAACCAATGAGTGGCTGTCCTTTAAAGCCTTTCATCGCCATCTCCATATTCGATTGTCCACCACAAAGCCATACTTCTCCAATCAAAATGTTCTTCAGTGTTACAGGTTTGCCGTCGCTGATTGTAAGTTCATAAGGACCGCCATAAGAAGGTGTAGCGATCTTTACTTTCCATTTACCATCGGCATCTGCCTGGGCTGTATATTTTTTCTTGTTCCAGGAAGAAGTTACTGAAACATTGGTGCCAACTTTCGCCCATCCCCAAATGGCCACATCGGTTTGCTGTTGCAAAACCATATTGTCTGTAAATAAAGATGCGAGCTTAACCTGCGCCGACATTGAACTGCAGGCGATCGACAGGATAAATAGTAGTGATGTTATTTTGAGTTTCATATGTTTTAGAGAAAGAACGCAGATTTTCATGATTGTCAAGATTTGATATGATTTTTTTGATTTGGGATTGCCGTGTTTCTGTCTGCACCATGGGTGTCACTGTTGCGGGGACCAGACCTGACAGGTTTCTAAAAACCTGTCAGGTCTTAGTCTCCGACGGTGTGAAAATCGCTGATTGTTGTAATAGAATATCAAATCTTACATCTCAAATATCAAATCATCACTAATCATGACAATCATGAAAATCTGCGTTCTCTCTTTTTTGCGTTCCTGCATTTAATCTTTTACTGTGAACCAATATTCGCCCGACCCAATGTTTACGGCTGTTCTGCTGTTTTCATTGTCGAGGATTTTTATGTCTTTTTGTTTTGATAACAATTGATTGCTTTCTGAAATTTTCGATTGAGCCGTTGCCGGTAAATACACGGTTGCAGTTGTATTGCCCGGAATCACGACATGTAATGAAAAGGTTGTGTTCTCTTTTTTCCAATCACTCACAATAGTGCCATACATCGTTTCATAACTGCCTTTGGCAAAATGAATATCACCAACTATTTCAGGTTTTATAACAATGGTTTTATAACCTACTGAGCTGTCCGCCTGATTAATACCCAGCAGTCCGTTGTAGAACCATTGCATTATGTGGCCCAGCATCAGGTGGTTGTTGGATACATCCTTTAATGCTTGCCAGGACTCAGTTAGCGCGGTCGCGCCTTTTTTGATTTGAAAGCCATAACCCGCAACATCATCGCGGTTGTTCATTTCAAAAAGCAGTTGTGATGCATTGCCTTCATGAAGTGCCTGTACAAGAAAGTGGTAACCAACATCACCTGCCGTTAATTTTTTGCCGGAGGCAGTAATAGAATCAACAAGATTTTTCATCACGGCCGGTTTGTTCTGATCGCTTACCAATCCTACGCAAAGAGGCATCGCCATTGATGTTTGGCTACCTGTCGCATATACATTTGTAGCGGTGTTAAAGAACTTGTCGTTGAAAGCTTGCTTAACTTGTTGTGATAACGAACTGTAATTATCTGCGTCTTTTTTATTGCCGAGTAATGCGGCTACTTTATGCATCAGGCTCAGGTCGTAATAGTAAATAGCTGTGGCAGTTAACGGAATGGGCGTTAGTTGTGCTACTCCCGGATGGTTCGGGCCGTAGTCGTACCAATCGCCGAGCCCATAAGAGAGAATGTTATTGCTTGATCTGTTTTGAAGATAGTTTGCATACTTCTGCATCATGGGGTATGCCGTAGCAAGAATGTCTTTGTCGCCGTACCATTTGTAAATGAGCCATGGAACAATGATAGCAGCGCTTCCCCATTCAGGAGAGTCGCGGAAGCCGAAGCCATGATCATCAAAGAAAACAAACTCAGGCGCAATGTCCGGAACCAGTCCCTCTGCCGTTTGCGCATCCATCATGTCGTACACAAGTTTGCGGTAGAGATTGTAAGTTTCGAAATTGCTTTTTATGCCATCGCCCATTAAATAATCCTGTTCAAGCCAGCTTAGTTTTTCCCTGTGCGGACAATCTGTTAATACGCTTTGCATATTGCTTTTTATTGCCCAGCGTATCAATGTATTGATGTTGTTGAACAATTGATTGGAACAGTCAAAAGTGCCCGCTGTTGGCGAGCTGTTTCTTGTGTGCAGTGATGTCAGGCTGATGATAGATGCTGAGTCTTTTGCTTTTTTTTGATCTGCCGGAACGCCGCCTTCAACCTGTACGTAACGAAAACCATAGTAGGTAAAGCGTGGCCGCCATGTTTCTATTCCATCGCCTTTTAGCGTGTAAGAAAAATAGTAAGGTTTGCCTGTTGCTTTTTGATTGGCAAGACTATCGTCTGCGATTAGTTCTGCAGGTGTCAATTTGATCGTTTGTCCTTTCTTTCCCGAGACTTTTAACTCAACGATGCCGGAAATGTTTTGTCCAAAGTCATACATGTAAATCCCTTGTGTTGGTTGCGAAATAACCGGTTTGCTGAATGTTTCACAAACCTGCACAGGGTAATCTTTCTCGGCTTCAAGTGTTCCTTGCGGAGATTGTACTAATACTGCTTGCTTCCAATTTGCGTCAGAAAAAGATGCAGTGTTCCATCCTTTTTGTTCCAAAGTAGCATTATAATCTTCGCCGCCGTAAATGCTCGAGAATGTTATTGGTGAAGGAGTCGTTTTCCAGCTTTCATCTGAAACTATATTTTGTACAGAGCCATCGCTGTAAGTAAGTTGTATTTTGCAGATCATTTTTGGATTACCAAAAACAGAAATTTCTTTGAAGTAGCGCTCCCTGTTGATATTGTAAAATCCATTGCCTACAATAACGCCGATTGCATTTTGTCCGTTCTTTATCAGCGAGGTAACGTCGTAAGAATTGTAAAGACATCGCTTATCATAAAATGTCCAACCCGGTGCTAGAAAACTGTTGCCAACTTTTTGTCCGTTAATACTTAGTTCGTAATGTCCCAGGCCGCTGATAAAAGCCAATGCATGTACAATCGTTTTGTTTGCAGCAAAGGTTTTTCTAAATAGAGGAACGATTGTCCTTGCTTTTGCTTTGTCAGGTCCCAGTTTTTTCTTTACATCAGGACTATGCACGCCGGGCACAATGCGCGAAGTGTCCGGTAGTTCTTCGTAGCCGATCCATTTTGCATTGCTCCAGTCATCAATTGTGAAAAGACCAGTAGTAAAAAAAGTTGGTGCGCTCCATCCGGAGGCCTGTTGCTGCCTGTTCCAGGTTTTCACGCACCAGTAGTAAGTAGTCGCAGGTTGTAGTTTTTTCCCACCGTAGGTGATAAAAATATTTTCAGTACCGTTTATCTTTTGTGAGTTCCATATTTCACCAATGCCTTTCTGCAAATTGCTTTTGCTTTTTGATACCAGTATTTGATAAGCAGTTTGACTGCATCCGCGGCTGCCGTTTATTTTCCAGCTGAATCTTGGTTGTGCTGCGTCGATATTCAAAGGAGCAATTTTGTCTTCGCACTTTAGATCGTACACAGAAATATTTTGTGCGGAAACGGCGCAGTAAAAAAAGCAGATCAATAAAGCCAGGCAAAATTTGTTCATAGTCAGCGATCGTTAATTGTATTGCAGGCAATAAAGTTAATCAATACGAGTTACGAAAAACACGCAATGCTATTATTAAATCCGGGCAGAAACAATATCATTTTTCGCTGATTTGATGGACTATTTTACAGCAGGAAAATTTTCGACAGGAATTTTTAATCTTTTACAATCCTTGTTATTGCTGAGTTGCAACAGTTTCCTATTTTTATTGCGGTGGCTGATTTTTGTGAGAAAATGTACTTATCGCTCATCGGGCCGTTGCTATATTTAAATATCCATTAACGACTATGTTCAAATTTAGACGGATTGCTTTTTGCCTGTTGTTTGTTTTTTCTTGTGTGGGCATGTATGCACAGGACGTGCGGAAAAATGAATCACTCAATAATGCTTGGTACACGAAAATGGATTCGTCCGACAACGTGTTGACAGCACCCTTCATTGCAAAAGACTGGCAAGCAGTAAACGTTCCCCATAATTGGGATCAATACGATGGCTACAGGCGAATGAAGCACGGCAACAAACATGGCACCGCCTGGTATCGCAAAACTTTTTCCTTAAAGAACATTGATAAAACGAAACGCTACTTTCTTTGGTTTGAAGGTGTAGGTTCGTATGCGACAGTTTGGCTAAACGGTAAGCAGGTCGGCCAACATGCAGGTGGCAGAACAACCTTTACAATAGATATTACAAATGCAGTTAGTAAGGAAAATGTACTGATTGTTAAAGCAGCGCATCCTGCCATGATCAATGATCTGCCATGGGTTTGCGGCGGTTGTTCCGATGATCGTGGTTTCTCCGAAGGTTCGCAGCCGCTGGGCATTTTCAGACCCGTTCATTTGATTACCACCAGTGAGGTTCGGGTCGAACCTTTTGGCGTACACGTTTGGAACGATAACAAAATTTCAGGTACAAGTGCTGTGTTGCATTTGGAAACGGAGATTAAAAATTATGCTTCGCAAAAGAAAAACATAACGATAGTCAACACTTTGTTTGATGCCTCTAATAAAGTGGTAGAGATTCTCAAAGAAAATTTAACGGTGGCAGGCGGTGAAGTAAAAACAATTCCGCAGCAAACAAAAGCCATTGCCAATCCTCATTTGTGGTGCCTGGAAAATCCTTACTTGTATAAACTTCAAACCACAATCGAAGAAAATGGAAAGGTTGGAGACCAGGATACTGTGGCTTACGGTATTCGTTGGATAAGCTGGCCGCAAAACAGAAACGATGGATCAAAGCAATTTCAACTAAATGGAAAACCCGTTTTCATCAATGGCACCTGCGAGTATGAACATATGATGGGCAAGAGCCACGCATTTAGCGAAGCGCAAATAAAAGCAAGAATTAAGCAAATTGAAAGCGCGGGTTTCAACGCTTTTCGTGATGCACATCAACCGCATAATTTGTTGTATCAAAAATACTGGGATCACGACGGCATGCTGTGGTGGCCGCAGTTCTCAGCGCACATATGGTATGATTCTCCTGAATTTCGCGAGAACTTTAAAACGCTGCTAAGAGAGTGGATAAAAGAAAGACGAAACAGCCCCTCTGCAATTTTGTGGGGCCTGCAAAATGAAAGTGTGATGCCGGCTGACTTTGCCAAAGAGTGTTCTGATATTATTCGCGAGCTTGACCCTACTGCGACCAATCAAAGAATGATCACGACTTGCAACGGTGGCGAAGGAACTGATTGGAACGTGCCGCAAAACTGGACGGGTACTTATGGTGGCGACCCAAATACATACGGTGATGATTTGAAGAAACAGTTGCTTGTTGGCGAATATGGTGGATGGAGAAGTCTTGGTTTGCATGCGGAAAATACCGCGCAACAAAAGACAAATAGCGAAGAAAAGATGACAGAGTTGGTGGAGCTGAAAGTAAAGCTGGCAGAGGCTGTCAGGGATTCAGCCTGCGGACATTTTCACTGGTTGTTTGCATCACATGAGAATCCGGGAAGATCGCAGGGCGGCGAAGGCATGCGTGAATTGGATAGAATTGGTCCGGTGAATTATAAGGGTTTATTTACTGCGTGGGGAGAGCCAACCGATGCCTTTTATATGTATCGTTCAAACTACGCAGATAAAGTGAAAGAGCCGATGGTTTACATTGTTTCACACACCTGGCCCGATCGATGGATAGCACCGGGAGTTAAAGATGGCATAGTGGTTTATTCTAATTGTGATGAAGTAGAATTGTTTAATGATGCCGATAAAACTGTTTCGCTTGGTAAGAGAACGAGAAACGGTATCGGTACTCACTTTGAATGGAACCATGTGAATATCCAATACAATGTCTTATATGCCGAAGCTCGTGTAAATGGCAAAGTGGCGGCCCACGATATGATTGTGTTACATCATTTGCCGGAGGCGAAAAATAATATTGCGAAACCTGAAACAGGTGTTACGAAAGGCGCTCCGGGTTATAATTATTTATATCGTGTTAACTGCGGCGGTGGAGATTACAAAGATCTAAATGGAAATTTGTGGAGCGCAGACGTTGATCAAAAGATAAGTTCGGATTGGGGTTCCGTGTCGTGGACAAAAGATTTTCCGGGCATTTCACCGTTCTATGCAAGCCAGCGAACTACTAACGAGCCAATTGGCAATACCAGTGATGACGCGTTGTTTCAGAGTTTCCGTTATGGTATGGACAAATTGCAATTTGATTTTCCTGTTGGCAATGGTGATTATTTGGTAGAGCTGTTTTTTGCGGAGCCGTGGTACGGGGCAGGTGGTTCTTTGGACTGTAAAGGCTGGCGGATGTTTGACGTGGCAATCAATGAAAAGACTGTTTTGCATGATTTCGATATTTTTAAAGAAGCAGGTTTTGCGAAAGCAATAAAGAAAACATTCAATGTGCACGTAACAAATCGAAGGATCAAAATATCATTTCCTGATGTTGCGGCCGGAGAGGCGATTATTAGTGCAATTGCAATTGCTACTAAAAATACAAAAACGAAAACCGCACCTGCCTCATCTATATTGATTAGTAATTTCAGGAAGAATGCAGCAGCGAGCAACTGGGAAACCAGTTCATGGCTCAATACCGGCGACAAAGTATATGTTGATAAAAATGTTTCATTTGCGACATTGCCGCCTGAATTATATGGTGCAGAATGGTTGAAGGTTTCATCGGTTAAACAACCGGGAAATAATTTGCTGGCGAGCTTTACAACAAACGACGCTGCTGACGTGTATGTTGCTGTTGCCGATACTGCTAAGGAATCACCTACTTGGCTAATCGGTTTCAACGATGCGCAAAAGAAAATTGTAACCGATGAAAATGGTGGCACTGCGTTTTCGTTAAAACATAAACGAGTATCTAAGAACACGTTGATTGAAGTAAAAGATAACTGCTCTGTGTTTGTGAATCCTGCATCCAACATGGAAGGAGCCTATGATTTAAAACCAACAACAAAGTATGAAGCAGAGAAAGCAACACTAACTGATCTGCAAGTTGCAAAAGATGAGTTGTATGGCAAGCAATATGTTTCTTTTGACGAGGGCACGCAAGGCTCCATCGCCTGGAACATATATACGGGAGTGGCTGATGTTTATTCATTGCATTTCAAATACCTGAACACGACCGGCAAAAAGATCATGATGCGAATGAAACTGGTTGCAACAGATGGTTTGCTGATTACGCACACGTTCGTTGAATTTCCCGTTCGAGAAGGTAAATGGGGCGTTGCTGACAGTTCCACCGGAACCTTCATCAATGCCGGCACCTACAGGATTATTCTTACTCCGGTGGATGAAGGTGGGTTGAAGGTGGATGCGCTGGAAGTACAATGATTTGAAAATTTGATGATTTGAAAATTTGAAAATGGCTTTATGTTCAGTAGTCAAATAGAAATCAGGCATCCCGAATGGAGGAATTTTCAAATTTTCAAATTCCCAAATTTCCAAATTGTAAAAAAGTCCATCCCAAGACGTGAAAAAGGCATTTTTTGCTAGTGCTTGCTCGAATAAATTTGTAAGCTATTAACCTGCAATAATTTACGAATGCTGCCTGTATTGAAGAATAGAATTAGTTTGTGCTTGTTGACCATCGTGTTTGGTACGATGAATCTTTTTGCTGCTGCGCAAAATAAAAAGACAGATAAAACAGTCAATCTCCTTATTTCTGTAAATGCTTCCAAACGTGCACAATTTGGGGCAGACAAAATTTCCGATGCATTACAGTGTTCCGGTTATGGTGCGAAAACACTTGTTGGCGGTAAGGCTGCCGCAAAAGCAGTAAATATCGTTATTGGAAAGTTAGATGATGAAATCTGCAAGAATGAAATTGTACAGAATAAAATTTCCATTGTAAAACTGCCAGGGAAAGAGGGTTTTATTATACGACAAATTGCAGCGAATAAAATTCTCGTTGCAGGTGCTGATGAAAGTGGTGTCCTCTACGGATCGCTGGCACTTGCAGACAGTATAAAAAAATACAACAAAATTCCTTCAGGTCTGAACGTTACCGATCAACCGGAAATGGTGCTGCGCGGCGCTTGTGTTGGTTTACAAAAGCCTGCGTATCTGCCGGGTCGCAATGTATATGAGTATCCATATACCGAAGAAACTTTCCCCTGGTTCTATGATAAAAAGTTGTGGCTGCAATATCTTGATTCACTTGTTTCATACCGGTTGAATTCATTGTATTTGTGGAACGGACATCCATTCGCTTCTTTAGTTAAATTGAAAGATTATCCTTACGCTGTAGAAGTGGACGACGCGACTTTTAAAAAGAATGAAGAGATGTTTACCTTCCTCACCGAAGAAGCCGACAAGCGTGGTATTTGGGTGATTCAATCGTTTTACAACATCATCGTTTCGAAACCTTTTGCAGAGAAAAATAAATTAAAGACACAGGACAGGAACAGACCAATCATTCCAATCATTGCTGATTACACAAGAAAATCAATTGCTGCGTTTGTGCAGAAATATCCAAACGTAGGATTACTTGTTACATTGGGCGAAGCAATGGAAGGCGTTGGTCAGGATGATATTGACTGGTTCACAAAAACAATTATTCCCGGTGTGCAGGACGGTTTGAAAGCGCTGGGCTCAAATACGCAACCGCCAATTGTTTTGCGTGCGCATGATTCCGATGCGCCTTCTGTAATGAAGTACGCCTTGCCTTTGTACAAAAATCTATACACGATGGCGAAGTACAATGGCGAAGCGCTTACAACCTATACGCCACGCGGTTCCTGGGCCGAGCTGCACAGAACACTAAGTCGTATTGGAACGGTGCATATCGAGAACGTACACATTATGGCGAATCTTGAACCGTTCCGTTATGGTTCTGCAGACTTCATTCAAAAATGTGTGCAGGCAATGCACAATGTTTATGAAGCGAATGGTTTGCATTTATATCCTGAAGCTTCTTACTGGGACTGGCCATATACTGCAGACAAAATTTCTCCGCGTTTGCTACAGATTGAACGCGATTGGATCTGGTACAAAACATGGTCGCGCTACGCATGGAACTGCCATCGCGATAGGGCAGGAGAAATCAACTACTGGGGTAGTGAGCTAGGTGATAAGTACGGTTGTGATTTGTCGCAGGGAAAAAACATACTGGAAGCTTACGAACAAGCAGGCGAAATAGCGCCAAAATTGCTAAGACGTTATGGAATTACAGATGGCAATCGCCAGACATTAACGCTGGGAATGTTGATGACACAATTGATCAATCCCAACAGGTATGGCTTGTTTACATTGTTGTACACATCAGAAGGTCCGGAAGGTGAAATGCTGATCGAGTATGCAGATAAAGAATGGAAGCATCAACCTCATATTGGTGAGACGCCGGTACAAATTGCGAACGAAGTAGTTGAACACGGCAGAAAAGCAAAGGACGCAATTGATAAAGCGGCATCGTCTGTAACAAGAGACAGGGCAGAGTTTCAGCGTTTAAAAAATGACGTTTATTGTTATGATGCGTTGGCAAGAACTTATTCAGAGAAAGCAATTGCGGCTTTGTCTGTATTGCGGTACAAGTATTCAAAAGACATTGCTGATTTGGAAACTGCCTTGGTGCATTTGAAAAAAAGTGTAGATGCTTATGAAGAGTTGACAAACCTTACGAACGATACGTATTTGTATGCAAACAGTATGCAGACGTCTCAACGCAAAATTCCGATTCGCGGAGTGGATGGGACATTCAAAACCTGGAAAGAGTGTTTGCCTGTTTACCAGCAAGAATATAATTATTTGAAGAAGAATATTGACTCGTTAAAGACTGCAAGTCACACTGTAAAAATTAAAACACAACCTGTAATATTGAAGAACGCGTCTGTTAAGTTGTTAAGCAAGATTGACGGCGAATACATTGTGGGAAGCGGCGCTTCCGTGTTTAGCGACACGTCATCTGCAATTACAGCATATGCTCCTGAAATAAAGGATTTGAAAGGAATTCGTTTTTCAAGAACAGCCCAAAAGAAATCGGGTACTGAAGTAACGTTTAAAAGCGATAAACCGGTGAAGGTTGTTGTTGGATTTTTCAAGATAAAAGACAAGGCGAATTATCTTGCCCCATCAGATCTTGAAACTGATGCCACTGCAAATGATCTTGGGCAGGCGGACATTAAACTAGCAAATGCCCTGACCATGGCTGGTTTCCCATTGTTAAACATTCACACGTTTTCTTTTCCTGCGGGAACAAATACGTTGAAGCTGGCGAAGGGCGCCTGTCTTGTGTTGGGCTTCATTGATGGTACAACCGATGTGCCTCGTTATAACGCAGGCGTAGGTGTTACGGGAGAGAATGAAGATGTCGATTGGTTGTTTGAAAAATGATAAAACAGGAACGCAGGTTTTCATGATTGTCATGATTTGTCAAGATCTTTTATTGATTTTAGATCATGATTAATCATCAAAATCATGAGGATCTGCATTCCGATAAAAATAAAAGATGAAGAATATTAGTATCACGGTTGCTATTGTATTGTTTTCGATGCAATCATTGATTGCTCAGGATTACAAGCCTTCATTTATCAAGACTGATAAGTTGAAGAAAGATGTTGCGTACTTCAATTCAATTGATTCCGGCGATGTGCAGAATTATGTGCCGAACGATAAAGCATATGATTGGATATTGCAGAACACGCCATTGTTTGAATGTCCGGATAGTACCATACAAACGGTGTACAACTACCGCTGGTGGACATTTCGCAAACATTTAAAACAAACTCCCGAAGGCTTCGTTTTTACCGAGTTTATTATTCCTGTTTCACATGCGGGTAAGTACAATGCCATCAGTAGTGCGCTTGGGCACCAGGTGTATGAAGGGCGTTGGTTGCATGATCCAAAATATATACAGCAATATTTGAACTTTTGGTTCTTTGTTGACAGCAAGGAAAAGAAACAGTTCCTACATCGCTTTAGTGGATGGGTTGAAGATGCTGTGTATAATTTTTATCTTGTCAACAATGATTTGAACTATGTGAAATCTGTGATGCCCGCAATGGATGCTGATTACAAATTGTGGGAGGAAGAAAGAAGATTTCCTGATGGTTTGTTTTGGCAGTATGATGTGAAAGATGCGATGGAAGAATCGATCAGCGGATCGCGCAAATTCAGGAACAGAAGGCCTTCTATCAATAGTTATATGTATGGAAATGCGGTGGCAATGGCGAAGATGGGAGCCTTGACTGGAATTGATTCTATTAAAGGATGTTACACAAGCAAAGCGTCAGAGATAAAAACTGGCGTTGAAAATAAGTTGTGGAGCAACAAGGATTCATTTTTTGAAACGGGCATGGAGAAAGGTGATACATTGGTCAATGCAAGAGAAGCAATAGGGTTCACGCCATGGTATTTTAATTTGCCGGATGATAATGACAAGTTCGCAAAGGCATGGTCACAAATCATAGACACGGCGGGTTTTATGGCTCCATGGGGTTTAACAACCGCTGAAAGAAGACATCCACAGTTCCGTACGCATGGTGTTGGAAAATGCGAGTGGGATGGTGCGATCTGGCCGTTTGCTTCCACGCAAACATTAAAGGGCTTGTCGCATTTGCTGACAGATTACAAACACAAAGGTGCGATGACGCCACAGATATTTTACAATGCATTTCACACTTATGCAAGTTCGCATCAAATGGATGGCGTGATTTATATTGGCGAATACCAGGACGAGAAAACAGGCGCATGGTTAAAAGGTAACAACCCTCGCAGCAGATATTACAATCACTCCGGATTTTGTGATTTGGTGATCAATGATTTGATTGGCTTCAAACCGCGCACGGATAATAAGATAGATGTTGATCCATTGCTGCCTGCCACCGAATGGGATTGGTTTTGTCTTGAGAATGTTTTTTATCATGGCAAGCAAGTAAGCATCCTTTGGGATAAGAACGGAAATAAATACAACAAGGGAAAAGGATTTCGCATTTATGTTGACAACAAAGAAGTGTACAACGGCAAACAATTGAAACATGTTACAATTGATTTGAAGTAGTACTGAATTGGATCATTTCTGTTAAACCTGAAAAATATAAACTCTAAACGATCGCCTTTTGAAAAAGTTATTACAGTTATTTTTAGCGGGCATTATTCTTTGCTTTTTGACAAATGCTTTGTTTGCACAGCAATATTACAATGTGCTTAACTACGGAGCGAAACGTGATAGTAGCAAACTCTGCACGCAAGCCATTAAAAGCGCTATTGACGCGGCTTCTAAAGCTGGTGGCGGAACTATTTATTTTCCGGCAGGTAAATATCTTACCGGCCCCATTCATTTAAAAAGCAACATCACAATCTTTATCGACGCTGGTGCAGAGCTGCATTTTAGCGATGATTTTGATAACTATTTGCCAATGGTTGAGTCACGTTGGGAAGGAACTGACGTGCAAAATTTCTCGCCATTCTTTTACGCTTACAAAGCAGAGAATATCACGATTCGCGGTCGCGGCATCATTGATGGTCATGGTAAAAAGTGGTGGGATTTTCATCACGGTTTGTATGCTAAAAATGCTCCACGCAGCAAGTGGCAGGATACCTTTGCCGCAAACAATAAGAATGTGATCATGCCTGAAGTGCCTGACATGATTCAGCGTGGTTTCCTTCGTCCGCCATTTATCCAGCCGATGTATTGCAAGAATGTTTTGATAGAAGGCATCACTATTCATAATTCTCCCTTCTGGACAGTGAATCCGGAGTTTTGTGAAAATGTAACAGTGACGGGCGTTACAATACAGAATCCAACATCGCCGAATACTGATGGTATCAATCCTGAGTCTTGCCGATATGTGCATATTTCCAATTGCCACATCAGTGTAGGTGATGACTGCATTACAATAAAATCAGGAAAGGATAGCGCAGGAAGAAAAATGAATGTGCCAGCGGAAAATTATACGATTACAAACTGTACGATGCTTTCTGGTCATGGCGGTGTGGTGATAGGGAGTGAGATGTCTGGCAGTGTAAAAAAGATCGCGATCTCCAATTGCATTTTCGACGGAACCGACAGAGGTATTCGTATTAAAACAGCAAGAGGTCGCGGCGGTGTAGTGGAAGATATTCGTGTTGATAATGTCATCATGAAGAACATTCGCCAGCAGGCAATTGTGTTTGACATGCAATACACAAAGACAGGGCCACAGCCGGTTACAGAGAAGACACCGATATTTAGAAATTGTCACTTTAGTAATATCACAGCAGATGGAAACGAAGCAATATTGATCGATGGGATAGAGGAAATGCCTGTTGAAAATGTAACCTTCCACGATCTGCGCATGAATATGCAAACAGGAGTGACTGTTAGAAATGCAAAGAACATAGAGTTTCACCAGGTCGCTATCACTGCAAAAAAAAGCGCTTCGTTTTCAGTTGAAAATACTGCAGGTATTGAATTGGATGGCGTTAAAACTTTGCAGCCAATAGCAGGGAAGCCATTGATCGCAATGAAAAGTGTGACCGATGCTTTTGTGCACGGTTGTAATCCTGTTAAAGGCACAGATGTATTTATGCAAATTAGCAATGTTGATCCCGCAGAGATTGTTATAAAAGACAACAACTTCAAGAATGTGAAAACGGTATTGTCGGGCGACATAAAAAATATTAAAGCAGACTGAGGTCAAGTCAAAAGTCAAAAGTAAAAAGTCAAAAAGCTAGAAATGCTGAGATCAAAATTTTTATTGTTGTTCATTTTTACAATATTGTTTTGCGGAGCTTCGAAATCCCAAAGCAACGATCTGCAATTGTGGTACAACAAGCCTGCAGAGAAATGGACGGAAGCGTTGCCAATAGGAAACGGACATTTGGGTGCGATGATCTATGGCGGCGCGGGTCAGGATAGAATCCAATTCAACGAAGCGACATTGTGGAGCGATGGCCCGAGGGATTATAATCGCAAAGGCGCATATCAGTATTTGGAGACCATTAGAAAGTTGCTGGCAGAAGGCAAACAAAAGGAAGCCGAAGATCTGGCGCAGGAGCATTTCATGGGAATGAAAAGCAATGAAGCTGGCTATGAAGCAAAGAGAAAAGAGTGGTTACAGAAAGTGAAAGGCGACGCTGTCATCAACTCCTCTGAATGGAACAATGCTCAGTGGAAGAACATGCAGTTGCCAACATTGAATGGTTGGGAAACTGCAGGTTTGGAAGGTTTAGATGGAGCAGTATGGTTCAAAACAACTTTTACTTTGCCTGATAATTGGCAAGGCAAAGAATTGCTGATTAGTCTGGGCAAGATCCGCGATCTTGACATTACTTATATCAACGGTAAACAAATCGGAAGCACGGAAGATATTACTGCTAATAGGTTGTATAGCATTCCGGCAAGTGTACTTAAAAAAGGAATCAATGAAATAGAAATTCAAGTCATCAACTATTTCGACAAAGGTGGCTTCGCAGGAACAAAAGGTGATCGTGAAATTTTTGCCATTTATCCAAAGGAAAGAAACGGTAAGGAAAGTGTGAAGCTAAATCCTGTTTGGCAATACTGGGTTCAGAATGATGATGCGCCTGCAATGCCAAGGTACCAGGCGGATTATCAACCCTTCGGCGAGTTGGCGTTGAGTTCGCCAGTTGATAATGCAAGTGAATATCGAAGAACGTTGGATATTGCAAATGCTATCTCAACTGTTACATACAAAAGTGATAATGTTGTTTACAAAAAAGAATATCTCGCAAGCTATCCGGAGAATGTAATTGCTATTCATTTGAGGGCATCGGATAAAGGCAAATTGAATTATAATGCAACCTTCACTACTGTTCACAAAAGTTATTCAATACACAAGATTGATGATCGCACGTTGGCACTCGACGTAGCTGTAAAAAATGGCGCAATGAAGGGTACAGCTTATTTGTATGTTGAAAATAAAAACGGCGCAATTGCTGTTACTGACAAAGAAATAAAAATCAGCAATAGCGATGAAGCGACTCTGTATCTGATCGCAGCTACCAATTTCAAGAACTATCGCGATGTTTCTGCGGATGCAAATGCTCTTTGCAAAGCGAAGCTTGCTGCCATAAAGAAGTTGAGCTATGAAAAAGTAAAATCATCACACATTGCTGATTACAAAAAGTACTTCGATAAATTTTCTCTTCAGTTAAATAACGGAACTACGAGTGCCAGTGTGCCAACAGACGAAAGGATCAAACAGTTTTCTATAACAAAAGATCCTGCGTTGGTAACATTGTATGTGCAATACGCTAGGTATTTGATGTTGTCATCTTCAAGGCGGGGAACGAATGCCGCGAATCTGCAAGGCATCTGGAACGATTTGCTCACGCCGCCCTGGGGAAGTAAGTACACGACGAATATTAATTTAGAGATGAACTATTGGCCGGCGGAGTCGCTTAATTTGTCGGCATGTACGCCGCCTTTGTTTAAACTAATCAAAGAAATATCCGAAGCCGGAAAGGAAACAGCGAAAGAATATTACAACGCACCGGGTTTTGTATTGCATCACAATACAGATCAGTGGAGGGGAACAGCGCCAATCAATGCAAGCAATCACGGTATTTGGGTGACAGGCGGTGCTTGGCTCTCGACGCACCTTTGGGAGCATTATCTGTTTACGCAGGATAAAAGTTTTCTTCAAAATGAAGCTTACCCTGTGATGAAAGCGGCTGCTGATTTCTTTGTTCATTTTTTAGTTAAGGATAATGCTACAGGATGGCTCATCAGCACGCCTTCTAATTCTCCAGAACATGGCGGACTGGTGGCGGGCCCAACGATGGATCACCAGATCATTCGACAACTTTTCAGCAATACAATAGAAGCAGCCAAAGTATTGGGTACAGATGAGTCTTTCAGAAAGTTGTTACAGCAAAAATATGACAGCATTGCGCCCAATCAAATTGGCAAATACGGACAATTGCAGGAGTGGTTGCAGGACAAAGATGACTCGTCTGACACGCATCGTCACGTGTCGCACTTATGGGGCGTGTATCCGGGAAAAGACATTACATGGAACAACGAAAAAATGATGAATGCGGCGAAGCAGTCGCTGTTGTTTCGCGGTGATGACGGCACCGGTTGGAGCATTGCATGGAAAGTCAACTTGTGGGCAAGGTTCAAAGATGGTGATCATGCCATGAAGATGTTGCAGAAATTATTATCGGATGCTACTGCAGGCAAGGGAAGTGAAAGCGGGGGCGTTTATCCAAATTTGTTTGATGCGCATCCTCCGTTTCAGATCGATGGAAATTTTGGTGGTGCTGCGGGAGTAGGAGAGATGTTGGTCCAAAGTCATATGGGCTATATTGAGTTGTTGCCGGCATTACCTTCATCTCTGCAAAGCGGCGTTGTAAAAGGCATTTGTGCAAGAGGGAATTTTACCATAAATATGCAATGGGAAAACGGAAAACTTAAACGTGCCGATATCACCTCAAATGCCGGAAGCAACTGTGTTGTAAGGTATGGCGATAAAACGGCGACGTTTAAAACAGTGAAAGGAAAAATATATTCATTAGATCAGGCATTGACATTGATCCAAACAAAGTGACCATGAAATTCAGGCTATACTTACTTCTTTTTATTTTGATCATTGGTGGTGCAAATGTTTTTGCACAAACTAATTCAGGCAAGCCGGTGCTGTTTGATGATGATTGGTTGTTTTGGCGCGGTGGCGCATTGGGTGGTGAGAAGCCAGATTATAAAGACAATGATTGGAGAAAAGTAAGTCTGCCTCATGATTGGAGCATTGAAGATATGCCCGGCACAAATTCTCCTTTTAGTCCTTACGCGATCAGCCAGGTAAGTGGCGGTTTTACAACAGGAGGTACGGCCTGGTACAGGAAATAGTTTTTTGTTGCTAAAGCAAAAAAAGAGCAGCAGACGATCATTCAATTCGATGGAGTTTATATGAATGCTGATGTTTGGTTAAATGGCAAACGCTTAGGCAATCATCCTTATGGTTATACTTCTTTCTGGTACGATATTACAAACTTCATCAAGCCTGACACAATAAATGTTATCGCGGTAAGGGTAAAGAACGAAGGTGAAAACAGCCGATGGTATTCAGGTTCGGGCATTTACAGGCATGTTTGGCTGCAGACATTTGATCCTGTTCATGTGGCGCATTGGGAAACATTTATTACGACATTAAATGCGTCAACTACAAGAGCTTCGGTGCAACTAAACACTTTGCTGAAAAATGAAAGCAAGCAGAATGCAGACGTTCGTGTCGTTACAAAAATATATGACAATCAAAATAAGGAAGTCGCTCAACAAACTGCATCACAACAAATAGCAGCGGCTGCAGAGTCAAAACTTGAACAACAATTTAGTATTGATCAACCAAAGCTTTGGTCAGTTGAAAGTCCGGTGTTGTATAAAGCCGTTGTTTCATTGTATCGCAACAACGAATTGCTACATGAAGAGGCAACAAACTTTGGTATAAGAACTATTTCGTTTGATGCAACAAATGGCTTCCAGTTAAATGGTAAAACCATGAAGTTGAAAGGTGGTTGCATCCACCACGACAACGGACCACTGGGTGCTGCGGCATACGACAGAGCTGAAGAAAGAAAAATAGAATTGCTTAAAGCCGCTGGTTACAATGCTATCAGGACATCACACAATCCGCCATCTCCGGCATTATTGAGCGCTTGTGATCGTTTGGGTATGCTGGTGCTCGAAGAAGCATTTGATATGTGGCGCGAGAAAAAGAATACAGATGATTATCATCGCTTCTTTGACAAAGAATGGAAAGGCGATATTGAAAGTATGGTGAAGCGTGACAGAAATCATCCCTCCATCATCATGTGGAGCACCGGTAATGAAATACCAAACAGAGACAAGCCTGAAGTAGCTGCTGTTTCAAAAATGCTTACTGAATATATTCATTCGCTGGATGCGACACGTCCTGTAACATGCGGTGTTAATGGCGTAGGACCGGACAAAGATTCTTTGTTTGCTACGATGGATGTTGCTGGTTACAACTATGCAGTTGATAAATATGAAACTGATCATCAACGTGTGCCAAAGAGGGTGATGTTCGCATCCGAATCTTTTGCGATTGATGCGCTAAATTATTGGAATGCTGTTGAGAAATATCCGTGGGTGATTGGTGATTTTGTTTGGACCGCATATGATTACATTGGCGAGGCAAGTATTGGCTGGCTGGGTTATCCGCAGCGTGGTTGGTTCTATCCGTGGAATCTTGCATACTGTGGAGACATCGATGTATGTGGTTGGAAGAGACCGCAATCGTATTATCGTGATCCAATATGGAAAAATGGAACGCCGCTATCGATTTTTGTAACACCGCCAACGCCAACATTTCCGGATACAAATCCTGCATTGGAAAAATGGAGCACATGGAACTGGCACGATGTACAGCCAAGCTGGAACTGGAAAGGTAGTGAAGGAAAACCTTTGGCAGTGCATGTTTACAGCGATGCGGAACAAGTGGAGCTTTTTCTCAATGGTAGATCTTTAGGAAAAAAATATAGTGGTAAAGACAGTGCATATACTGCCACGTGGAATGTTCCTTATGCACAAGGTACACTGAAAGCTGTTGCATATAATGGTTCAGCGAAAATTGCAGAAATGCAGTTGCAGACAGCAGGTGCTGTTTCTCAAATTAAATTGAAGGCTGACAGAAATGTCATTCACGCAGATGGTCAGGATCTGAGTTATATCACTGTTGAGTTGACAGATGCAAAAGGTATACGCAATTTTACTGCTGATGATTTGGTGAAGTTTTCAATTAAAGGAGGGACGATTGTAGGCGTTGGCAATGCGAATCCGAAAAGTGTTGAAAGTTGCCAGCAGCCTCAGCGCAAATCAACAAAAAGGCGATATTGTTTTGAGGGCAACAAGCGGCGCACTGAAAAGCGAGGTGAAGATTGCTGCGCAATAAAGAGAGAAGGAACGCAGATTTTTATGATTGTGATGATTTTTATGATTTGGAATTTTAGATTTTAGAGAGTCTCAATATGATTGGTGATCCTTAGAGAGACGAACCTTTGTGAAGTTGTTTTGTCCTTGGGGTACCAGACCTGACAGGTTTTAAAAACCTGTCAGGTCTTAGTCCCCGAAATGTTTTCAATATCCTTGAGTGTTAAGTTTTCAAAAAAAATCTTAACAAATCATGACAATCTGTGTTCCGTCTTATTAATTATTGAATGAAGAAAGTTTTATTATACATCATTATCTCATTGTTGTCCGCGCAGTTGTTTGCGCAGGCTAATACTTCTTTTTCGCGCCCGTGGGTGTTCTGGTATTGGATGCAGGGTGCGGTTTCAAAAGAAGGCATCACCGCTGATTTGCAGGCAATGAAGGCATCGGGCATTGGTGGCGCTTATTTGATGCCTATACAGGCGCCTGGCGAAAAACCATTGGTCGACACGCCAACCATTCAACTTTCTCCGCGCTGGTGGCAGATGGTAAATTTTGCTTTTAAAGAAGCGAAACGTTTGGGATTGCAAATCGGCATGCACTATAGCGACGGCTTTGCATTGGGCGGAGGTCCGTGGATAAAGCCTGAAATGTCCATGCAAAAGATTGTCAGCATTGATACCATCATCGAAGGCAATGTCTCATTCAACGAAGTTTTACCAACACCACAATGCAACGAGAATTATTATCGTGATATAAAAATTGTAGCTTATCCTACGCCTCAGGGCGCAGATATTTCCACACGCAACACAGTGCCGGTTGTTACATCAAACATTGAAGGCGCCAATGCGCAGTTGTTGGTAAAGCGTGGTAATAAAGAAGGCGTGAAAAGTGATAAGGCCTGTTGGATACTGTACGCTTTTCAACAGCCGTTTACTTGTCGCTCTATTTTGGTTACAACGGGAGGAAATAATTACCAGGCACATCGTTTAAGAATTGAAGTGAGTGACGATGGTACAAACTTCAGATTCGTTACGCAGCTGGTGCCACCTCGTCATGGCTGGCAGGATACGGATGCGCCTGTAACGCACGTGATAGAACCGGTTACAGCAAAGTACTTCCGGTTCTCTTATGATAAAGAAGGTACAGAGCCCGGCTCTGAAGATTTAGATGCAGCGAAATGGAAACCCGTTTTAAAGTTGAATGGTCTTGAGTTGTTTAGTAAGCCACAGATCAACCAGTATGAAGGAAAGACAGGAGAAGTGTGGCGCATAAGTTTGCCGACAACGCAACAGCAAGTGTCTGATGCAATGTGTGTTCATCTTTCATCGATAATTGATCTTTCCAAATTTGTAGATGCAAATGGTCGCCTGCAATGGAAAGTGCCTGCGGGTAAATGGACGATCCTGCGAATTGGACATACATCCACAGGTCATACGAACGCTACAGGTGGCGGCGGTAAAGGACTTGAGTCTGATAAGTTTGATGCAGATGCAATCAAATTGCAGTTCGACAATTGGTTCGGCGCTGTATATAAAAATACGGATCAGGGATTGCCGCAGCAAGTATTGAAAGTGTTCCATGTGGATAGTTGGGAGTGCGGTAGTCAGAACTGGTCATCAAACTTTGCTGCTGAATTTGCAAAACGTCGCGGTTATGACATGATGCAATATTTGCCTGTAATGACGGGCGTTCCCGTGGAGAGTGCAGATGTCTCCGAACGTTTTTTGCGCGATGTAAGACAAACCATTGTTGATTTAATTGGTGACAAATTCTACGCAACGCTTGCAAAACTTTCCCACGAAAAAGGTTGTCTGTTTACGGCAGAAAGTGTAGCGCCAACGATGACAAGCGATGGTATGTTGCATTATAAATATGTAGACATACCAATGGGAGAATTTTGGTTGAGAAGCCCAACACACGATAAGCCGAATGACATGCTTGATGCGATTTCTGCAGCGCATATTTATGGCAAGCGAATTATTCAGGCAGAGGGTTTTACAGAATTGAGGATGGCATGGGACGAACATCCGGCGATGCTGAAATCCTTGTTGGATCGCAATTATGCGTTGGGTATTAATCGCATGGTGTACCATGTGTTTGCACATAATCCGTGGCTGGATAGAAAACCGGGCATGACGCTTAACTCTGTCGGTTTGTATTTTCAACGTGACCAAACATGGTGGAAGCCAGGCGCGGCGTGGGTTGATTACGCAATACGTTGTCAGAAATTATTGCAGCGTGGTGTGCCTGTTGCTGATGTTGCTGTCTTTACCGGAGAAGAAATTCCAAGGCGTTCTGTTTTACCCGAGAGGCTCACTTATACTTTGCCCGGAATAATGGGAAAAGAGGTTGTCGAGAGAGAAGAGAAGCGATTACAAAATGTTGGCGTGCCGGTTAAAGAAATGCCTGCGAGTGTTTGGAGTACGAATATTGCAGAGCCCAAAGATTGGGTGAATCCGTTAAATGGCTACGCATATGATTGCATTAATGCAGATGCCTTGTTGATGGCAGAAATGAAGAACGGTCGAATTGTATTGCCCGGAGGAGCGAGTTATGGTGTGTTGGTCATTCCTGCAAAGCATCCGATGTTGCCTGATGGAACGATAATGAGCCTTGCAGTTGCAAGGCATTTATTGCAATTGGTAAAACAAGGCGCTAACGTATTGCTTCCTGACGGGCTGAGGGAAACGCCGGGATTGGGAACATCAAAGGATGAGACGGTTTTGATGGGTATAGTAGATGAAATTCGCAGTGCTGGTAAGAAGAATGTTGGACAAGTGCCTTATGTGAAAACGGATTTTGAAAACTTCGGTTTGCAGCGCGATGTGATTTTTGCGGACGATCAGAATAATGTGATTAAGAATATTGCTTACACGCACAGGGTAGATGGTAATACAAATATTTACTTCATCAGCAATCAAAGTGATAAGCCGGTTTCGCTCGATGCCTCGCTGAGAGTGGCGGGCGGTGTTCCTGAAATTTATGATGCCGTGGCAAATAGAATATCGATCGCAAAGAATTGGAAAGTGGTTAATGGAAGAATGCAGTTGCCATTGCATTTTGAAGGAAGCGGTTCTTTGTTTGTGATTGTAAAGAAGGATGCAGTTAAGAAAGTAAAATCCATTGGTGGAGTCAATCAGCCTGAGTTTGCAACAGTTGCTACAATTAATAATTCGTGGAATGTTGTGTTTGATAAAACATATGGTGGTCCGGTGAAGCCACAGGTGTTCAATGCCCTTACTGATTGGACGGTGAGCAGCAACGATAGTGTGAAATATTATTCAGGCACGGCGATTTATTCGACTACTTTTAAATGGAATGCATTGTCAGAGGGTAACAGGATTTGGTTGGATGTGGGGACTGTGAACAACATCGCACTGATAAAAGTGAATGGTGTAAACTGCGGTGTGGCCTGGACTGCGCCCTATCGTGTGGATATAACAAAGGCATTGAAAGCAGGAGTAAACAAGTTGGAAATAGAAGTGACGAATACATGGGCAAACAGATTGATAAAGGATCATTCATTGCCGGAAGCAGAAAGAATTACAAATACAGAATCGCCCTATAGATTGGAAGGGAAACCTTTGCTGCCTGCGGGTTTGCTGGGCCCGGTGACGTTGTTGACGGAGCAGTGATAGGTGGTTTGTCGCGCATCATATTAATGCCCTACGGGCAAAAGAACTTTCGGTGCTGGATTTCTATTGATATTATTTCCCTACGGGAAATGGTGGTCGAAGGTTTGAACTGCGCAAGGATGTTGTACGAGGAACGATGAAAAGGGTTGCCTATTGTGTTTTTCAAGTTTTCGAAGCGCTGTTTTTTGGATATTGGAAAGAGGCCAGTATGATTTTATAATGACTGATGGTATCGAACTTGCCCGTAGGGCAGCAATATCAATAGAAAGGCGGCATCGGTGGAATTTTTTGCCCGTAGGGCATTAACCGTATAAGATTGTTGAGATAAACACATAATAGGGTAAAATATGTTCTTGCATGTGGGGTAAAAATGAATGCGGATAAATGTTGACGGATATATTTGTTCATAAACCTTTTAAAGTTCATGGCAAATACGTATTCTCAAATCTATGTTCATTTTGTGTTTGCGGTTCAAAATAGAATAAGCCTTATCCGCGACAAATGGAAAGATGACCTTTATAAATACATGACAGGCATAATTGATCAGCAAGGCCATAAGTTATTTCAAATAAATGGAATGCCAGATCATGTGCATGCATTGGTAAGCATGAATTGCGCCCAATCGCCGTCTGATTTGATGTATAACGTCAAAAGAAGTTCTTCGTTATGGATAAATCAAAACAGGCTTGTACCAGGTAAGTTTTGCTGGCAGGAAGGATTTGGAGCGTTTAGTTATGGAAAGTCGCAAGTAGGAGATGTTTGTCGATATATTGAAAATCAGGAAGCGCATCATAAAGGGTGCAGTTTTTTAGAGGAATATGTAGCGCTCCTAAAAGCTTTTGATGTAGAATACGATGAACGATATGTATTTAAAATGATTGACTAGGTGCGACGGGTTAATGCCCTACGGGCAAAAAGTTCTTTGTGCAAGAATTTTCTATTGATATTATTTCCCTACGGGAAATGGTGGTTGAATATTTGGGGTTCCGAAAAATAATGTTTGCGGGTGTCTAAAGGAAATCTTGTGGAACGTGGGCAAGTCTGACAAAATCAGTGGAGAGAGCTGCCGCGGAAGTTTGAAAATTAATGAATATGAATTTGTGACGACTGATTCATTCTAACTTGCCCGTAGGGCAACAATATCAATAGAATAACGGCATGTCTGTGATCTTTTTGCCCGTAGGGCATTAACTGCATACTATTGAATGCTGGTAAAAATAGACGGGAAAATAATGTTTCCAACACTTGGATTTTTAAAATCGGAATCGGTAAAATAAAAAATAATGAAACACTTTACATACATCACCCTCTTTTTTACACTGATAATTTCTCTTGCTGCAACCGCACAAACTTCGAAAGAAGTGACGCAGGAAACGATGCAGAAAATTTATGAGGAAGTTAAAACGCCTTATAAATATGGGCTTGTCGTTGTGCCGGGGAGCAGCGATAAGAAAATTGATTGTCCCACCGTATTTCGGAAGGGCAACAAATGGTACATGAGCTACATTCAATTTGATGGCCGTGGTTATGAAACATGGCTCGCAACAAGCAATGATTTGTTGCAGTGGAAAACGCTGGGAAGAATGTTGTCATTTAGTGATACAACGCAATGGGACACGCATCAGAAGGCCGGATATGTTTCATTGGAAGATTACACGTGGGGCGGTTCTTACAATCTTCAAAAGTATGATGGCAAATACTGGATGTCGTATTTCGGCGGCAACGAAAGAGGTTATGAAGCGGGGCCACTTGCAATAAGCATGGCGTACACAACTGGTGATGCAGCAAAGGCACATGAGTGGGATCGGCTGCCAGCGCCGGTTTTGGCGGCAAAAGATAAAGATGTAAGGTGGTGGGAAAATAAGAAGTTGTTTAAAAGTTCTGTGATCTGGGATAAACAGCAATTGACTGGATATCCTTTTGTGATGTTCTATAACGCGAATGGAGATTCTGCGGTGAACAATATCAAAACAAGATGGTATGAAAGAATTGGCATGGCCGTATCAAACGATATGAAAACATGGAAGCGTTACGAGCAGGAGCCTGTAATGCATCATCCTGCTGGAATAACAGGCGATCCGGTGATTCAGAAAATTGGAGATGTGTGGGTGATGTTTTATTTCGGCGCTTTCTGGAAAGGCAGCAAGGACGGGGCCTACAACCGCTTTGCATGCTCGTATGACCTTGTGCACTGGACTGACTGGAACGGCGAAAATCTTATTCAATCATCGGAACCTTTGGATGCGAAATGGGCGCATAAATCTTACGTAGTTAAATACAAAGGCGTAGTTTATCACTTCTATTGCGCCGTTGACAAAAACGATCACAGAGGAATTGCAGTTGCTACTTCTGTTGATAAAGGCAGGAGCAAGGTGGAGTTTGTGAAATAGTTTATTGTTTGAGACCCGAATACTCAACGACAACCCATGAGCTGCTTTGTGTCTTTGGTGCCTCGCATGTTTGCTCACAAAGCAAGGATGCTTACTCCCGGGGACTAAGTGTAGCACCCTACAACATTCCCTTGGTGATTCTCAGGTCGTCAGTGGCAAAGACTCGAGTATTACATTTTCATGACTTTTGCAAACAATGCACCTGACACTGCTCATTCATTTACCTCACTTACTTCAAATTGGAATATAATCCATTGCTTTTTGCAAATAATCTATTGCGGCAAACTCTTTTCCACGCTAAGTTCGCATTGTATCACAACCAGATTCAAAAGAGCGGAATATGACGCAAAACAGGTGGTTTGAGGAGATCGTTTCAGGCGAAGGCAGGCAAACCCTTTCGAAGGTAATTACAGAAAAAGATATTGATTTACACGCAGCGCAAACGGGTGATTTTTTTCCTCATCACATGGATGCAGAATGGTGCGCAACGCAACCTTTCAAAAAGCGGATGGCGCACGGTACGCTGGTGTTTAGCATAGCAATAGGACTTACAGCTTCGGATATCAACGAATTGGCGATGACTTACGGTTACAACCGCCTTCGCTTTGTAAAACCTGTTTTTATAGACGATTCCATCAACGTTAAGACAACCATTGTTGCGAAAGAAGATTACAAGAAACCTGGATTTGGATTAGTGTTTGAATCAGTAGAAACATTTAACCAGCATAACGAACTGGTTATGGTTTGTGAACACGTGTATCTCGTTCAACGAAAAACAATTGCTTGATGACTGACATTGTTTTGCCATTAAAAGGATTAATAGTACTGGAGTTTTGCCAGTACCTCTCAGGCCCTTCAGCCGGTTTGCGACTTGCAGATCTTGGTGCAAGGGTGATAAAGATCGAACATCCCGAAAAGGGAGAAGCGGGAAGAAAATTGTCCATCGAGAATCTTTGGGTGGGCAGCGACAGCTTGCTATTTCATACCATTAACAGGAACAAAGAAAGTTTTACAGCCGATCTTAAAGACGCAGAAGAATTGCAAAGGGTAAAACAGCTGATTGCAAAGGCAGACGTGCTGATCCACAATTTCAGGCCGGGCGTAATGGAGAAAATCGGGCTGGATTATTCTACTGTAAAACAAATCAATCCGTCACTCATTTACGCAGAAATTTCCGGTTACGGAAAAGCCGGTGCATGGCAAAGCAAGCCGGGACAGGATTTGCTCTTGCAATCCATCACTGGCCTCGCATACGCAAGCGGCGATCAGGATGATGCGCCGGTGCACAATTGGTGCAGGGCATTCTAGCTGCACTCATCAGAAGGCAGAAAACCGGACAAGGTGCTTTAGTAGAAACAAGTTTAATGGAATCATTGCTTGACTTTCAGTTTGAATTATTGACCACTTATTTTGCTTCAAAGCAACAACCTCTCAGAAGTAAGATAAGCAACGCGAATCCCTTGCTGAGTGCGCCTTACGGGGTGTATGAAACGCAGGACGGTTATCTCGCTATTGCCATGATGAACCTTGCGCAACTTGCCACTGCGATTGATTGCTATGTTTTGCTTAACTACTCGCAAAGCGATGCTTTTGCAAAGAGGGATGAAATAAAAGAAGTGATCTCGCAACACATTGCCGGTAATGTTTCTGCTTACTGGCTTGAAAAACTGCATGCCGCAGGTTTGTGGTCAATGGAAATAATGGATTGGCAGCAACTGTCTAAGCACGAAGGCTACCTGTGCCTGGAAATGGAGCAAACGATCAGCGTTTCGGGAGAAGATATTACAACAACAAGATGTCCCATCAAAATAGACGGCAATAGAATTTATTCCGGCACACCTGCTCCGTTACTGGGAGAACACAATCAAAAAATTCAGGAAGAAATTTTAAGTGAGCATTTGTTTACGCAGCCAAAACTTTAGTTATGAAATTATTGCAGGACATTGTTGTGTTGGATTTTAGTCAATTCTTATCGGGACCATCCGCCAGTCTACGGTTGGCCGACATGGGCGCCCAGGTAATCAAAATAGAAAAAAGAGGAACGGGCGATATCTGCCGCCAGCTCTACGTTTCAGATGTAATGATCGAAGGTGAGTCGACTATTTTTCACGCCATCAATCGTAATAAACAGAGCTATGCAGCGGATCTTAAAGATGAAGACGATCTCAAAAAAATCAAACAACTGATAGCAAAAGCAGATGTGATGATTCACAATTTCAGACCGGGTGTAATGAAGAGGCTTGGTTTGACTTATGATGACGTAAAGGAAATAAATCCTGCAATTATTTATGGCGAAGTAAGTGGCTATGGAGACGAAGGCCCGTGGAAAGGCTTGCCGGGACAGGATCTGCTGTTGCAGGCCATCTCAGGACTTTCATGGCTGAGTCACAATAAAGATAAAAAACCAACGCCAACAGGTGTGGCAGTTGTAGATATATTAACCGGCACCCACTTGGCACAAGGGCTGTTGGCAGCCTTGTATCGCCGCGGTGTTTTAGGAGTCGGAGGTTTGGTGCAGGTTAGCATGCTGGAAAGTATTCTCGACTTTCAATTTGAGTTGCTCACTTGTTTTTATAACGATGGGGGTCAGTTGCCACAACGGAGTGCTGTTAGCAATGGGAATGCTTACCTTTCTGCGCCATACGGCATTTACAAAACTGCCGATGGCTATGTTGCGCTGGCAATGGGAGATATTCCATCGCTCGGAAAAACGGTGGGATGTAACGAATTAGACAGTTTTCAGAATAAAGATGAATGGTTCACGAGACGTGACGAGATAAAAAACATCCTGGCTGAACATCTTGCCCCGGAAACAACTGCCCATTGGTTGTCGCTGCTGGAGCCCGCCGGCATTTGGTGCTCCGAAGTAATGAACTACGACACGCTGATGCAGAAAGACACCTACAAATTATTGCAGATGGAAATGGAAGTGCGCACCGGCGCGGGGCACACAGTGAAGACGACTCGTTGTCCTGTCCGCATCGATGGCAAAATATTGAGTTCAACATTAGGCGCACCTGTATTGGGCGAGCATAATGCGCAGATAGAAAAACAATTTTCGGTTACGCCTTAGGGCCAATTAATAATTAATAATTAAGAATTAATAGGGTGGCATTCTTTAATAAGTAAAGCCCTCTGCTTTTGCAGAATAAGATCTCTGAAGAAAAACGAGAGGTAAATATTAATTACTAATTATTAATTATTAATTATTAATTGGGCACAGAAGTGCTTTTTAACTTTAAAATTTGATTATACCCACACTTTAACCATACCGCGCCTCATTTTGGCAAATATTTATCCTAGAATGGTCATAATCACGTTCTAACGGTGCTTGCTATTATGGCAATTACGCTATATTGCAGCTAGGTTACCGACGCATAGAACGGATTTGTCATTTACATGCCTTTCTTACTGATGGTTGCCTCACAAAACTCTGATTTTAACTATTTTACAAGATTGCTTGAGGCTCCATGTTTAATCCGATTATTGATACACATATTCATGTTTGGGATCTTGATCATGCCAGGTATTCATGGCTGGACAAGGAAAACCCTATACTCAAACGCACGTATAATATTCACGAGATCGAAAGTGACCGGAAGGAACTGAATATTGCAAAAGGCATCCTTGTGCAGGCTGCCAACAACCTTGAAGATACTGACTGGATGCTGGAAGTAGCGTGCCAGACCAGCTGGATCGCCGGAGTGGTGGGCTGGCTGCCGTTGCAGGATCCATTAAAAACAGAGCTGTTATTAGCTGATAAATATCTTACCAATAAATACTTCAAAGGCGTTCGACACCTCATTCACAACGAAACAAACGTTCAATGGCTGTTGCAGGAAACTGTTTTGCAAAGTCTTGAAATATTGGCCGGCCACAACATCGCTTACGAAATAGTGGCGGTGCAGCTCGAACACATCGAAGCAGCCATTGCTGTGGCAAAAAAAATACCTTCTTTACGAATGGTGTTTGACCACCTCAGTCAGCCCCCGATAGATCAAAAGGAAAGGTTTGGAAAATGGGGAGAATTGATGAAGGAAGCAGCGGCACATCCAAACTTCTATGCAAAAATTTCCGGCCTCGGGCTTGCACAGAATAATGCAATGCGCAAGGCAGAAGACATTGCACCATATATATCTTTCGCAGTGGAACAGTTTGGTGAGGATCGTGTTTTTTGCGGAAGCGATTGGCCCGTTTCCTTAAAAGCCGAGTCCTACACAGAAACCTGGGAGTGCTATCGCCAGGTTATCGAAAACCTTTTTAGTCAATCTGTGAGCAAAAAAATATTCTGCGGTAATGCGCAGCAGTTTTATAAATTGTAGTGTCTCCTCATATTATTTGACCCTTCAACATTACTTTGATCGAAAGTGAATACAAGACCTATATACATTCTTGGTGCGGGCGGAATAGTGAATGATGCGCATTTGCCTGCTTATGCAATTGCCGGTTACAACGTGGCCGGCATCTTCGATGCGAATGAGGAAAAAGCAATCGCAACGGCTCATAAATTCGGTATTCCCGCGGTTTTTGATTCGCTGGAAGCTTTGGTAAAAAGCGTTCCCCGTAATGCCGTTTTTGATATCGCCCTGCCGGCTGCAGCTTTCATTGAAACATTAAAGGCTTTACCCGATGGCGCCGCTGTGCTTTTGCAAAAGCCGATGGGCAACACATTGGAAGAAGCAAAGCAGATCAGGCAAATTGTCCATGAAAAGAAAATGCTGGCAGCGGTAAATTTTCAACTACGCTATGCCCCATTCATAACGATGGCCCGCGAAATCATTGCCAGCGGCGAAATAGGAGAGGTTTGCGATGTTGAGTTTCAAATCAACGTTTACACTCCGTGGCAACTTTGGGATTTTTTATACTCGCTGCCACGCGTCGAAATTTTATACCACAGCATTCACTACATCGATCTGGTAAGAAGTTTCCTGGGAAATCCAAACAGCATTTATGCCAAAACAACGAAACATCCTCGCATGAAGGAGTTGGCATCCGTGCGTTCCAATATCATCATGGATTATGGAGACATGATCAGAGCGAATATAGTCGTCAATCATTGTCATGATTTTGGTGCAAAACACCAATGCTCCAATTTAAAAATAGAAGGCACCCGCGGTGCAATTAAGATTCAAATGGGTTTGAACATGAACTATCCGCAGGGCATGCCCGATGTGTTAGAATATGTAACGCTCGAAGAAGGCAAGGAGCCAGAATGGAAAACCCTTCCCATCAATGGCACATGGTTTCCTCACGCATTTATTTACAGCATGGAACAAGTACTTCTCGCAGCCGATGGCAAAATTCCAAAGCCAGATAATTCAGTTGATGATTGCATTTACACCATGGCATGTGTGGAAGCGGCGTATGCGTCGAGTGCGAAGGGCGGAGAGAATATAGAGGAAGGTTTGTAAAGTTTTCTTTAACCGCAAAGTTCGCAAAGGATGCGCAAAGTTAGCAAAGAAGGAATCTCCTTCGTTTCTTTTGCGCATCCTTTGGTTCTTCGCGGTTAAAAAATAAGCGTGCTTTAATCAGCGTAAATCAGCCTAATCTGCGTCATCTGCGTGCTCCCTCATTTTCAAATTTTCAAATCACCAAATTTTCAAATTGGCTCTCTAATCTTTCTTCACCGCCCTATACTTCGTCGGCGGCATGCCGATTACTTTCGAAAATCTTCTTGAAAAATAATAAGGATCATCGAAGCCCATTTGCGAAGCCACTTCTTTAATGCTGAGATCCGTCAAATCCAGCTGCTGACAGGCTTTCTGCATTTTCATTTGTATGAAATAGTCTATCGGAGAATAGCCCGTTTTTTGTTTGAAGATGTCAGAGAATCGTGATGTTGAATAATCATAGCTGGCGCTTAGATCAGGCAGTGAAATGTTTTCGTGGATATGTTCGCGCATGTAGAGAATCGCGTTGTCCACGCAATCATTTTTCTCTTTTGTATTTGCTATGCTATGTTTTGCGGCATATACAAAAAGCGTGAGGAAGTGCGGCAGGCACATGTTTGCAAACAGCAGGTTATCGGTGCTGTAACCGAGTTCAAGCGTTTTGTACATTTTATTGAACTGGGTAAAAATTTCCTCATTACTCTTAATATAAGCAGGCTTGTAGTGCTCTTGCACCGTGCGCAGCGAGTTGAAGTGCGGCAATAGTTCGCCGCCGAAATGTATCCAGTAAATGCTCCATGGATTTTTTTCCATGCTGCCGTAGCTGTGCTCCACGTTTTGCGGCAAAACGAAAAATTCGTTTGGACCTACTTCGTATTGTTTGTCTTCTATTTTATAGAAGCCATTTCCGTCCACACAATAGAAGAGAAAGTTTTCTGCCAATCCCTTTTTTCTATAAGTATAATGGCCCTCGGCCTGAGGGTAATATCCAAGACTGCACAGGTACAACTGTTTCAGCCACACATTGCTTTGGATGTGAGACTTCACCAAAGGCTTTGGAATTTCTATGCGCTGGCGGCCCTGGCCATACCAGATATTTTTGTGCGAACCTCGCTTGTTTGTTTGTTCTTGCATATGGCTAAAAATCTTGGGAACGATTGCGTAAAATCTCGTACGATTTTTACGATGTAATTTGCCTAAAAATAGGAAAATAATCCATTCAATTAGTAAAAGATGTCATTGTTAACGAATGTGAATATTATCATCTTTGAAAGATCAAAGCAGCCATGAAATTTAATAACAACGATGCATTTGCCAATTTACTGCCTGCCGTTCTAATCACGGTGCTCACCTTAATTACGGGTCAGGTAGTGATGGGTCAAAACAACAACTCATCGGAAGAAAATGAAGCTGCCTACCTCAACACCATCACAGAAAGATCCCAAAAAATTGTCGCTCCTCTTAATCTCAACGCACAGAAAAAGCAAAAAATTTCCGATATTGTGATGCAGCAATACAGAGACCTGAATGCTCTATATATATCCCGAGATAGTTTAGTGAGATTGGCCAAAGCTTCAACCCCGGTTAATAATACTTCCCTCAACTCCATCGAAGACTCTACAACGGATTTAGTACGCAGGTTGCACACACAATACATTGAAAAACTTATCGCAGAAAACTTAAGTGAACAACAGGTAACAGTGATAAAGGATGGTATGACATATGGAGTGTTGGATGTTACTTATAAAGCTTACCAGGACATGATCCCTGCGCTTACTCCTGTGCAAAAAGTTCAAATTAAAGCCTGGCTCACCGAAGCAAGAGAATATGCTATGGATGCCGAATCCGCAAAGAAGAAGCATGCATGCTTTAGAGTATACAAAGGAAAGATCAACGAATATCTTACAACAGAAGGGTACGATTTGAAAAAAGAAGAAAAAGACTGGCAGGCAAGATTAAGAGAAACAAGAAAGGGGTAAGTCAGTCAAACAAAAAAGAGAGAACGAAACCAAAATAAAAATTAGATTATTTACTAACGAACGCTATTAACTAATACTGCCATGAAAAAAATTGACGACGGCGCTATTAAAAAACTCGCACTTATTGTAGTAGCAGGTTTTGCGTTAGCTAACCCTGTTTTTTCGCAAACACCCTCTACACCTACAACACAAACTGCTCCAAAGGTTAACGTTTCCGGAAAAGTCGTAGATGCTGATGGCAAGCCACTAGCAGGCGTTTCAGTGCTGGTTCAAGGCACAACGAATGCAACCCAGACAGCGGAAGACGGTTCATTTAAATTAAGCGCTCCCGATGGAGGCAAATTGTCGTTTACACGTGTGGGCATGAAATACGTTTCATACTCATTGGCTGGAAACAAGAATGACATCGTAATTACCATGCAGGCCGACAACAAAGACATGGAGGAAGTAGTGGTGATCGGTTATGGTACACAGAAACAAAAAAACCTCACAGGTGCTATAGTATCAGTTGATACAAAGAAAATGGAGGACATGCCCGTTGCCACAGTAACTGAAGCCTTGAGGGGCCAGGTGCCTGGTGTAAACGTTATAGGTGGTAGTACCCGCCCCGGTACAGCGCCTACAATAAACATTCGCCAGCAGTTCAGCTTTGGTAAGGATGGCAGTAGTCCAAATCCGCTAATTATTATTGATGATGTGATACAGGTAGACCCGCAGACCGGTCTGGCCAGTATGGATCAGTTCAACTTGCTTGATCTTTCTGAGGTTGAAAGCATCACCGTATTGAAAGATGCCAGCGCTGCTATCTATGGATCAAGAGCATCACAAGGTGCTATCGTCATTAAAACGAAAAGAGGTAAAATTGGTGCACCAAGAATTTCTTACTCAGGCAAATTTGAAACAAATGATGCAATAAGCCATGGTAAAGTAATGAATGCACATGATTACGGTATATATTCAAACCGTATGGGTCGTGCTTTAAACTGGACCGCAGCTAACATGTTCGACAGTACTGAGCTTGTGAAAATGGATTCATTGAACTATGACTGGCTGGGTGATGCATGGAAACCGGCAAATGCAATGCAACATTCATTGAACGTAAGCGGCGGAAGCGACAGAGCTACATACTTTGCGGGTGCTTCTTATTACACACAAGGTGCGAACCTCGGCTCCCAGACTTTTAAAAGATTCAACTTCAGATCGGGCCTTGATGTGAAAGTGGCTAACAATCTTAAATTGACTGCTACCATTGCCGCCCAAAATTCTGATTTGGAAAAGTCTTTCACCAAAACAAGTGTGAACGATGGTTATGCAAACGGTGGTGAGCAGAACGACTATGGTATACTGTTGCATATGCCAAAGTATATTCCTTATAAGTACAATGTAAATGGTACGGATTATTTTATATCTCCTGCGCAAAGTGCAAAAACTGTTGCCGGTAACGTAACCTCTTCACAGGTAACAAGCATCAACTACTTTGCATTGTTGAATAACAATTCGAAAACTTTCACTAATAATTTTGGCTACAACGCAAACTTTTCTTTGCAATATGATTTTCCGTTCATTAAAGGGTTAGCAGCGAAAGTATCTTACGCGATCGCAGGAGTAAGCGGCAGAACTGAACAAAATGCGTTCGCGCCAATACTGGAACGTGCTACCAATACGAACACGGTAAGCAATCACTTGTATAGCTCTCCTACATTACAGTGGGCGGCACCTGCAAAAGCAACTACCGGATCACGTGTTACATATGATAATAAAATTTCGAAGAATGTTCAGCAAAACTTTTATCTGACCTACGACCACTCTTTCGGCCGCCACAACGTATCTGCGATGGCAGGTGTTGAAAAGGCAACCAATAACCTGGATGACAGCTACCAACTGTATGCTTCGCCAAATGGTGATGTTTACACCGGAACATCTTTTAGTTCCCTTGGTACGCTTGATCCTACCAACTCACTGACAAGTAAATATGCGGGAGGGAGCTTGTCTTACCTTGGACGTGTCAGCTATAACTATTCCAATAAATACATGGCGCAATTTGTATTTAGAAGTGATGCATCTACGCACTTTGCACCTGAGAACTACTGGGGCTTTTTCCCTGGCGTATCTGCAGGTTGGGTGATATCTGAAGAAAACTGGTTCAAGGATAATGTGAGCTGGGTGGATAACCTGAAGCTGCGTGCATCATTGGGTAAAACGGGTAATGACAACGTTAAGGCATGGAAATGGATGCAGGTATTTGATCTTACTCAGAAAGGCATAGCATTTGGCTCTACTAATGGTGGTACTTATACCTACGCTGTAAACCCAAGTGTTACTCCTAATAGAGATATTAAATGGGACTATACAATACAGCGTAACCTCGGTCTTGATTTTGCATTGCTGAAAAGCCGTTTAGCTGTGAGTTTTGATTACTATTACAATTCAAACCACGACATAATAACGGCGTTGACAGATTACAATGGTGTTCCTGTAACTGAAGGCGGAAGCTTTGCAGACATGAACTATATGTCATTGAATTTCTGGGGTAGTGAGATTACGGCAACATGGAGAGATCATGTTGGTAAAGTGAATTATTCTATCGGAATGAACTTTGGTTTCTCCGATAATAGAGTCACCAAGTATTTCGACAGGCCATTCGATTATCCATCTCTGTCGACTACGAGAACACAAGTTGGTAATTCAACCATTACGCCAGCCTGGGGATTCAGAACGTGGAAACAAACTTCGTCTCATGATGGTATGATGCGTAACCAGGCTGATGTTGACGCGTACTGGCAATACCTGAGCGACAATGCAGCAAAAGCCGGTAACGCTCCTTCTTATTTAGGCATTACTGATAAAACTGCCATTAAACCGGGTATGTTAGCTTATGAAGACATAGCAGGTAATAAAGATCTTAATTCAAAAACAGTAGCAGGTCCAAACGGACAGATCGTTGCGGACCAGGATTATGTAAGATTCGTTAAAAAGAACAGAACTTACGGCGTGACTACCAATTTGGGTCTTACATGGAAAGGCATTAGCTTCCTGGCTCAGATCGCAACATCATGGGGCGGTATAAACAAACTGGACTATATGAAGCAGGCAACGGGTTCTTCCAACTTCTGGTGGTCACAACCGGTTTATATGAACGATATGTTTGATCCTACTGACAATCCGAACGGAAAATATCCAACGCTTGCATATTATGATTCATTTGGCGGTACTAACTCTGATTTCTTCCTTTTGCCAACTTTCCGTATGGTTGTTCGCAGCCTGAGTGTAGGCTACACTATTTCTCCGCAGGTAACGAGAAAAGCAAAAATTGAAAATGCAAGAGTATTCATTTCAGGAATGAATTTGTGGGATCTCTATAACCCATATCCTAACCATTATCGCAATATGTATGATGCGCCTACTGTGACTTATCCTACATTGAGAACATGGGCATTGGGTGTTAACCTTGGATTCTAAAATGATTTTTTGTTAAAGAATTAATCTGATCAAAATGAACAAGAAAAAAATAATCTATATACTTTCTTCACTGGCTCTACTGGCAACAGGCTGTAGCAAAAAATTTCTGACGGATCTGAAAGCCTACAACCAATACGATGAATCTATTTTCACCAATGAAGCGCAAACGCAACTTTACATTAACGCTACGTACTATAACTACTATAACACATACAAGCTTCCAACAGCAGCACAGGTAGGCGTATACGATGATTCGAAAACGAAGATGACGGAAGAAATGGGCGGAACGGTTGCTGACAGAATCAATCCTACCAAAACACTTGATGGAACAAACACTACAGACTACGATGGTTATTTTGGTGTAGTATCAGCTTCAATTACCAACAACCCTTATACACGTATAAGAAACTGCAACTTCTTCCTTCAGAAAGTTGCCCAGTTGGGCCAAAACCTTTCTGCACCATTCAAAGCGGCGGCAAGAGGACAAATTTATTTTTTCCGTGCACTCCAATATTATGACCTGGTAAGAGCTTACGGTGGTGTTCCTATTGTGTTGGACGCCGGTCAACTGGGAGATCCTTCTATCCAGGTGCCTCGTTCTACTTCTACGCAGGTGTTTGCACAAATCATTCAAGATTTGGATTCTGCGATAGCGCTGCTACCAACAAGAGGTATGCCTAACGCATGGACCGATGCTACAGATTATGGTAAACTTACCGGCGGTGCAGCATTGGCAACGAAGAGCCGCGTGTTGTTAACAGCAGCGAGTCCTTTATTCAACGCTGATTGGGATAATACAGGTAATGCAAAATGGCAGGCTGCTCTTGCTGTAAGTTTAAAAGCAGAGACTGACTTAACTACCCAGGGCTATGGTTTGTATGGCTCAAGCGCGAAAGACTGGGCAGCGATGACTTACATAAATGACAACGCTTTCAATAAAGAAGCGATCATGGTTCAGCTGACATCTTCTGCTTCTGCTGCTGCCGGATCTCAAATTAACAACGCATGGGAAAATGCGATCCGCCTGCGCGATGTGGCGGGTTCGGGAGATGGCGTTTCTGCTCCTAAAGAAATGCTTGATTTGTTCCCAATGGCAGATGGTACACGTCCAACTGCTGCAAACGGATATGTTGATACATTCTTCTTCGCAAACAGAGATCCCCGTTTCTACCGCACATTTGCATTCTCTGGCGTAAAATGGCCATATAAAGCAAATCAGAATAAAGTAGTATGGATATACAGATGGAAAAAAGATCCTACTCAAACAACCGGCATTTACTATGCAAATATCGCGGCGAACAGCCCTGCTGTAGTGCGTAAATTTTCAAATCCAAATGCTGACTCTACAATATTCGCGTTCTCCGGAACAGACATATTCGAATATCGTTATGCAGAATTATTGTTGAACATTGCAGAGTGTTATGCAGCAACAGGAGACATAGGAAATACCATCGCTTACCTGAGCAAGATTCGTCAACGCGTTGGCTTACCTGCTGCAAATAATTACGGCATTGGAAACCTGACTACAAAATACCAGGCTTTAGAAGCAGTTTTGTATGAGCGTCGTGTTGAATTGGCTTATGAAGGGAAACGCTTCTGGGATGTACAACGCTGGATGCTGTATGATAATACCGCAGGTAGCACTTCTTCTAAGTTGGGAACAACTCCTTTGAATGGTACAGCAAGAAATGGTTACTACTGGCAAAGCCTTGTGCTGAACAATACAGACCCGCTTACAGCCGCAGATCGTGCAAGCATTACCATCGATCCTGATACATGGGGAACTGCTGCATTCAATACTCAAATTGCAAACCTGAAAACACTGTATCGTGCAAAATTCACACGGGCACCATTGGATAAACCTTGGGATGCTGTCAACAGTGCGCAGTCAAGTATCTTGTTCAGACCAAACTATTATTTGTCCGGCATCAACTCTTCCATTATTTCCACCAATACGTGGATCGCGCAAACAACACAATGGAAAGATGCCAGCGGTATCATGGGTACATTTGTTCCGAATAACTAATTCATAGTAATACAAAAACTGAAGGAAGAGTGATTCTTCCTCCAGTTTCCAAAGCCCGGGAAAACATAACCCTCAATAATTACTTTTTTATCACGTTACAGAAACACAAAATGTTTCTGCGTAAACAGCAATCAATTTTAACTTATACCATTTTTTAAAAAGATCAATGATGAAAAAACACTTTGTGTCCATGTTTGTGATGACTTCATTGTTGGGGGTAGGATTCAAGGCTTCTGCCCAATATCCGCAAGTGCCTGCAGACGTTCAGGCATCAGCAGATTCAATGTTGAAGGAAGAGTGGAAACGCTCCAATGAAGCCTGGGCTAAGGCATATCCTATTATTCAATATGAAGCCGCCCATAATCAACGTCCATACGTTCCCTGGGCCCACAGAACAGAAGATTTGCCACAAGCCGAGATTCCTGCGTTTCCGGGAGCAGAAGGCGGCGGTAAATATGTGTTTGGTGGACGCGGAGGAAAAGTAATTTATGTTACAAGCCTCGAAGACAGAGGACCCGGCACATTGCGCGAAGCTTGTGAAACAGGCGGTGCAAGAATTGTTGTGTTCGCTGTTTCCGGTATCATACGTATAAAAACGCCGATCATTGTACGTGCACCATATATCACTATTGCAGGACAAACAGCTCCGGGTGATGGTATTTGCGTGGCAGGTGAAACTTTTTGGGTAAACACACACGACGTTATCATTCGTCACATGCGCTTCCGCCGCGGTGAAACAAACGTTGGCCGTCGCGATGATGCAATCGGTGGTAACCCTGTTGGTAACATCATGATCGATCACGTGTCTGCAAGCTGGGGACTTGATGAGAACATGAGCATGTACCGTCACATGTACAATGACAGCACAGGAAAAATTGAAGATAAATTTCCTACTGCCAATATTACCATTCAGAATTCAATTTTCGCAGAATCTCTCGATACTTACAATCACGCATTCGGTAGCACATTGGGCGGTGTGAACTGCTCGTTCATGCGCAACCTTTGGGCAGACAATACAGGACGTAATCCATCAGTGGGAGAGAACGGCATCTTTAACTTCGTGAACAACGTTGTGTTCAACTGGGTGCATCGTTCAGTAGATGGTGGTGACTATACAGCAATGTATAACATGATCAACAACTACTTTAAGCCAGGTCCTGCTACACCTAACAACAATCTTCGTTTCCGTATTTTGAAACCTGAATCAGGCAGAAGCAAATTGCCTTACAGACAATATGGTCGTTGCTATGTAAATGGCAACATCGTAGATGGTAACGAGCGTGTAACGAAAGATAACTGGGATGGTGGCGTACAGATAGAAGAACTGCCAAATGCAGGTGAATACACACCGTACATGAAATGGAACAAACCGTTACCAATGCCACAGTTGACCATTATGCCGGCTGCTGATGCGTACAATTATGTACTCGCAAATGCAGGTGCTACTTTGCCTAAGCGCGATGCTGTTGATGAGCGGATTGTAGCACAGGTGCGTACAGGTAAAATCACAACTTCTCCGGATGTAGTGGCGCCTACAACACAATTCAAACATCGTCGTTTGGCCCTTGATTCGTACAAGATCGGTATCATTACTGACGTGTCACAAGTGGGCGGCTATCCTGTATACAAAACTGCAACCCCTCCTAAAGACACCGATAAAGACGGTATGCCTGATGCATGGGAAATTGCAAACGGCCTGAATCCAAAAGATCCATCTGATGCTGTTAAAGACATCAATGGCGATGGATACACTAACATTGAAAAATATATCAACGGTATCGATCCAAAGAAAAAAGTAAATTGGAAAGATTCTAAATTGAACGTTGATGTATTGGCTGTTAGAGGCGGATTGAACGGCAAATAAGAAAATAAAAAGCCAAAATTAAAAAGTCAAAAGTCAGAACAGAATCATTTTGACTTTTGACTTTTCAATTTTGGTTTCAATATCATTTTTTATAGAAAAGCGAATACGCAGGATCGCTGAAGAAGATCAAACAAAAAGATCAGTGTAAATCGGTGTAATCAGCGTCATCTGCGTGCTCTCTTTTTAACTTTTGAATTAGATATGAAACTATACGCATTATTCCTCGCACTCGCCATCCCTTGCATGCTCCATGCACAGGATACAACCAAGGCCGCAAAAGACGCACAGTACAACGATGTATTGGTAAAACGTGCAGATAAAATTGTTGCAACACTTAACATAAAAGATACTGCAGTGTACAATCGCGTGTTGCAAACAGTTGTTCAGCAATACAAAGATTTGAATGCCGTACACGATGCACGCAATGCCAAAACGAAAGAAGTAAAGGCCAACAAAACAGAAGACAAAAAAGTGACTGAAGATAAAGTAGCTGCGTTGGAAAACGAAGCGAATGCAAAACTGTATGACCTGCATTGCGCATACTTTGCAAAGCTGGCTGTTGATCTTACCCCGGAGCAGGTTGATCAAATTAAAGACGGCATGACATACAACGTATTGCCTATTACTTACAAAGGTTATCAGGCGATGCTGCTAAAAGCAACCCCTGAAGAATTCAGGCAAATTAAAGTTTGGCTCACAGAAGCACGCGAGCATGCTGTAGACGCGGAGTCATCTGAAAAGAAACACGCATGGTTTGGCAAATACAAGGGCCGCATCGGTAACTACCTTGCATCCCGTGGTTATGATATGAAGAAAGAAAGTGCCGATTGGGCAGAGAGAGTGAAGAAAGAAGAAGCCGCGAAAAAGAACAAATAGGCGTAGAGACGGATGATAATCCGTCTCACAGCGGATGACAATCCGCCTTGTTTTTGAGACGGATGATAATCCGTCTGTACAAAAATCAATCTAAATTTTTCGTTTATTGTTCATTGATATTTTACTTCGTAATTTTTGATTTTGTAAAGCAGCAGAGGCGCCCCAAAGC
>Ga0318567_10000016_pt1 | contig 84507 bp, 57 predicted proteins | sample GRESIP088b5f20_FD_203691 | JGI IMG/M metagenome (GOLD analysis project Ga0318567, IMG submission 203691) | Tropical soil microbial communities from Luquillo Experimental Forest, Puerto Rico - GRE.SIPMG.088b5f20 | ecosystem: Environmental > Terrestrial > Soil > Tropical forest > Bulk soil...
AATTTTTAAAACCTCTGAAACTACTGATAATAAAGAGTTTCAGAATAAAACCCGGTTCAACAACCGGACACTAGTGATTTTATATATTATCAGATTTATGCTGGCAAAAATAAATGGATCCAAAAGAGCCAGAAATGGACTATTTTATTATTTGCATGGATAAAAGCAAAATAGACCGGAAACCTCATCCTTTCTAAAATTATCCTTTCTTTTTACTCCGGTATTCGCTTGGAGACAATCCCATTGTCTTGGTGAAAATCCGGCTAAAATAAAAAGGATCCTCAAAACCAATCATCATGCTTATCTGATTCACTTTTTGATCCGAGAAATCAAGATAATGGCATGCCTCCTGAATTTTAAGCTGATTAAAGTAGTTGAGCGGCGAATAACCCGTTTTCTTTTGAAAAATTAAAGAAAAATGAGACGCTGAAATTTCAAGATAATCCGACATATCTTTTAATGTCAAACGTTTCCGGATATTCTCACGCATAAAATGAATGGCATCTTCAGCCAAATCCCGGGGTTGTTGATTTGCAGAAGTGCTTTCGCGGTAAGCACCTATAAATTTTAAAGAGCCCAGGAAATGAAAAAAACTTGTAATGCTATAATCCAGGTTATTTTTACTATAGCCATTTTTTAATGTCGAATAAATTTCTTCAAATAGCTGAAGCCTTTCCTGGATCCTTGAGTTTTTTCCCGGCGAAATTTGAGCAGGCTTATCCAGGCCTTCGGAAAAATAGGCGGCCTTCTCTCCATCAAAATGAATCCAATATATTGTCCATGGATTTTTATTCTGGCTGCCATAGGCATGCGATTTATTTTTAGGCAACACAAAATATTGGTTTTCCGACACCTTATACCTTACCTCATCGATCTCAAACCACCCCTGCCCTTCCAAACAGTAAATAAAAACATATTGATTGGCTTCCTCTTTGCTTCTTTTCCTGAAATGAAACTCTGCTTTAGGATAAAACCCTATATCAGTTATATGTAACAAACGACCTAATTCATCGCCTTTTATTTCATCAATAATAGAAACAGGTAAAATGATAGCTCTCTCCCCTTTAAATCCACTTTTTATTTTCGCCATAATCGAACTAGTTTGATGATTGGGATCAAAAATAACTGAAAAGTTTCATTCCAATACAAAATAATAAGATAATCTATGCAGATAGTATTTTTTTCCATTTATTCCAAGAGTAATTACCTGTTCTTTTGTACTGTTTTTTATATTCATTTTTTGAAAAGATAGAAGTCTCGAAATCGAGTTTATATAAGGATAGAATTTAACCGCATAGTTGCACAATACTTTTTCCTTTTTATTCTGCTTTAATTGACACAATAATATAGTCCATACAAATAATAATATCATGCATAGAGTACAACTAAAAAATAGTTTTACTTTGCATTTACAATAAATCAATACAATAATGAGAAAATTTAATGGCGTATATATCTTTGGAATTTCCATGGTTTCGGCTATGGGCGGTTTGCTTTTCGGTTACGACTGGGTAGTCATTGGCGGAGCAAAACCATTTTACGAACGATTTTTTGAGATTGCATCTTCAGCAAACCTCCAAGCATGGGCAATGAGCTGCGCACTGATCGGGTGTATAGTTGGAGCTGTGGCATCCGGAGTAGTCAGCGATAAGTTTGGCCGGAAGTGGCCATTATTAGTGTCGGCGTTTCTGTTTACAATTGCATCGTTAGGCACAGGAATCGCTGGTTCGTACACTATTTTCGTGATTTTTCGAATGATTGGCGGCATTGGCATAGGGTTAGCTTCAGCACTTTCACCCATGTACATTGCCGAGGTAGCTCCGGCTCACTTACGCGGACGGTTTGTTTCACTCAATCAAATGACCATCGTTATTGGTATTTTGGCGGCACAAATTATAAATTTAATAATAGCCGAAAAAGTTCCGGTTGGAGCCACCGATGCATTCATACAAGCCTCATGGAATGGGCAAGTCGGTTGGCGTTGGATGTTTTTTGCCTGTGCTGTACCTGCCATCGCATTTTTTCTACTTACTTTTCTAGTCCCCGAGAGTCCACGTTGGTTAATGAAAGCCGGCAAACCCGAAAAAGCACTGCCTACTTTAAAAAGAATTGGAGGTGAGGAATATGCCCGCGAAGAGATGGCAAATATCCAGGCTACTCTGGATGATGTAAGCGAAAAAGTTGATTTTAAAACGCTTTTCAAACCTGCATATGGAGCTATTCTGCTTATTGGAATATTTCTGGCCGTATTTCAGCAATGGTGCGGGATTAATACCGTTTTCAACTACGCTGAAGAAATTTTTACGGCAGCCGGTTATGGCGTCAGCGACACACTCTTCAATATCGTTATTACCGGAAGTGTAAACATGATTTTCACACTGGTAGCTATGTTTACCGTTGATAAATGGGGACGAAAAAAGCTCATGGTGTTTGGTTCGATCGGTTTGGCAATAGATTATATTCTGCTTGGTAGTGCTTTTTATTTTCATATCAAAGGAATTGCCGTATTAGCATTAGTCGTAACTGCCATTGCCATTTATGCCATGTCATTGGCACCTATTGTATGGGTTATTCTGTCCGAGATTTTCCCCAATAGGATTCGTGGTGCTGCCATGGCTTTGGCCACTTTTGCCCTTTGGATTGCATGCTTCATTCTTACATATACTTTCCCGTTGCTTAACAAATCATTGGAAGCAGCCGGCACATTTTGGGTCTATGCCGGGATTTGTCTCGTAGGGTTCGTGTTTCTATTGAGAAAATTGCCCGAAACAAAAGGAAAATCGCTGGAAGAAATTGAAAAGGAATTGGTGAACCCCTAACCCCTAAAGGGGAATAAAAAAAATTACTACTGATTATTACAATATTTATATGAAAAATAAAATGGAAATTGAAGTCAAGGGTAACTCAGTTCCCCTTCAGAAGTTAGGGGTTCGAGTTTGGGAAGAAGTAGTTAGCATTCCTACGTACGAGATTGGCAAACAGGAGAAGAATCCTATTTTCTTAGAGAAACGTGTATATCAGGGAAGTAGCGGCGTTGTTTACCCTTATCCGGTTGTTGAGAAGATTGCCGACGAAAAAGTGGATAAAAACTACAACGCGGTGTTTCTTGAAAATGAATACATCAAAATCATGATTTTACCCGAATTGGGTGGACGTGTACAAATGGCTTACGACAAAATCAAACAACGTCATTTCATCTATTACAATCAAGTTATCAAGCCGGCGTTGGTGGGATTGACCGGTCCATGGATTTCGGGTGGAATTGAGTTTAACTGGCCGCAACACCATCGTCCAAGCACTTTTCTTCCGGTAGATTACACAATCGAACACAACGAAGACGGAAGTATAACTGTTTGGGTTAGTGAAATGGAAAAAATGTTCCATCAAAAAGGAATGTCAGGTTTCACGCTTCATCCGGGAAAAGCTGTACTGGAAATCAAAGGAAAACTATATAACCGCACACCATTTCCACAAACATTTCTTTGGTGGGCAAATCCGGCAGTTGCAGTGAATGAATACTACCAGTCAGTGTTTCCACCGGATGTTCACGCGGTTTTCGATCATGGAAAACGCGATGTTTCAACATTTCCCATTGCCACCGGAACGTATTATAAAGTTGATTATTCGGAAGGTGTTGACATTTCAAACTATAAAAACATTCCGGTACCAACGTCGTACATGGCCATCAATTCGGAATTTAATTTCGTAGGAGGCTATGAAAATGATACACAAGCCGGAGTATTGCACGTGGCCAGCCACCATATTTCTCCCGGAAAAAAACAATGGACCTGGGGGAATGGTGATTTTGGTAAAGCCTGGGACCGGAACCTAACCGACGAAGATGGTCCGTATATTGAACTAATGGCTGGCGTTTACACCGACAATCAACCGGATTTTACCTGGTTGCAACCTTACGAAGAAAAGACATTTACACAATACTTCCTGCCTTACCGCGAATTGGGTGTTGTGAAAAATGCTTCCCAGGATATTTTATTAAACATGAACAAAGCCGGAAGCAAGGCAATTGTGAAAGTATTTGCAACTTCATTGCAAAAAGACACTCACATTGTACTGGAAGGTTTCCTGGATGAAACACTTGACCTAAGTCCGGAAGCAGTTTATACGAAAGAAGTGGAAGTTGGCAATACATCATTCGAAGCATTAAAACTCGTTGTTTTCGCAGCAAACGGACGCGAATTATTAAGCGTCAAAACGGAGAAAGCCGAAAACAAACCAACTCCCGAAGCAGCCAAAGCAGCATTTTCGCCGGAAGAAACTCCAACTTGCGAACAACTTTATCTTACCGGGTTGCATCTGGAACAATACCGTCATGCAACTTACAATGCAGCCGACTATTACCTTGAAGCATTGAAACGCGACCCAAGCGATGTCCGCAATAATAATGCTATGGGATTGTGGTTACTGCGCCGGGGAAAATTTATCGAATCCGAAAAATACTTCCAAACTGCCGTAGACACCCAATTGCAACGCAACCCGAACCCATACGATGGTGAACCTCGTTATAATTTAGGTTTGTCGCTGAAATACCAGGGTAAAAATAAAGAAGCCTACGACGCCTTCTACAAATCGTGCTGGAATGCCGCCATGCAAGATGCCGGGTACTTGAGTTGTGCACAGATTTCATGTATCAACAATAATCTTGCAGATGCCTTGTACGAAGTGGATAAATCACTGGTACGCAACTGGCACAACCACAAAGCCCGGGCTTTAAAAGTAGCTATTTTACGCAAAATGGATAAAAGCCAGGAAGCTTTAACGCTGATTGATGATTCGTTGAAAATAGACTTATTTAATTTCGGCTGCCGTTTTGAAAAATACCTATTGACAAATGATGAGGCCACTCTAACTGAAATGAATAGGTTGATGCGCGGCGAAATTCATAATTACGAAGAGATTGCCCTGGATTATAGTGCAGCGGGAATGTACGACGAAGCGGTGAACCTGCTTCAGGAAGGAGCTAAAGCTTGTGCAACTACGCCCATGACTTATTATTATATGGGTTGGAGCCTGCAACTAGCTGGTAAAAATAGCACCGAAGCCTTTGCGAAAGCAGCTTCGCACGCGCCGGAGTTCTGTTTCCCAAATCGGTTGGAAGCTATTTTGGCGTTAGAGTGTGCTCAGGCTGTAAATCCTAAAGACTCAAAAGCACCTTATTACCTGGGAAACCTTTGGTATGATAAACGTCAGTACACAGAGGCCATTGGTTGCTGGGAAAAATCGGTAAAGATCGATGCTACATTTCCAACGGCACTTCGGAATCTTTCTTTGGCTTATTTCAACAAATCAAATCAGGAAGCAAAAGCGCTTGAGTTTTTAGAAAAAGCGTTTGAACTGGATAGCACAGATTCCCGCATTTTAATGGAGCTGGATCAGCTGTACAAACGCATTTGCCGGCCTCACACAGAGCGTTTGGCATTTCTCGAAAAACATTTCAAATTGGTAGAACAACGTGATGATGTATATTTAGAATATGCGACATTATGTAATCAAACAGGTAATTATGAAAAGGCGAAAATGCTGATTGACACTCGTCAATTCCATCCATGGGAAGGCGGAGAAGGTAAAGTTCCGGCCCAGTTTCAGATTTGTCGCGTTGAATTAGCCAAAATCTGCCTGAAAAACGAGGAATTTGATGCGGCAATTTCTCTGTTGACTGAATGCCTGGATTATCCTCACAACCTGGGCGAAGGAAAACTTCATGGTGCACAGGAAAATGATTTCTATTATTGGCTGGGCTGCGCCTACGAAGGTTTGAAACTCAACAAAAAAGCTATGGAATGCTGGGAATTAGCCAAAGATGGAAATACCGAACCGGCAGCTGCAATTTTCTATAACGACCAAAAACCAGATAAAATTTTCTATCAGGGATTGGCCTTGCTAAAGCTCGGACGAATGGATGAAGCTGGAAACAGGTTTGAAAACTTAATCTCTTATGGCAAAATGCATTTAGATGATGAAATCAAGCTGGACTATTTTGCTGTTTCACTACCCGACTTGCTTATCTGGGAAGACAACCTGACTTACCGCAACAAAATTCATTGCAATTATATGATGGGATTGGGATATTTAGGCACCGGCGACAATGAAAAGGCAAAAGAATTATTGGAAGAAGCCAGCCGGATGGATATCAATCATCAGGGAGTGCAAATACACAGAGTAAAATGAACAGGCTTATCAACCCACTTAGCTACGTTTTGTACTAGCCTCTCTCATTCCGGCTATTTCTAATTTTCACTATCCAGCAAAATTAGTCTCATATAAATTATCCCATACCTGGCCTATAAAACCAGGTATGGGATTGTTGTTTTCGGACTCTTCCAGACAAGATCAATCCTTGTCTGGAAGAGTATAATTTAATTTTCCACTTTATTGAATGAATTATATACTTAAAAAAAAGAGGACTTGTATATCTTTGTATTTTCAATTATTAAAATTAAAGTATCATCAATACCTTATCCCCAAATAATACACAATGAAATTTCTAGTAGCACTTACGATTTCTTTCCTATCACTCACTTCTGCGATAGGGGCAACAATTAATCCATTCAAACCCGACTCGTCACAACCGAAAAAAGTAGCAGGAATGAAGCTGGTTTTCAACGAAGAGTTTAACTACACCGGAAGCCCAAAGCCGGAAATCTGGTCTTTTGAAACCGGATTTAAACGAAATGAGGAACTGCAATGGTATCAAAGTAAAAACGCCAACTGTAAAAACGGTTGTTTAGTTATTGAAGGTAAAAAAGAGAGCTTCCCTAATCCCAATTACATTCCCGATAGTAAAAACTGGTACACAAACCGAAAAGAGGTGAATTATACTTCGGCCAGCATAAATACAGCCGAAAAGAAATCCTGGCTTTTCGGCCGTTTCGAAGTGCGTGCACGTATCGACACTACAATGGGTTCTTGGCCGGCCATTTGGACCTTGGGCATAAGCAAAGAATGGCCTTCATGTGGCGAAATAGACATGCTGGAGTTTTATCGACCCAACGGAGTTTCATCTATTTTGGCAAATGTTGCTTCGGGCACAACCGTTCGATATAACGGAAAATGGAACTCCGTAAAAAAAAGAATGTCAGCATTAATAGCTAAAGATAAAAGATGGCCGGAAAAATTCCATATCTGGCGTATGGACTGGACACGGGAGTCAATAAAGTTATACGTGGACGATGAATTACTGAACACTACATTATTAAGCGAGACGATCAATCCCGATGGAAGCAACCCCTTTCTTCAGCCACAGTATATTCTGCTGAACCTGGCATTGGGAGTCAACGGCGGTGACCCAAGCCAAAGCCGCTTTCCAATAACTTTTGAGGTCGATTATGTTCGTATTTACCAACAAGCCGATTCAAAATAAAACCTCACAAAATCAGGTATTAAATAAACAACTTCATATTTCATGAGAAAAGCACTATTCCTATTCATCCTCGTTCTGCTGTCGGCAAGCAATGCAATGCATGCCCAGACTACAAAACAAGCCTCTCCCTCAACAAATACCGGCACTTTTATAGCCGGAGACAAAGAGTTTCTGCTCAATGGCAAACCATTCATTATCCGGGCCAGTGAGCTGCATTATACCCGTATTCCCAAAGCGTATTGGAATCATCGAATCAAAATGTGTAAAGCCATGGGGATGAATACCATTTGTATTTATCTGTTTTGGAATATACACGAACAGGTTCAAGGTACTTTTGACTTTACCGGACAAAACGATGTGGCTGAATTTGTTCGGTTAATACAAAAAAACGGCATGTACTGCATTCTCCGCCCGGGCCCGTATGTTTGTGCCGAATGGGATATGGGTGGACTTCCCTGGTGGTTGCTGAAAAAGAAAGACCTCCAGGTGCGACGCCTTACCGACAGTTATTTTATGGAGCAAACCAAAAATTATCTGAACGAAGCCGGAAAACAATTAGCTCCGTTTCAAATTCAACGTGGCGGAAACATCATTATGGTGCAGGTTGAAAACGAATACGGAACTTGGGGCAGCGATAGCAACTATATGGAAACCATGCGCGACAATATTCGTCAGGCAGGTTTCGACAAGGTGCAACTGCTTCGTTGCGATTGGTCATCAAACTTTTTCCATTACAAATTGGATGGTGCGGTAAATGCATTGAATTTTGGTGCAGGGTCTAATATCGACGACCAGTTCCGCAAGTTTAAAGAAATAAACCCGACTTCACCGCTGATGTGTGGCGAGTATTGGACCGGATGGTTCGACCAATGGGGACGTCCGCACGAAACGCGTGATATCAGCAGTTTCATTGGCAGCCTGAAAGACATGATGGATCGCAAAATCTCCTTTAGTTTGTACATGGCTCACGGTGGAACTACCTTTGGCCAATGGGCAGGAGCAAATGCTCCAGCTTATGCACCCACTACTTCGTCGTACGATTACAATGCACCTATCGATGAAGCTGGTAACCCGACTGATAAATTCTACGCCATCCGCGATTTGCTGAAAAATTACTTGCAAGAAGGTGAAGCCTTGCCTGCCATACCTCAAAATCCGGAAGAAACCATTACCATTCCTGCGATTGCGTTTACACAAACAGCCAATATATTTGAAAACCTGCCCGTAGCCAAACAATCGGTAAACATTCAGCCCATGGAGTTTTTCGATCAGGGTTGGGGTTCTATTATGTATCGGAAACAACTATCGCCCTGCAACCATAAGCAAACGCTTATCATCAAAGATGTGCACGACTGGGCAACGGTGTTTATCAATGGCAAAGCAGTAGGAAAACTGGACAGACGCCGAGGCGAAAGCACGGTGGAGATACCGACGTTGAAAGCAAATGCACGTTTGGATATTTTGGTAGAAGGAATGGGACGCGTAAACTATGGCGAAGCAATCCTGGATCGCAAAGGAATCACTGACAAGGTAATGCTATCGGACGGAAAAACAGAAACCGAGCTAAAAAACTGGACTATCTACAACTTGCCTGTTGATTATAAGTTTCAAACGAAAGCCAAATTCACAGCAAAACAGGCAACAGGCCCGGCCTGGTACAAAGCCTCTTTCAACCTGGAAAAAACAGGCTACACCTACCTCGACATGAGTTCCTGGGGCAAAGGAATGGTATGGGTGAACGGATATAACTTAGGCCGCTTCTGGAAAATTGGCCCAACACAAACACTTTGTGTCCCCGGATGCTACTTGAAAAAAGGGGTAAACGAAATCATCGTACTGGATATTGACAAACCGGTTGCTCCCAATATTGCCGGGCTTAATCATGCCATTTTGGATGTTATCGGCAAAGATGACAACCAACTGCAAAAAGCGGCAAGAAGTTTGAATTTAAATGGACTAAATGCCGTTGTGGCAGGAACCTTCCCGGCTGAAAGTGGGTGGAAAACAATCAACCTGAATGAAACTACTGCCGGACGTTACTTCTGCTTTGAGGCATTGAACGCACAAGACCCCAACGACAACAGCACCTCAGTGGCCGAATTTGAAATTATTGGCGAAGATGGTAAAGCCATCTCATCCATCAATTGGAAAGTAGTATTTGTAGACAGCGAAGAAACGGTAAAAGCAGCCAACGGAGCCGATAAATTATTTGATATCCAGGAGTCCATTATCTGGCAAACAAAAATCGGGGATAAAGCAAATCATCCGCACCAGGTAGTGATCGACATGGGTAAAGAAATCAACGTCAAAGGTTTTAGAATTCTTCCCCGTACCGACAAAAGCACCAAAGGAATGGTAAAAGACTATCGTTTCTTCCTCGAAAAGAAACCATTTAAGGTCTAAAAAAAGTATTTCTATCCGCAACATTAAAGTTGCTATTGGCTCAATTCTAATTCGTTTTGATCCAATAGCAACTTTTTTCATTCCATCTCCTCCCCTTTTATTCCTGTTTCAGCTTCTTTTATTGTAATTTTACCTATTCATAAAAACCAAAATAATCCTACAAAGATGCAAGATCAACTAATTTTCCTTCCTGACACAGTTTATTGAATAGACCCCTATCTTTAAGTTCCTTGCAGATACCTTTAAACTTCTTGCAGGCATCTTTAAGTTTCTTGCAAGTACTTTTAAGCTTCTTGTAGGTACCTTTAAGCTTCTTGTAAGTACCTTTAAGATCCTTGTAGGTACCTTTAAGCTTCTTGTAAGTACCTTTAAGCTTCTTGTAAGTACCTTTAAGATCCTTGTAGGTACCTTTAAGCTTCTTGTAAGTACCTTTAGTACATCCAAAATTATTTCCTAGGGTTCTGATTCTTCCACCGGAATTAAAAAAAATGCATCTTTAACTCATTTAGAGTAACGGAAAACTTCAACTAAATTGTTCTTATTATAACATTGAGAAAACACCTTAAATTAAATCGCATGAAAATCAGGAGTACTAACCATCTTGATAACTGTCCTGTATCTTACAGCCGCAAAAACACGCTTCGACCGATTGAAACATTGAACAGGTTTATTCTTATTAATACTTTAAGCGTATGAATGAGGAAATAAACAATGACCGTGTTTTACTTGAAAAACTAAAGGGCGGAGATATAGCCTGTTTTGAATTGCTATACAGTAAATACAGCGGAAAGTTATATAATTATGTTTTAAGCCTTTCGAAAGGCGATTTCTATCTGGCAGAAGAAATCGTTCAGAATGTTTTTGTGAAGATATGGGAAATTCGCCAACATATTAGCACAGAAGGTTCGTTCAATTCATTTGTATATACCGTAGGCAGAAATATGTTCCTGAACGTGGTGAAAAGCCGGTTGCAGGAACACCTTTACCACGATTATGTTGTTGATCATGAAACCGTACTCGACAATTCTGTAGAAAAAGAGATAGAGTACAAAATGCTGGAAGAGCAAATAAACAGGTTAATTGAGCAACTCCCACCCGCTCGCCGTAATATTTACATATTGAGCCGGGTAAAAAACCTCCCCAACAAAGAAATCGCGGCACTGCTCGATATTTCCGAAAACACCGTTGAATCCCAGCTGAATAAAGCCACACAGTTTATGCGGAAGAATCTTCTTCCCTATTACAGTGTCATCGTTTTAGGGCTTTTCAAACTCCTGTAAGGTTAAATAATCAACAGAGTATAAAATTGCGTAAAGGAATCAGCCTGCATAATTGTGTAATATATAGGTATAGAAAAAATTAAATGAAACGGTTGCACGGTTTCGCCAAGTATAGCTAACATCTTAATATTGAAATTTAAATGGACAAGAAAAATAACATACAATTATTGGAACAATTTTTCAATGGAACCATCAACAAACAGGAGGTTCACCAGCTTTTGGAGGAATTGAAAAATGATGAATTCGAAAAAGATTGGATGCAAGCTCAGTGGGATCAGGCTCCTGACATAATGAATAAAGGGGTACAAAAACAGATAATGGACAATATCAAAGCCGATATTCTTCCCACACACACATTCAGGTGGAAGCAATGGCTGGTTGCAGCAGCATCTTTATTGCTGGTCTTCACCACTTCACTCTCAGCTTACTTGCTTTACGATGGACAAAACAAAAAACTAGCCGACGATATGACCGTCACCGTTGAAAAAGGGCAGAAAGTAGCGTTAACCCTCCCCGATAAAAGCCGGGTATGGGTCAACTCTGGCTCAACACTCATCTATGGTAGCCGGTTTAATAAGCATGAACGGATTATCCAGCTCGATGGTGAAGCTTATTTTGAAGTGGCAAAAAATAAAAATGCCCCATTCATTGTGCAAAGCCATGGTTTTTCGGTGGAAGCTCTTGGAACTGCATTCGATGTAAAAGCCTATCAGGAGGAAAAGCAAATATCTGCGGTATTAATCCACGGAGAAGTGAAAGTGGGGGACGAACTGAATAAAATAAATTTGACTCCAAATCAAAAGGTAACCTACAACAGAGAAAACAAGAGTATGCAAAAGAACGATATTGCCGATGCCCTTATTTATGCCGACTGGCGCTACAACAAACTCACGTTTAACTCGGAACGATTTGAAAACATCGCCTCTGTGCTGGAACGAAACTATAATGTCAAGTTTGTTTTCGAGGCTCAATCACTAAAAAAATATCGTTACTCTGGTTCAATAAACAATACCAGCCTGGAAAGTTTGTTGCAGATATTTGCCATGACTTCACCGATCTCGTATCACATGAAAGATTCAGTTATCTACATGAATGAAAACAAACGGTTGATGCCATTTTATAAGAAAGTATTGAAATGATCGGTTCAGGCACCCGAGTGTGCTTGTATAATAATTATAACCTTAAATAAACTTCAGATGACAAATACAAGCTAATACATTGCTTTGCACGGAAAACGGATCATAGACTTTATCCTATCCGGCACCCTTGATTCTATTTTTTCGATGTCTGCTTCCTTATCAGGTTGGTAACATCAAGTACATTATTTAATCAATTAGTAGTATGAAAATCACAATGAAATACAAAATAAATTTCGCTAAAATCCAGCATTTACGCCTTATCTGGATCAGTATTTTCGCTCTCGGCATAGCCATTAATACATTTGCCCAGGTAACAGTCAAGGCTAAGAATGTACCCATCCGGCAAATTTTAAAAACAATAGAAAAAAACTCAGAATACAAGTTCTTTTACAATGATGATTTTGCTGCGCTTGACAAGGTGGCATCATTAAACGTCAACAACGTATCTATAGATAATGCCTTAACCACTCTCTTCTCATCAAGCGGCATAAGCTGGGAAAAGAAAGACAAGAACCAAATAATCCTTGTTCCGGCAAAGATGCCTGATACGAAAGTACAGCCTTCAGACGGACAAACTCACAAAATATCAGGTACAGTAACCGATGCATCCACCGGAGAAACTCTTTTGGGTGTAAGCGTTGTTGTTGAAGGTACTAAAACCGGGGTGATCTCGGACTTGAATGGGAAATTCACAATTGAAGTACCAACCTCCTCTGCTGAATTGGTATTTTCATACATAGGATACATCAGTAAAAAAGTAACGGTTGGGAAACAAAGTGTAATCAAGATAGCATTAGACCAAGATTCAAAAAAACTTGACGAAGTAGTTGTTGTTGGTTATGGAACACAGAAAAAAGTAAACTTATCCGGTGCAGTTGGTAATGTTCAGATGAGCGATATGGAAACCCGTCCACTGACGAATGCCAGTTTAGCTTTACAAGGTACTGTCTCCGGTGTGTACGCTTTGCAAAGTTCCGGAAAACCGGGCGATGATAATGCAGTAATTGCCATCAGAGGGGTCGGAACCTTTGGAAATAATACACCGCTCGTAATCATTGATGGATTCCCGGGCAATATGTCGGATGTAAATGCCAATGACATTAAATCGATATCAGTATTAAAAGATGCCGCTTCTTCTTCCATTTATGGAAACAGGGCTGCCAACGGTGTCATCTTAATTACCACAAAGAAAGGAGCAGCCGGTAAAATGACAGTTAGCTATAATGGTTATTTCGGTGTGCAAAATGCAACCAGACTACCCAATGTTTTAAACTCGGTTGATTATGCGACACTCAAAAATGAAGCAGCTGCAAATTCAGGACGTGTTGCAAGCTATACAGATGCTGATATTCAAAAATTTGCAGCTCATAATGACCCAATGTACCCAGACATTGATTATTTCAAAGTGTATTATGGCCAGGCAAAAACACAGAATCACCGTTTTAGTGTAACGGGTGGTAACGAAAATGTTCAGTACGCATTTATGCTTGGACATTTAAATCAAGATGGTATTCTGGTAGCTACCAGTTATAAAAAGACTGATTTCCGTTCTAACATAGATGCCTTTTTCTTGAAAGACAAAAAATTAAGAATATCTACTAAAATAGCCGGTAACCTTGGCGTCAAAAACGAACCTACCAGCGTGTGGAATGCCACCTGGTATGCTACACTTGCTCCGGTTTATCCCCTCAAAAATGCAGCGGGACAGTATATGTCAGTAAATGGAGAATTAAATCCTTATGCAGAAATTGAAGCAGGTAGCACCACCAAAACTAAACGCTATGATTTTAGTGGGCAGGTTGAAGCTGAATATAAAATCTTTAAAGACCTAAGTGCACAGGTTACTTACGGGTATAATGCCATAGCCTCAAACAAGAACGCCTTTAATGCCAATGTTGTATTACAAAATAAGGCAGGAGGAACAAAAACTGAACAATCGGATTTGAATGTTACGAATGAAACAGATGTTCAAACAATGTTGACCAGCTTGCTCAAATATAATAAAACGTACGGTGAACACGAATTGAATTTATTAGCCGGTTATTCTGAAGAAGAGTTTACGTATGATTGGCAGAGTGGTTACCGAAAAAACTTCGTTAATAATACCCAACGGATACTCAGCCTTGGTGATGCTGCGACTCAAACAAATAATGCAGGAAACTACGACCTCGGCTTGCGTTCCTACTTCGGACGTATAAATTATGGATTCCAGGGGAAATATTTGCTTGAAGCTAATATCAGACGAGACGGATCATCCAGATTTGCACCAGGACATCAATGGGGAACGTTCCCATCATTTTCCGGCGGCTGGATCATCTCGAAAGAAGGATTCATGAAAAATGCCAATTGGTTAGACTTATTAAAACTACGTGCTTCGTGGGGACAACTGGGTAACGAGAATATTGGTAACTATTATAATGGTAGCGATATTTTATCATCAGGTCAAAACTACTCCCTGGGTGGCACATTATATTCGGGTGTGGCTATAAGTAACATGACCAATAAACAATTAACCTGGGAAACTGCACAACAATTGAACTTTGGTGTTGATATGAATTTGAAATATGGTTTTGAATTGACTGCCGATTATTTCGACAAAAGAACAAAAAACCTGTTGAAGCTGCAACCTATCCCAGCTACCATGGCTCTAGGCTATCCTTATGCCAATGCCGGTGAAGTACAAAACAAAGGTATTGAGGCATCGTTGACCTATAGAAAATCATTTTCGAACGGATTCAAACTGCGCTCTACGCTTAACCTGGCCCACATCGTAAATAAAATCACAAGACTAGACGTTAATCAGGAATTTACTTCCCCAAAAGCTATCGTAATAGGCTCAGCAATCAATTCATTCTATGGTTACCAAATGGATGGAATTTACCAGATATCCGATTTTACTTATGCCAACGGTAAGTACACGTTGAAACCAGGCGTAGTTTCGGTTACCAATTATAATGCACAACCGGGGGATATTAAGTTCAAAGATCTGAATGGAGATGGTGTAGTAGACATGAACAATGACAGGAAGGTTATCGGAAAACAATTTCCAGACTTGTCTTACTCTATGAACATTAACTTAGAATGGAAAGGATTTGATTTTAGTATGTTCTTCCAGGGAGTGCAAGGTATCCAGGGTTATTTCTATTATGAAATTGCGACTCCATTTAGCGGCGTTGCCAATTTAGGATCATGGTGGAAAGATAGATGGACGCCAACAAATCCAAGCAACACTATGCCACGTGTAACTTTAGATGAATATCGCACAAACGTTAATTCATCGTTCTATATGGAAGATGCATCATATCTTCGTTTGAAGAATATTGAACTGGGCTATACTATCAGTCCGAAAATTCTTTCGAAAGTTGGAATAGGTTCCGTAAGAATTTATGGAAATATTCAGAATGCCTTTACCATTACGAAGTTTAAAGGTTTTGATCCTGAACAAACAACAGATCAAACCAGAGCTGAAGCCTTCCCACAGGTTCGTGTTATGACCTTGGGTTTAAATGTTAACTTTTAAATATCAGGATTATGAACAATATAAATAGAATTATTGCTTTATCTTTCATTTTATTGGGGTTGTTTGGTTGTTCTAGTGACCTTCTGGACAAAACTCCCAAGGACAGACTATCCCCTTCAACATTTTATCAGAATGAAACACAGTGTAAGATGGCACTGATGGGTATTTATAATGCCATTCAGCCCAATGCAACACCAACTCATTTTTACCAGTTTGAATTTATGTCTGATAACGGCTATTGCCAGGCTGCCTGGCAAGGTTCAAATGAAATAGGTTCATGGAGTACCAACTCAAACAGTTGGGGTCCGAATGCAAAATGGTCGCAGGATTATGCTATTATTTCGCGGGCAAATCAATTTATGCAAGACATCAGTACCGCTTCAGTTAGCGATGATGTAAAAGCTCCTATGGTAGCAGAAGCTAAGTTTTTAAGAGGTTATGCCTATTCCGATTTGATTACTTATTTCGGCGATGTACCACTGATTACCAAAGTACTGCCATTGGCTGATGCTTATGTAAAAAGAACGGCTAAAGCCGATGTACTTACTCAAATTCTGGCCGACCTGACTGATGCAGCAAGTGTTCTTCCTACCTCCTACTCTGCTTCAAATGTAGGACGTGCCACCAAAGGAGCTGCATTGGCTTATAAAGCGAAGATATTGCTCTATAATCAAAAATGGGCGGAGGCAGCTCAAGCAGCCAAAGATGTTATGGATTTGAAAGTTTACGATTTATATGCAAACTATTCAGACCTTTTCACAGAAGCTCATGAGGATAATATTGAAGTTATTTTTGATATTCAGTATATTCCAACAACTCAATCTCAACCATGGCCGGCAGAACCATTTGTTCTTGGTACCTGGCAAACATCGAACATTACAGCCGATATGATTAATTCATATTACATGACCAACGGTAAACCTATTACAGATGCCACATCCGGTTATAATGATCAGAATCCGTATGTAAACAGAGACCCAAGGTTGGATGCTACTGTAGTACTCCCGGGGACAAAATATGGTGCAGCCACTTTTATCCCTGCCAGTTATGATGAATATCCTTGTGGTGCTAAGCCACGCAAGTATGCAGAGTATGGCATAGCCGATGTAAATAACAGTTCATTGAATACTATTCTAATGCGCTATGCCGATATTTGCCTAATGCGTGCGGAGGCACTTATTGAGTCCGGTAGCACCGCTCAGGAAATTTATGACCTGATTGATAAAGTACGTGCTAGAGTAGGTATGCCTACTGTTGAGTCTGTAGAAGGTGCCGGTCTTAACCAGACACAGCTTCGCCAGATAATGCGGCATGAAAGAAGGGTTGAGTTCTGCATGGAAGGAACACGTTATGCCGATATGTTGAGATGGAAAGATGAATCGTTAGTACACGATGTGTATGGTTATGACAAATCGAAGTTATCCGATCCTACAAATCCAGCAAAATGGGTGTTCTCGCAGATTAAAATAGACACCAGAACATTTAATGCAACAAAAGGTTGGTTATGGCCAGTTCCTCAAGCAGACATTCTCATTAACAAGAATTTGCTTCCTCAAAATCCAGGGTATTAAGATTACTGTATTGAGTTGAACATTACTTTTTTTCTGTAAAAAATTCAACTTCACTAAATAAACGTGAGTTTCTATGTTGAAAAACAGCTATAGAAACTCACGTTAATATTTTAATTGTGTTTAGATATTGAAGAAATTCTCCCCTTTATTGATTGATTCCTTCACTTCAATTAAATTCAATAACTGTATTTTTGTAAACACTCAAAATAGATAAGTATAAAATGAAAGCAAAATTATTGTTGATTATCACTGTACTACTTCTTATAAATTCCATTCAGGCCAGGCCACAGTTCGGAAGAGATTTATTATTCAACGAAGACTGGCGGTTTAAGCTCTCTGACGTAAAAGAAGGAGCTTTAACCAGTTTGGATGATTCCAAATGGCGACAACTTAATTTACCGCACGATTGGACCGTTGAGGGTGTTTATAGCCCCGACAAAGCCAGCGCAACAGGTTATCTTCCGGGTGGCATCGGTTGGTATCGCAAAACATTTAGCGTGCCTGCTTCCGAAAAAGGGAATAAAGTGTATATCTATTTCGAAGGAGTGTATAATCACAGCGAAGTATTTATCAACGGAAACAGCGTTGGTAAGCGTCCAAACGGATATATTTCATTTATGTACGACCTCACTCCGTATATCAAATTTGGCCAGGAAAATCTGATCTCGGTAAAGGTAGACCATTCGTTGGATGCCGACTCCCGCTGGTATACCGGTTCCGGAATTTACCGGAACACCTATCTGGTTTATGCATCGCCTGTGCATATAGACTTGTGGGGCGTTTATTTTAAAGCCACCAATGTTACCAACAAAAAAGCTGATGTGCGGGTAGAAACAACCATTAATAATGAGACTGACAAAGTTGGGAATGTACTGATATCGTATCAACTCATCGATCCTGTTACTGGAAAGACAGTCGCCAAATCATCCAAAAGCCTGAAAACTGAAGCAGCTAAAAAGACCACTTCGGCACAAACATTCAGCATCGCTTCACCCAAACGCTGGTCGTTAGAACAACCCAATTTGTATACACTCAAAACCACTGTTACCCAGGATGGAAAAATCATCGATCAGAATGAACAACAAATAGGTATCCGCTCACTGGCATTTGATCCCAATAAAGGTTTTGCGCTAAATGGCGTGTGGACAAAGGTAAAAGGGGTTTGTATTCACCATGATGCCGGTTGTTTAGGGTCTGCCGTACCGCGCGAAGTGTGGAAACGCAGGTTAAGCACATTGAAAGAAATGGGCTGTAATGCCATACGGTTGAGCCATAACCCGCAAGCTCCGGATGTGTACGAACTCTGCGACGAATTGGGGATATTAGTTATGGATGAAGCTTTTGACGAATGGGAATTTGCCAAAAAGAAATGGATTAGCGGGTGGAACCAGGGCACGCCCGGATTTCAGGGCGCTGCTTCTTACTTTGCAGAATGGAGCGATAAAGACTTGGGCGACATGATACTCCGCGACCGCAACCATGCATCCATCATCATGTGGAGTATTGGTAACGAAGTGGATTATCCGAATGATCCGTATTCACATCCTATCCTCGATCATGCAAACATCAATCAACCTGTTCAGGGAGGTTATTTGCCAAACAACCCGAAAGCAGAAAGACTGGGAGCCATTGCCAAACGGTTGGCTACCATCGTACGTGGATTGGACACATCACGCCCGGTAACTGCTGCTTTGGCCGGTGTTGTGATGTCGAATGAAACAGAATATCCTTCGGCATTGGATATTGCAGGATATAACTATACCGAGGACCGCTATGCACAAGATCATGCCAAATACCCTAACCGGGTTATTTATGGCAGCGAGAATGGCCAGAGTATAGAATCGTGGAAAGCGGTGCGGGATAATGAATACATTTTCGGACAATTCCTCTGGACAGGAATTGACTACCTGGGTGAATCAGGCTCATGGCCGTCACGCGGATTTTATTCCGGGTTTCTGGATTTTGGCGGATTTATGAAACCTCGCGGGCATTTCCGCCAGGCATTGTGGAGTGACAAACCATCTGTCTACATAGGTACTTACCCGCAGCCGAAAAACAACCGTTATTTATCCACAGATGCTTGGCCTATCTGGAATTATGAAAAAGGAAAAATGATCCGGGTAGTATGTTACACCAATACTGCAAAAGCCCGTTTAATGCTAAATGGCGAACAGGTAGGCGATATTAAAAATCAGGATGACAATACCGGGGTTATTTATTGGGATCTGCCGTTTCAGGAAGGAAAGCTGGAAGTAATTGGCTTGGATGCAAAAAACAACCAGACCTGCAGCTATGCTTTGCAGTCATCCGGCAAACCATACGCCATAACTGCTCAATCCGATTTTGCTGAAATTAAAAAAGACCGTGGCGTTGCGCAGGTGGTTGTTCAGGTGGTTGATGAAAAAGGAATTCCGGTGATGATTTCGGAAGATGAAGTCACATGCACTATCGAAGGTCCGGCAGAATTACTTGGCCTGGAAGCAAGCAACAATACCGACATGGGGAATTACAAAGACAATGTACAACGTGTTTATCACGGCAGATTGATAGCTTATGTACAAGCTACCGGCAGCGAAGGCAAAATTAATCTGAAGTTCACTGCTCCCTGGTTGAAAGCAGCAAATGTAACTATCCATTCCTTAAAGGAATAAGCATCAATATTGAAATTCAAAAGAAATGTTTTTAAATGGCATTGCTCATTTAAAAACATTTCAGGTTTATATATCTTTGTAAAATTATCCACGAATAATAACTTCTTCTAATAAAAACAAAAAATGTCATTCACAAACAAAAAACTATGGCTTTGTATTCAGTTGATTCTAGCCATATCAACAATCCATGCGCAAACTGCTGCAACTCCTAAAAAGAAATCAACTGTAGCCGGTAAAACTGAAAATTGCAGTGCTTATCTTTTTGTCTATTTTACCGGCAACAGCAAGGACGAAGAGCAAATCCGTTTTGCATTGAGCAGTGATGGATATAACTTCAAAGCCCTAAACCAAGACAAACCAATTATTAGCTCGGAGAAAATAAGTTTAAGCGGTGGTGTTCGCGATCCGCATATTTTACGCTGCGAAGATGGAAAAACCTTTTACATGGTTGCTACCGACATGGTTTGTGGCAAAGGCTGGAATTCAAACCGTGGCATGGTGCTAATGAAATCGACCGACCTGGTAAACTGGACTTCAACAGCTATCCATATTCCAACTGCTTTTCCAAACGAATTCGGCGATGTACTACGTGTTTGGGCTCCACAAACTATCTACGACCCATCGGTAGGTAAATATATGGTTTACTTTTCGATGCTAAAGAGTGGACAAGGCGACTATGATAAGATTTATTATTCCTATGCAAACAAAGATTTTACCGCTCTCGAAACCGTTCCTAAACAGTTATTTTTTAATCCGAATAAAACAGCTTGTATCGATGGGGATATTGTGAAAGCATTTGGCAAATATCACTTGTTTTATAAAACCGAAGATACAGAGAAAGGCATCCGAAAAGCCGTTGCCGACAAACTTACCGGAGAATGGAAAACTGTGGCCGGACTGATGCAACAAACAACCAGCCCGGTAGAAGGTGCAGGCGTGTTCAAATTAAACAACTCCAACGATTGGGTTTTGATGTATGACATGTATACCAGCGGACGGTATCAGTTTACAAAAGGTTCGGACCTGGAACATTTCAAAGTAATTGATCAGGATGTGAGCATGGATTTTCATCCACGCCATGGAACCGTGTTGCCCATCACAGTCAAAGAAGCTGTCCGGCTTGCAAATAAATGGGTGAGCGTTTCCTCTGTATTTGAATCGGCAAAATCAAAAGAGTTGAAAAAAATCAATATCGTGGTGGATACAGTTGCCAAAAAGGTTGTTTTTCCTGTTTCAACTTCGACTAACTTAAGCTCATTCAACCCGGAACTAAATAACTTTGCAGGAATAAGCGTGGTACCTGACAAAGCTGTTGATTTCAGTAAAGGAGGGGTAAAATATACCGTGACAATTGCCGGAAAGAAACCCGAAACCTACACGGTTGAAACAGTAAAAAACCATAATCCGGTGCTGAATGGCTATTATGCCGACCCGGAAATTCTTTACTCTGAAAAAACAGGCAAATTCTACCTTTATCCTACCAGCGATGGTTTTACAAATTGGGCGGGAAATTATTTCAAATGTTTTTCGTCCGATAATTTAGTGGATTGGACCGACGAAGGCAAAATCATTCAATTAGGTAAAGATGTTAGCTGGGCAAACCGCAACGCCTGGGCACCTTGCATTGTTGAAAAGAAAATCAATGGACAATATAAATATTTTTATTACTTCAGCGCAGCACAAAAAATTGGAGTAGCTGTTTCCGAGAATCCTACAGGACCATTTATTGACCTTGGAAAACCATTGATTGATGCTCGCCCCGAAGGAATAACCGGCGGACAACAGATAGACCCGGATGTGTTTACCGATCCTAAAACCGGCAAAAGTTACTTGTATTGGGGCAATGGATACATGGCCGGTGCCGAACTGAATGATGATATGACTTCTATCAAACAGGAAACATTGACAATACTGAAACCCGACAATACTTTCCGCGAAGGAACTTACGTGTTTTATCGAAATGGTACGTATTACTTTATGTGGTCGGAAGATGATACCCGCAGCGAGAATTATCGTGTACGTTATGCTACTTCAACCTCTCCACTGGGCGCATTTACTATTTCTAAGGATAATCTGGTTATTGCCAAAGATCCTAAGGCCGGTATTTACGGAACAGGACATAACTCAGTGCTTCAGATTCCCGGAAAAGACGAATGGTACCTTGTTTACCACCGCTTTAATTATCCAAAAGGTATCGGTATGGGCGATGCTGCCGGTTATAACCGCGAAGTATGTATCGACAAAATGGAATTTAATGCCGACGGAAGTATCAAACAGGTTATTCCAACACATAAGGGGATAGATCCGGTAAAGCTGTAAGGCTTACTTTACGGTCTTTTAAATCAAATCAAAAAACGACCTTGATCATATTGTAGAAAAAATGAAAAAAACACTTTTAGTCACTTTCTTAGCTTTATATAGTTTGTCCGGATTTTCTCAACCGGCAAAATCCCCGTTAATGGGTTGGGCCAGTTGGAATCAATTCGGAGCAAAAATAGATGAATCCATTATCAAAGGACAAGCAGATGCAATGGCCTCAACAGGACTGGCCGCTGCCGGTTACAAGTACCTGAACATCGACGATGGATTCTTTAATGGCCGTAATGCCGATGGTAGTCTAAGGATAGACAGCATCAAATTTCCAAAGGGAATGAAATCGCTGGTAGATTATATTCACTCCAAAGGTCTTAAAGCCGGATTCTATTCCGAAGCAGGAGAAAACACCTGTGGTTCGCAATACAGCGGACAACCCGGCGGAGTGAATGGTGGGATGTATAACCACGACCAACAAGATGCTGATTTGTTCTTCAAAACCTGGGGATTTGATTTCCTCAAAGTAGACTATTGCGGAGGATTGGTACAAAAGTTAGACGAGAAAACACGTTACACAGCTATCAAGAAGGCTATTGATAACACCGGAAGAACCAATATTAATTTTAATGCCTGTCGGTGGCAGTTTCCGGGCACTTGGGTAACTACTGTTGCCGATTCGTGGCGTATGTCAAACGATATAAATTTTGCACCGGGTTCCAAAGCGCAATGGAAAAGCATCGTTGGCATTATTGACCTGAATAAATACCTGGCACCATACGCTAGCCAAGGACATTATAACGACATGGACATGCTCGAAGTCGGTCGCGGATTAACGGTAGAAGAAGACAAAAGTCATCTGAGCATGTGGTGTATCCTTTCTTCGCCGCTTGTATTGGGAAATGATTTAACCAACATGTCGGCAGAAACAAAAGAGATTATAACCAATGCCGAAGTAATTGCTGTCAATCAGGACACCACCGGATTGCAGGCGCATTTGATTTCCGGCAATGGAACGGGATTGCAAGTCTGGGCAAAAGCGCTTAACGGTAAACAAAGCAAAGAACGTGCAGTGGTATTGTTTAACCGCACTGAAGCTCCGGCTGCCATGTCTGTAAAATGGAAAGAATTGAATCTGGCTGGTCCTGCTACCGTTCGTAATCTTTGGTCGCACACCAATTTGGGCAAGATGGATTCTATGTATACGTGCACTGTTCCTTCGCATGGCGTGGTAATGTTGAAAGTAACCGGTAAACAAGCAAAATTGCAGGAAGTATTTGAAGCAGAGTATGCCTGGATCAACAATTTCAATCTGACCCAACATGGTGAAGTGGTTTCCGGACAAGGACGGGTTATTGCCGATGACAAATGTTCTGGCCGGGCAAAAGCAGCCTGGCTGGGCAATCGTGCCGATAATTATATTGAGTTCCGCGATATCTATGCAAACCTTGCAGGAAACTATACGCTTACCCTTACCTACATAAGTGCCGGGAACCAACAAGCAACCCTAAGTGTAAATGGGCAAGATACGCTTTTAAAAGATTTGATCTCAAAACCCCTAACCCCTGCCAACATTACCTTTACTGTACAATTGAATAAAGGCTACAATACTATCCGTTTTTCCAATGCCACCGATTGGTTGCCGGATATTGACAAGATACAGCTTGATTTAAATAAGTATGAAAAAGAAACCAAGACACATCCATAATGGAAGAAAAACTTTGCAGGGAATTATCTTTCAAATAAACCAGTTATAAAAACATGAAAAAACAGATTTTTGCTTTAGCGTTGATTGTGGAAACAATCTGCCCAATTCATTCTCAACCAAAACAAACCGGCAACCCCAAAGTCATCAGCCCCGATTTGGTTGGAGTCTTTTTCGAAGACATCAATTATGCTGCCGATGGCGGATTGTATGCAGAACTGATTCAAAACAGATCGTTTGAATATAGTCCCACTGATCATGGTGGTTGGAACTCTTTCACCGGTTGGGAATATATGACACAGGGATATGGCTATGGAGCGCTTTCGGTAGAAACAGCATCGCCCGTACATCCAAACAATCCCCATTATGCAGTTTTGAAAGTAGAAGAGGTTGGACAGGAAGGAATCGGGTTGAAAAACTCCGGCTTCGATGGTATCCCGGTTAAAGCAGGAGAAAAATATGATTTCTCAGTCTTTATTGCTCAAACAGATGGGAGCTCAATGCCTATTCAGGTAAAACTAGTAAACAAAAAAGGAGAAACACTGGGCGAAGCAACATTCACCACCACCTCTAAGGATTGGAGGAAATATGCTGCCACTTTCACTGTGAATCAAAACCAGGATAGTGCCAATTTGGTTTTATTAGCCAAAGCAAAAGGAAAAATTGCCATCGACATGGTTTCGCTCTTTCCTCAAAACACTTTTAAAAACAGGACAAACGGGCTGCGCGCCGATTTGGCACAAACCATCGCCGACTTGAAGCCTAAATTTATGCGGTTCCCGGGCGGTTGCCTGGTACATGGTGATGGCGTGGGAAATATGTACCGTTGGAAAAATACGATTGGACCGGTAGAACAACGCGTGGCTCAGAAAAATATCTGGGGTTATCACCAGACTGCCGGATTAGGTTATTTTGAGTACTTCCAGTTTTGCGAAGACATGGGTGCTAAACCACTTCCTGTTGTTCCTGCCGGCGTAAGTTGTCAAAATTCGGGTGGAACGTGGCGCATTGGAGGCACCGGACAGAAAGGGATTCCGCAAGCTGAAATGCCTGATTATATTCAGGAAATATTAGACCTGATAGAATGGGCAAATGGTCCCGTTACTTCAACCTGGGGAGCTAAAAGAGCCGCAGCAGGACATCCAAAACCTTTCCATCTGGAATATGTGGGTATTGGCAACGAGGATAAAATTACCCCTGAATTCAAAGAACGGTTTAAAATGATCTACGACGTGGTGAAAGCTAAACATCCTGAGATTACAGTGATAGGAACTGTAGGACCTGCACCTGAAGGAGAAGATTTTGAACTGGGCTGGAAGTTTGCCAGCAAGGAAAATGTACCGTTGGTGGACGAACACTATTATATGAAACCCGAATGGTTTATTGCCAATCAAAAGCGTTACGATACCTACGATCGTTCAAAATCAAAAGTTTACCTGGGCGAATATGCTTCATGGGGAAATACCTTGTACAATGCACTCGCCGAAGCCGCTTATATGACTTCGTTGGAACACAACGGCGATGTGGTGCATCTGGCATCCTACGCTCCTTTATTAGCTAAGGCAGGACATACGCAATGGAACCCAGATATGATTTATTTTAATAACACAGCCATTTATTGCACGGCAAATTATTATGCCCAACAATTATTTTCCTGCAATCAGGGAGAGTATTACTATAAAAACATAGTTACTCCGGCTAACAACAAAGCTGATTCTACACTGGCATTTTCCTGTGTCCGCGACAACAAATCGGGCGATGTGATTATAAAACTGGTAAACTGCAGCCAAAGCGTACATGAATTGAATATTGATCTCAAACAGTTCAATAAGCTTGGTTCAAAAGCCATCCGTACTGTGCTAACAGGATCTGCTGATGACAAAAACAGTTTTGAGCATCCAACCAAAATAATGCCTGTCGTTACTGATTTCAACGTATCACGCAACTTTAAGTACACAACTCAACCCATGTCTCTCACCATCATCAGGGTCAAGGCTAAGAAATAAAATCTGAGTTTAATACTCCAATAAACGGCTGGCTTCCTGTCATAGAATCCAGCCGTTTTTCTTTGATTTGTTTACACTCTTTATTGAATGAATTCTACACCCGGAAACACAATCAAAAATTTAATTTTGTAATATAAAATTGGTTCATTTAAAGTATATCCTTATTCATTCGTTCTAAAATGAAAAATCTAAAAACACAGCCGCTCCGGCAATTCATTACACTTATCCTGATTACTTTTTTTGTCGCAAATAGTTATGCACAAAACTCAGCAACCGGAAAATCCATTGCCAATGGTTCTAATCTCACCGATACACAGGGCAATATTATCAATGCCCATGGTGGTGGTGTTCTTAAAGTTGGAAAGTATTATTACTGGATTGGCGAAAACCGAAGAAAAGACGTTTTAGTATCCTGTTACCGGTCAAAAGACTTGCTCAACTGGGAATTTCGTGGCGATTTGCTTACCCGCCAGTCGCATCCTGAACTTGACAAAGCCAATATTGAACGCCCAAAGGTTATTTACAACGAAAAAACCAAACAATTCGTTATGTGGATGCACTACGAGTATGGCAAGGATTACAGTTATGCCCGTGCAGCCGTGGCAACTTCATCCGATATTGAAAAGCCGTTTACCTACCTGAAAAGCTTCCGTCCGTTCAACAATATGTCCCGCGACTGTGCACTTTACAAGGATACTGACGGTTCGGCCTATTTCTTTTCATCAGCCCGAGAAAATTATGACATGATGATGTACAAGCTTACCGACGATTATACCGGTGCTCAGGAACAGGTTGCCACGCTTTGGCCTGGCGGACATCGCGAGGCACCGGCCATACTGAAACGTGGCAGTTATTACTTCCTTATGACTTCAGGATGTACAGGTTGGGCACCTAACCAGGCTAAGTATGCCTATGCTAAATCTATCAGAGGCCCGTGGTCGGGGCTTATCAATATAGGAGATGGAACAACTTTCAACACCCAGTCTACTTACCTCCTGCCCCTTGAAGGAAATAAGACCACCAGCTATCTTTATATCGGCGACCGCTGGGATGCAAAAAACTATTTTAACTCCAAGTATATTTTCTTACCTTTGACATTTCAAAACGACAGCACGATGGAGCTCGGATGGATAGAGAAAATACGTCCGAATGTAAAGACAGGAGAAATAAAGTAAAATACAAATATTTAAATTAATACCCACATGAAGAAAAAACTTTTTCTAAGCAGTTTATTTGCGGCATTGCTCCTACCGGGCCTTGCACAAAAAGAGACTGTTGCAAACGATTGGGAAAACCCCGCAGTTTTCCAGATCAACCGGGAACCGGCTCGTGCCACGTTCCTGCCTTTCGCCGATAAACGTTCGGCGGTAGCAGATTATTACGAGGCTTCGCCTTGGTTTTATTCATTAAATGGAAACTGGAAATTCCAATGGTCGCCAACACCCGACCAACGTCCGAAAGATTTCTATAAAACTGATTTCAATGTAGCGAACTGGAAAGAAATCCAGGTTCCGTCCAACTGGGAATTGAAAGGTTATGGAATTCCTATTTATACCAATATGACCTATCCATTTCCTAAAAACCCGCCTTATATCAATCATGCCGACAATCCGGTAGGTTCGTACCGCCGTTACGTAGACCTGCCCCAAACCTGGGATGGACGTCGTGTTTATATTCATTTCGAAGCAGGAACTGCTGCCATGTACGTTTGGGTAAACGGGCAAAAAGTAGGATATACCGAGAATACAAAAAGTCCTGCCGAGTTTGACATTACCAACTACGTGAAACCGGGCAAAAACCTGATTGCTGCTGAAGTGTATCGCTGGAGCGACGGTTCGTACCTCGAAGATCAGGATTTCTGGCGTATATCGGGGATTGACCGCAATGTGTACCTATACAGCACTGCCAACCTCCGTGTTGCCGACTTTTTTGCACGCCCAGATCTGGATGGAAGCTATAAAAATGGTTCCCTGGCGGTAGATGTATTGCTTAGCAATTACAACAAATCGGCTAAAACCGGTATCGTAGAAGCATCGTTGCTGGATGCCAACGGCAAGGAGCTGTTCAATCAGACATTGAAAATTGCAACTCCTGCCGAAGGAAAAAAAGAAATGACTTTCAGCAAAAATGTATCGTCGCCAAACTTATGGAGTTCAGAAACCCCATGCCTCTACTCGCTGGTTCTGACACTGAAAGACGAAAGCGGTAAATTTATCGAAACTGTAGCGACTAAAATCGGATTCCGCAAAGTGGAATTGAAAAACGGACAGCTGCTGGTGAACGGGAAACGTATTTTGGTTCATGGCGTAAACATGCACGAACACAATCCCATTACCGGCCATTACCAGGATTTAGCTACTATAATGAAAGATATCCGTACCATGAAGCAGCATAATATTAATGCTGTACGGTGCAGCCACTACCCGCAAAATATTGAATGGGTAAAAATGTGCGACAAATACGGTATTTATTTAGTTGACGAAGCTAATATCGAAAGCCACGGCATGGGTTACGGACACGAAAACATGGCATTCGATCCCGCTTGGGATGCTGCCCACATGGCCAGGACCGTCAGTTTGGTGGAACGCGATAAAAACTCCCCGGCAGTTATTCTTTGGTCACTTGGGAACGAGTGCAGCAACGGTGATGTATTTATGAAAACCTATAAATGGATCAAAGAACGTGACAAAACACGCCTGGTACAATTTGAGCAAGCTGCCGAGAAAGAAAACACCGATATTGTTTGCCCGATGTATCCAAGTATCCGCTATATGAAAGAATATGCAGCGCGCGAAAAAGTAGCACGTCCGTTTATCATGTGCGAGTATGCCCACGCCATGGGCAACAGTTCGGGTAATTTCAAAGAATACTGGGACATTATCCGCGGAAGCAAAAACATGCAGGGCGGTTTTATTTGGGATTGGGTAGACCAGGGATTTGAAGTTACCGACGAGGTAGGCCGCAAATACTGGTCGTATGGTGGCGACATGGGTAGCCAGAACTACACCAACGACGAGAACTTCGATCATAACGGACTGGTATTCCCCGACCGCGTTCCTCATCCAGGTTTAATGGAAGTAAAAAAATTCTATCAGGATATTTACTTTAAAGCCGTTCAGCCCGAAAAAGGATTGATTACCGTGGCCAACGAGTTTCATTATACCAACCTGAAAGATTATACGTTCGGATACGAAGTGTTGAAAAACGGAGAAATTATCAAGCATGGAACCTTTGATATGAATCTGGCTCCTGAATCGGAAAAACAAGTTCAGCTGGCTATGCCTGCAATGCCTGCCGCCGATGGTACTGAATATTTCCTGAATGTTTTTGCCTATACCCGCACAGGTACCGAAGTGATTCCGCAAGGGCACGAAGTAGCCCGCGAACAGTTTAAGCTCGGAGCCGGCAACTATTTTGCTAAAGCAACAACAGCCAACGGCGGTGCAAAAGTGACCGATGCAAACAATCAACTGACGCTAAGTGCCGGTGGTGTTGAAGTTTCGATCAACAAATGGTCGGGCTTAATAGGCAGTTATAAATCGGATAACAACTCGTATCTAATGTCAAAGCCAACACCAAACTTCTGGCGTGCCCCAACCGATAACGACTTTGGCAATGGTATGGAACGCAAATGCAATGTGTGGCGTACAGCCGGAGAAAACACCTCGGTAAAAAACATTAGCGGCAAAGAAGCAGCTGGAAAAGCGGTGGTTACGGCCGACCTGTACCTCCGGGATGTGGCGTCCGATTACCAAATCGTTTATACTCTGGCCGGCGACGGTGCATTGACAGTGAATATATCTTACAAGGCCGGTGCTATTGAATTGCCCGAGATGCCCCGCTTCGGTATGATTATGTCGCTGAATAAAGAGTTCGATAATTTCTCGTACTACGGACGCGGCCCTTGGGAAAATTACTCCGACCGCAACTATTCTTCGCATATCGGGCTATACAACAGCAAGGTTTCGGATCAATACGTGCCTTATACCCGTCCGCAGGAAAACGGTTATAAAACCGACCTCCGCTGGTTGACACTGACTAATAACGAAGGAAAAGGAATCCGCATAGAAGGATTACAGCCCATCTGCGCCAGCGCCCTGAATAACTGGCCGGAAGATTTCGATCCGGGATTATCAAAGAAATACCGCCACACCAACGATATTACTCCTAACAGAGATGAGGTAATATTATCGGTGGACCTTGCCCAACGTGGCGTGGGAGGCGACACCAGTTGGGGAGCATATCCACATGAACAATATCTGCTGAAAGCAAAAGAATACAGTTACGGTTTTGTAATTAAGCCGGTAAAATAACACCCATTCCCTATCTCAAAAAGTCCTCATAAGTTGATTCTTATGGGGACTTTCTTTTTTCAATCTAACAGGTAACGATTTTGAGAGATTCTTGCGATCGTAAAGTTGGCTACGCGGTCGTGAAGTTTGCTTATACTATCGTAGAGTTGGTTTCGCGGTTGTAAAGTTGGCTGCGCATTGACGGATTTTATTAAACTTATATTTGTTACTTTCATCTGCTTTTAAATTAAAATATGATATAAAAACACAAGAAATCGAATGGCTTTCAATTTTTCAGGATAATGTCCGTTACAAAGAAAAACAAGTATTAAGCCCTCAGTGCAAATGCAAATTAGGCTGCATACACGAGGCAAACACTGCTGCAATAAAACAACAACACCTACAAATGAGCAAGTACACAAAACATTTTCAATAAGTTATAAGTACTAAGACTTAAAACCGGATTATATCCCATGTTGTTATTAGTAAGCATTAACCTCAACAAGTATTAATCAAAAAAAACTGGTGCGAATATTGCAAAAGGCTAATTGCGGGGTTGATCGTGTGATTGAAAAGAAAGCACTCGTACAAGATGAAATGAATAAATATCTAAAAACAAATAAAATGAAAACGTTGAAATTACTCGTGTTTGGAATCCTGTTGATGTTTGCGGGTTCGGCACACAGCCAAGTGTCCATAAATGTACATATTGGAACACCTCCGGCATGGGGTCCTGCCGGTTATGATAATGTGAGGTATTATTACCTTCCCGACATTGAAGCCTATTACGATGTACCATCAGCTATGTTTATTTATCTTTCCGGGAACAGATGGGTACACCGGCATCAGCTGCCTCCACGTTACCGGAATTACGATTTGTATGGCGGATACAAAGTAGTTATGAACGATTATCGTCCTTACGATCATTTCAGAGAACACAGAATACGATATGCAAGAGGCTATCGCGGAGATTATCAACGAAACATGGGCGAGAGACATGGTTATGAACAAAATTACAATAACGGCAATGGACGCCCTAAAGGTTGGTATAAACATAACGAAGAACGCGAAGAGAATCGCGGTGAGGGACGTGGGAATGGACATGGACATGGACATGGAAACGGCCGGGGAGAAGATCATGGCCGGGGACGTGGGAACAGAGATTAATTAATAATTAACCAATACAAAAACAATGAAAACAAAAATTTTTGCCATTGCACTAGTCTTACTGACAGTGGGCACCAGCTTATCAGCTCAACGCAGATCTTATTCTAATTCTTATTCAAATTCTTATTCGAGCTCCGATGAATATGGGCACACTTTAAATATCGGATTAGGAATAGGTGGATACTCGGGATATTACGGTTATATCGGTCATACCTTACCGGTGTTTGATATTAACTACGAATTCAGCGTAGCCCGGAACTTCACCCTGGCTCCGTTTATCACGCTTTATTCATATTCTGATAATAACTACAGTTCTACCGTTACGCCTATTGGTGTAAAAGGCACCTGGTATCTGGATAAGTTTCTGAATGCCGGGCCACGCTGGGATTTTTATCTGGCAGGTTCATTAGGGTTTGCCTTGGTAAATACTACCTGGAATGACAATTATTATGGCGACAGGGGATATTATCATTCTGCCGATCCGCTGTACCTGGATTTACATGCCGGGACCGAGTACCATATTTCCAGAAAAGTCGGAATGTTTCTCGATCTGTCAACCGGAGTTTCGACTATTGGTATTGCCATTCATTAATAATCAGTCCCAGGGCTGGACAACAAAACAATCAATCCTTCTCTTTGCTAACAGGCAGAAAGAAGGATTGATTATTTTTACCAATTGGGAAATTGCAGTCAGAATACTCCAAGCTGCAGAGCAACAAAGAGAGTGAAAATCAGCGCTACCAATACAAATACAGAGGCCCCGATCAGAAAATAACCCAATGGCCTGTTTTTAAGATACAGGATGGTATATAAGCCATTGAACAATGTGAGGAAAAATGCCGTAAATTGCGTTGTAATCCGAAGAAACCAATCTTCCGGATTCATAATCGACAAAAACGCAAAAATAATAGTTGCCACTGCAAAAATATTTTTGGCTATTGAAAGTGCCGAGATAATCATCAATCCGCGTTTCATATTCAGGTTCCTCCATATTGAGAAAATTTCAAAACCTAACCCGACTTCATATCCTCCTGTTTAAATTTTAATATGAAGGCGCGCAGAAAATATATTCACCGGTCCTTGCCGGTCCTTATTATAGCCCGGATTGACCAACAATTGGTAAGTTCCGGTCAAATAAATCTTATTTTCGAGCAATTCAAATGAATAATATAGCTCCGTCAAATGCTCCAGCCCGTAGTTCAGGTTCCCGTCACCAAGCATAAACCCTTTGCCTCCTGCCCGCAGATAATCCTGATGCTCCTGCGAAATTCCTGAAACGACATAAGCCAATCCCACATTGTCATTCTTGCGTTTCCAGCGCTCGCCCGTCATCGATAATCCGGCACTCACAGTCCTGTCTATCTCGGTAAATGCCCAGGTTTCATTCCTTCCGTCGTTCCAGCTGGCCCGGACAAAACACCCCAAGTCATTGGTTATATTCTGTTCGGCATTTATGGCAAATCCGTATTTTGTATTTCCGTATTTCTCCACATTTTGTACAAGCGGGTTTATCGGGCTCAAAGCAATGCTCTGGCTGTAGTTTCCCATTTTCCCCGTAGTAAAGAATCCCAACAACCGGACGGCTCCTTCCTGTTTGGCAATTTTATACCGGTGTGTGAATTCGAGTGTATGCGAACCGGCTTTTGAGATATCCCTGTTCATGATAGCCCCATTGGCAGTAGTGGCAATTAATGAAAAGCCATACCGGAGTTCATTATCCGGGGTCACATATTCCACTACGAAACTAGGCGTATATCCACGGGTATTGGCCGGATAGTCCCACGCTCCGTTATTCATGAGCGACCACGCCAGAAACTGTGTCCTGGGATCGTGGCTAAATTTATTTTTGTCGAAGAAATCCGACACACTCACCTTCCCTACTGTTACAGATAAATATTTTGTTGGCAAATAACCCTGTAATTGATTTGCGTCACCGGCTTGAAGGGTTGTTTCTTTTGTCAACGGGAACATCTGATTAAAATAAACCCGCGCCACATAAATTACCGGAGCCGGGTCGGCCACCCTGAATGTTTCGCCATTGGTAGCATCAGCCACCCCCAACGAAGCGCTCAACCCCGAGCCACCTGCAATTTCAGGATTTATGTAAGCGCTGGCTCCTTTCCAGAGCTTTGCGCCAAGATATAAGGTTGATGTCAGTGAAGTTTGGCTTTCTTTGCCGGGAAGCAAACTATTGTCGCCCGTATACTTTGCATCAAAAGCTTGTTTATTCTGATTCACCACTGTAGTTTGGGCATGCACCGAAAACCTTTCCGTTTTCAAGCTGTCGGCCTGTTGGGCAAATAATTTCACTGAGAGTATCAGCAATACAAATAGCGTAAAATTTATTTTCATTCTTGAGTTGTTTTAAAACATAAACACCTTGGTATTTAAAAATGTTTGAGAAAAAAATAGCCTCCGGAAGGCTGCCGGAGGCTATTTTTAATTAAAGTGTATCTAACGTTTTCTTTTCGTGGATACTTCCAACACTACGGTATGCCCAGGCAAAGAGCAGCGGGAAAACCAATAATGAAAAGAACATGGCACAGAGTATGCCTCCGATAACAACGCGTGCCAACGGTTGGGCGCTTTCAGACCCAATTCCATGTGAAATTGCAGCCGGTAGCAATCCAATCGCAGCCATTAAAGCGGTCATCATTACTGGACGAATCATGGTGCGGACACCCTGACGGATCGAAATTTGAAGCAAATTCTTTTGACCTTTCAGGTTCTCTATATTATCTTTGAAAGCACTGATCAACAGCACTCCACTGAGAATACAAATACCAAACAAGGCAATAAACCCAATACCGGCTGAGATACTGAAATTGGTTCCGGTCAGAAATAATACCCCAATACCGCCCACAATGGCAAACGGAACATTGAGAAATACCAAACCGGCATCTTTCATATTGCCAAACATGACAAAAAGCAATATGAAAATGAGAATCAGGCTCAACGGTACCACTTGCGCCAATCGTTTCACGGCACGTTGCTGGTTTTCAAAATCGCCTTGCCAAATCATATCATAGCCATTTTTTAGTTTTACAGCTTTGTTTACTTTAGCTTGCGCTTCGGCCACCGCACTACCCATATCCCGGTCGCGAACGGAAAACTTAACCACAGCATACCGCCGGTTGGCATCCCTGAAAATCAAACAAGGACCGGTTTTCATCGATATGTCAGCAATTTCCCGGATTGGAACTTTAGAACCGTTTGAAGTGGGAATCATCAGGTTACCTATTTGTTCGACCGTATTCCGGTATTTTTCAGGGAAACGAATACGAATATCATATTTCTGAATTCCTTCGTAGAGCATAGTTGCCACCTTTCCTCCGATGGCCATTTCGATCACGGCATTAGCATCAGCAGTGGAAACGCCATACAAAGACATTTTTTGCTGATTCAATTCAATATCCAACTCCGGCTGACCGATATTTTTGATTACACCCAAATCGGTAAGTCCCTTGACCGACTTCATTACATTATACACCTCAGTGGCTTTACTTTCCATGTAATCCAGCGAATCGCCAAATATTTTGACGCAAATGGACCCTTTTACACCCGATACCGCTTCTTCAATATTATCCGAAATCGGTTGAGAAAAATTCAAATCCACACCCGGGATATTGGCCATTTTCTTTGTCATCTGGTCAATGAGTTCCTCTTTGGTAATCTTGGGTTTCCATTCTTCCTGAGGGTATAACTGGATATTAAACTCATTGTTATAAAATCCGGTAACATCTGTTCCATCATCCGGCCTGCCGGTTTGCGAAATGATATTTTTCACCTGTGGAAATTGCATCATACTCGCCCGGACCTGTTTCGATATTTCGATAGATTTGTCCAACGAGGCCGAATACGGCAATTGAACCCGAAGCCAAATGGCACCTTCGTTCAATTCGGGAATAAATTCAGTACCCAGGAATTTGAACGAGAAAAGCCCGATACCAATAATTGCAGCCGCAACAATCAACGTGATTCTTTTATGCCTGTAGGTAAAATCAAAACCAGTCATCAACCGTTCCGTAACAAAATGCACCACCGGGTTGTGTCTTTCCCGGACGTTTTTATTCAGCAGCAACCTGATTAGCACCGGCACCAGCGTCAGCGTGGTAATCAATGCTCCCAGCAAAGCAAATCCCAATGTGTAAGCCAAGGGCGAGAACATTTTACCTTCCACTTTCTGGAAAGCGAAGATGGGCAACAATCCACTTATAATAATCAGTTTGGAGAAAAAGATTGCTTTTGCCAGACGGGCTCCATCTTTTTTGATCAAACCCTTTTTTGTCATCTTATTAAAGCGCTCCATCCCAACATCCTTCGCTTTCTGGTCGAGAACCACAAAGAGCCCCTCGACCATGACGACCGCCCCATCAATTATGATCCCGAAATCGACAGCTCCCAACGAAAGCAAGTTGGCACTCATTCCCATCAAATTCAGACAGATGAATGCAAATAATAAAGACAGTGGAATAACAATGGATACGATCAGCGTAGTGCGCCAGTTGAACATAAACAGCGAAATAAGAAGCGTAACCAACAGAATGCCTTCAAATAAATTGTGTAAAACAGTACTGGTGGCATAATTTATCAGATTTTCCCGGTTGTAAAAAGGAACAATCTTGGTGTCGCGGGGCAAAACACGCTTGTTGATATCTTCAATTTTTGCCTTTACAGCCTGAATTACCTGCGACGGGTTCTCCCCCTTACGCATAACCACAATACCTTCCACCACATCTTCATCACTCACCACCGAGCGTTTTCCGTCTTTATCAAAAACGGCATCTGCCCGGGATACAAACCCTAAGCGGGGCAAATTTGACATTTCCACATCGGCCACATCCTTGACCAACACCGGAATGCCATTGACATTTTGAACAACAATATTCTTTATCTCATTGATGTTGTTCAACAAACCGATACCACGCACCACATAAGCCTGATTATTCTTATTGATAATATCGCCACCGATATTGACATTGCTTTTGTTGACTGCGGTGTATAAATCCAACGGCGTTATACCCAAGGTTGCCAGTTTTTCAGGATTAACCTGTATTTCGTAGGTTTTTACTTTTCCACCAAAACTTACCAAATCGGCAACTCCCGGTACGGCCCGTATCTGCCGGTCGACAATCCAGTCTTGCATTGTTTTCAACTCGCGCTGATCACGAAAACTACTTTTCAGCGTGTAGCGGAAAAGCTCACCGGTTGGGCCTGTAGGAGGTTGCACCGAAGGCTGGATTCCTTCCGGCAAATCAGCATTTGCCAGCAAATTAGTCACCTGCGACCGGGCATCTTTATCTACCACACCGTCATCAAATACCAATTTAATATACGATAAGCCGAAAACACTGGTGGAACGCAGGCTGACTTTCTTTTGCACCGGGTTAAGGGCTATTTCTATGGGAGTGGTTACAAATTTTTCCACCTCCTCGGCACTACGCCCCGGCCATTGCGTGATAACACTGATTTCGGTATTTGTCACATCCGGAAATGCCTCGATAGGCATATTATTGAAAGTTATTATTCCGGCAATAAGCAACAATGCTGTGGCAAACAGGATGAAATAATAATTATGCAGGGAAAATGCAATTAAATTTTTGAGTAGCTTGTTCATAATTATGAATTTTGAATTATGAATTAGTTATTGAGTGCATCGTAAATCAGAATAGTCTGAGAGCCTACCAGTTTATCGCCCACCTTTACATCTCCGGTAATATACGACCGGTTATCAACCGTATTGATCACCTGTACCGGCACAATTTTGATATCAGCATTGCTATGGTAAACCAAGACATAGTTCTGGCTGTGGTCAAAAACAACTGCCGACGACGAAACACACATGGCCTGACGGTTACCTTCGTTTGTAACTTTCACGTTTGCAAACATCTCCGGTTTCAGCACATAACCCGGATTAGCTAAAACAATGCGCACTTTCATCACCTTATTAGTCGGATCAAGCACATTCATAATTTTATCCACTTTGCCCCTGAATACTTTATCGGGATAAGAAAGGGTGCTTACTTCCACTTCGTCGTTCAGATGCACCATGCTGATATTCGACTCATACACATTGGCTATAATCCACACATTTTTCAAGTCGGAAATCGTAAACAGGTTAGTACTGTTATCCGACCGGATAGACATATTGTTCGTTGCCAGTTTTTCAACAACAAAACCATTGATTGGCGAACGCACAATGTATTCCCCGTTGGTATTTCCACCATTTATGTGCAATACCCGTTTTACACGGTTCAGTTCCGACGCTGCTTGCTCGTGGGTTGCTTCGGCAGCCAGCACTTCTTTTTGTGAGGCCAATCCGCTTTTGAACATGTCTTGCGTAGCATCCATATTCTTCTTAGCTACACGCAGGTTGGTTTCGGCATTCACCAAATCATTGCTGATACCCGCCATTTCCGAACTTTTAATGACAGCAAGCACCTGCCCTTTGCGAACATAATCACCAAGCATAACAGTCATGTTTTGGATTACCCCACTCACCATCGGGTAAATTTTAGCAACCTGATCATCGTTGAAAGCCACCTTCCCGGAAAGCGTAATGGTATTAGTCACCTGGCAATTCTGGATACTATCAAAAACCAGTGTTTTAGCCAGTGAATCAGGCAAAACATATTTCGAATTTTCGGTCGTAGCTGTCGAGTCAGCTTTGTGGCACGATTGGTTGAACAGGGCAACTGCTATTGTAATTACAATAAATTTGATTGGGAATAATTTAAGTTTTCTCATATATTGAAAGTTTTAGTTTTTTAAATAATCAACACCCGAATAAAAGTTCAAATCAATGAAAGCACTTACACGATTGAAACTGATTGCATTAATTTGCAGGGTGTTTTGTTTGTAGGAGTCGTAGAAATCCAGAAAATCGAGCAATGAGATATTGCGTATCTGGTAGTTTTTCAACACTTCATCCAGTAAACGTTTAAAGTCCTTTTCGAATGCTGCGTCCCTATTTTTTAGCAATTTATCATTTTCATAAGCCTTCTGTAAAGCGTTGTAAATTTGTTCATTCACCGAAGCCTGAGTAGACTCAAATACAGCCTGATTGAGTTTGATCATCGTTTTTGCCGACCGTATATTCCCTTGGTTCCGATTCAGGAACGGAAGATCAATAGCCACACCCAATGTGGTAAGGTTCTTAATATAACTCCCTTGCTGATCGTAATTCAGATTAACAGTAAGATCTGGAACCGCCAATGCTTTTTGCAAATGGTAATTCTGGGCACTCAAATCAGTATTCAGTTTTGCAATTTTCAAATCGGGCCTGGTGGAGTTTGCCGAATCAATAATGGCTGCTAACGGATATTTTTCAGGACTCAAGGCGGTTAATGACGTCTTATCCACATCGGGAATCACAAATACATGTGGAGACTGAAGCAATAACCGCAATTCACTTTGCGTATCATTAATCTGATTTTTCAGGTCACTGTATTCGCTTTGCAGATTATAGAGTTGAGCTTTAACCCGGATAACTTCTTTTTCCGAAATATATCCTTTGCCATTTTGCTGTGCAAAGGCTTCTGTTACTTTTTGCAAAGCCGCTATTTCAGTATCATATACTTTGGCGGATTCCAATAAAAAATGAATATTAAAATAATCGCTTTGCAGGGTGTGTTTCAGTGTACGCAATAAGTCGTAAAATTGATACTCCGAGATAGAAGTATTTGTCATTGCCATTTTCACTTGCTTATTATGCTTGCCAGCAAGCAAAATGACTTGCGACAGTCCGACAGACATCTCACCCGTACTGCCAAACGGCATAATTTTTTTTGTTTCGGGTTGATACAGGGTGTTACTGAGACTTAAAGTCGGATTTGGAAATAATTTTGCCTGATCGACCAACGCCTTTTGCGCATCGATATTAAAGCGTTGGGCCAATAACAACAAATTTTTCCGGAGGAAAATATTTTCAAGGCTGTCAAGCCTCAGCGACAAAGTATCGGGTTTGATTCCTTGTCCGGTTTGCGATTTTGCTTCTGTGGCCATAAAAAGGCACACGGCAAGCATGCCGAGTTTAATAAATCGTTGAATTATCATATTGAATTAGGTTTTAAAAATCTCTGTTTGGAATCAGGTTACGTGCAATTCCGGTTCAATCAGTTGCAAGCAACAGACGAACAGAACAATTCATTGTTATCAGAAACAACAAACCATTACATACGAATTATTTTCAGTAACCTTTGTGAGAAAAGCTTTATCTAGAGTCGACACGCAATCGGAGATTGTGCGTTGATCAGACGATTTAAACCTGAGGGGGCTTGGCGGGAACTTCTTTGTAATAAAGATTTATAAGTTGTTCATTTTGAATTCTAATACCAGCTTCATCATTTATCACTTCAGCAAGTTGCGAAATAATTGCATCATTGGGGAACCATTTCAAATCAAAATGAACGGGAGTCTGCTGCTGTTTGGATGAGTTATCCATGCTGGCTCTATCGTGAATCGTATCGGTTGAATTTCCCATTACATTTTCAACAATATACTCAACCATCGAATCTATATAATCCAGATCGTCGCTCGCAGCCGAAACATTTACGGTGTAAAAGTCAACAGAGTTGATGCTCAGATTGACGGTCTGAACAACAAGAAGCATTAGTAAGCTCTGAAATGCGATATTTCTGATTATGCGTTTCATATTCGAAGTGCAAAGATAGAACGAAATAAGAAAAATAAAACTATAATCCTTAAATAAAACTAGAGATCTTAAGATGCGTTCTTGAAATTAACGGTCAGATGCGTTCTTTTTAAAAATGGTTAACACTCCATTTTTCATTTTTGTTACACAAGTTTATTTAGACACCCATGTACATTGCAAACAATCAGATAGGATTAAACCTGCAATAACAACTTGTCAAATATTAATACCCCTCACTCCTGTCGGTTTCTACTAAAAAAACCGACAGGAATCCGTGATTTTCTTCGTTGGTTTTACCCTGCTTCCTCTCGAAAGTATCTTCGTGCCACGAGAAATTTTAGCTGTCTTGTTTCTTTGTCGGAACGATATAAAGCGGAATCGTTGTCTTTCGGAGCACCGCTTCAGCTTCACTTCCGAGAATGATATTTTCCAACCATTTCCGGCTATGGGTTCCCATGACAATAATATCCACATTCAATTCTCCTGCTGTTTTTAAGATCGAATAGGCAATTTCACCTTCTGTCAATACTGTTTCAATCGATTCGCCACCAAGATGTTTCTTCGTTTTATCCAAAAAATCCTGCGTTGATTTCCGAAGATCATCAATTATGTCAACCTCCAATTCACGCATGTAGGTATATGCCGAATAATATAGAGGCCGTTCAGATATTACATGCAATAATATGGTTTCGGCGTTCATCGCTTTAGCCAGCATGAAGCCTGTTTCTGCAACCTTTTGGGCTGTTTCATCATAATCCAGGGCAATCATCACTTTTTTGATTCCGGTTGTTTTCATTTTTGTCCAGTTTTAAGATCATGTTATAAAAATAAGTACGTGAAGCTACAAAATGTCTTATTTCTGAATTAGAATTTACTACCTCAGGCTCTATTTTGCAATAACCTTATTTTCTTCATAAATTCTTATTGTCAGCACAATTGCATTTAAAATGGAAAAAACAATTGCGGTATAAACTAACTGAAACATCAAGGGAATAACAGCTATTTCAATGACGACAATCATGTAATTCGGGTGTTTGAAATATCTGTAAGGCCCTCTTTTTATTAACGGGGCATCGGGAATACGATAGATCTTTGTGTTCCAGAATTTGCCCAACGAGAAAACGATCCAAATTTTAGCTGCCTGCAAGATGAAGAACGGTATCAGTAAAAACACATTGAAAGTAATGGTTTGCTTAACTGAATATTCAACGATCAGAGAAGCGAAAAACAATACATGCAGCACTATTATTACCGGATAATGTCTTTGTCCGGTCTCAATGGCGCCATGCTGTAGCAACCACGCCTCATTTCTTCGGGAGAGAATCATTTCCCCCATTCTCAACAAAATGACAAATGATATGAAAAGTATAAAAGCCATACTACGCTTTGTGCATTTGCAATAACACCATTTCGCACGAGAATCCGGGGCCCATGGATACCATCAACCCATAACCATTTTCAAAATGTTGATTAAAAAACCGTTCCAACACGTACAGCACCGTTGCGCTGGACATGTTGCCATTATCATTCATTACTTCCCGTGTATTTTTCAAAAAATCACCATCAACCCGCAAAGCTTCTTCGAAAGCAGCCAGCACTTTTTTGCCTCCGGGGTGGAATATGAAGTTCTTTATATCCGATATTTTGAGATGATTCTTGCCCAGGAATTCTGTCACATCACTATTTATATTTTTTGCAATAATAGTGGGTATATCGGACGAGAACAACACTTTAAATCCTTTATCCATAAACTCCCAACCCATCACATCCAGCGAATCGTAATACAATTTGCTTTGCGTAGACAGGAAACTGACCTTTTTAGTTGTCTTATTCACGTGATTATCTCCCGTTATCAGGCAAGCGGCAACTCCATCGGCAAACAGGCTGGAGCCGATAAAATTACTCTTCGTGTAATCGTCGCGAAGAAAAGTCAGCGAACACAGTTCTACCGCAACCAGTAAAACCACTGCATCCGGGTTGGCTTTGGCCAGAATATTTGCCTTGGAATACCCGGCAACTCCGCCACCACAACCCAACCCAAAAATAGCCATCCGGTTAATATGCTGATTTAGTTTTATTTTATTGATTATAAGCGCATCCATGCTCGGGGTTGACAGTCCGGTGGTAGAAATAAAAATTAAATCGGTGATGTCATTTTTATCTATTTGTGCAGAAGCAATGCATTTATCAATAGCCTTGACAGAATATTCCAGAGAGATTCGGATGTATTCATCGTTCTGTTCTTGAAAAGTATGCAGTTCGGAATAGTAATCAAGTGGTTTGCAAAAATTCCGCGTTACTATTTCCGTATTATCAAATGCATTGAGCATTCTTTCCACCTGCGGAAACGAAGGAGCAAATAAATTCTTAGCATATTGTTTCACTTCCTGTTGATTTGTTTTGAAAGGAAAATCAATCTTCGATAGAGCAGCTAATGATGGCATAGTTTTTTAAATTTTCAACGGTTGTATTTAATTCTATTTGTCTATTAAACATTTACATTCAAAGAAAGTTTCTGTTTCTGTTATATTTTTGCCTGTCGCCTTAATAGGGCTCTACACAAAAAGCAAGGAACACACATTAGCATGTTCTTTCAATACAGAAAGTACTCCCACAATAGAAAAAAACGTTCATGGCGAATGTCCTTTCCTGTTTTTCTATATTAACAGAGCCACTCTTGCTTGTTCTGATACCAGATTTCCGGTATTTCAGATCTTCAACGGCGATTCTTCCAAAACTATTAAACATTCTTACACATTGAGTGTTTAAAAGAAAAGTAGAGTTAAAAATAAGTTCACCATTTCATAGCTTATGACATTGGGACAAGACAATACTATTTGGCCTTTTATCGTATTTGCCGTTATCGTACTCTCCTTAATTGGAATTATGATTGGTCTTTCCTATGTGTTGGGCGAAAGGCACAAAGGAAAAGCAACCGATGAAGCCTATGAATCGGGAATTCCTCCTACCGGCAATGCTCGCCTGCGTTTTTCTTCCAGCTTTTACCTCATTGCCATGTTCTTCGTCATCTTCGATTTGGATGCAGCCTTCATCATGCTTTGGGCGGTCTCATTCCGCGAACTCGGCTTACCTGGTTATATTGGTATCGTGATATTTATCGCGATACTTATCGTGCTGTTGGTTTACGAACTCAGCATTGGTGCGCTGGATTTTGGACCGGACGGGAAACAAATTCTGAAATATAAAAACCGACTGAAATGAAATACTCACTGATAAAACCCGGTACCGGAAATTTGGACATTGAAAAAGAGCTGACGGATGAGAACCTATACAAAACGGTGCTATTTGGCAAATTGGATGAAATGGTTGCCTGGGGACGAAAAAACTCTATCTGGCCTTTCGGGTTCGGGCTCTCTTGTTGCTTTGTGGAAATGGCAACCTCGCTCACGAGCCGGTATGATATTTCGCGGTTCGGAGGTGAAGTTATCCGGAGTACGCCGCGCGAAGCCGATGTGATGATTATTGCTGGTACGGTGTTTATCAAAATGGCTCCCATCATACTACGTCTTTACGAGCAAATGATGGCTCCTAAATGGGTTATTTCCATGGGATCATGTGCAAACTCAGGAGGTATGTACGATATATACAGCGTAGTACAGGGCGTTGATAAAATTTTGCCGGTGGATGTATATGTTTCGGGCTGCCCGCCACGCCCCGACGCCTTTCTGGAAGGTTTGCTGTTGCTCCGGGAATCGATTGGAAAAGAAGAGCGACCACTGAGTTGGATGATTGGCCCGCAAGGTGTTCGTAAAATGGAGAAGCCAAGTATGCGGGATTTGAAGCAGGAAGAAAGAAGTAAAATGGGGAATATCCGTCCAATGAATGAAATTTGACTGAGGCCGCTGCGATGATTGGGTGATGTGATGATTTCATATTTTAATTTATAGTATATGAATGAGGAATTGAATCTATTGCTAAATACCGATATACAGGTTATATCTGAACTAAATACGCGGTTTGGAGAACAAGTTATTTTATACAATCAATCTGCCAAGGACGAAACAGATACCATTTGGGTTGTAAAAAACAACTTGATATCAATTTTAAAATACCTGAAAACGGAAATAGTTCTTCCGTTCGGCATGCTTTACGACCTCACCGCCATTGATGAACGGACGCGAAAGAACCGCAACGGCCAACCGGAAAGCGATTTCACTGTGGTTTACCACCTCACCTCATTCGAAAGAAATACCAACATACGTATAAAAGTAGCCCTTAACTCAAAAGAACTCAGCCTTCCATCCATCACTTCGGTCTGGGAATCGGCCAACTGGTACGAACGGGAGGTATTCGACATGTTCGGAATCGTTTTCGAAGGGCATCCCCGGTTGACACGTATTTTGATGCCCAAATCATGGGAAGGTTATCCGTTGCGTAAAGATCATTATGCCCGTGCCACCGAACAAGATCCGTTTGTATTGACTGACCTAATCAGAAACACCGAAGATACCGAACTGACGTTTAAACCCGAAGATTATGGATTGGATAAATCGAGCGACGACAGCGATTTTATGTTCCTCAACATTGGACCGCAGCACCCGGGCACACACGGTCTCTTACGGCTGGTGCTGCAATTGCACGGTGAGGATATTGTGAATATCATTCCCGATATTGGTTTTCATCACCGCGGGGCCGAAAAAATGGGTGAACGCCAATCGTGGCACACCTTTATTCCGTATACCGACCGCATTGATTACCTGAGTGGCGTCATGAATAATCTGGCTTACCTGCTTTCGGTTGAAAAGTTGGGCGGTATTGAAGTCCCCGACAGAGCCTGCGTAATCCGCATCATGATGAGCGAACTTTTTCGCATTGCCAGCCATTTGGTTTGGTTAGGTACTTTTGCCCAGGACATGGGTCAAATGTCGCCTGTTTTTTTTGCTTTCAATGACCGCGAACGGATTTTTGATATTGTAGGTGCAATAACCGGCGGCCGTATGCATCCGTCGTGGTTTCGCATTGGCGGCGTAGCACACGATCTGCCCGACGGGTGGCAAAAACTAATTCAGAGCTTTGTTGATTATTTTCCGAAAAGACTGAAAGAATTTGAAAATACCGTTATCAAAAACCGGATATTTAAAGCTCGGACAATAGGCATCGGTGTTTACACAACTGCCGAAGCCATCGATTGGGGGATTACCGGCTCCGGACTTCGTGCAACGGGTTACGACTGGGATTACCGCAAAAAACGACCTTATTCGGGTTTCGAAAACTTCGAATTTGATATTCCGCTGGGCAAAAACGGCGATTGCTACGACCGCGCATTAGTGCGTATGGAGGAAATGCGCCAAAGCCTGCGGATCATACAACAATGCATCAATAATATGCCGGCAGGTCATTACAAATCCAGTCATTCGCTGGCCATTCCGCCCCGCAAAGAGAAAACCATGACGGATATTGAAACACTTATCCATCATTTTGTGGGCGTTTCGTGGGGACCGGTTATTCCGGCAGGCGAAGCCATGGTACCTGTGGAAGCAGCCAAGGGAAGCAATGGATATTATTTGGTCAGCGATGGCGGTACTTCAGCTTACCGCTCCAGAATAAGGACACCATCCTTTCCGCATATGCAAATGTTGCCGCTTATCAGCAAGGGTTACACGATACCCGATCTTCTGGCTATTTTGGGAGCAATGGATTTTGTATTGGCCGACCTGGACAGGTGATTCATAATTCTTAATTCACAATTAGAGAGAATGCTTACAGAAGAAGAAAAAAAAGAGATACAGGAAGAGATAGCACAATATCCATATCCTTCGGCGGCATGCATCGACGCACTGAAGATTGTACAACACCACCGGGGCTGGGTATCGGATGAATCGGTAAAAGATATCGCGCAATTTCTTCAAATGTCCAACGAAGATGTTGATGGCGTGGCTACCTTCTACAGCCGCATTTACCGGAAACCCGTAGGGCGGAATGTAATTCTTCTTTGCGACGGAATAACCTGCATGATTATGGGATACGAATCGATTTACGAACATATTTCCAGAAAACTCGGCATCCGTTTCGGACAAACCACGCCCGACAACCGGTATACGCTTTTGCCCATTTCCTGTTTGGGCGATTGCGACCATGCACCTTCGATGATGATTAACAACGATCATTTTAATAAGCTGACCGTTGAACAAGTGGATAAATTGCTCGAAAATTACAAATAAGCTGAGATGGAAAAACCGTTGACCCAACATATCAATCCCGAATCCGCCCCGCTGAGCCTGAAAGAATACCAGCAGGTTGGAGGTTATGCCGGCACCGTCAAAGCATTAAAAGAAATGACGCCTGCCGAAGTAACCAATCTGGTGAAAGCCTCCAATCTATTGGGAAGAGGTGGTGCCGGATTTCCTACCGGAGTGAAGTGGAGCCTGGTTCCTATGGACGACAATTCCCAATCTAAGTACCTTGTATGCAATGCCGACGAAATGGAACCCGGCACTTTCAAAGACCGTTATTTACTTGAAGGAAACCCGCATCAACTGATTGCCGGGATGATCGCGGCGTCATACGCCATACAGGCACAAAAGGCTTATATCTTTCTGAGATGGGCTTATAAAAAAGCCGAAAAAATACTTCGTGAAGCTATCCGCGAAGCGTATGAGGCCGGTTATCTGGGGAAAAATATATTGGGAACCGGTTATAACCTGGACATATCCATACACTCAAGTGCAGGAAGATACATCTGCGGTGAAGAAACCGCCTTGCTGAATTCATTGGAAGGGAGAAGAGCCATCCCGCGCACCAAACCACCGTTTCCGGCTATCAGCGGCTTATTCGGCAAACCCACAGTAGTCAATAATGTAGAAACACTGTCGTGGATTTCGCATATTGTCGAAAAAGGCACCGAGTGGTTTAAGGGATTAAGCCTGACAGAAACAGGTGGAACAAAATTGTTTGGCATCAGCGGGAAAGTGAGAAACCCCGGACTTTGGGAATTGCCCCTGGGAACCACCGTGCGAGAATTGCTGGAAGAACATGCAGGAGGAATGCTGGAAGGTTACGGCTTTAGGGGATTATTGCCCGGTGGAGCTTCTACAGATTTTCTGGTCAGCGAACATTTGGATGTAAAAATGGATTTTGCCACTGTAGCCGCTGCCGGGAGCAGAATGGGAACCGGCACAATGATTATTCTGGATGACAAAACCTGTCCTGTCGCTTTTTTGCAAAATATAGAGCGGTTCTTTGCACTCGAAAGCTGCGGCTTTTGCACCCCGTGCCGCGAAGGACTTCCGTGGATAGAAAAAATACTGGGCGCCATCGAATCCGGGAATGGTAAAATGGAATATCTCGACATACTGAAATCGCAAAAGAAATACCTGGCTCCCGGAAACACCTTTTGCGCACATGCCCCCGGTGCCGCAGAGCCTTTGATTAGTGGGCTAAACTATTTTTATGATGACTTTGTTAGCCATATCAACGACAAAAAATGCCCCTGGAAATCATGATAAAAATTCAAATTGACGGGAAATATTACGAAGTGGATCCAGCAAAAAACCTGTTGGAAAATTGTCTTGCCCTTGGCTTTGATATTCCGCATTTTTGCTACCATGGGGCGCTGGGCTCTGTCGGCGCTTGCCGGCTTTGCGCTGTGAAAAAGGTCAGGAATGCCGAAGATACAAAAGGCAGGATCGTAATGTCGTGCATGGAACCCATAGTGGAGGGATTAATCATTTCCACAGTGGATGAAGATGCAAAAGAATTCCGGGCTAATGTTATTGAGGGGCTGATGACTAATCATCCGCACGACTGTCCGGTGTGCGACGAAGGCGGTGAATGCCATTTGCAGGATATGACCGTGATGACCGGACACAACTACCGTCGGTTTGATTTCAAAAAGCGAACCTTCAAAAACCAATACTTAGGACCTTTTATTCATCATGAGATGAACCGTTGCATAGAATGTTACCGTTGCGTCCGGTTCTACAGGGATTATGCCGGAGGCAAAGATTTGAATGTATTTTCATCGCGAAACACCGTTTATTTCGGACGGGTGGAAGATGGAACGCTGGAGAATGAATTCAGCGGCAACCTGATTGAGGTTTGCCCAACCGGGGTTTTTACCGATAAAACCCTGAAGAATCATTATACCCGCAAATGGGATTTGTCGAATGCACCATCAGTTTGCACGCATTGCAGCTTGGGTTGCAACATCATTGCCAGCGAACGTTATGATTCATTGAGGAGAATCATGAGCCGGTACAACGGCGAAGTGAACGGATATTTTTTATGCGACCGTGGAAGATTCGGGTATGAGTTTGTAAATTCCGAAAAACGGATCCGAAAAGCTGAAATCCTCATGCCTGAAACCAAAATGCTTGTTGAGGCTGATGATGAAAAGATTTTTTCAGCGTTGAAAGATTCATTCCAGCCCGGCAAAAAGATCATTGGAATCGGTTCGCCCCGTGCATCACTCGAAGCCAATTACGCATTGTCGGTGCTGGTTGGGAAAGAACATTTTTACCAGGGCGTCTCCAAAAAGGAACAAGCTATTACGAAAACGGCTCTGGATTTCCTGCAACAAAGCGGTATTCAGACTCCGTCATTAAAACAGATTGAAAAAGCGGACGCAGTCTTGATTCTGGGCGAAGACCTGATGAATACAGCCCCCATGATGGCATTGGCAGTGCGTCAGGCCTCGCGAAACCGGGGTAAGGAAATGGCCGAAAAACTCGGAATACCTGATTGGAATATTGATCCGGTAATGAAAGTGGCGCAAGATGCCAAAAGCCCGGTTTTCATTGCGTCACCAGTTAAAGATTCACTGGACGAATTGGCTGAAGATACTTTCAGAGCACCGTATGCTGATATTGCCAGACTGGGATTTGCCATTGCAGCAGCATTAAACACCGAAGCTCCCACTCTAAAATTAGAAGACAAAACGCAGCAAGCACTTGCCGAAAAAATAGCCCGGACATTGAAGATGGCTAAAAATCCGATAGTTATTTCTGGCATTCATTGTGGCGATGAGGCTGTAATCCGGGCGGCCTGCAACATTGCCACAGCACTTCATGCTTCTGAAAATAAAGGGATGCTAAGCCTGGTTTTACCGGAAAGCAACAGCATGGGATTAGCCTTTATAGCTGGAAAATCGTTGGATGAAGCCATTGGCTTGTCGATTAGGGAAGCCATTGATACCGTAATTATCCTGGAAAATGATCTTTACCGGAGAGCACCGGAGGAATCGGTAAACCAGCTTTTCAAGAACAGCAAACAGATTATTGTGCTCGACCAGCTCACAAACAAAACCACTGCGCAAGCCACAATACTGATCCCCGCAGCTACTTTTGCCGAATCGGAAGGAACCCTGGTGAATAATGAAGGACGGGCACAGCGCTATTATAAAACGATTGTGAACAAAGGGCGGGTGAAGGAAAGCTGGCGTTGGGTGGCCGAATTTATTCGGGTCAAAGCCAACGCAGAAACCGTAGCCTGGAAAAAATTCGATGATATAGCTTCAGCCTTAATTGCCGGAATGCCTGCATTTGCAAAATTAGAAAAATACTTTTCGGACGCCGATTTTCGGATGTTGAACGAGAAAATTCCACGCCAGACAATGCGCTACAGCGGCCGAACAGCGATAAATGCCCGGATGGCTGTGAGCGAACCGGGAATTGAAAAAGACACCGATTCCCCATTATCTTTCAGCATGGAAGGAAGCCCGGCACAACCGCCCGCTTCGCTGGTTCCGTTTTATTGGTCGCCCGGTTGGAATTCTGCTCAGGCTATAAACAAGTATCTGGACGAACCGAATGGAAAAATGAAAGGCGGCGATTCGGGAATCCGGTTGATCGAACCTGCCGGAAATCCGAAAACGACTTATTTTAAAGCAGAAATACAAACCATTGAACCGCAAAAAGGAGAATGGCTGATCGTTCCGGTTTACCAAATCTTTGGCAGCGACGAGTTGAGTGCTTCCGCGCCGGCATTGGCACAACGAATTGCAGAACCATTTGTGTATCTAAATCCGAAAGATGCTGAAACCATGAGCGTGGATAATGATGAGTTTATCCTACTGGAAGTTTCGAGTACAAAGCTGAACCTGAAAGTACAGATTGAAGAAAGTATTGGGCAAGGGATTGCCGGATTATCCGTGAATTTACCCGGCATGCCCTTCATTGATTTGCCCGAGAGTGGAAAGTTTAATCACACGAGGCCTGAAATTAAACAATGATGAGCCGAACCTGAGGATCGAACGTGATTACTAAGAGAAACAAAGTTGAAAAATGCATATAAAAGCTCAATTTGGGTAATCTTGAACCCGATTTCATAACAATTAAGTCCCATTATTGAAGTCCGGGACTTAAATATTGAATATTCGAGCTTCAATATTCAATATTGGGACTTAAATACTGAACATTGGGACTTAATTATTGAGGTTTGGGACTCAATTATTGAATATTCGAGCTTCATTATTGAACATTGGGACTTCATTATTGAATATTCGAGTTCCAATACTGAATACTGGGACTTAAATACTGAATATTGGGACTTCATTATTGAGGTTTTGCACTCGAAAAGGCTTTATCATTGAGAAAATAGTTTACTTGAAATTAATATTGACCTGAATTTATGAATTACGTCTTCATCATAGCAGGAATACTTTTAATTCCTCTGTCCATAGCAGCTGGTCTGATTTGGGTAGAACGAAGATTGTTGTCGGTTTGGCAAGATCGTCTCGGGCCAAACCGTGTCGGGCCGTTTGGTTTGTTTCAGGTAATTGCCGATACCATCAAGCTGTTTTTCAAAGAAGACTGGGTCCCGCCATTTTCCGACAAAGCGGTATTTGTTATGGCACCAGGCATATTAATGATAACCATCTTATTGACGTTTTCCGTAGTTCCTTTTGGTCCTAATTTCTATGTGTTTGATTCTAATATTGGCATCCTGTTTTTCCTTGGAAATTCATCGTTGGGTGTCTACAGCATCGTATTGGGCGGGTGGGCCTCGAACAACAAATACTCCTTAATCGGAGCCATGAGAGCTTCGGCACAAATGCTTACCTACGAAGTTTTTATGGGACTTTCACTTATGGGGGTAGTCATGATGGCCGATAGTTTCAGCTTTTATTCCATTATGGAAGCCCAACGAAAAGGTTGGTTTATATTTCCGCAATTTGTGGGATTCATTGTATTTTTTATCGCCGGACTGGCCGAAACACACCGCTTGCCATTTGACATTCCGGAAGCTGAGGGCGAACTTGTTGCCGGTTATCATTCGGAGTATTCGGGCATGAAGTTCGGAATGTTTTTCGTGGGCGAATATCTCGGCATCACGCTTATATCGGCTATCATAGCCACCTTGTTTTTCGGAGGTTGGCTCGGTCCTGCATTTCTTCCGCCTGTTTTCTGGTTTTTGTTGAAAACAATGGTGTTGATTTGCATTTTCATCTTGCTCCGGGCCTCGTTGCCACGTCCGCGATACGACCAGTTGATGGAATTCGGCTGGAAAATCCTGTTACCGTTGGCACTGCTCAATTTATTGATAACCGGAGCCATTTTGATTTTTCTAAAATGATTATCAGCAATAATTACCAAAAACTAAAACTTGTAACTGTAACTCGTAACTTATAACTCGTAACTTATAACTCGTAACTACTTATGTTCAGCATACTTCGAAGCATATGGTTGACTTTTCTGCATATTTTTCATAAACCGGAAACGATAGAGTATCCTGATGTAAAGCCATATCTGCCTCCGCGATACCGGGGAAGAATTGTGTTGACCCGCGATGCCGATCACAACGAACGGTGTGTTGCCTGCAACCTTTGCGCGGCAGCTTGTCCGGTAGATTGCATTTCGCTTCAGGCCACCGAAGATGAAACGGGCAGACGGTATCCGGAATTCTTCCGGATTAATTTCTCCCGGTGCATTTATTGCGGATTTTGCGAGGAAGCTTGCCCTACTTACGCTATACAACTTATTCCCGATTTTGAAATGGCCGAATACGACCGCCAAAATATGGTTTACGAAAAGGAACATTTATTAATCGATGGCGAAGGGAAATATCACGGGTATAATTTCTATAAAGAAGCCGGCGTCGACATGGGAGTGAAAGGCAAAGGCGAAGGTGAAAACGAAGAGACTCCTGTGGATGTGAGGGATCTTATGCCGTAAATAATGACCCCCGACCCCCTAAAGGGGGCTTTAAGAAATGTAACGAATAGATTTTTCAATAAATAAGCAATAATTTCAATAAACTAACTATCCAAAAGCCCCCTTTAGGGGGTCGGGGGTCATTATGAACATCTTCTTTTACATAGCAGCAACCATTGCCATCATCTCAACCATCATGGCCATTTCAGGAAAGAATGCCATCCATTCTTTGCTCTTCCTGATCCTGTCACTTTTGTCCATTTCCGTTGTATTCTATTTGCTGAATGCACCTTTTATTGCTGCCCTGGAAGTAATCATTTATGCCGGTGCCATTATGGTGTTATTTATTTTCGTAACCATGATGCTGAATATCGGATTAGAAAAAAAGCAGGAAAAACAATGGCTTCATCCGCGCATGTGGATCATTCCGTCCATTCTGGCAGCCGTTTTATTTGTCGATTTGATGCTGGCACTTAAAAACATGCCGCCACTGCCCGCCAGCAAAGAGGTGATAATGCCCAAACAAGTCGGAATTTCGTTGTTCAGCACGTATTTGCTGGCGGTTGAAATTGCAGCCATACTTCTGATGGCAGGCGTTATCGGGGCTTATCATTTGGGAAGCCAAAAGAAAAAAGTGTTACACCGTTTTCTCATAAAAAAATAAGAATATGCTAACTGTAGCCGTAGAAACCCAGATATTATTTGCCGGAATCCTCTTCTTCTTGGGATTGATTGGCTTGCTGGTGCGCAGAAACCTGGTCTTCATGCTTATGTCCATCGAAATCATGTTCAACAGTGCCGGACTGGTTTTTATCATTGCTGCGCGGCAATGGAACCAACCCGACGGCCAGGTGATGTTCATCTTTATTCTGGCGGTAACTGCGGTCGAAGTAGCCATTGGCCTTGCCTTGATCCTGCAAGTGTACCACCATTTTAAAACGCTGGATGTTGACGCAATCAATAAACTAAAAGACTAAAACCGGAAATTATGTCAATGACCATAAACATAGCACTTATACCGGCATTGCCGCTTTTAAGCTTCCTGATACTGGTGCTTTTCGGAAGCAGGCTTTCCCCAAAAAACGCTGGCTGGCTGGGTGCAACCTCTGTTGGTATTTCCGCCTTGCTCACAGTCATTGCCGGAATCAATTTCGTACACCCACTACCGGAAGTAAAATCATATTCTGTCGTTATCTGGCAGTGGCTGCACGCCGCGAACCTCAGTGCAAACGTAGCTTTCAGCCTCGATTCCCTTTCGTTGGTCTTTTGCTTTGTGATTACCTTCGTCGGGTTTCTTATTCACATTTACTCTATCGGGTTTATGGCTGGCGACGAAGGATTCACGCGCTTTTTCACGTACATGAACCTGTTTGTCGGGTCTATGCTTGTTCTGGTTTTGGCTGACAATATCTTGCTGATGTACCTCGGCTGGGAAGGTGTGGGTTTGTGCAGTTATTTGCTGATTGGTTTCTGGTATAAAGATCCGGCAAATGGAACTGCTGCCCGAAAAGCATTTATCGTTACCCGGATTGGCGATACGGCCATGATCATCGGCATTTTTATTTTATTTGTCAATTTCAACACGTTCAACATACAGGAAATCATGCGGCAGGCTTCGGCCAACTGGCCAATTGGTTCTTCGCTGGCGGTAATAACTGCTGCCTTATTACTGGGCGGCGCGTTGGGGAAATCGGCCCAGTTGCCTTTGCAAACCTGGTTGCCCGATGCCATGGCAGGGCCGTCGCCGGTGAGTGCATTGATTCATGCAGCCACCATGGTCACGGCAGGTGTCTATCTGATAGCCCGTACCAACGTTTTATTCAGCCTGGCTCCTGTTGTTCAAACAATTGTTGCCGTTATTGGCGCACTGACCTTGCTGATTGCAGGCTTCAGCGCGTTGGCACAACACGACCTTAAACGGATTCTGGCCTATTCCACCATCAGCCAGATTGGATATATGTTTCTGGCGTTGGGCGTTGGTGCCTATTCGGCGGCGATATTCCATTTTATGATCCACGCTTTTTTCAAAGCCTTGCTTTTCCTTGCTGCGGGCGTAGTTATTCTGGTGCTGAAAGAAGAACATGATATCTTCAAGATGGGCGGTTTACGAAACAAAATGCCGGTGGTTTTCCTCACTTTTCTGATTGGTTCCGCCTCGCTTTCGGCATTGCCATTAGTTACAGCCGGTTTCTACAGCAAGGATAGCATATTGTGGTTTGCCTATTCGTCCGCCAACGGCGGCATTGTTTTATGGTTAGCCGGGATAGCAGGTGCTTTCCTGACGGCTCTTTATTCGTTCAGAATGATTTTTATAACGTTCTATGGTGAATCCAAAACGGAACCCGCTTTCAATGCCGGCAAGTTGATGACCATTCCGCTAGTCATTCTGGCAGTTTTGTCCGTTGTTGGCGGTTTTATCGAATTGCCTGAATCGATTGGGAATATCCGTCTGTTTTCCGGTTTGGTCGACAATGCATTACCACAGGTGGCCATAAGGAATGTAAATCAGTTGGAATGGCTCTTCCAGTTGATATCGTCGGCAATAGCGCTAAGTGGAATTTATCTGGCGTACCGGTTTTACATCAAAAAGCCGGCATTTATCGAAACGTTCAATCACAGTCGCATGAATCATTTTTTTGAGAAAGGATTTGGCTTCGACAAAGTTTATGAAACGGTATTGGTAAAACCGGTTGTGTGGTTATCGGAAATTGACAAGAAAGATCTTTTTGATCAGCTAAATATCTCCATCTCAAATATAGCTGTTTGGGGAAATATGTTCCTGGGCATTGCTCAAAATGGAAAACTGAGATGGTACCTGCTTTCATTTGCCATAGGTATAGCTGCAATACTAACTTTTATGCTTAATCAATGATACTCATTTATCTCATACTGGTTTTGCTGGCGGGAGCTTTTCTGGCCTGGATGGCAGGGGCACGAAGCCAGGTTTTGCCACGCATCATTGCATTGGTTGCCTTAAGCATTGACTTGACTCTGGTTGCTTTGTCCCGGCTGCAATCCACTACGCCCGATAGCAACTGGATGTTGGATATTCATTACGAGTGGATTCCGCAATTTGGCATTGGGTTGCACGTTGCATTGGATGGCTTGAGCTTGCTGATGCTGTTGCTAACCTTCTTTCTAGGGATTATCGCGGTACTTATATCCTGGAAAGAAATCAATGCCAAAGTTGGATTCTTTCATTTTAATTTGCTGCTCATTTTGGCCGGGATAACGGGAGTTTTCCTTTCACTGGATCTCTTCCTGTTCTATTTCTTCTGGGAGCTAATGTTGGTTCCCATGTATTTTCTTATCGGGATCTGGGGACACGAGAACCGGACCAAAGCATCCTACAAATTCTTTTTGTACACACAGGCTAGCGGTTTGCTCATGCTTATTTCCATTCTCGCACTCTATTTTGTGCATGGAAAATCCACGGGCATTTATACCTTCGATTACATTCAACTGCTCGAAACCCGGATGGCACCATCAACTGCCCTGCTGATCATGTCGGGGTTTTTAGCTGCATTTCTGGTGAAGTTACCGGTGGTGCCGTTGCACAACTGGTTGCCCGACGCTCACTCCGAAGCTCCAACTGCCGGAAGCCTGATCCTTGCAGCCTTACTTTTAAAAACCGGGGCTTACGGATTGCTTCGTTTCATAGTTCCTCTTTTCCCGGCTGCATCGGCTTCATTTGCACCCATCGGATTGGCGCTTGGGGTTGCCGGGATTCTATATGGAGCTAAGCTTGCCTTTGCACAAACCGATCTGAAACGCCTGATTGCTTACACCAGCGTGAGCCACATGGGATTCGTGATGCTGGGCGTATTCTCTTTCAACGAACTGGCTTATCAGGGCGTGGTGATGCAAATGATTGCACACGGAATCAGTACCGGAGCCTTATTTATTATGGCCGGCCAACTGTCGGAACGGATTCATACCCGCGACATAAACAAAATGGGCGGACTTTGGGAAAAGGCGCCGTTTATGGGAACTATCGGCCTGGTTTTTTCCATGGCTTCGTTGGGTTTACCCGGGCTGGGTAACTTTATTGCCGAGCTGTTGATCCTGACCGGGGCTTTCAAAGCGAATATCCTGATGTCGGTTCTGGCCAGCCTGGGACTGATTGCAGCTACGCTTTATTCACTGCGTATTTTGCAAAAAGTTTTCTTTGGCAAGGCAAATACCGATTGGAAAATGAACGATCTTACAATCCGCGAAAAGCTGGTTTCAGCTTCGCTGGTAATCATTATTGCAGGGCTTGGACTTTTTCCACAACCGGTTTTGGATATCGCAAAGCCAGCGCTATTGAAAACTCTCGGCAAACAAGCCACAAAGACAACACCGAAAAGCGAAACCGGCATATCGAACAAACTATACATCTATAAATAAAACCATTATATGAGCATAACCGATTTTTTCTGCCTGACACCATTTCTAATCCTGGCCATAGCTCCGGTTATTATTATGATTGTAATTTCTATTCTCAGAAATTACGAGGTTGTTTATGGTTTTACTGTGGTGGCTTTAGTTGCTGCCATAACCTCAATTTTTTTCATCCTGCCGGTTATCCCGCATTTCATAGCCCCCTTGATTATTATTGACAGCTACAGTTTGTTTTTCCTCGGGGTTATTCTGATTTCAGCTTTGCTGGTTGTATTGTTGTCATACGGTTATTTAAAACAATTTCAAGGGATCCGGGAAGAATATTACATCATCCTTTTGACCTCAACACTCGGGGCTGCTTTGCTGGCTGTAGCCAATCATTTTATACTTTTCTTTCTTGGCATTGAAACCCTGACACTCTCGTTGTATATCCTGATTGCATTTGAAAAATCCAAAAAGCAGTCGATTGAAGCCGGAATTAAATACCTGGTGTTGGCTTCCGTTTCATCCGCTTTTTTGCTTTTCGGCATGGGATTAATCTATTTCGCTTTCGGAACCATGCAATTTACTGCCATTGCCTCGAAAATGAGTCATTTGTTCCAACTGCCGCCACTGTTTATGTACGGCTTCGGAATGATGCTGGTTGGCATTGGTTTCAAACTGGCGCTGGTTCCATTCCACATGTGGACACCGGATATTTATCAGGGAGCCCCGGCTCCGGTATCCTCTTTTATTGCCACCGTTTCAAAAGGGGCGGTGATGGCTGTTTTTATCCGGTTCTTTTTCTACATGAAAGGATTTGACGACCAGGCTATTTTCATCGTTATTTCAGCAATGGCCATACTCTCCATGTTTGTTGGCAACTTGCTGGCCATTCAGCAGAAAAACATCAAACGCCTGCTGGCCTACTCGTCTATTGCCAATATGGGATACTTGGTTATCATTTTATTAACCGGAAGCAACAACGGAATTCAATCTGCCATTTTTTACCTGACAACCTATTTCATTACCACTATCGGGGCTTTTGGTGTCATCTCCCTCCTATCGACCCGCAGCTTTGAAGCAGAAAACATAGAAGATTACAAAGGGCTTTTCTGGAGGAAGCCCTGGATAGCTGCCGTTTTTACACTCACACTGCTTTCTTTAGCCGGAATTCCAATTACGGCAGGATTTATCTCAAAATTTTATGTGATTTATGAAGGAATGAAAGCCGGGCTTATGCTGCTGGTTTTCTCGATGATTATCAACAGTGTTATCGGGTTGTATTATTACCTGCGAATTATCACCGCCATGTTTTCGACTGCCGGAAATGCAGAATTGCCGGCAGTTTCCACACTTGGAAAACTGACTCTGGCATTTATTGCACTAAGTATCCTGTTACTTGGAGTTTATCCGGGCTGGTTGATTAATTTTATCGTGAAGTTTGTTGCGTTGTAGAAATCAACAAACTAACATTATCGGATAAAACGGAAATGTCCAATATAATTTTCTCTAACGTTTGTGTTATTTGCATTCTGCTTGTCTTTAGACAGCTTTCTTTTGAACCGTTCCGGGAAGAGCAGACTCAAACAGCATCGCACACATCAACATCAATGATAAAATGTGGATGCTTCCGCCTTACGCGGAATGTTTGTTTCCAATGAATTCTGGTTGGCGGGAATCATCTGATAAGCATTTACCGGAGCAAACCTTACCGTTGCCTCCATGGCATAATGATCGGAAAGATGGCTGTGGTACTCCAACTCGGAATGATAGAACTCAATAACATTCCGTTTGATATGATCAATCAGATGCGTATTCCGGGTAAGTATATAATCAATAATTTCACCCTTCCCGTTCGTCCGTTTAGCCAGCGTGTTGTTTTCTTCGTCGTAAGTTACTTTGAGCTTACCGTCCAACTCACCATTATCCGCATCAAGTGTTTTCAGCATTCGCCTGTAGTTTTTCGTATCACTCATCTCGGTATTAAAATCACCACAAATCAATTGCGGTTTATCCGGAGTATAAAACTCTTTGAGCAGCCCGGCTATTTCAGCACATTGTGCAGCGGCTATTTTCGTTGGGCTTTCGGATTGCAAGTGGGTGGCCAGCAGTTGAAAGTTCATATTGTTGTAAATCCCTTCGAACAATACCGCACCTTTACGTGCTATCCGGTCAAATCCTGTTGCAGTATGAAACCGGATCTGCTTAAGCTCTTTCAAAGGGATGGTGCTCAATATCCACAACCCGCTATTTGTTTTGAACGGCCACAGGGTGGCGTTAGCGGGACCATATTGGTAGGGATATTTTTCGATTAGTTTCTTTCTTAATATATTCCGGCATTTACTGCTGAATGCTTCCTGAAAAACAATAATCTGGTAATCGGAATCCATTAGCTGGTTTCCGATTATCTCCGCCCGATGTCCGTTTCTATTGAACAGGCTCAGGTAAGGAAGCATATAAATATTCCAACTCAATATCTTAAGTTGGTGGCTGGTGGTTTCAATCGGTTGTTTTTTCATCTGTTGGGCTGAAAGAGAAAATAATGACAATAAGTTGAATATAATACTCCATAACAACAAACTATTCCTTTTCATGTGCGTGAAGTTTAATTTCCAGCAAAGAAAATCGTTTGATGTTACAATCAAATTGAAAATGAATGTGATTCAGGTGAAGATTACAGGCAACTACATAAAATAACGTAAAGTTTAGAAGCAGCGGGTTGCAAACAGGGCTGAATTATCAATAATTACCCTTGTCTTTTAGCAAGCAGGTTTCTCCGGGTATCTGTCAAATGCTTTTTTTCGTCTGACAAATGAGTTTAGTTGACCAGGCAATTGTTATTTCCCTGATCGCAATTGTATTATCCTTAGGTTTGACGGAACGATAGTGCTCTATCCTTTTCCCAGCATGGACTGATTTATTTCTCCTCTTTATAGTCGGCCGGATTTTCTGATCCGGGCAAGGTCATTTCAATTTTATAATTTGCTTTATCTTTATAGTTATTCAGAGTCGTATCGTCGCCTGTTTTAATCACCAGGTTCTTTTCCGGCACTTCGCACGTAGTCATCAAATAGTTTTTCAAATATCCATTCCTACGTTCCAGCTTTTGTCTCAAATCCATCCGGATAGAATCGGAAGCATACAGCGAATTTACTTTTTCCTGAAGCGAGGAATTTGCGTTGATGCTTCCACCGGGTTTAATCAACCCATTCAGATAGTCCGTAAACTGGCTGTCGTTATCTTTCACCTGTTGTACTTCTTCGTAACTCAACGGGTTCTTGTTCTCTGTTTTCTGTTGCGAAATAATGTAGGCCGATTTTGCTTTGTACAGTGCATAATCCGGCATCAAATCAGGAAGATTGACATATTGGGTAAGTGTGAGAATCATTTCCGGTTTCTTTTTGATCACAGCTGCCAAATCGTTCAACTGGCTGAATTGCTCGGCGCTAAAACTTGTTTGCAACGGCTCAATGGTTATCGACTCCAGGTTATTGGACTTCAGCCCCAGCGAATTTGCCAAAAACTTAAAGGGCGAAAGGGCCACTTTTACCATCAGATTGACCACTGTTTTGAAAATGATGGCCGAATACGAGAATTTCGGATCTTTTGTATTTCCTTTTACAGGCAATACAAAATTAATTTTATCGTCTTTGTCTTTCATGATGTACAGCGCGGTTCTCAACGGAACGTTATACTTTGCTTTCAGTTCCTTGTGTTTTTTTCCAACACCCGCCTTGTAGGCATCCAATATATTCATGCTTACAATATTATTATTCCGGATGTTGTTCTTGCTCGAAAAATTCATGTTGCCCGAAGTAATATCATAAGCCATATAATCCCGGCAATAAGGAGTAAATAAACTCAGGTTGATATTTTGCAGATTAACCAGTATTTGCTGGTTTGCAAAATCATTCATATTGCCTTTCCACGTTAACCGTGCATTGCCGCTCCCGGGAAATGTACCTTTCATCTTGTATTCGTTCGTGCCATTCATATCAAAGTTATTCACCAGAAAATCAACTTTCCGTATGGGCAGTTTAAATGGCATTTTCAATGTATTGTCGGTATACGTAACCTGGGAGTTATCAATATGCAGATCTTTAATTTTCACCGTCATGGGTTGCGAAGCCTTGGCACTTGCAGAAGCGTTTTTCGTTTCGGTTTTAAACAAGCGGGTGAAATTGTTTGCTTTCGGATTCAGGATAAAGTCCAGTTTTGCATTGGAAGCATGAATGAAGTCGAACAAATAAATGGATTTCGTCCAATCAATATTTTCAATTTTCACCGAAGCAGTCTCAATCGTTGTGATAGGTTCTTCCGATTGATTTGTCAGCTCAAATCCCTTCGCACTGGCTGTTCCACTTATCTTGAAACTGCTGATATGATCCATGTCTCCCGTGAAAAGCAAATCGCCGCCTACCAATCCGTCCAGTTTCCCAACCGTGTAATACTGTACTATATAAGGGCGAATCATGTCTATAGGCAGATCGGATAGTTTTAAATTCAGCCGGTACAGGTTCGTTTTTATGTTCAGTGCCAAATGACTGTCCAACGTAGCTTTATCACCTATTTTCAAATGTATCCCGGCTTTTGTGTCGCCTTGTTCAAATCTTACTTCGGGAATGGATACAGCCAGGTCTTTCATTTTTATCGTATTCTTCAGAATCTGGTCGGTATAGATGAGACGCCCCCCTTTCATCACGATATTCTTGATCACAATGGATTTCGAAAAAGATGATTTTGTAGTGTCAGCCTTGGAAGTGTCTTTCTTGGGTTTCAAATCATCAAAATTAAACTTGTCGCCATGCTGCAAGATGTCTACATACGGGCGAACCACCTTCAATTCGGAGATTTCTATTTTCTTCGCAAACAGCTTGTTTACAGTCAAGTCCAGGTAGAAGGTATCGATAGAGGCAAATAGGTCTTTATCATTGGCTTCGTACATGTACACAGAATCTACCTCAAGTGTTCCGGTAAAGATGTTGATATGCAAGTCGCGCATAATCACCTTTCTGCCAATCAACTCCTTACTGTGTTTTTCAATATAGCTCTTAGCTACCGGGGAAATTGCCAAGGCAATAATAAGCAAAATGAGCACTAATGCCGATACAATTATTGCCAATATCTTTATCAATTTTCTTTTCATACTCAGTTTTACTTTTAGTAAAATATATTTGCAAAGTTCTAAAAATAATCGAGATATACAATAGTTTTGTGCTGTAAATGCTATTCACAATAATATTTAATTGTGAGTAGCCATTCAGATGAATGGCCTGTTTGTAATCCTATACAGAAAACGCTTAAAAGATCATATTGGTTTTCAAATATCTATACAAAACAACCGACTAAAGAAGATTAATTGGACAAAGAAGATAAATGATATAGCTACATAAAAAAAAAGAATGTTTGATTTTTCAATTTTCAAACATTCTTTTCAATCTAAACGAAAATCTATAATATAGTGAACATTATATGCTTTTACAAAACATCTTTATACGCTGCTACTTCACATTTATTTTATATTCCACGAAGGCTTCAATGGCTTCGTACGAAGCAAGTCCCAGACTATTGTATAATATAGCTGTAGACTGGTTACGTTCTTCGGCACGTTGCCAAAATAAACGCTCATCATTCCCTAAAAATGGGGCACTTTCCATCTGCGATTGATGCTTTAATATTGAATTCCGCTTTTTGCGAAGCTGTTCGGGACTAATAGGTACGGCCATTTCAATATGGTCTATCTCCCACTCTGCCCAAGCGCCACGATACATCCATATGCGACATTCTTTCATCCAGTCTTTGGCTTTCAATTCATGAATAGCAGCCAAAGCGGCATCCAAACACACTTTATGTGTCCCATGTGGATCAGCCAAATCGCCAGCTACAAAGATTTGATGGGGTTGGACTTCGTCCAATAATGGAATAATCTTCAAAACATCTGCTTCCGACAGCTTTCCTTTTTGAACTTTCCCCGTTTCATAAAAAGGAAGATCCAGAAAATGCACGTTCTCCGGCTTGGCCCCGATAAACCTACAAGCTGAGCGAGCTTCTTCCCGGCGGATTTGAGCCTTAATATACAGGACATCTGCCGTATCGGAATCGCCTGTTTGCTTTTGTTCTTTCAAGAAATGGAGTATTGAAGCATATTTTTGTTTGATTTCAGCATTGTGGGCATCAAACCGATCCACCACATTTTGCATCAAGGATACATACCGGATCACCTCATCATCGCCAACAGCGATATTACCCGAGGTTTCATAAGCCACGTGTACATCATGATTCTGGTCTACGAGCCGTTGCAGGGTTCCACCCATAGAAATAACATCATCATCGGGATGTGGGCTAAACACCAAGACACGCTTAGGATAAGGGGTTGCTCGCTCCGGACGATTACTGTCATCGGCATTGGGCTTACCTCCAGGCCAACCCGTGATGGTGTGTTGCAGATCATTAAATATCTTTATATTGACATTATAGGCAGAACCATAAAGAGCCAGCAGTTCATCCAGCCCATGTTGGTTATAATCTTTATTCGTCAATTTGAGAATCGGTTTGTCGGTTTGGGCACAAAGCCAAACGATAGCACGCCGGATTAGTTTATCTGTCCAATCGCAAGGACCCACAAGCCAAGGGTGGCTGATGCGGGTGAGCTGCTGGGCGGCACTCAAATCAATAGCGGCCATGGCATCTTTGTGCAACTGTAGAAAGGAAGCAGGGACATTATCATCCACTTTGCCCTCAATAATTTCTTTTAAGATGCTCGATTTATGTTCACCCCAGGCCAATAGCACAACTTGTTTGGCATTCAGCAACGTAGCCAGACCCATGGTTACAGCACTATCCGGAATTTCGGAAATAGAACTATAATAATGTTTCAAATCCCGTTGCGATTCATTATCAAGCAACATCAACCGAGTCAAGGTACTTACTTGTGAACCGGGTTCATTATAGGCTATGTTGCCAACCAAACCGACGCTTACCAACACCAAATCCAATCCATCATGTTGTTCGATTAGTTCTTCATAGTGTCGGCAAAATTCATACACGTTAGTCCGGTTAACGCTAGAATCCGGGGTATGGAAATTTTCTGCCCGAAAATCGACCCGATCAAGCAGATGCTGCTTCAGAAGCCGTGCATTGGAATGCATTTCACGATCATAAACCGGAAAAAATTCAGAGACATTAAACACAACAACATCGGCAAAACTTAAGCCTTCTTCCTGATGCAGCCTCACCAATTCTTCGTAAACTCCCAGCGGTGAAAGACCACCGGATAGACCCAGGACACAACGTTCCCCCTGTTTCTCTTTTTCTCGGATAAGGGTAGCTATATTTTGGGCTATAAAATTGACGCCTTCGTTCGAATTCGAAAAAATCTTTGTACGCAGTTTTTCATATCGGGTCTGACGAAGGCTTTCGATCATATCATTGGACCGGTAGTAACGCTCGGGAGTACGTTCTAATGTTATCTTTGAACTTAAATCGTATTTCATATTCTTTTGATTTTAATGTAAAGGAGCAAGAGCCAGGATAATACTATTCAACATCTTTTTCTGTCTTGGTTCTTGGTTCTTTTGTCTTGATTCTTTTTCTATTATCATGCAGTATTCCTGCAGCCGCTTACAGTCCTTCTATATCCTTGAAATAACGGTATGTGCCGACTTTCAGTTCAACTGTTGCTGCTTCATCACAAACAATGATGCCCCGTTGGTGCAATTGCAAGGCGGTGATAGTCCACATATGATTTACCGAACCTTCAACCGCTTGTTGTACTGCTTGTGATTTGCTATGTCCATTCACTACAATAACCACTTCATGGGCATCCATAACCGTTCCCACACCAACCGTCAGGGCTAATTTGGGAACCAGGCTAACATCGTTGTTGAAAAAACGGGAATTAGCAATGATCGTATCTTGAGTAAGGGTTTTAATACGAGTCCGAGAATGCAGGGATGAACCGGGTTCATTAAAAGCAATGTGACCATCGGCACCAATGCCGCCCAAAAACAAGTGAATACCACCCAAGGATTTTATTTTTTCTTCATAAGCCTGACATTCGGCATCCAAATCGAGGGCATTGCCATCCAGCAAGTGTGCATTCTCCGGCAAGATATCAACATGGCTAAAGAAATTATCCCACATGAAACTATAATAACTTTGAGGATGATTCTTGGGAATGCCCACATATTCATCCATATTGAAAGTAACTACGTGTTTGAACGAAACCTCCTTTTTTTTGTAAAGCTCAATAAGCTTTGCGTACGTTCCGAGTGGTGTTGAACCGGTTGGTAATCCCAGCACAAAAGGCCGTTCGGCACTGGGAGAGAAATTCCGGATCCTGCCGGCAATGTAATCGGCTGCCCAGTTAGAAATACCTGAACTGTCAGGTTGTATGATTAATCGCATATCTATTCTTTTTTTATATTTAATATGAATGTAAAACGAAAGCTTTAATCAGGTCCGCCAAAACCATTTGATTCGACTAAAAAATATTGTTACAAGTACAGCCAGCGATGTAAGTAACACTCCACGTAAAAATCCTAATCCGACATTTAAACTGAAGTATTTAAGCAATGGAGTTATGCCTAAAAGCCCTAAGATCGGCATAATAAATAAATCGCCTGCAACATAAGCAATCATTGGGTTCTGACCCGACATGACTAAAAACTTAGTACTCCGAACGCAACCATAAAAGTCGCAGATGATATTGAATGCCAGCAAAGCCATAAATGCAAGCCCCGAAGTTACAAAATAATAACTATAACTGGGTGGATCTTTTTTTATTCCTCCTCCATAAGATTCAAAACATAGCCCGAGAAGCAATAAATAAGCTCCGGCATAAAAAAGATTCTTCCATAATCTTTGGTTGAAACTTTCTACATTCCGAATGGCAAAAAGACCGATACCTAATAAAGAAACGGTGGATAGCAAATTTGCAAATAACAACCTGCAATACAAAAAGTAAAGATTCTGGATAATAATAACAACAGTCAATACTAAAAAAAGAATTGACAATTCACGATCACCGTTCATACGAACATTCGTTTCAACATTTCTCCTATTCATCCATTCCAACAGATATTCTCCGGCAAAACTACCGGGGATGACAATAAACAGGTATTTCAGATAGGTGAATTTATACATCCACGGAAATGGAGTAAAATTGAATAGAGTCTGAGCCCACGAACCTTCTACGCTTGATGACAGCAAAATGGCCATCAAACAAAACAGCACTGCAATACGTGACCAACGGTTATTCTTAGTAAACGTATAAACGATAGAACCAAAAACAGCCATGTTGGCAAGCAACAAGATAATGATATTGCTGGAATCCAGACTCCAGGTTCTTCCTCCTGCATATTGCACAGTTGTCATAAGCAAGAAAGCCAAACCGTAAGCCGATAATTTAATGGCTGTATGTGCCCATGCAGGCATTTTCAACGGAATACGCATAAACATGGGGAAAAGCAAGGCAAATGCGAGTATGGCCAAGCCCCATGCACGAGGATCCTGAGGGGAGCTTAGCATATACGGATAAAAATGCTCAATGAAGATGGCAAAAAAAGTGAGTTGCAGCCCACGAAGAACAGCATCCCAAATCATTCGAAACCTACTTTCGCCTCTCTCCATCTTTTTGCCAATGGAAAAAGGGAATGCTGCTCCCATAGCAAAAAGAAAAAAGGGAAAAACCAGATCAACCCACGTAAGCCCCGACAAAGCGGCATTGTAAACGTGTGTTGGAGGGGGCGTTTGGGTATGATACATCCAACCCGGAAGTATTTCGGGCGCAACTGTTGCCGATAGCACCATCGTGATTATAGCATACCCACGTAAAGCATCCAGTGCAAAAGCCCGTTGATTTATTTCTTTATTTTTCATTCTTCATTTCTAATTAATCAGGTGTTCCATGCAAAATGCCTGAAACACTTGAATTTTATTTGCTAGCGGGTTTCAAAGCACCTCCGGCAATCATACCTTCTTCAACTTCTTTCCACAAATTCTTATTGATAATATGCACAATATCAAAAACCATCAATCCATCTGAAGCCTTTAGATTCATCTCAATCGTTTTCGAAAGCTTTGCCGGATTTGAGTAGAACTGGTCTACAAGAATTCCGCCCAAAACTTTATTCCCTTTCAGAATTGTTTTCAGGTGTGCACAAGAACCTTCCACGCAATACCAGGTTCCGGATTGGGCCTGACTATCGGTCTCATTCCAAATGCTGTGATTGTTTTTGTGATATTCTTCAATGGTGATGTCGGTATAATAATTTCCAGTCATGTAGAAATCGAGCAAATCGCCGTAAGCATAGTTCTTATAATTTGGTGTTGCCCAATCAAAGTCCTTGCTGGGGTCATACTTGTTGCTGGCGAAGTTCACACCCACTTCGTAATACGAAGGATACCAGGCTCCGGTGTAAGTTCCAAATGAAATATTTTTATTTACCGATTTTACTTCTTTACGAGCCAACGCGAAAAAGTCGTAGATGTTTTTTGTACGCCATTCCACCCATTTCAAAAAATACTTTCCGCGTTCAGGAACATATTTGCCAGCATCATTTTTCTTCCAGGTGAAAATGTCGGCAGGGAAATTAGCTACCTTTTCGCCAATATATTCTTCAAATTTGGTGCGCGACAAATCGGAAAAATCGGCAGTGATTCCGTCATAGCGACATCTGTCTAAAACAATGCCATCCAATTTGGGATATTTTGCGACAATCTCCTTCATGATGTTCAGAATGTATTTTTGAAATTCAGGAATGATCGGATTTACCATGGCACCATATTTTTGTTTTTCCTGCGTAATCGGAATAATTCCTTTTTCGGGTGTGTAAACCATAGAAGCCCATTCCGGATGCTGCGAATAAATAATTCCACGGTCGAAATAGTTATGACCGGCTACAAACACATTGAGTTCTGCTTGAACTTTCAGTCCCAACTCATGACCTTTTTTGATAAAGCGACCCAGATAATCAAAATTGTTTCGCTTTGCGCCCTGCCATTCTTCCATACGGGGAGCATAAGCACTTTCGTAAAGCACTTCACCGGTGATAGGACGAACATCAACAACGACCTGCGTAAAACCAAGTGATTTTAATTTTGTCAGGTAAAAATCGATGGTATCAGGACTGCTGAACCGGGCAAAATTGGCTTCACCATCAATCCACATAACAGATTGCTTATTTTGCGTAACTATTTTTTTCTTTGCTGCATGAGCGCTAAGTGACATGGCGAATACTATTGCCATTAAGAATACTATTTTCTTCATACTTATCATTTTTTATTTATTAATTACTTTGTTCCTGTTTTATTTCAATACTGCCCGAAAAGGCGAGGCCGGTATCCCGGCATTATTACATAGATTGCCTTCTTTATAATTGCGAAAACAATAGCGAACTTCTTTAGGTGTCGGGATATTCTCATTCCATACTTTTACGATAGACGAACCACCGACAATTTCGGCGTGTGCCGGAAAAAATTTTCCATCTGCTCCGGCTATTTCAAAACCTTTCAATTCTTCATTTTCGGGGATCATCCCATCTTCGCCATAATCGAACTGAACTTCGACTATTTTGCCGTTCAATTTACAATCGCTATAAATCGGCCCACTGTAAGCAATTCCTTCCTTGCCATAAGACTTGGCCAGCGCCCAATAAGCCAACCGTTCGCCTACTTTTATTTTGTGAGGTGGATGAATAAATAGCTCACTCCCGGCATCGGTAGTGGTAACCATACCCACATTCGGCACTTCTTTCATCAACTCCAGCTGAGCCTGACGAAACCAGGCCCAATCCAACTCATCTTTTCCACCCGATTGCCAGGGAGCTATTTGTACATAATAAAAAGGCAGACTCGGTGAACGAAAGAATGTCCTCCATTGCGCCACCAGTGCCGGAAAAAGCTTTTTGTACAGAGCCGGCTCGTTGCTATTGGCTTCGCCCTGATACCAGATTACACCTTTAACCGGAAAACCTTCAAGCGGTTGTACCATGGCATTATGAAGTAGCGTCGGTGTTCCGTTCGGATAGCCAAACTCTTTATTATTCAGAACAGAAAGATCAACTTCCGAAATATGGGCAAGGGTTTCTTTATTCATCCAAGCTTCAATTTTGGAAGCGCTCCACGAGCAGTGAACCAACCCGACCGGAACTCCCAGGATTTTCTGCAACATATTTCCAAAGAAGTAGGCTGTAGCACTAAAAGTAGAAACTTCTTTGGGCGAACTTTCGCTCCAATGTCCTTCCACATCTTCTTTCGGCGTAGTACTCCAGTCATTTTTTACGGTAAATAACCGCAAAGGGCGATTGGGATCGGCCGAAGCAATGTAGGGTTGTGAACCAAAGACCGGTTGCCCACGAAATCCCTTGACTGGCATTTCCATGTTGGACTGACCGGAGCAAAACCAGACTTCGCCCACCAGGATGTTTTTCAATTCAAGTGTTTCACCATCAGAAATAGAAATGGTGAACGGCCCCCCTGCAACGGGTGTAGGGAGTACGGCACTCCAATGTCCGGGAACATCACTCTTTGTTTTAATACTGCTTTTACTCCACGATGCATTCAGCGTAATAACTTTTCCGGCAGTCGCCTTCCCGTGAAAATATGCTGCCGACTGTTGTTGCAGTACCATGTTATCGCCCCATATGGATGGAAGTGTAACTTTTGCTTGTGCAATACTTGTAATTAGCAAGCAAGCTATTATCAACCTTATTTTATTATTCATCCTTTGAACTTATATTTTATTTAAATACACCTGACCAAACCGATCAGTTATTTTAATCTCAATTTTAGCTCCCTTTTTCTGCATAGTAGCACGGAACAAATGATCGGTGGGGTTAATCGTAATCCAATCGTATTTCACTTTTTCCCTGTCGGCACACAGTGCTTCGGCTTTAGGATCGTTGCCCATAAAATGAATCATCTCTCCTTTGTTGACGCCGTCTTCCAACCATTCCACCTTCCAGTTTTTATCCCAGTTCCAAACATTGGCTATCACGTCGTTCGGATATTGAGTTGAAGTTCCCACCGGATAGGTGCGTACCTGATACTCTTTTGCATATCCGGCACTCTTATAATACCACTTTACGTTGGTTCCATCTACTTCATACACCCCATATCCACGGGGCGTTCCGTCTAAACCGATATCGCCTCTCCACCAGATTCCACATACTGCGCCGGTGATATGCTCCATCAAAGCCGGCGAATAAACCAGATTCCGGTTGTAATGCATGTGGCCGGAAATGATGTGCACCTGATAAGGCTTCAATATTTCATGAAATGCACCGGCATTCACCATTTGGTCGGCAATGGCACTGTAGTTATATTCAAAGGGAACTGGCTTTTCCTGTAATTGGGAAGGAATGTGCATTACTACAAACACCGGCGAGCCTTTGGCAACATACGAAAGATCCTGCTCTAACCAATGAAATGTTTTTTCGTTGATATAGCCCATGTAGAAATAATCCCTACCCAGAAAAAAGTTGTCGTTCAAAATAATATAATGCGCCTTGCCTTTGTTGAAAGAATAGTAGGTAGGACCAAAATAGGTTTCAAATGTTTTGTATGATGTTTCAAATGTCCGTCCGTAATAATCCATATCATGATTACCTATGGCGCGGTAAACCGGAATGTTCAAAACACTTGCCGCTTTGATATAACCGGGAAATAGAGCAGGTGTATCGCCTACTATATCCCCACAGTCGACACTGAACACATCCTTGCTTTTTGATTCTTGCTTGATAAGTTCAACACAATCCGGCAGCATTTTTTTGTATGTATCCAGACAATCGTTGTCGGTCAACTGTACATCGGCTTGAGCCAAAAATACATGTCTTGTATCGTCCTTAGTATTCTTTTTAAGCTCAAAATTATACGCCTTGACATTTGTGTCAAGGCTCTGATAAAAAACGGGAACGGAATTTTCTACCCGGGTCAGATAACCTGCCGGGGTGGAAATATAAACGAAGGCAGCTGTGCCCGCTAAGAGTGTATAATTTCCTGCCTGATCCGTACGGGTACAATTAATACCATCGCTCACCACAACGTTGGCTATGCCATTACCATTGCACGTCACCCGCCCGTTCAATTCCCGTTGCTGTGCCAACAAACTTCCGGTTGTCAGCAGGCATAAAGAAACGAAAGTCAGAATCTTTAGTTGATTACTCTGTCTCATTTTGCTACCGATTTATACGCAATCATACGTTCAAGATATAACTTATTGCCTGCGGAATGTTGATTTTTGTTTTCAGACACAACCAGCTTCAGCGTGTGTTTACCTTGTTTTAAACCAAATTGATGGAATAAATACGCCCTGTTTACATCATATTTACCGGCTTCCTCGCGGTAGTAGGTATCAACTTCTCTTACAAAACGATTGTCGATATACACCTTCGCTTTGCCTGCATCTGCATTCCAACTACCCAGCAACGAAACACCCGTTCCTGTAAAATCAATTTCGACTAAAGCGCCTGGTTTGGAAGCTAAGGCATACAAGTCATTGTCGCCATCGCCATACACAAAATCGGTCCAGTTAGTATCGAATTTCCAACCGGCTTTATCTTTGACCTGCACCTGATAATCCATTCGTATATTTTTAAAGCCTTGTTCCAATTTAGGTGCCACCGGATTTTGTGACTTTATAAAATAAGAATCGCTATTGACCGAACCACCGTTATTCTTTACGTTTTCAGCAATAAAAGCCAATGTTTGTTTCACAGCTTTGTTGTACGAATAGGTGGTATACAAAAAGTTCTTATCCGCGATCTCCGGAATGTACGATTTCAGATCATCCGGAATGGCTTTATATCCATTAATTACTCCTAACACCGCCGCAGCATTGGACGTATTGCAGTCGGTATCTTGTCCGCACCGGATAGTTATTTCCATTGTTTTACGGAAGTCGCCGCCACCATAAAGCAGCCCGATAGTTACAAAAGCACCATTTAGTTTAGCATCAATATTGAAGGTATGATAAGGAGCACAAATATCGATATCGCCCCATGTGTGTTGAATTCTCTCCCAGGCCTTTTTCCAATCGATAGGATCCTGATGGTAAGCTGCCAGAACATCTTTTATACACAGGGCATAGGTGCTTTGTTGTGGAATAGACTTCAGGGCATTCGTCACAATGCTTTCCATGTTTTCATTATGGTATGCACCGGCATGGATTGACGAAAGATACATGCCACCATACATCCCGTCGCCGTAAGCCATGATGGAACCCACTCTCCGGCAAAGTTTGTTGGCTGACTGCGGCATGCACGGATTGATAAACCCAATAAAGTCCGATTCTATCTGAAAGTCAATATCGTCGGCATGCATATTGTTTTCAGGCTTTCCGGATAGCGCGACCGGAACCTGATCAAAATAATTTTTCCGGCTTTGCAGGTTGGCGTGGCACAGTGGGAAACCAGCATTTGCAAAATTCCGGACTAAAGAATCAACCGGGGCATCCAACCCTAGTTTTTCCATAGTCATCATAAAGCTCAGTTGACCATAGATATCATCTTCCAACAATGATTTTTCAACCATCTGTGGAGTCCAGGGTATTTCCCCGGCATACATCACTCCGGTGGCTTTAAATTCCATTTGCCGGCCATACATCACTCCAATCATTTTGCCTGCCCAAGCTCCACGCACTTTATCTTCTACTTTCTCTTTCGAGAGGGAAATAATACGTTGAGCCTCTACAACCGAATAATTCGCTGCAACTAACAGGAAGATAAAAACGGATAATATTTTAAATGTTTTCATGAATCTTGTAATTTATACATATGACTATCAGTTATTTATTCTAAGGAATCCTGTAAGGATTCAAGACCGGTAGAAAATGACATCCTAAGGAAAGTCCGACCCCGTACAGGGTCGAAGACAGAGAGCGGATCAATTGTTTCTACCGACATTTGATCCCTAACGGGATCGTAAATAGTTTCCATTTTTATTTTAGGATATGTATATCGGATAATTATTTTAAACATTGAATAATATACACGAAATAATGTAAATGCTTTATTTTTAATTCCAGCCGCCCACTAAATTCTTAGCTGAGGAGCAAAACCAACTAGTATTGGTACAAAACCGATTGGAATTAGAACAATACTAACTGGTATTGGAATAAAACAAGCTTGTGTTGTTACAAAACAGACTTGAATTAGAACAAAACAAGCTTACATTGATACAAAACAGACTTGAATTGGAATAAAACAGGCTTAAGTTGTTACAATACTGGCTTGTTTTAGAACAAAACAAGCTTACATTGATACAAAACAGACTTGAATTGGAATAAAACAAGCTTGAGTTGTTACAATACTGACTTGTTTTAGAACAAAACAAACTTGCATTGATACAAAACAGACTTGAATTAGAACAAAACAAGCTTGAATTGTTACTAAACTAATTAGAATTAGTACAATCCAAATTGGCAGCCTCTGTTACCAATTAGAAATCAACGTATAGCCCGCAATAAGAAGAATCTATTTATTCTTATATGCACTCAGCGTTGTTTTGATATCATCGTACAATTGCACTCCGAATTGGTTGTATTGCGGAGCATCAATATGTACTAAATCGAACAACATGATACCACCCGTATGATTTAAAATGGTAGAAATGGCAGTAGTCATGTTCGTTTTATCAGCCCATTGGGTATTTCCGAGGTCTACACCTCCATAATACCGGGAAGCCAACAATCCTGTTGTACTTTTCAGCACGTTGTCAGTCCCCGATAGTTCTCCATTCACCGTCCACCACCCGGCTCCATTTATCGTGCTGGTGTAATTTCCGGTATAGAACTGATCCAACTCTTCGGCATACCCGGTATTTTTGTAGGTAGAGGTTGCCCACTGAAAATTTTTGGAAGCATCGTAATTACTACTGGCCCAATTCACCCCCACGGTATAGTAAGAGTCGTACCACGCTCCGCTATAGGTTCCAAACACAATGTTCGGTTTTATAGCTTTCAGGTCTGTACGCATCCGGTGCACAATGCTTTTGATATTCGAAGCTCTCCATTCCAGCCATTGGTATGCATACGTTCCGGCCTCTTTCACTCCGGTGCCTACATTATCGCCCGAAGTATTTCTTTCCCACGATTTCACAATGTCCGAAGGAGTCGGTGCGACCGAAAGATTTGCCCAGGTTTTAAACTGTTCCAGTGAATAGGTAGAGAAATCGGAAGATATATCATAATAGCGGCAATAATCCAGAATAATTCCATCGATATCGTAGTTTTGCACCACCTCCTTAAGTAGCGACACTTCATAATCATACACCTTTGGGTAAATAGGATTCATGAATACCGCCCCGGAAGCATTGGGCATATCAGCCATTTTCTTTACCGTTACATCCGTTCCTGCACTATTGTTGACCTGAACAATCTGTGCCTGCATATTCATAAAATCTGCATTTGTATAAGCCAGTCCACGACCACCATAGCCCTCGGTCATAATGCTCATGGCTGCATAGATGTACAGGTTATTCTTTCTGGCTGCTTTCACCATTTCGCCTAAATAATCAAGCGATTCCGGCTGGGTCATCCCGTTGCTTTCTTTCAAATGGCCGGCAATGCTGCTATTATATTGTACCAAGCCGGTCATTCCTTTTACCTCAACAATAATCCCGGTGGCACCCATGGCTTTTATTTTTGCCAAAACAGTATTCATCTTATCAGCCGAATTCAACCGTTCGAAATTGGCATTGCCTTCTATCCATACCGTGATATTGTTTTTCTTCAGAACATCTGCCACCACTGCATTGGTATTGACATTGAATGTTCCGTCAGTAGGCTCCGGAGCTACGATATCGGGTAATTCTTTCGAACTGCTTTTGCATGAAAATAGCGATGCAATAACTAAAATCAGTATCAGGGAGAAAGATAATTTCGTTGTTTTCATAATCTGTCAATTCTATTATTTAAACGAAACGGCAGTAACCACTTTCCGTTGGGTTCCATCGCTGGGTTTAATAGTTTCCTTTCCATTTATCAGCATACACGAAGACCCGCCACCATCAAGGTTCAGCGCTTCAACACACCCGACATTCAGAAGAATTTTTGTTTCCTCAGCCAGCGTAAAACCAGCCACACCGGGAGTCATGTTTCTGCCTTCGCAAACAAAGAAAATCATATAACCATTTTTCGTAATACCGATGGATGTGCGAGGGGCATTTATTTCGGGCTGTACGCCACTTTCATCGTCAAATAATTCTTCTGTAAATGAATTGATACCCTTTCCATCTTTAATCAAAACCGGACCGGCACCAATAGCTGTTTTGGCTTTCCACAACGTTGCACCAACAGGGAATGAAGCTGATGGCATGTCTAAAGGCGTTGTTCCGCTTTTGTTGTTGGCCGGAGCCGGGTATGAATAAGTCACATTATTGTTCGTATAAATCCAGTTAACTTTATAAGTCCCATCCGCCATTAATCCGAATGCACCCCGGGTGGGATAATAAAGCACTGTGGCATTCGACCGGTATTCTATTTGATTGTTTGGACAAATCACTTTACTATCGCGACACAGCATGCTTAATGAACTTCCATCCCAAAAATACCCGCCATTGATTATGACCGGGGCATTGTCTGCATTATAAAATTCAGAAGGGGTTTTATAGCCCGATGCTTCACCCAGCACATTAAATATGGCTTGTTTATTCATATCGGCTACCGCAATATAGGCTATCGCACTTTTATTTAATAATGTAGCGGGCGATTTATACACTTTTATATAAGAGGGAAAATTACCAAATCCGGTTTGTTGTTTCCAACCTTGAGCCAGAATTGCCGAATCAGGACTACTTGTACTACTAACAGGATCATCCCAGTTCCATGCAGGAGTAGTGTTGCTATTCTTACTGCACGATGCAAAGAGTGTTTGAAAAAAGACAAGTCCAAAAGTTATCAGGATATTCGATATGCTGTTTTTTATTTTACTCATGCCAAAATGTATTTATTGATAATTAATAAAGGAAGTTCCGGTATTCCTTTACAGTCGTAAAGGAATACCGAAAACCTTACCTTTATTTTTTTATACAATCGAACTGGTAAGCCCCAAGTGCTTTACAATTATTATCAATGTAATACAAAGTCAATGTATATCCATCAGCCGAAGGCACCAACAAGACATCGCCGGTAGCCGATACTCCATCCTTATCATTATAAGAAGTAATTGCCGGCTTGAACATAAGTGACGGAGACGAATCAACAGTACCTGTGAATTGTCCCATACTGGTTACATCATACAAATAGAGTTGCGTGTTCATACCCCATTGAGGGAAATGCGAAACGCAGCAAAGCGACAAGTATTTGGCTCCATTAAATGATTTCACATCCAGGCAGTTGTTGTTGTAACCCCATGCGCTACCATCACTTTGAGGATTTAAACTGGCTACACTGGCAGTACCTTTCATGTAACGCAATACATCGGCATCATAGAAAGAGGTAAAATAGCCATCCGAAGGGTTTGTTGTTGGATAAACAATATCGCCAATCTTTACATCACTACTCCAATTCCCAATACCAGTCATCGTAATGATTTCAGGACTGCCAACAGTTCCACCGCTTACAGTCCAACGCACGTAGCTACTTGAACCATTAGCATTTTCAAGTTCAGCACTGATAATAGCATCACCATCAATATTACCTTGTACCGACATTTTTCGTCCAAGTATAGAGCCTGTAGAATTGCTGTAAGAAATAAATGCCGTAGGAGCTGTAGTTACCGATTTTGTTTTGTAAATCCGGAATGTGTTGCCATCAGCAGCATAGTTACAGAGCAAGAGGTTTCCATTCAAATCGTTGGTTACACAACCGCTTGCACTGGCCGCACCTAAAGTTATTGTGCCAACTTTTGTACCGGTAATCCTGTTGAAATACATTGGTGTGCTACCATTGCCCATGTCTACAATCAGGTTATTTCCGATAGATGCCAACGATGCATTGTTGGTATCATCCCAACCAAAACCAGCACTGGTAACATCAAATGACCATAATAGTTTTTCACTTCCCGACCGGAAACCATAAGGTACTTTTTCTGGAGCTGCTTTGCTTACCGTATAAGTACTGGTGGTTCCATCTTGTGCAGTTACAGTAAATTGTGTATTGGTATTCAAATTCACAATAGTCGTTTTCGGATCGGGAGAAATAACGGCATGCGGTGATAATTTGAAATCCACATTCACTGCCGAAAGATCGTCGGTAGTAATCAGTGAAATCACTTTTTTATCCTGATCAATAGTTCCCGTTACACCCGCAAAACCAGTTGCATCATTTGCCGGAACTGCAAAGTAGGTAATTTGAGTACCACTTAACTTTTTAATTGCTCCGGTAATACAAATTTGTTTGGTTTCGCCACGTCCATTTGTATATTGAAAATAATTCTTCTTTGTCAAATCCAGAATCCCTAATTTGGGAGAGATACTGCAATTGTCATCCATCGAAGCAATCACCCTCATTTTAGTGATAGTCGTTGTAGTATCAGTTTCTTCCGGATAATAATAGGGAATATTGATAACGATATCGGAAGTAATGTCTGTTACAGTTGTTTTAAATTCTGCTGAGGTATGGTTGCCTTCAGCAAAGTAAGCTGTGAGACTGTTTAACCCGTCGCTGTTGGTCGATGAAACAAGATCAACGGGCGATTGACAACCCAGGAAAAGCCCCGCAATTCCCGTTAATATTATATATATATGCTTTTTCATATTGCTTTTATTATTACGTGTTATCTCCATTCTGGATATTGTTGAATAGCCGTATTGTTTGTCAATTCATCTTGGGGAAGAGGAATACGATAAAGTTTTGCAGGGAAATAGCGATCTTGTTTATCACAATCGACATAAGTATAGGTGAAAGTGCCATCAAGATTTTTTTCAATTTTCAATCCATGTACCCGATATCCGGTGTATTCAGTAGCTGCCAGTTTCCAACGACGCATATCCCAGAAAAGAAGTCCTTCGTAAGCAAGTTCCACCTTCCGTTCCTGGCGAATAGCAGCCATTAAGTCGGTACCACTTTTATTTGCATAAGGTAATCCCACACGGGTTCTGATGGCTTTTACAGCTATGTTGGCACTGTCTGCATTTCCGGTGTGGTAACAGGCTTCGGCAAAGTTTAACAACACTTCGGCATAACGGATAGAAATCCAGGGTTGCGTACTGGCTGTTTTGACAGAAAGATTATGAGTTTCGTCAACCAGTTTTCGCAAATAATAACCCGTAGTAGTACGTCCTGCAGGAGCCGGATCATCACTATACTGGCACCATCCATCAATACCATTCACAAAAGGTTCAATTTTACGTCCTTTCCACGAAGCACCATTAAATAGAATTGAAGCCTGAAAACGGGGTTCTAATTTATCGTATGGAGGAGTTGTAGTTGTACCGGCAGTGGTGTGCCATTCCGACCAATCTGGGAAGCCACCTGTTTCGGCTAATTCATATGACTCTACCATTTCCTGGGTAGGAGTTCCTAATCCTCCTTGTTGAATGCCGGGGTCGCCAGCAGGTGAAAATTCATCATCAAAATTATGATAAACCCCACTAGCGCTGTAATCGTATTCCAGAATTGCTTCCGTATTGCCATTCTTTCCTGATTTGAATGCATCGGCATAATTGGCTGTCAACTTATATTTAGCTGAATTCATTACTTTAGACGCAGCACTTTTGGCCACATCCCATCTTTCGGCATAAAGCATAGCCCGCGACAACAAGGCATAAGATGCTCCGCTTGTTATTCGTCCAAAATTAGTTGCCGCCCATTCTTGTGGAAGATTTTCAGCTGCAAACTTTAAATCTGCTTCAACCATATCCCACCCTTTGGCTTCTGTGCTTACTGGAGTATTTGCACTTATATTGCCCAGATTTTCATCATACAAGATAACTTCTTTGTAACGTTTCAATAATTCAAAATAGTAATAGGCACGAAAGAAACGAAGCTGGCCCGCAAATTGAGCGGTAGTTTCGGCATCAAAAGAACTGTATTTCTTCATGTTGCTGAGCGCTTCATTTACCCGGCGAATGCGGTTGTATAAATCGCTCCAGGCTCCTAAATCATAGGATGCCCAGCTGGCCGACATAACACTGGCATATACAAACAAGTTACATCTGTCCATATGGGTGCTATTGGTTTTAGAACCATACTTCAGGGTTTCAGTAAATCCTTCTGTCATACCATCTACAGATTGATTTATACCGAAACTTCCATATAAATTGATTGAATTATAGAAATCATTTACTGCTAGTTCTGCGTATTCCGGCTTGCTCCAAATCAATTTATCTGAAACTTCATTGGTAGGTGTCAGGTCAAGATAATTGCTACACCCCATAAAGCCAAGCGAGCAACACAGTGTTACTGCACTTAATATTATTTTATTTATACTTTTCATGTCTTCAAATTTAGAATGTGAGGGTAATACCTGTCATAAATGTTTTTTGTTGAGGATAGTATCCATTATTTACACTTGGAGATTCCGGATCAATACCCTGAGGCAGCCCTGATAATGTGAACAAGTTAGATCCCTGGACATATATTCTTGTTTTGGTGATCCCGACTTTTTTCATCCATGTAGCTGGAAGAGTATAGCCAATTTGGGCAGATTTCAGGCGGATATATTTACCATCACGAAACCAAAATGTAGAACCTAATCCATTATTATTATGTGGATCATTAACTGTTAACCGTGGATATGTTCCACTGGTATTATCCGGACGCCAGGCATTCTCAACCAGACAAGTCGGTGAATTTGCACCATTATTAAATGTCTTGGTATAAATTGTATTATCATCATATCCATTATAATAAGTACCTGTCAGTGACACTTCGCAATCGGCCGCACCTGTTAGTTGAACATTGAAATCAAACCCATGCCAGTCTCCAAAGAGGTTCAACCCGGCAACGATTTCAGGACGATTTGATTTGCCAACATAGGCTCTATCCTGATAGTCAATAATCCCATCTCCATTTAAATCTTTGTACTTTATATCTCCTGTACGTGGTTTTTGTCCAAATGGCCATGCTGAATTATTGATTTCAGCTTCGGTCTGATAAAGTCCATCGGCTACCCAACCTAATTTTGTTCCAACAGCTTTTCCTGTTAGCTTTGCATAATCGGGCGTATTGGGACTATCAGGATATTGCAACCAACGGGTCTTTGCATAAGTAAGATTTAAGCTGCTACCAAAATTAAAAGTATTTTTACCTGAACCAATATGATTGCGATGAGTCAAGGTAATTTCAATACCTTTACTATCCGTTTTTTCGTAATTTTCATACGTTGGATAATAACCTCCCATTGACGGCGGATAGTTTGACCCCATGGCTGTAAGGATGTCGTAAGTATAGTTATAGAATGCATCAAACTCTACACCCAACAAGCCTTTCCACAAGGTTAGATCAAAACCTCCATTATAAGACAATGTACGTTCCCAGGTTAAACTGGTATTCGCATATCCTGTTGTCGACATTGAGTTTACGAGGTTCCCACCAAGATTTACTGCATTTGATGTATTATATGTATTTAGATAAGAATATGCCGGAACTCCATCATTCCCAAGCATACCAACTGACCCACGAATTTTCAGGTTGTCAATAAACTTGATATCTTTCATGAAATCCTCTCCGGATACTCTCCAGCCGGCTGAAAGTGATGGAAAAAATCCCCAGCGCTTTCCACTCACATTTCCTGAAAACTTATACGATCCATCATAACGGCCAGTAAATTCAGCTAGGTATTTATTGTCATAATCGTATTTAATACGGGAAACATAACCAAGGCTTCGCGTTTCATTACTTGATCCCGCAATCGGATTATCGGCAGCTTGTGCATAACTTAATTCTGGCAACGATTCAAATACAGCACTAGTACTTTTACCATAGGCTGCAAAACTATTGGTCTTGTAGTCGCGAATTTCAGTCAAAAGCATAGCGTCAATATGATGTTTTCCTGCAATAGTCGTTGCATAGTTCACACTTCCCTGACCAATCAATTGTGTATATTCAGCATCACCTTCGCCTAATGAGTAAAAAGTATTCCCTCGTGCATCGATTACCTTGTCATAAGTAATGTCTGATGTAGAAGAATCAGGAATCCTGGCCATCGATACATAATATGGGGTATTCAAATTTTTATTTCTTGAGGTCTCAAAATCATATGATCCTGTGACTTTGAAGTTCAGGCCTTTTAGCCAGGGTGTGTTGTATTGCAAACTAATGTTTGATTGCAAATCCTGAGTATTAGTCTTATATATACCCGATTCGTTTACTGCAGCTAAAGGACTGTTTGGCTGGTTACTGCCATTTGGGGTAGCTACATATAGGCCATTGTATGTCATTGGAAGGTACGGATGACTTGAAATAGCTTGATTTATAATAGTCATCCAGGGATCGCCTGATTCTCCCGATGAACCAGCTTCGTAGCCAGGCCGTTGCTTACGGCCAACCTGACCAGCTAAACCAAGCGAGAATTTCCAATTTTCTGAAATATCAGCATCAATATTAGAACGTACATTGTACCGTTTATAGGTGTAATTCTTAACGTTCCCTTGTTGATCAAGATAACCTAAAGATGTAAAATACTTCAATTTATCGGTACCACCTTGTACAGTCAAACTATGTTGTTCATTTTTTCCTGTACCAAACACTTCATCTAGCCAGTTGGTATTTCCCCAACCGTCAGAATCATCTCCATTCGTCATCTTTGCAATTTGCGATTTAGTAAAAACCGGACTGTTTCCATCCATCTCTAAAGCCTTGTTATAATATAAAGCATAACTTGGACCGTCAAGGAATTTGGGGAAATTTGCGTTTTTCGAAATCCCGAATGAGCCGTTATAGGTAATTTGAGATTTGCCCACATGTCCTTTCTTAGTGGTAATAATAACAACCCCACCTGCCCCTTTTAGTCCATAAACTGCAGCTGCAGCTCCATCCTTTAATACAGATACCGACTCAATATCATTCGGGTCAATATCATTAATAGACCGGGGCATCCCATCAACAATATAAGTTGCACTATAAATTGAACCCCGAATGGTCAAAGCGGCCTGATCGGCACCTGGTTCACCTGAAGTTTGGACTGATTGTATACCAGCTATCCTACCTCCCAACAAGCTGGACACATTAGTAGAAGGAGTATTCAATAATTGGTCACCTTTAATCTGGGAAACAGATCCGGTTAACGTACTTTTCTTTTGGGTACCATAACCTACTACCATTACCTCATCAAGAAGCGTATTGTCTTCTTTCATGGTGATGGTAAATTCTTTGTTTGCACCAACCGTAACCAATTGTTTTACATAACCTACAAAGGAAAAAGCCAATACCGATTTCTGATTGGGAACTTTGATGGCAAAATTACCATTGGCATCAGTAACTGTTCCAACTGTTGTGCCTTTAACCAGTACGCTAAGCCCAATTAGCGGCTCACCATTGGCGTCTTTCACTTTTCCCTGAATGTTTATTTGAGCATTTATAACAAATGCACAACAGAACATCCATACCAGAACAAGGCATCTAAGACCTCGCAAGTGCAGTTTTGATAAGTTGAAGTTCTTCATAAATTTGAATTAATAATTATTTAAAGGAAGTTTATTTTTAATCTACTACTACGTTAACACCAACACCTTAATCTGCTTACAAACCTTTTATTGTTTTACTGTTTTATTATTTTATTTTCTCCAATACCTGCCAGCATTGATACATGCCGCGTGGCACATGGAAGCAACCTTTCCATTTTCCACCTTTCAAATTCAACAACACCTCACCTTGGCGATTCAAGTAGCCAAACCACTCGGGATATTCGCTGTCTTTAAAATGCGACCATGAGTATTCATGGATTTTTTCAAACCAACCCAGACATTCTTTTGATCCGGTCAACTGATATCCTTTTATCATGGTTATCAAAGTCTCTATGTGAACCCACCAAAGCTTTTGATCCCACTCCAATTGCTGTGGCGGACAACCGAGTCTGTCCATAAAGTAAAAAATACCTCCGTACTTTTCGTCCCAGCCGTATTCTACCATTTTCAAAGCAATATCGGTTGCTTTTTTTATTAATTCCGGGCGCTGCAGCCGCTCGCCCAAATCCATAATAAACCACATGGCTTCAATGGCATGCCCGGGATTAACGAGCCGTCCATCAAATGTGTCCGAAAGTTCACCATCAAGTGTTACATTCTCCACGATGATTCCTAATTCCGGGCGATAGAAAACATCAATCACTTCATGTATGCAGGTTTCAATAGTCTCAACCAGAAAATTTTCATCCAGCAAATGCTCTATTTCCAATGCCAGATTACAAAGGATCATCGGCAATGCAAAGTTTTTCAAGTCACGTGTACCTGCATGTGTCTTATTCCATTTTCCTTTGGGGTTGCTAACTTTCGAAAGAATTTTATCAAAGGTAATTTTTGCTATTTGCTCATATTCTTTATTGCCAGTGGCTAAGCTTAACTGACCGAAAGCCATAGTCGCAAAAGTATAAGAGAAAATATTATACGGGTCTACCAATGGCTGCCCTTCCCGGGTTAACGAAAAATACCAGTTATAAAACCCATCGTGTCCGTATTTCTTGAGAAACTCTCCGCCCTGGATAGCACAATCCAACCACTCTTGGCGTTTTTCTACTTTATTGTAAAGCATGGCAAACATCCAAACTTCACGACCTTGCAACCAAATAAATTTATCAGTATCAAATACTTTTCCGGTTTGGTCTAAGCAGCTAAAATATCCTCCAAACTCCTTGTCTTGTGAGTTTTCGAGCCAAAAAGGCAATACATTATTCAGCAATTCACCTTTGTATTGTTCTGCTAATTCTTTAAAATTCATCTCTGTTTTATGTTTTATTGTTCAATATATTCGCGGTATCGATTATATAGATGTCCTGCTTGCAAATAAGCCGACTGTGGACTCATAAAATGTGAAAACTCAAAAGTTATTGCATTTTCTATCCCTGCTTCATTAGCCAACGATAACTTCAGCTTGAGTTTTTCCCACTTGATTGGTAAAAATTTAATCGGCATATCCCGGTCAAACGTCTCGGAATTGGTCCAACATTCCATACCGTACTTATCACAAAGACGTTTATTTATTTTCAAAAAATCGACAAGTTCATCATATTCAACATGCCCATCCTGAAAGGCAACAATATCCACTGCACCTTGTATTCCGGCAAATATTTTGTTCCATTCCTCCTCGTGGCTTTCCAAGGTGACTGCCTCGGCACGTGCAATTTCAGCAGTGTACTGGCTAATATTTTTTTTACCATCAATGTAAGGTGAAATAAGTACCGGTAAATCATTAGAAACCCTCTTGCAATATTGGCCCAGTTGGGCAAACATTTCTATTATTTTACCATTATTCCGGCTGCATTCCTGTGACAAGTACCAGCCGGCAAACGATTTGTTGTGTCCGTATTTCTGCCACACTTCTTCTATCAGTTCCTTGTTTACCTTTACTTCACGTTCATAATTCCCGTTAGTCCAGAATTGTGCATCCACCCAATACCTGCCAGAGTCATAAAGCCCAAAATAAAACTGCATACCATATTTCGTACTTAAATCGAGAAATAATTGCACTAAGTCGATTGGTGGTGTGTAACACTTCTCTTCTTTAGTAAGTACTTCCGAAGAAAACGTTTGCCAGCGTTTATAACCAGACCGGATAAGAACCACCATTTCAATCCCAATGGCTTTCATGTATGCAAAGTCTGCATCCCATTCATTTGCTCCCCAATTTTGATGAGGAATATCATGGCTGATTTCGTCTAAAAAAGTAGCTTTAATTTTCATACGATACTAATTATTTTTTATGGTCAGTTGGAACTTGCATATCAGATTACCATTCCAAATGAATAATCAAACGATAAAATATGCATTGTTTTATTAATGCAACAAAAGTAATTAAAATATTTTACTAACTATCGTATTTTTATAAAATATTTTATATATATTTGTAAACTATTGATTTCA
>Ga0318567_10000018_pt1 | contig 81411 bp, 73 predicted proteins | sample GRESIP088b5f20_FD_203691 | JGI IMG/M metagenome (GOLD analysis project Ga0318567, IMG submission 203691) | Tropical soil microbial communities from Luquillo Experimental Forest, Puerto Rico - GRE.SIPMG.088b5f20 | ecosystem: Environmental > Terrestrial > Soil > Tropical forest > Bulk soil...
AGATTATTCATAGTAATTTGATCAGACTAATAAATTAATCGAATAAATCAGTAGGTATTCATGTTCGTTTCAAATAAAAACCACGCGATATTTTAAACACGATAAAACTCATGTAATCACTTCAAGTCACTCATCAAAAAATTTCCATAATCCCTTTTATTCTTTGGAATCTATCACGAAACAATTAAATCACCAGCACCTCTTTCAAATCTCATCCCAAACTTTAAGAGTTCTTGCTATGTCAATAAAAATAGCTAATTTCGCACCCTGAAACATCTAACTAAAAGTGATCTACTTTATGGCCAAAAATAAAAAGCCGCATCCCGTTCTTGACAGAGTTACCATTACCGATATTGCCGCTGAAGGCAAAGCCATTGCCAAAGTAAATGATATAGTAGTTTTTGTGCCTTTTGTAGTACCTGGCGATATAGTTGATTTACAGGTCACACGTAAAAAGAGCCATTTTATGGAAGCTCGCCCTATTCATTTTCACAGTTATTCTGAAAATCGAATCGATGCAGTTTGTGAACATTATGGAATCTGCGGTGGATGTAAATGGCAGATTCTCCCTTATTCCGAACAAATCAGGTACAAGCAAAAACAAGTTATTGATAATCTGACTCGTATTGGCAAAATTGAATTACCCGAAATATCTCCCATACTTGGCTCCGCTAAAACCGAGTTTTATCGCAACAAACTGGAATTCACCTTTTCAAACAAACGTTGGAGAACAAACGAAGAAATTGCAGAAGGAAAAGAGTTTGACACCATGAATGCTGTTGGGTTCCACATTCCAGGCCAATTTGATAAAGTGCTCGATATCAACAAATGTTGGTTACAAACCGAAGATTCAAACGAAATTCGAAACGAAGTTCGTCGATATGCACTCGAAAAAGGACTCACTTTCTTCAATTTACGCAGTCAGGAAGGATTCTTGCGTACGTTAATGATTCGTACTACGTCCACAGGTGAATTAATGGTAATTATGATTTTCTTCTATGAAGATAAAGAGGCACAAGATGCATTATTACAACATATTGCCGATCAGTTTCCTCAAATTACGTCTTTATTATATATCATCAACACCAAAGCTAACGATACAATCACAGACCAGGAAGTGCTCGTTTTCAAAGGGAACGAATGCATTTTTGAAGAAATGGAAGGATTGAAATTCAAAATCGGGCCAAAATCATTTTACCAAACTAATTCAGGGCAAGCCCATGAACTTTACAAAATTGCTCGTAATTTTGCTCAACTCACCGGAAACGAATTAGTTTATGATCTCTACACCGGCACCGGTACTATTGCCAACTTTGTTGCACATCAGTCAAAGCAGGTTATTGGCATTGAGTACGTACCAGAAGCGATTCAAGACGCATTTGTAAATTCGGACCTGAACAATATTAACAACACATTGTTCTATGCTGGCGATATGAAAGACATTTTAAATGCTGCTTTTATTGAAAAACATGGCAAGCCGGATGTGATTATTACGGATCCTCCTCGTGCCGGAATGCATGAAGATGTTATCAATGCTATACTTTTTGCAGAACCTAAACGAATCGTCTATGTAAGCTGTAATCCAGCCACTCAGGCACGGGATTTGTATTTGCTCGACAATAATTATAAGGTCACTGCTGTACAACCAGTTGATATGTTTCCACATACACATCATGTAGAAAATGTTGTATTGCTTGAACGGAAGTAACTTAAACGCAAATCAGTTTTCAATCTCAGTCATTCAAATTGATCTATCTTTTTATCCTTAATGCTATCTTTTTATTTTGTTTAAATAAAAACTAAATTTATCAATATGCAAAAACAGATTTTTCAAACTAATTCATCAGCTCGTTGGAAGAGTTTTATTTGGTTTGTTCGTATCTTAGTTGTCTTTTTAATTGTAATTATCGCATCTGTAGCCATATCATTATTCAACAAGCGTGATTACGATTTAAAAGTATTGACATATAGTGCAAAAAAGTTACCCGATCTAAATGAAGACAAATCTAAAACGTACGTCTCCAAATCAGAACAGATTGCATTTGCGAAGCATTTGGAACGTTACAAAAAGCGACATAAAAGAATCACTAAAAACAGACTACATGTAAAACACACGCCTGAAGCTGCAAAATTTTTACCTGTAAGAGCCGGATTTTATGTAAATTGGGATCCTAATTCTTCTATTTCCCTCCATAAAAATATTAATCAGCTGAATATGGTTCTGCCTGAGTGGATTTTTCAAAAAGACAGCAAGGGAAATCTTGATGTAAAAATTGAAAATGAAACTCTCGACTTTATCCAAAATCATAAAGTTGCCGTTGTACCAATGCTGAGTAATTTCTTTAACAAAAGATGGAATGGAGACAGCACGTACATAATGCTTAAGAATCCTAAGACTCGGAAATTATTAATCTCACGCATTAGAAATTTATTAGAAAAAAATGATTTTCAAGGCATTAACATCGACTTAGAAAATCTGCCTAAAGCTGCTCATCCATTCTTGCTCGAATTCTCCAAAGAACTTTCAACAAGACTTCATGCCGAGGGATATATTACGACGGTTGACATCAACCCAACTGACGAAGGCGTAACTTACAAAGATATAGCCCAGTACTACGATTTTATCTTCTTGATGGCTTACAATGAGCACTCACCGGATGATCCTCCTGGAAGCATCTCGTCGCTAAATTTTGTAGAAAAATCTATCGATGCTGCGATGCGAGAAGTTCCGTCAGAAAAAGTCATTCTATGTGTAGCAGCGTATGGTTTTGATTGGGAAAAAGGAAAAACTGGTACAAAAATTACCTACCAGGGTCTAATTTCTATGGCTAAGGAACACAATGAACCTGTTTACTTTAATTTCGGACAGTCTGATTTAACTCTCTATTATTATGATGACAATGGAGCTCAACATGAAGCACATTGTAATGACGCCGCAGGAACATTTAATATTATACGAACAGCTCAGGATTACAATGCCGCAGGAGTTTCCTTGTGGTTCTTAGGCTCGGAGGATGAACGCATCTGGAATTTCTACTCGCAAAACCTGGATGAAAATTTCCTACGATTAAAACCATTTAATTATAAACAGATTGAGCACATCAACTCGATTCTGGCAGTTAATTACGACGGAAAAGGTGAAATTCTCGAAATGATAAATGAACCAGATCATGGACACACAAAGTTTGAGTTTAATAAAGATGATCAGTTAATTACCAACGAACAATATCTTTCTCTTCCAAGTTCTTTTTTATTGAAAAGATTTGGAGCCAAGTATCCTAAAAAAATAGCCTTAACATTTGATGATGGGCCAAATGATGATTATACACCTAAAATTCTGGACATTCTAAAAGAAAAAAATGTTCCGGCAACATTTTTCGTTACAGGTGCCAACATTCAAAACAACATTCCTCTAATTAGAAGAGAGTATAAAGAAGGACATGAGATAGGAAACCACACCTATACTCATCCCAATCTGGAAGTAACTTCCGACAATCGGGAGCGGATTGAACTTCGGTCTACCAGATTATTGTTGGAAAGTATCTTAGGATATTCTACCCTTCTTTTCCGGCCACCATATATCATTGATACAGAGCCTAAAAACCTGAGTCAAATTAGATCATTATCAGTGGCTCATGATGAAGGATTTATCTGTGTTACATCCTATATCGACCCGAATGACTGGGAAGAAGACGTTAGTGCCGATACCATTGTGGCAAGAGCTATGGCTCACATACATGATGGAAATATTTTGTTGATGCACGATGCTGGCGGCGATCGTTCGCAAACAGTACTTGCACTCCCCAGAGTAATCGACTATTATAGATCTCAGGGATATGAATTTGTTACCGTTTCTGCTTTGATGGATAAAACCCGTGATCAGGTTATGCCAAAAGTTCAAAGCAAATTTGGATTTACCGATACGCTGGATTTGACTTTCTTCACGCTAACATTTCTTTGGGAACACTTTCTGGACGGATTCTTTATTGTAGCAATTATACTAATCATATCAAGATTGCTTTTGATAGGAATTTTAGCTATTATCCAGCGTTATAAAGAAAGAAAAGAGAAAGAAAAGAATGCAGCTTACCTGCCTAAAGTAAGTATCATTGTGCCGGCTTTCAATGAGGAGATTAACGCCACACGAACCGTTGACTATCTATTAAAATCAACTTATCCGAATTTCGAAGTTATATTCGTTGATGATGGTTCAAAAGATAGTACATACAACATTGTAAACACAGCCTTTGAAAACAACCCAAAGGTAAAAGTACTGACTAAGATTAATGGAGGAAAGGCTGCAGCCCTTAATTACGGAATTGAATTTGCGTCAGGCGAAATATTAGTCTGTATCGATGCCGATACAATCTTACCGGCTGATGCCATATCTAAAATGATTCCATTTTTCAATGATCCTAAAGTTGGTTCAGTAGCTGGAAATGTAAGGGTTGGGAACACATTAAATATGCTTACTAACTGGCAATCCATAGAATACACTACAAGCCAGAATTTTGACCGCAGAGCTTACGATGCTGTTAATGCGATATTGGTTGTGCCTGGTGCAATAGGGGCTTTCCGCAAATCGGCCATGCAAGAAATTGAAGGATTTACAACTGATACCCTGGCCGAAGACTGTGATTTAACACTACGCATATTACGTGCAGGATACAAAATCAGAACATGTAATGATGCACTAGCGCTTACCGAAGCTCCCGAAACCCTTAACATGTTCATGAAACAACGTGCACGTTGGACATTTGGTATGATGCAGAGTTTCTGGAAGCACCGAGATTTGTTGTTTAGCTTCAAAAAGCCGAATATTGGCTTAGTAGCATTACCAAACCTACTTATTTTTAACTTTTTGATTCCAATTTTCTCACCACTAGTTGACATCTTGTTTATTATCGGGTTATTCACTCACGATGCTGAACAATATATTTTCTTTTACTTGCTTTATTATTTTATTGATTGTTTAATTGCCTCATTGGCATACCATTTCGACAATCAAAAATTCAATTTAAAAAAGGCTCTATATCTATTTGCCCAACGATTTGTATACCGGCAACTATTGTTCGTCGTACTTTTCAAAGCATACATCAAAGCGATAAAAGGAGAACTAGTCAGTTGGGGAGTATTGAAACGAACTGGAAACGTTTCTGAATAAATTAGGATATTATTTAGTCATAATCAATAAAAACGACAAAAATCAGAAAACCAGTTAACTTTCAACACACTTTCTGAGTACTAAATAGATAGAATTACGAAAAGCTAAAATCGCTGTAAAACCTTGGCAGTTGGGATAATTTTCCCTTATTTTACACGATTTTTGAATAAAATTAATCTCAAATAAAAAATATGTCTGTATCGATTCTCGAAGTAAAATCAAAAAAAGAATTAAAAAAATTTATATGGTTCGGTATTAATCTTTACAAAGATTGTGAGTTTGCAGCTCCTCCTTTAATGATGGACGATTTGTTGAATCTCACAAAAGGACGGAATCCAGCGTTGGATTTTTGTGATACAGCATACTTTTTAGCTTATAAAGACAATAAGATCGTTGGCAGGATTGCTGCCATAATTAATCCGGTAGGAAATGAAACCTGGGAACAGCAACATGCGCGGTTTGGTTGGGTAGATTTCATTGACGATATCGAAGTGTCGACAGCATTATTTGATACCGCAGTGGCTTGGTCGAAATCAAAAGGCATGACTTCTATTCATGGACCTCTTGGATTTACCGATTTTGACAAGGAAGGCACACTGATTGAAGGTTACGATAAACCCGGGACATTGGCAACCATTTACAATTACCCGTATTATCCGGAACACATTGAGAAATACGGGTTTGTCAAAGACATGGATTGGGTCGAATACCGGATTACGGTGCCAGAAGTATTTCCTGAAAAATATTTCAGAATTGCAGAAATCGTAAAACAAAAATACAACTTAACACCTAAATATTTCAAAAGCAGGAAAGAAGTAGTAGATAATTACGCCTCGAAGATATTTGATTTATTGAATTTGTGTTATAAAGATTTGTATGGGTTTACCAAGCTGAATGAGAAGCAAATTGCATTTTACATCAAACTGTACTTCAGCTTTTTCCGGCTAGATACCATTTCAATCGTAGTAGATGAAAAAGACGATGTGGTTGCACTTGGAATTGCCATGCCGAGCTTTACAAAAGCATTACAGAAAGCCAAAGGAAGGCTTTTGCCATTCGGTTGGTATTATATGCTGAGAGCACTGAAGAAAAATGATGTGGTCGATCTTTACTTGATGGCTGTTCATCCCGATTATCAGAATAAAGGTGTAAATTCCATTATGTTTGCTGATATTATGCCAGCAAGTGCAAAAAATGGGTATAAATTTGCAGAAAGTAATCCTGAACTCGAAACGAATACACGCATGTCTTCTCAATGGGGAAGTTTTGAGAACGTAAATCACAAGAAAAGAAGAGTTTATATCAAAGAAATATAATCCAACATAAAGATTGAGCAGTAACTAACACTACTGCTCAAATTTTTTTCAACTAATTCAAACTGTATTTGTTTCAATTCAAATGCAGTTCAATTTTCATTCAAAGATAAAGAATGACACGCAAATTTGATTTTTTAGTCATTGGCGGCGGTATGGCAGGCATAAGCTTTGCTCTTAAAGCTGCCCAACATGGCAAAGTTGCTTTGCTATGTAAAACTACACTTAGTGAGTCGAACACCTCATTCGCTCAAGGAGGCATCGCTTCCGTAACTTATTCGCCGGACACGTTTGAGAAGCACATTGAAGATACCTTAATCTCAGGTGATGGGCATTGTAATTTAGCCGCAGTTGAGAAAGTAGTTTATGAAGCTCCCGCTCAAATTGCCGAATTGCTAAACTGGGGGATTGATTTCGACAAAAACGAGCAAGGTCTTTTTGATTTGCATCGTGAAGGCGGACATTCCGAACATCGCATTTTGCACCACAAAGACAACACTGGCTACGAAATTCAGGAGAGCCTAATCAGACAGGTAAAAGAACATACAGAAATAGAGGTTTATGAGCATTATTTCGCCATTGAAATATTAACACAACATCATTTGGGGCAAATAGTTACCCACCATACTCCGGGCATTGAGTGCTATGGAGCTTACGTTTTGAACCAACAATCCAATAACATCCATACATTTCTTTCGAAAGTAACTTTCCTTGCAACTGGTGGAATTGGCAGTGTATATTCAACAACCACCAATCCGGAAATTGCTACCGGTGATGGTATAGCTATGGTGCACCGTGCCCGTGGAATTATCAAAGACATGGAATTTGTTCAGTTTCATCCTACTGCTTTGTACCACCCGGGTGAGCGACCAACATACCTGATTACAGAAGCGATCAGAGGCTACGGAGCCGTACTGCGCACCCAAGATGGTAAAGAATTTATGCAAAAGTATGATGAGCGCGGATCCCTGGCTCCACGAGATATTGTGGCAAGGGCAATCGATAATGAAATGAAAATGCGAGGGCATGACTATGTCTATCTGGATGTAACTTTCAAAGATGCTGAAGAAACCAAAATGCATTTCCCAAATATCTATAAAAAATGCCTTGAACTTGGCATTGATATCACAAAAGACTTTATTCCGGTTTCTCCCACACAACATTATTTATGCGGTGGCATAGTTGTTGATTTGAATGGTTGTTCGTCGATCAACCGTTTGTATGCAGCAGGAGAATGCTCATGCACCGGGCTGCATGGAGCAAACCGGTTAGCCTCAAACTCGCTGATCGAGGCAATTGTTTACGCAGATGCAGCAGTGAAAGATGCCATAACCAAAATTGACAAGCTGACGCATAACGAATCAATTCCAGACTGGAACGATGAAGGCACTTCACTACCCGAAGAAATGGTGCTGATTACTCAAAGTTTCAGGGAAGTGGAACAAATCATGAGCACTTACGTTGGTATTGTCCGCTCAAACCTTCGTTTAAAACGGGCGCTTACCCGGTTGGAAATTTTATATCGAGAAACAGAGAATCTATTTGACAGATCGGTTGTTTCCAGAGAAATATGTGAACTCAGAAACGTTATCAGCGTAGCGTATCTAATCATAAAACAAGCACTAATGCGGAAAGAGAGCCGAGGATTGCACTACACAGTGGATTATCCGGAGAGGATGCGTCATGAACTTTAAATAGATTACTAATTTGAGAATTATTACACGAATATGTTGATGAAGAGAATTATTGTGTTGCCTTGTTTGATGTTGTTTTTTGCAAGTATTCTTGCTCAAAATACATCAAAAGGGGATTCACATTCTACAAATCAAAATATGATCATTCGAATTGATGGTTCTCAAAATGTTTGGGTTAAGGGAGATAATGATCCTTCCACAGGAACAAATACTCCAGCCTTGGGCAACGAAAATGTCAGTTTTACGACCACGTCCGAGGGAATTTATATAACAATACTAAGCGGATCAAATAAAATAAAATTATTGGCGCTTACAGGTCAATTGCTGCTGGACGGAGACCTAACGCAAGGACGATTTTTCATCCCAACCCGAAAAGGAATTTATTTCCTGAAGATCAATAACAAAAATTATAAAGTCATTTGTAAGTAATACAACTCGATATTTAATATTTAAACACAGAAATATGATTAAACACATTGTTTTTTTTGGACTAGCTGATAATGCTGAAGGAAAATCAAAAGCTGAAAACGCGGAAATTATCAAATTTGAGTTAGAAAACCTGGCTAATTTTATCCCTGAAATAAAAAAAATTGAAGTTGGTATAAATGTCCCCAATGCACCAAAAACTAATTTTGATATTGCTTTATACTCGGAATTCGACAGCTTGGAAACACTTGATGTTTATCAGGAACATCCTGAACATAAACGTGTAGCTTCTTACATTGCTAAAGTAAGAACTTCCCGGGCAGCAGTCGATTATGAAGGTTAATCATCGAATTGTCCGGAGCAGCTATCCATAAATATGCTTATTTTATGGAGATTAGACAGACTCACTTAAACAATAATGGTCAAATATTTTATTTTATTAAAAATATTTGACCATTATTGTTTACTATACAAAAAAAAAGATTTATTTTTACAGCCAATTAACAAGATTAGTCCATAACCATTTAATCAAAAAATCATGTCTGTCAACAAAGTAATTTTAGTTGGGAATGTTGGGAAGGATCCCGAAGTTCGCTATTTAGACAAAAATGTGGCTGTTGCAAATTTCACACTTGCTACCACAGAAAGAGCCTACACCATGCAAAACGGAACACAAGTTCCTGAACGTACAGAATGGCATAGTATTGTTGCATGGAGAGGATTGGCCGAAATTGCAGAAAAGTACATTCGCAAAGGAAGCCAATTGTACATTGAAGGAAAAATTCAAACCCGTGCTTGGGAAAAAGATGGCATCAAGCGCTACACTACAGAAATTTATGCCGAAACAATTCAGCTTTTAGGCAAAAGACCTGAGAACTCTGAAGCTCACAGTGTGGTAGCTACTCCACAAACCGATGCCATTCAGGCTCCACCCCATGCCGAAGATGATCTTCCATTTTGACGAATAAATTTTACTTTATACCAGAAAACCACTTTGAAATCAAAGTGGTTTTCTGGTATAAATCAGACATCTACTCAAAAAAGGTTTTTCGACTATACTAAATCGATATGTTCAGCCTCAATTTCTTCATTCAGGAAAATGGATGCAGAAGACGAAAATTTCTCTATTGATTCAGTTGAAAAATAACGAATTGATCCATTTCTAGTACAAAGTTCATTCATTTCAGGGTGTCTTGAAAGATAATCGGCAAGACTTTTAGCCACTATCTCACCTTGGGAAACAACTGTAATTTTTTTCGATACGAGGGCTTGTATTTTATCTTTCAGCAGCGGGTAATGGGTGCAACCAAGCATGATTGTATCAATCTTTGGATCTGCTGCCAATAAATGCAGAACATTCTTCTTTACAAAATAATCGGCTCCTTCCGACTTGTATTCGTTGTTCTCTATCAACGGAACCCACATGGGACAGGCTTCAGAGACAACTACGACATCATCATAAATTTTCCGTATTTCGAGCGGATAAGAGTCCGACACAACCGTTCCTGCGGTTGCCAGCAACCCAATATGCCTTGTTTGGGTTATTTCTCCAACAGCTTCAACAGTGGGGCGAATAACTCCTAACACTCTTCGATTTGGGTCAAGAAACGGCAGATCGCGTTGTTGAATGCTGCGAAGGGCTTTTGCCGAAGCGGTATTGCATGCCAACACTACCAGTTGGCAGCCCATTTCAAACAGTTTTGTAACACATTCAAGTGTATATTTATAAACTACATCAAAAGAACGTGTACCGTAAGGTGTACGGGCATTATCTCCAAAGTAAATATAGTCATATTCAGGCAATTCTGCCCTGATTTTTTCTAGGATTGTCAGGCCGCCATAACCTGAGTCAAAAACTCCAATCGGACCGGGAGCAGCAGATAAAACCGGATTATTTTTCATTTTATATTTCGTTCTTTTTTTCTTGTTTGTTATTCTTTACAGCTTGTAATCTTACTCTTTGCTCATAATTCTTATTTATAAGCTGGATCCAACCGTCATTGCTAATTTTTATTACATCCGACATTTCCGGAAAATCAGTTTTCGTTAGTCTTTGGATAATTGAAATGGCCCGTCTCTTTTCATCATACTGTGGCGGATGAAACTTCTGCTGATGCGTGGGAATAATTTGCGCTTTAATAAATCTGCCATTACGATTGGTATAGATATGAAACAGTGGAGCAACTCCACATAACCCGGCAACGCTCACGCAACTGTATGTACAAAAATTCCCCATGCTATAAGTTATAAAACGATTTTTATACACTTCAACCGCCCGGGTAACGTGAGGTCCATGACCAAGCATCACATCGGCCCCTGCATCAATCATTTTATGAGCGAATTCATAAACATTCCCCCTATCTTCGTTGATATAAAACTCCTTTTTACGGGTTACATTCTGTCCTTCGGCACCCTCAACTCCGGCATGAAAAGAAACAATCACCACATCTGAAATAGAATCAAGATGATGCACAATTTTAGCAGCACGTTTGATATTTTTAACACTCAATGTTCCCGCATTGGGGGCAAAAGCACAAAATCCATAACGAACCCCATCTTTTGTAAAAGTATCAACCGGGCACTCCGTCAATCCGGCGAAATGGATTCCTTGTCTTCTTAACGTTTTTCGAGTCGACTTTCTTCCGACAGGTCCAAAATCATTCAAATGATTATTAGCCAAACTCAACACATTAAAGCCAGCATTCTTCAAGCTCTGCGAATATGAAGTTGGCATTGCAAAAAAATAACACCTACCATCTGTGTTACAGCGCTTGACTTGCGATAAATCATCTGTCAATGTGCCTTCCAGATTTCCAAAACTTATATCAGCATTTTGCAAATACGAATGTAATGGCTTAAATAATCGCAAACTGTTGTATCCCGGCAAAAGTGTATTATCCGGATACGCCGTTCCGAGCATGATATCACCTACAGCCACAATCTTCAACATGTCTTTATGCTGCGCAACCGTTTTCATAAATACAAAAACGAGCAACAAACAAATTATCTTTGTTTTCATCTCACACAAAAATCATCAATCAAACATTTGACCGGCATTATTGCTCATCTGAACCATACGATCGTAGTCAGCAGGCGATAAATCGAGGAAGTAATAATTCTGCGGATTCATAACTTCCCCCTTATAATGCACTTCGTAATGCAGGTGAGGTCCGGTTGATTTACCGGTACTCCCTACTAAGCCGATTATATCTCCCCGTTTAAGCCGCTGCCCTACACGAACCTTTATAGCACTCATATGTCCATACAAAGTCACATAGCCATAACCGTGATTCACTTGTACGCAATTTCCATAGCCTTGCTCCCAGCCCGCACTCGCAACTGTCCCGTTTCCCGTTACAAAAATATTAGTCCCGATAGGAGCTGTAAAGTCCATTCCAGCATGAAAGCGTCTGGAATGATAGATTGGGTCAATACGCCAGCCATAACCGGAAGCCATGCGGGTCAGGTTTTTATTCAAAACCGGTTGAATAGCCGGAAGATTTTCCAACATAGTTTCCTTGTTCTTTGCCAGAAGCACCAATTCGTCGTAAGATTTTGATTGAATGTATAGTTCTTTCTTCAACTCATTCAGTTTTTTAGAAGTAGAAACCACGATTTCCGAATTCGTCATATCCAGCAGTTGTTCGTAGTATTCAGTATTGGCAGAACTTCCCCGCCGTACCGAAAGGGGAATTGGATCAGCCTGAAAGACGACCCGGTACAAATTGTCATCCCGTTGCTGAAGATCGCTCATAACGTATTGAACTTCTTCGAGCTGCCGTTCCAAAACTTTATATTGTGCTTCCATGTGGCTTTTGTCCTGTCCAAGCTTTTTTTCCTGCGGGGATTGAATGGTTGAAACAAAAATGAAGAAGAATATAAGCCCCAGAAACACTCCAGATAAAGCATGGATCATTATCTTTTTAAGCCAATGAGCTATCGTGTGTTCAATTTGCTCGTAACTCAGCGTTTCGGAATTGAAATGGAATTTCTTTTTAGCCATAAAGGAAAATGGATTTGATCGTGCGTAGAAAAGTGTAACACGCAGATCTAAAAATAAATGAAAATGTAAGTCAACCAACCGTTTCTAGAAGAAAATCAACAAGTCATCACAATTTTTATATCAACAATTGCTGCAAAAATAATAAATTTGAGCTACTTTTGCAGTCTTTATTTGATATTATTAACCTAGAAGGGTTATTTGCTTCGCGATATTCGCCTATGGCGTTATTTCCTCTGTTATTTTGCCTTCGGCGTTTTCAGTTATCTGGAATAAAACTTTCAATAACAAGCAGTCGATAACAACTAATAACGCGTTGCCAATAACAATTAACAACGCGCAGCTAATAACATTTTAAAATATGACTTCACAAGAAATTCGTCAATCTTTTCTCGACTTTTTTGCATCAAAAGGACACAAAATTGTTCCGTCGGCACCAATGGTAATCAAAGATGATCCCACTTTGATGTTTACCAATGCCGGAATGAACCAGTTCAAAAACATCATTCTGGGCAACGACCCGATTAAATATTCCCGCGTTGCCGATTCGCAAAAGTGTTTGCGCGTGAGTGGAAAACACAACGACCTGGAGGAAGTTGGTCACGATACGTACCACCACACCATGTTCGAAATGTTGGGCAACTGGTCGTTTGGCGATTATTTTAAAAAAGAAGCCATTGAATGGGCTTGGGAATACCTCACCGAAGTGCTAAAGCTGGATAAAGACCGCTTATATGTAACTGTTTTCGAAGGCTATGCTCCCGAGGGACTGGAACGCGACGATGAAGCCGCCGAAATCTGGGCACAATTCCTGCCTGCCGAACGTATCATCAACGGAAATAAAAAAGACAATTTTTGGGAAATGGGCGATACCGGTCCGTGCGGCCCGTGCTCCGAAATACATATCGACATCCGTGACAATGCAGAGCGCGCTAAAATTGAGGGATTGACGTTGGTAAACGGAAGCCACCCGCAGGTAATTGAGATCTGGAACAACGTGTTCATGCAATACAACCGCAAAGCCGACGGGTCTCTCGAAGGACTTCCTGCCAAGGTAATTGATACCGGTATGGGCTTCGAACGCTTGTGTATGGCCATGCAGGGTGTTCAGTCCAACTACGACACCGACGTTTTCACACCGATCATTGCTGAAATTGGCCGTGTATGTGGTGCTGAATACGGCAAAAACGAAAAAACCGATATCGCCATGCGCGTTATTGCCGATCATATCCGGACTATTGCTTTCTCCATTACCGACGGGCAATTGCCGTCTAATGCCAAAGCTGGTTACGTAATTCGCCGCATTCTGCGCCGTGCTGTTCGCTACGGATATACATTCTTAGGACAACGTCACGCATTTATGTACAAACTGATTGACGTGTTGAGCGAAAACATGGGCAAAGCTTACCCTGAACTGGTTTCTCAAAAATCATTGATTGAAAAAGTAATCAAAGAAGAAGAAGAATCATTCCTACGCACGCTTGAAACAGGTATCCGATTGCTCGACAAAGTGATGGACGAAGCCAAGAAAGCAAGCAAATCTGTCATTGCCGGAAAAGATGCATTTACTTTATACGATACATTTGGATTTCCATTGGATTTGACCGAATTAATCCTTCGCGAAAACAATTTCACGGTGAATATCGATGAGTTCAACGCTGAAATGAAAATTCAGAAAGACCGTGCCCGCAATGCAGCAGCCGTGGAAACCGGCGACTGGGTGACTGTGCGTGAAGGCGACAGCGAATTTGTGGGCTATGACTTTACAACTGCTGATACCGAGATTTTACGCTATCGGAAGGTGAAACAAAAAAATCAGGAATTCTATCAGATTGTTCTTTCCAAAACTCCGTTCTATGCCGAAATGGGAGGCCAGGTAGGCGATTGCGGCGTATTGAAATCAGACTCGGAAATAATCGAAATTATCGACACAAAAAAAGAAAATAACTTAGCTGTTCATATTGCCAAAAAACTCCCGGCAGATGTTACTGAACCGTTCACGGCTGTAATTGACGAGGAAAAACGCAAAGCAACCGAATGTAACCACTCAGCTACCCACCTGCTTCACGAAGCGTTGCGCGAAGTGTTAGGCACACATGTAGAACAAAAAGGTTCGTTTGTAAGTCCTGAAGCATTGCGTTTTGATTTCTCGCACTTCCAGAAACTGAGCAAAGAAGAAATCCGCCAAGTGGAAGAATTGGCAAACAAAAAAATACGCGAAAACTATCCGTTGCAGGAAAAACGCGAAACTCCGATTGCCGAGGCCCAGGCAATGGGCGCTATGGCTCTGTTTGGCGAAAAATATGGCGAAACCGTTCGTGTAATTCAGTTCGGAAGCTCAGTGGAGCTTTGCGGGGGTACGCATGTTAGCGCTACGGGAAATATCGGTTTGGTTCGCATCGTTGCCGAAAGTTCCATTGCGGCCGGTATCCGCCGCATCGAAGCCATTACCGGAAAAGCGGTGGAAGACTTGCTCGACAAACAGCAGGACATCCTTGGCGAAGCGAAGGAATTACTCAACAACACCCCCGATGTATTGAACGCCATTCGGAAATTGAGCGATGAAAATTCAGAACTCAGAAAACAGGTGGAAGCGTTTATGCACGAAAAAATAATGACACTTCGTGACCAATTATTGGCTGGTGCTAATCACAACAGCGGCCTGAAAGTGATTCATTACGAAGGTTCGCTTACAGCTGATCAAGTTAAAACACTGGCTTTCCAAATCCGAAATGTGCAGACAGACAAACTATTCTTTGTGGCAGGGTGTGTGGCCGACGGCAAACCATCTCTGACCGTTCTGTTGAGCGACGACCTTGTAGCAGGCGGATTAAACGCGGTAAACATTGCCCGTGATGCCGCCAAAGAAATTCAGGGCGGCGGCGGCGGACAACCGTTCTTCGCTTCGGCCGGCGGTAAAAACCCAGCCGGAATTCAAAAAGCCATTGCAAAAGCACTGGAAGCCGCAAAATAACAACTGGACTAGATAAAGTAAGGGTCAAGCGGATTTCATCCACTTGACCCTTTCATTTTCCAAGAGATTATATTAAAGAGGGGCAGGCAGATTTTATCCGCGTAACAAAATAAGCTTGCCCCGATTGCTGAAAATGAGAAAGATTAGCTGATAGCAACGCAGCATCATGTCTCAACATGGAGAAAGGGGCTCGCAAGCGCGTAAAACCCTTTCTCAACTCTGAGAAAGTACCTTGCAACGATGTAAAGTACTTTCTCAACCTTGAGAAAACACTTTGCATGAATGAAAACAACCGTCTCAACATGGAGAAAGTACTTTTCATGAGCATAAGCCTCTTTCTCAAAGTTGAGACAGTATTTTTAGCCCGATTCTGTCAGGTGCAATCGCATTTCGGAGCGATACAACCGCATTGCTGCTTGACGCAAAATCAATTCCGGTTAATGCAATACGAAAAATAGTGTTGATTTTTCCTCCGGAGAAACTTTTCAACCCCCCATAAACATTTTGATCAAATTCTACTTTTATTAATCATCAAAAAAAATTACCTTTGCATTTAATTTTCTCAGTTATCCAAAGTTGTCATGAGGCAAGTTTAAGAGAAAAACGAAACTTACTGGCGGAATGACAATTGGCAGTCATCTCGTCAGTTATTTTTTAAAAAGAAAGCCTATTGAATAATATTACCATGCAAAGGAATTATTACGCCATTTTTATCATAATCCTTATTCTTCAATCGTGCGGCACCTCAAAAAAAATTGGGAAAGTAACCAAAGCACCTATTGAAGAAAAAGCAGTAGTAACCATTGTGGAGAAAAAAGCTCCTGAAAAATTATGGGGAATAGACATCTCGCACTACCAGAGAATTGAAGACTGGAATAAAATAGAACAACACGAACCGGCCTTTATTTTTGTAAAAACTACCGAGGGATCCACTTTTCAAGATCCCAAATATCCGGAATACTATCAGGAGGTACGAAAACACAGGATTCCTGTAGGCTCCTATCATTTTTTCACCTATAAAAGCAGTGGGAAAGACCAGGCTAAGAACTTTCTATCGGTAGTAAAATATAAAAAAGGAGATTTACCCTTGGTTCTTGATGCTGAATTTGCGAAAACAATGCCTCCAAAACCGGCTATTATAAAAGAAATACAGGCGTTCATAAATTTGGTCACAGAGAAAACCGGGTGCTGCCCGATTGTGTATTGCGACTACAAATACTATCTGCTCTACCTCAAGAATAACTTGCCGGAAAAATGCAAACTATGGATTGTCGACTACCGGAGTAAACCGGATTGCGACTGGACTTTCTGGCAAACAACAGACAAATATACGGTAGCCGGCATAAAAGGTTACGTAGATTTCAACATGTTTAATGGCACAAAAAAAGAGTTTATGGACATGCTCTATTAAACTCTCAGCACTCCCCATATTCGGTAAAAACCGAAGAGTTATCCAAAAAGAATTGAAAATTTACAAATAAACACGGAATAGATTTTCGTAATACAGACTGTATGCATATATTGCAGCCAGTATTCTTTCTGGCACATTGTCCACTATTTTAAGCTTATTATTTTTCTTTTAAACATCATGCAAAAACGCCTTATATCCATACTTTGCCTTATCATGTTCATGCAGTTTTCTGTTTTTGCGCGGAAATCACACAAATCGCACAAAACACACGGAGGCCGCGGAGGACATAAAACACACCGGACTCATAAAGCAGTACACCACGACAACCGTCCTATAGTAACGTTGGATGAGGTAAAGGGAACAGAGAATGTGTGGGGCATTGACGTTTCGCATTATCAAAGCGACATTGATTGGGCAGAGCTGAATGGACAAAAACCAAACTTCATGTTTATCAAAGCATCCGAAGGAATTGCCAATCAGGATGCAAAATACATGCAAAATTACAGCGAGGCAAAAAAGATTGGGATATTGGTAGGCTCCTACCATTTTTTCTCCTACAAGTGCAGCGGAAAAGATCAGGCAAACAACTTCTTATCGGTGGCACAACATAAAACCGGAGACCTGCTACCGGTGCTGGATGCCGAGTTTGGAAAAAAGATGCCGGAAAAAACCGTGGTAACTGCCGAACTAATAAGCTTTGTGAACGCCATTTATGAAAAGCTGGGACACTATCCGATTATTTATTGCAATTATCTTTTCTACAAACTATACCTGCAGGAGCGCATGCCCGACAAATGCAAACTGTGGATAGTTGATTACAAAGATAAACCAAGCTGCGAATGGGCTTTCTGGCAAAAAACAAACAAATTCAAACTGGCCGGTATCCGTGGGCTTGTAGATCTCAACATGTTTAACGGCACAACGATGAACCTGCAAAATTTTCTATATAAAAGTCCAACCGATTAATTTCCGTTAGGCATCAAATAGTAAGAGCCTCAATATTATTTAAATATTGAGGCTCTTACTATTTTAGTGCTGAATTATTTTGAAAGCGCAGCAATTCCTTCTTTCAACGAAGCAATTTTACTTTCAGCATCAGCTTGTTTTTTCCGTTCTGCCTCTACCACTTCTGGCTTTGCATTGGCAACAAACTTTTCATTACCCAGTTTCTTCATTACCGACACAATAAAACCTTCGTAGTATTTAATGTCGGTCTCCATTTTGGCAATTTCTTCTTCCACATTAATCAGACTTCCCATCGGGATGGCGAATTCGGTAGTCCCAACAAGGAATGAAATAGAACCCGCTGCTTTGTCGGTAACCGTTTCAATCGTTTCCAAATTACCAAGCTTCGCAATTACGGCATTGAAGTCAACTTTGTGCTCGCCAATTATCTGCAAGCTCAGGCTTTCTTTGTTTGGAATATTCTTCTGTAAACGTATCGAACGCACACCGGCAATAATTTCTTTGGCATATTCAAATTCCGAAATCAATTTTGCATCAGCAATGACAGCTTTAGGCTGCAACTCTATCATAATACTTTCGCCCTCTTTGCGATCCTCAAGCGCTTGCCAGAGCTCCTCGGTAATAAATGGCATGAATGGGTGCAATACTTTCAACAACGAATCGAAGAAGCCTAAGGTAGCTTCATAAGTGGCACGATCAATCGGTTTCTGGTAGGCCGGCTTCGCCATTTCCAGATACCAAGACGAAAACTCATCCCAGAACAGTTTGTAAACAGCCATCAATGCTTCCGAGAGACGGTATTTATCAAATAAATCGTCAATTTCGAGCAATGTTTTGTTTAACTGCGCCTCAAACCATTTCACGGCCATGCGAGCCGATTCCGGTTGTGCTATTTCGGCTACTTCCCAACCTTTTACCAAGCGGAAAGCATTCCAGATCTTATTATTGAAATTACGCCCTTGCTCGCAAAGACTGTCGTCATAAGGCAGATCATTTCCGGCAGGTGAAGTCAGCAACATACCCAAACGCACTGCATCAGCACCGAAATGTGCAATCAAGTCCAGCGGATCTGGCGAGTTACCCAATGATTTCGACATCTTGCGGCCCAGTTTATCGCGAACGATACCGGTCAGATATACATTTTTGAAAGGCATCTCACCTTTATATTCGTATCCGGCAATAATCATACGTGCAACCCAGAAAAACAAAATCTCGGGAGCTGTTACCAAATCATTGGTTGGATAATAATAGTTGATCTCTTCATTCTCCGGGTTGTTGATGCCATCGAAAACCGAGATAGGCCACAACCACGACGAGAACCAGGTATCCAGGCAATCTTCATCTTGTCTTAAATCATCAATAGACAATTCATAGTTTACAATTGATAATGCTTTTTGGTAGGCTTCTTCTTTGCTCAAAGCAACCACAAAACCACCTTGCGGCAGGAAGTAAGCAGGAATACGATGCCCCCACCAAAGCTGACGCGAAATACACCAGTCTTTCACGTTCTCCATCCAGTGGCGGTAGGTGTTTTTAAATTTAGCCGGATAAAGCTGAATATCATCGCTCATCACCGCTTCCAATGCCGGTTTGGCTAATTGCTCCATTTTCAGGAACCATTGCATCGACAGTTTGGGTTCAATAACAGCATCAGTACGCTCAGAGCAGCCTACTTTATTGGTGTATGGTTCTACTTTTTCGAGCAAACCAGCGTCTTCAAGATCTTTTTCTATTTGTTTACGAACATCGAAACGATCCATGCCAGCATATTGAGCACCATTTTCATTTAGCGTTCCGTTATCATTAAAAATATCGATAGAAGGCAAATTATATTTTTCGCCCAACATATAGTCATTCACATCGTGCGCCGGAGTCACTTTCAAACAACCGGTTCCGAATTCGACATCCACATATTCGTCTTCAATAACCGGAATCACGCGATTAATCAATGGAACAATTACCTTTTTGCCTCGCAAATGGGCATTCTTCGGATCGTTTGGATTGATACACATAGCGGTATCACCCATGATGGTTTCAGGACGCGTAGTTGCCACAACTGCAAACCCAGCCTCACCCTCGATTTTATATTTCAGGTAAAATAATTTACCTTGTTGCTCTTTAAAAATCACCTCTTCGTCCGAAAGGGCTGTCAACGCTTTCGGATCCCAGTTGACCATGCGCACTCCACGATAAATCAGCCCTTTTTCATATAAATCGGTAAATACTTTCAACACACTTTCCGAACGTGGCTCGTCCATAGTAAAAGCAGTTCTATCCCAGTCACATGAAGCTCCAAGTTTTTTCAATTGCTCCAGAATAATGCCACCGTGTTTATGTGTCCAGTCCCAGGCATGGCTTAAAAATTGATCACGGGTCAAATCGGTTTTCTTAATACCTTCAGCGGCTAGTTTCGCCACGACTTTAGCTTCGGTTGCAATTGAAGCATGGTCGGTACCGGGAACCCAGCAAGCATTTTTACCCAACATACGCGCACGACGAACCAAAATATCCTGGATAGTATTATTGAGCATGTGACCCATATGCAGCACACCTGTAACATTGGGAGGTGGAATAACAATGGTGTACGGCTCACGCCCGTCGGGTTTTGAGCTAAAAAAATCATTGTCTAACCAGTATTGATACCATTTCGTTTCGATGTCGGTGGGATTGTACTTACTTGCGAGTTCCATTTTATCTATTTTCAATTTAGAAATCCATCAGTTGACGGATGAGTTTACGAATTCCAATCTCTTTTTTTTGAATATATTCATTTGTTTATCAACGCCATGTGATTAAAAAAGTCTTCAAAAAACAGAATGCAAAGATAAGAAAAAAAGAGCTTTGCCGAAAATAAAAATAATTATCTTTGCACTTCATTTAAAAGGACATAAAACGACAACATGAAACGAATTATCAACACAACAAACGCTCCGGCAGCCATCGGACCCTACAGCCAAGCCGTAGAAGCCAACGGAACTTTATACATTTCCGGTCAAATTCCAATAAATCCAAGTGTGGGAAAAATAGAAGCAACTGAGATCACGTCGCAAACCGAGCAAGTTTTTGCCAATATCAATGCAATTCTAATTGAAGCCGGCTATACCTTTGCCGATGTGGTAAAATCAACGGTATTTTTATCGGACATTGCCGATTTTGCAGGAATGAATGAGGTATACAAAAAATACTATCAAACCGAATGTCCGGCACGCTCAGCTTTTGCAGTAAAAGCATTACCACTGGGCGCTTTGGTGGAAATTGAAACTATAGCAGCAAAATAATGGGATGGTGGAGTTCCTATTCCACCATGTTTTTAACTATTGGGCGATTTGGAAATCGCCCAATAATTACCGCATTCCGCGAAGTAATTCGCCTATTTTCATGCGTTTCTTACCGGCAACCTGAACCGATTTCAAGGTTACAAAACCATTCTTCAATGCTATCTTAGCGTATTTTTTACCATCGGTGACAATTGTGCCCGCAGCCAAATCATGCTTTGCAATTTCTTTTTCGGTTTCAAATACTTTCAATATCGTTTTCTCTAATTGTCCGGGAAATTCCACCTCGACCCAAGCAGCTGGATAAGGCGACAAGCCACGCACAAAATTATAAACGCGCTCCACATCCCACGACAAATCAATCTCACAGGTTTCTTTAAAAATCTTCGGAGCAGGCTTTAATTCCAAATCTGAACGCATAAATTGCGCCTGATCAACCGCATCTGTCTTCCCGGCGACAAGCATATCAACCGTCTTCTTTACCAACTCCGCTCCCATCGCCATCAATCTATCATGCACAATTCCGGCATTGTCGGTTTCTTCAATAGCTATTTTTTCTTGCAAGATAACCTTTCCGGTATCAATTTCGTGCGTGAGGAAAAAAGTCGTAGCACCGGTTTCTTTATCACCATTGATAATGGCCCAGTTGATGGGCGCAGCTCCACGATATTGAGGCAATAAGGAAGCATGAAGGTTAAATGTTCCTAATCGCGGCATATTCCAAACCACTTCAGGCAGCATCCGAAATGCTACCACTATTTGCAAATCGGCATGCAAGCTACGCAACTCATCCAGAAAAGCTTCATCTTTCAGCTTTTCTGGCTGCAGCAAACGAAGGTTCTGCTCCAAGGCATATTGTTTTACAGCCGAGAATTGGACTTTATGTCCGCGACCGGCAGGCTTATCGGGCATCGTAATCACACCCACTACATCATAGTTATTTTCAACCAATATTTTGAGGCTTTCCACCGCAAATTCCGGCGTTCCCATAAACACTATTCTCATGTTATATAACCAACAAATTATGTATTATCATATCACTCTTATATCATCCCATTATCACATCACCACATTATCAAATCAATTCCGCTTATCCACACCCCACATCAGTTTATTCTTCAGCGTATCAAAGAAAGTGTGATTCAACTGTTTGACAACTTTTATTTTATAATCGGCCTTTGTAATCCGTAATTTTGTTTTTAAATCCAACACCTTCGAACGACCATCCAATGCCACCAGATAACACTGACTCCGGCTATGAACTTCCAATTCAAAAGTCCAGTTATCAGGAACTATTAATGGCCGGACGTTCAAACTATGCGAAGCAATTGGCGAGAGAATAAAATTCTCAGCCTCAGGTACAACCAACGGACCACCCACACTCATTGAATATGCTGTAGAGCCAGTTGGAGTGGCAACAAGCAAGCCATCAGCATGGTAAGTGTGTACTTTTTCACCGTTTACACTAGCCGTAATACTCATCATAGACGAACTATCCTGTTTTAAAACCGAAACCTCATTCAGCGCATACGGATAATCGAAAGCTATCCCATCTGAAGTCTCAACAAAGAGCAACGTTCTTTCTTGAATACTATAGCTTTTAGCCAATATCGCATCCAAGGCTGGAACAATTTCATCGGTAGAAACATCAGCCAGAAAGCCCAATCTTCCTGTATTTATTCCTAAAATTGGAATTTGTTTCCTTCCTATTCTGGCTGCAGTGTTTAGAAATGTTCCATCACCACCAATACTCAAAGCCAGGTCAGCATCAAAGCAATCATCTACAATTATCTCCATCCGTTCCAAGTTGCATTTACCATGCTCACTTACAAATTCATGTAACTCTTTATTTAGCAAAAGATCAACATCCTTATTCTTGAAATATTCAAACAAAAACTCAACATGCGAAAGCAACACACTACGATAGATATTTCCAAAAATGGCTATTTTCATATTGGTCAGTAATTAATAGTCTTCATAATACAATTGGGAATAAACTTACAAGCATCAACATATCTCCACAAAAAGTTTAAAATAACCGAAAGATAAATAACCACAGGGATGCTTCAATTTTTTTTAATTATTTTTGTGGCAAATATCTTTATCCAAGATAAAAGCTATGCAAAGGAACTAAATGAAAATGATACCTGCAAGCGTTTTAATAACGAGTTGCAAGATATAAAATTATAAAACCAGAACACCAAAATTCAATGACTAAACTTAGCGTCAACATCAATAAAATAGCCACATTGCGGAATGCACGGGGTGGGAATGTTCCAAATGTTTGCCAGGTTGCCCTGGACTGCGAGCAATTTGGAGCGCAAGGAATTACCGTACACCCCCGTCCTGACGAACGCCATATTCGATACCAAGATGTATGGGACTTGAAACCAATCCTAAAAACAGAATTTAATATCGAGGGTTATCCATCGCCCGATTTTATCAAACTGGTAAAGTCAGTAAAACCACATCAAGTCACATTAGTCCCTGATCCACCGGAAGCTATCACCTCTAGTGCCGGCTGGGATACAGTGAAGAATCTGGATTTTTTAAAAGATGTTGTTGCCGATTTTCAAAGCGTGGGAATTCGTGTTTCCATTTTTGTTGATACCAACTTGAAAAACATCGAATTTGCTGCAAAAACAGGAACTGATCGAGTAGAATTGTACACTGAACCTTACGCCACCAACTATCTGAAGGACCGGATTAAAGCTGCTGAGCCATTTGTTGAAGCCGCCAAACTGGCAAAAAAACTTGGCTTGGGACTGAATGCAGGTCACGATCTGAGCCTTGAAAACCTGGCTTATATTCACAAACTGATTCCCTGGTTAGATGAGGTTTCCATTGGACATGCACTAATTGCCGATGCTTTATATTTCGGATTAGAAGATACAATAAAGCGCTACAAAAAACAGTTAGAGTAGATAAGACGATTAAAAACGGTATGAAATTTGACATTTTCAAGGAACAGAATAAGTCAACAAGAAAAATACTGAAAAATGATGTACGCAACCCACAACTCACCAACTGATCAGGCAGACGACTTGAGAAAATCAAATTTGTATGGACTAGTAGGAACAACCCTATCATGTGTCATACTGTTTCTTATACTCTGGTTTGCGGTTATGCCAGTTCTAGTTCCCAAGTCAGCGGAAGATGGAGTTATGGTTAGTTTTGGAGATAGTGATGACGGTGGTGGAATGGGTGAAATGTCAGCTGGAAGACCTACTCCGGCAAAATCCAATGAAATGCAGCCACAGATCCGACAGGTGAAACAAACAACTTCCTCGTCAAAACCCAGCGAAGAAAAGTTCATGACTCAAAAAGACAATTCGGTCGCTATAGCCGAACAAAATGAGAAAAACCGCGTTAGAAAAGAGCAAGAAGAAATTGAGGCTCAACGAATACAAGCCAACAAGCGAGCTATCGAACAAAAGCGCAAAGAGCAAGAAGCTATCAACAAAGCCAACTCTATGAACGGACTATTTGGGAACGGCACTTCAAATGGTTCTGGCAACGGCACCGGTAAAGGAATTGGCTCTGGAAATGGGAATGGAATCCAGGGGAATCCGGCCGGGAAAGGCGCTCCGGGAGTGGCATCAAGTTTTAAGCTCGGGAATCGCTCATATTCCGGCACCCCGGCAAAACCAAATTATCCAAAAGATGTGGAAGGAAAAATTACTGTCAACATTCGAGTTAACGAAAATGGAATTGTAACAAGCACATCAATTGGCTATCCTACAACAATTTCCGACCCAGACATGCGAAGAGAAGCAATTTCTGCCGCAAACAAAACAAGGTTTACCCAAGGAAAAGGAATTGAGACAGGTACCATCACCTACAACTACAAATTAGAATAAGGGACATGAAAGCATTTATATTTTTGGCAGATGGTTTTGAGGAAATTGAAGCTATCGCTCCTATTGATATTTTCAGACGTGCAGGCATTGAAGTAACAACCATTTCTATTTCTTCCAATAGAACAGTACAAGGGGCACATGGCGTCCAGGTCATTTCGGATAGATTGTTTTCTGAGACTGACTTTGCTGACAATTGCATACTTTATTTGCCAGGTGGCATGCCTGGGACTAAAAATCTGGATGCGCATGAAGGACTAAAAAACTTAATTCGCAAACAAGTCCACGAAAATAAAACTCTTGCAGCTATTTGTGCGGCACCATCTATTCTGGGCAAGATGGAACTTCTCAGGGAAAAGGAAGCGACTTGCTACCCCGGATTTGAGGACAAATTAATTGGCGCCATTTTATCGCAAAATAAAATAGTAAAGTCAGGCACAATTCATACAGCCAAAGGTGCGGGGGTTGCCGTGCAGTTTGCCTTAAAATTAGTTGAGGAACTAAAAGGGAAAGAAACTGCCGATCAGATATCAGCCTCAATATGTATTTAAATCAACGTTTTTTCTGTTTTAAAGACACAAAAAAAAGGAACATGCTCCCATATTCCTTTTTACCAGAATCAACGAACCAAATCCTAATTAAGAGAAGCAGCCAATTCTGCTCCTGCCTTAAATTTAGCAACTTTTTTAGCAGCAATCTGCATTGGTTCATTTGTTGCTGGATTTCGACCCGAACGAGCTGAGCGTTCCGCTACAGAGAAAGTTCCGAAACCAACTAGACTAATTCTGTCACCTGCAATTAGGACGTCAGATAAGCTTTTTACAACTGCATCAAGAGCTTTTTTCGCATCATTTTTACTAAAACCTGATTCTGCAGCAATGGCATTGATTAAATCTGTTTTGTTCATAAGATTTTGATTTTTTATTAGAAACTATAAACATAAATTCTTGATTATGCAAATGTAGTAGTTTGAAAATAATAAACAAGCGTTTAATTTAAAAAAAATCAGTTTATTTTAAATATTTTCGAAAAGTATGTTAGAAAACATATTTTTGACGTTTTTTTCATTACTTTTGTGTTGCACAGTGCGGCATATAGAACACTTTTGCAGCTCTTTAAGTATCATTTTTCTTTCTTCGTTTTAAGATTCAAACTAATTATTACGAATCTACAAGTAAAATAAACTGCAAAATATATTTTCTTAATCATTATATCCATTGAATTTCCCAAAATGAACAATTACAGACCCTCATTTCTAAACTCTATACCTCCGGTTGTAAAAAATTTAATCGCAATAAATGTTATTTTATGGTTAGCCAGCGTGGTTACCCCTGGACTGTTTAGCCGCTCAGGCTTAAACATTGACCTGTCCGATATTTTGGGAATGCATTACTGGGAATCTTCTAAATTTAATCCCGCTCAGCTGATTACATATGCTTTCATGCATGGTGGATTCTTTCACGTATTCTTTAATATGTTTGCATTGTATATGTTTGGTGGCATACTAGAACATTTATGGGGTCCAAAACGCTTCTTGTTTTACTACATCGTAACAGCTATTGGAGCCGCATTGGTACAACAATTATTTTGGACCATTGAGCTTCATTCGATCATTTCTGCCATAAACGATGCGATTACTGCAAATTCCGGCCATGTACTATTACAACATCAATCGCTTTTAGGTAAATATTTCAACTTGGATGGCGTAGCTTCATTTGATGCCCCAGCATTGATCGAACTAAAAAAATTGTTCTTAAATTCTGAGGCATTCATTACCGTTGGAGCTTCAGGCTCGGTATTTGGCTTGTTATTGGCTTTTGGATGGCTTTTCCCGGAACAAAGGCTGATGATATTCCCATTGCCTATTCCAATTAAAGCCCGGATTTTCGTACTTATTTATGGCGTAGCTGAATTATTTTTAGGCGTAGCTCAATTCTCAGGCGACAATATCGCTCATTTTGCCCACTTGGGCGGCATGTTATTTGGGGCTATTTTAATTCTAATCTGGAAAAAGAAAAGACAGTTTTAACACCTCTTAAAATGATAAATTTCGAGAAACTGAAACAAACTTTCCGCCAAGGAAACTCACTTACGAAATTGATTTACATCAATGTAAGTGTTTTTGTGTTATTGAATGTAATTGAGATAATCCTTAAACTCATCAGAATAACCCCTGACACTTATATCTGGGCTTATTTTGAAGTTCCATCTGACCTGAAACAATTGTTATTCCACTTTTGGTCACTCATAACCTACATGTTTTTGCATGAAGGCTTTACGCATATTTTCTTCAATATGCTCTCTCTCTTTTGGTTTGGCAAGATATTCTTATTATACTTCACTGAAAAACAATTAGTCGGACTTTATTTCATTGGAGGAATCATTGCTGCCCTTTTCTACGTTGTTGCATACAACATCTTTCCCTACTACTCGCCAGTTGTTCAGCAAAGTTTATTACTTGGAGCTTCAGGGTCTATTATGGCTATCATTATGGCCACGGCCATTCAATCTCCCAATATGGAACTACAGCTAATTTTCATTGGTGGCGTTAAATTAAAATTCATCGCAATTGTAGCCATTCTGACAAGTTTTTTTGGTATAACATCCAACAATGGAGGTGGTCAATTAGCGCATCTTGGCGGTGCTTTGGCAGGTTATTTATTTATTGTATCTTTGCGTCAGGGTAAAGATTTGACAATAGGAGTGAGTTCAATCCTGGATGCGATTTCCAATTTGTTTCATCCTCGAAAACTGAGAGTTAAGCCAAATCCAAACCCAAGAAAAGCACCTATGAATGATGCTGAATTCAACGCAAACAAGGCACGTAATATGGCTGAGATTGATCGGATTTTGGACAAGATCAAAACCTCGGGATACGAAAGTTTATCTGCAGAGGAAAAAAAGCGCTTATTTGAGCAAGGAAACAAAAAATAATTCATAATCGTGAATTAACACAAAGTCATGTTTGGGAGAACTTTAGTAAAATGGGTTATGATGGCTTCAAATATAGTTGTAGTCCTCATAATGCTCATGACTTTGATAGGATCAGTCATAAACCCTGAGAAAGTTGTTTTACTAGCCTACTTTGCTCTTGGATTTCCAATTATTATAGCTGCAAATATCGGTTTTGTGATTTTTTGGTTACTGGCTCGTAAATGGTTCTTTCTACTTTCACTGAGCCTCTTACTCTTTTCGGCCTCTGAAATCAGCAGTACATTTCCAGTGCATATTGGGAAAATTGAACCCAAAGCTATAGATAGAACAAATTCGATCAGGCTTCTGACATATAATACCAAAATGTGTGGTGAATTAAAAAAACATACTCGCCACAGCCACAACAAGGTAATTCAATACGTTTTGGATTCTGATGCCGATATTGTTTGTTTGCAGGAATTTACCGTAAGCAATAAAAAAGAATATCTAACAATGGAGGATGTTTATCGAATATTCAAAAAATATCCTTACAAACACATTCAATTCAAACAGAAAATTCAGGAAAACGGAGTAGCGACTTTTTCAAAATATCCAATTGTCAACAAACAAGACATTGATTATCCATCAAGTTATAACAACTCAATCTCGTCTGATATAGACATTCATGGTAAAATTATACGGATTATAAACAATCATCTGGAATCAAACAGATTAACTGAGAAAGACAAAAGACTACCAATAAAACTGAAAGATAATTTCGATGCTGATAATTTAACTGGAATCACCCGCCATTTTTCCCATAAATTGGGAGTTGCCTACAAGCTCAGAGGAGTCCAAGCTGACGCGGTGGCCAAAGCTATTGAACAGTCACCTTACAAAGTGATTGTTTGCGGAGATTTTAACGACGTACCGGCCTCGTATGCTTATACAAAGATCAAAGGTAAATTAAAAGATGCTTTTGCTGAAACAGGTACCGGACTGGGTTGGACTTTCAATGACAAATTTTACCATTTCAGAATCGATTATGTATTTTACGATCCAAGTGCTTACACTTTACTTGAATACAAAACCGACAACGTAAATTATTCCGATCATTATCCGGTTTTATGCCAGATAAGAGCCGAAAATGAAGATTAAACACACTTAAAAAAATATATTATTATGAACGTACCAGCTAATTTAAAGTACACGAAAGAACATGAATGGATTTGTTTAGAAGGCAAAAATGCCTTTGTAGGAATTACCGATTATGCTCAAAGCGAATTAGGCGAAATTGTTTTTGTTGAAGTAGAAACTGTAGGTGAAACGCTGTCTGAAGGTGAAGTTTTCGGCACTGTTGAAGCCGTTAAAACAGTCTCTGATTTATATTTACCCGTTGACGGTAAAATTCTGGAATTCAACGAAGGATTGGAAGACACACCTGAACTAGTAAATGAAGATCCCTATGGAGAAGGTTGGATGGTAAAAATTGAAATCTCTGATAGTGCTCAATTAGATGCATTACTTTCAGCAGCTGAATATGAAGCATTAATTGGTGCTTAAAACAAAAATATTTAGAGGATTAAAACTGCAATACTGTTTTAATCTCGAAATATTTTTTGATCTTATATATCAAGATTAAAAAGTATTTGTTCAAACTTCATCACAACAACATAGTATGAAACCAAAAGTAAGTATAATCATGGGCAGCACGTCCGATTTGCCTGTAATGGAAAAAGCTGCTGCATTGCTAAATGAATTCGAAATACCATTCGAGATAAATGCACTTTCCGCACACCGCACACCGCGTGAAGTGGAGATTTTTGCTTCCAATGCCCGTGAAAATGGTATTGAAGTAATTATTGCAGCTGCCGGCATGGCTGCTCATTTACCAGGTGTTATAGCTTCAATGACAACTGTTCCCGTTATTGGTGTACCTATTAATGCTACGCTCGATGGCATGGATGCATTATTGGCTATCGTGCAAATGCCTCCGGGAATACCCGTAGCAACGGTTGGTATCAATGGCTCACTTAATGCAGCTATTCTGGCTGTTCAAATGCTTGCAATAGGAGACACTGCGCTGCAGAGCAAGCTGAGTCAATACAAAGAGAATTTGAAACAAAAAATTGTAGAAGCAAACGAACAACTATCGCAAGTAAAATATAATTTTAAGACTAATTAATTTCGATACCCGTAATCAGTTTACAGCTGATTGCGGGTATTTATATAAAATTCCCCCATGAAAAAAACACTGACCATATTATTTATTTTAACCGGATTATTATCATGCAAGCAACATGACAAATTCCATATCAGTGGAAAAGTAATTGATGCAAAGGATGAAATGCTATATTTCGAACATACTGGTTTGCTAAAAACAACCGTTCTCGATTCAACTAAACTGAGTGCAGATGGCGAATTTCACTTTAAGGCAGCTCGACCTGCTTATCCCGATTTCTACCGTTTACGCCTAAGCGACAAAATCATTACTTTTGCCGTCGATTCATGCGAGGATATTACAATTGATGCCAAATCTAAAAATTTCGCAACCGACTACAAACTAACAGGGTCTGAGACATCATTAGAAATTCAAAAACTCCGTCTGTCTGTAATGAATATTCAGCGAAAAGCAAATGCTCTGACACCAGACCTGAGTGCCGCAGAGCAAAATGCCAAAATTGCTGAAATTGAAAAAGATATTGAAGCTCACAAAGTAGTGGCACGTAAGCTAATTCTTCAAAATCCACGTTCGGCTGCTGCTTATTTTGCCCTTTATCAGAAAGTGAACGACACGTATCTGTTTTCTCCATACATAAAAAGTGACAAAGCTTATTGTGCAGCTGTAGCAACCTCTTTCAATGCCTACATGCCAGATTATGAGCGAACAAAAAACATTTACAGTCTCGTTTTGGATGCCATCAAGACTGAACGCAGCCAAAAAGATAAAGAAGCATGGAATGAAATATTAGCCAACTCTGCCACCGGCTATATCGACATCGATTTAATGGACAAAAATAATGTTGAGCGAAAATTATCCAGCCTACAAGGCAAAGTTGTTTTGATTGATTTTTCAGCTTACGGCACCAAAGAAAGCGTAGATTATACTTTTACGTTGCGTGATTTATACAACAAATACCACAGCCGCGGTTTTGAAATCTATCAAATCTCATTAGATGAAAACAAGGCTCAATGGAAACAAGCTGTCGCAAACATCCCTTGGGTATGTGTTCGTGACGAAGCCGGACCTGACACCAAGTATGTGTCTACTTATAATATCTCCTCAGTGCCTACAAACTTTCTGCTAAATAAAAAAGGAAATATAGTTGGTCGTAATTTTGGTCTTGAAGAACTCAAGAAAGAAATAGAAAAAAGCCTATAGCAGCATAAGCCATGAACTTCATCAAACAAACAGCAATTTCGCTGGGTCTCGACGCTTGTGGCATTGCCCGGGCAGAACGGCTAACCGATGATGCAATTTTCATGGAAAAATGGCTGCAGGAAGGCTGTAATGCAGATATGCATTACCTCGCCCGCAATTTCGATAAACGGGTTGACCCAAGGGAATTAGTTCCGGGATGTAAATCAATAGTAATCCTGTTATTGAATTATTTCCCGGAACAAAAACAAAAAACAGCCGCCCCACAAATTGCCAAATACGCTTACTCCGAAATAGACTACCACTTCGTCCTTAAAGCAAAATTAGAACAATTGGAACAACGGATTATTGAGCAATATGGCTCAGACTGTATTTCTAAGGATTGTCAACATCTGTTTGTTGATTCAGCCCCCGTTTTAGAACGTCGCTGGGCAGAACGTGCCGGACTTGGATGGATTGGCAAGCATACCCAGTTAATCAGCCCGGGATTGGGCTCGTATGTATTTATCGGAATCTTGATGTTGAATATCGAATTGGAAGAATACGATTCCCCGATAAAAGAAAGATGTGGCACATGCAGCAGATGCATGGATGCTTGCCCAACAAATGCACTAAAAGATTCGACTTTAGACGCCCGAAAGTGCATTTCATATTTGACCATAGAAAATAAAAACGAAATACCGGCAGAATACCGAAGCAAACTTTCAAACCGTGCTTTCGGATGCGACATTTGTGCTGATGTTTGCCCTTGGAATGCCAAATGGGCAAAGACAAACCCGCATGCCGAGCTAAAATACAATAAAGCTATGTTGGAATGGGATACAGAAACCTGGCTTCAGCTTACCAAAGCTGATTTCGACCAGACCTTTCGACATTCGTCGGTCAAACGAGCCGGATTTGCCAAATTGAAACAAAACATTGAAACGCTCCGGATAGCTAGTACTAAAAAAAAATGGCTGATATAGAAATCTATATCAGCCATTTTTCTCTATTTTGAGAATTTTATTTCACTCCACCCATAAGTTTTTCCAACCATTTTGAAAGTCCGAAAAGAATAAGTGCAGCAACACCCGACATAACGACAAACAACATAAAGAAATCGTAAAGTGTTGTGATGTGGTACCCAACAAAAGATTTGGTCACGCCATTTTCCGGATAAAGTCCGCTTAACGTTCCTGCAAATTTATTGGCAATGGCATTACTCAAAAACCAAACAGCCATCAACAACGATGCAAATCGAGCCGGAGCTAATTTATTTACAATAGACAACCCGATAGGTGATAAACAAAGTTCACCCATTGTATGGATGAAATAAAGTCCGGTTAACCACAAGATGCTCACTTTCATATGAGAATCAACGCCCCGAACTCCAAATGCAATCACCAGATAACCCACTGCAAGCAAAAACAATCCAATAGATTGTTTTACCGGCGAACTCGGTTCAACACCTTTCTTACCTAACACCGACCACAACAAGGCAAAAATAGGTGCAAGAGTAACAACAAAAATAGCATTGAATGACTGGAAATAAGAGGCCGGCATTTCCCAACCCAAAATGTTTCTGTTAGTTTGTTCGTCGGCAAAGAAAGTGAGTGACGCACCCGCCTGTTCAAACGCTGACCAAAAAAAGATAACAAAAAATGAAATGATAAAAATAACCAGGATCCGCAAACGTTCCACCTTATCAAGAGATTTATCGGTAATAATAAACAGAGGCATCATAATCCCGATCGCATAAATAGCTGACCCAATCCAATCCGCTCCCAGAAATAGGGCTGTTGCTGGATTTGAGAAAGAATCGAAATTAATCGAGAAAAGAAAAAACAACAGAACCACGCCCAGCACGGAATAAACCAACCTTTTCTTCGAATTAGGCTCTTTTTCATCAATCAGATGTATGTTTTCAGTATAAGCCGATTTCTTTGGGGCAAGTCCGATCTGCTCTCCTTGCGGTGTTGACAGATATTTATTTTTAAGCACTTCAAACACGACAACACCAATCAACATCCCGATTCCGGCAGAAAGAAATCCCCATTTAAAATCAGCTGAATTTCCGGTATCACCAACAAATCCGCACCACAATGGAGACAAACCGGCTCCAATATTGATCCCCATATAAAATATGGTATAGGCCGAATCCTTACGTCTGTCATGCGGCTCGTACAGTTGCCCAACCATAGTAGAAATATTCGGTTTAAAAAATCCATTCCCCAGAATTAGAGAGCACAATCCCAGATACATTAAATACCGGGCAATCTCAGGGTTTGTATAATTCAACGCACTAAAGAACATCAAGAACTGTCCAAGAGCCATTACGATACCGCCCCAGAAAATTGATCGACGATTTCCCCAATACCTATCGGCAATATAACCCCCTAAAAGCGGAGTAAGATATACCAAACCGGTATAACTGCCATAAATCTGCGATGCAAAGTTTTTATCGAACAGAAGTGCTTTTATCATAAAAAGCATGAAAAGAGCTCTCATTCCATAATAACTAAAACGCTCCCACATTTCTGTAGCAAATAATAGATAAAGTCCTTTCGGATGGCCTTTTTTAATTTCAGTTGTTGACATGAATCATTTAATTTATTTTGATTTAACTACAAAAAAATGAACGCTGATAACTCGGCGTTCATCATTATTTGTGACTTAATGTTTGTATTGATGCCACAAAAATAATCATTTTGCATGAAAATACAGGTCAATCAAAGACAAAAAATACATTTTTATAAAAAGTACTTGCAAAAAACTATTCCTTTGATCCATCCCCAGCATTATTCTTCTTTATAGTGAGATAAACCTCCACACCAAAAAATACAATTGCCAGAATAACCCAACCATACCAGTTGTGAATAGAAAAATCTATCTCGCCAGTGCGGTAGAATCTTAGGCAAATATTAATCGTTTCACCAACTACAAATATCACTACAAACTGAAGAAAACGTTTCACGAAATTATTCATAATAAATTAATTATAAGATTAACGACATTTATTTAGCACAATCGACACCCTTTCCACTTTTCCTCCAAGTGGCGGATTAAGCTTTGAAAGCTTTACTTGCAACTCTCTGATTTGAGAAAATCTACTAAAAACACATTCCAATATCCTTTGCCCAACGTGTTCTATCAGCTTCGACGGGATTTCCATCTGCTCTTTCACGGCATCATACACCAACTGATAATTGAGCGTATGTTCTAAGTCATCCGTTTGCCCGGCATGAACCGTATCCAACTCCATACTCAAACTAACGATAAACGTATTACCCAATTGCTGTTCAAATTCCAAACAACCGTGAAAGGCATGGAATTCCATATTTTCAAGAATGATTTTGCTCATAATTCTAAAAAGTCAATTTACTTCACTGCCAAATTCACCATCACCAACTAAAGTCCGTATTTTATCTCCGGTTTTAACTTGTTTTGCAGAGGTAATACGTTTCCCATTCAATGTTGTAATGCTATATCCATGCTTTAGCAAGAAAACGGGCGAATGTGTTTCTATATTTTTCTCCAACAAAGATAGTTTATTGTTTTGTTTCAGCAATTGCATGCGGACATTCGATTGCAAAAGGCTCTTTTGCCGTTCCAGCATATACCTTCTTTGCTGCACCCAACTCCGCAACGTTTGTTTTATCTGCAGCTGGGTTTGACGAATAAAATGGGATTCGTTTTCAATTCGATTCCCAACCAGATAGCGTATATCGGAAATAATGTTTACAAGAGCATGCTCGGCATCCTGCAACCTGGAGATCAGGAATTCAGCCGCAGCTGTTGGTGTTTTTACACTAGCGTGAGCCACCATATCCAAAATGGATATATCGCGCTGGTGGCCAATTCCGGCAATGATCGGTAACGGAAATTGTGCACTATTCAACGCAAGTTCATAGGAATCAAAACAAGCCAAGTCCGTCGTGGCTCCGCCCCCACGGATAATCACCACCACATCAAAGACATCAACATTGTCATAGATTTTTTCCAAGGCAGAAATAATGGACGCTTCAGCCTGTTCGCCTTGCATGATAGCCGGAAAGAGCTTGGTGTAAAAAGCAAAATGGGACGGATCATTAGTCAGCTGGTCGCAAAAATCGCCATATCCAGCTGCTGTTGCTGAGGAAATTATAGCTAAACGCTGAGGAAGTTCCGGAAAAGGCAACTGCTTGTTCATATCCACAATACCATCGGCTTCCAGTTGGCGGATAATTTGCAACCTGCGTGCAGCCATTTCACCAATAGTGAACGTAGGGTCAATATCCCGGACATTCAGGCTAAATCCATACACTCCATGAAATTCCACAGTCACGGCCACCAAAACGCTCAGTCCGGAACGCAGGGTTTGCCCGGTACTGCTTTCGAAATACGGTTTCAACATTCTAAAAGTTGAAGCCCAGATAGTAGCTTTCGTCTTTGCAAGCAATGCATCCGAATCATTATCCTTTTCTACGAGCTCCAAATAACAATGTCCGCCCGGGTTCTCACGCAGTTCGCTGATTTCGGCACGAATCCATACCGGCGTATCAAAAGTCATCCGAATGGTTTGTTGAATCTGATTAGTTAATTCTGAAAGAGTTATAGAGTTCATATTGGAATGCCTGCGATAACATATTAACTGGTTACAACCTGCCAATATAATTAGTGTATTATTATTTTTCTTGTTTGCACTTTGCCATTTTCCGAAACGCAGAGAGCATAAATTCCCGAAACTAATTTGTCGGTTTTCAACACTGTTGTTGAGTCGGCTACCGGCAGTTTTACCAATAAACTTCCGGTCATGGAATAAAGCTGAACCAACGCCTCCGCTGGAATTATTCCGTTATCAAACCGGATATTGATTGTTTTAGAAAATGGATTGTAAGCGACTGTAAAATTACTTTTTTCAACCCGGGCCAACGAATCAAAGGTAAGCAAATTTTGCTCAGCCTTGACAAAATCAGGGATTCCATACCCCATTTGAGAAGTCGGACTCTGAAATAAGCCGGCACTTTCCAAAACGGCATTTCTTAATGTCATAATATCAAGGCCAGTACCCAGAGTTCTGTACCGCTGCAACAAGCAGGCCATCATGCCTGCCATTATGGGCGAAGCAAAAGAAGTGCCGTTGCCATAACCCAGGGTTCCACTCACATCGACAATTGCCGAAGAAGTTCCCATGGCACATACTTCCGGTTTTATCCGTCCATCCGAGCTTGGACCGAACGACGAAAATGTACTCGGGGTTCCGGTGGAAGTTACAGCGCCAACTGTCAGGATTCCATCAGCATCGGCAGGCGAACCAATATAATGCCAACTTTTGTTTCCTTCGTTACCCGCACTCACTACCACCAGCATTCCCTTTCTGCTTGCCATCGCAGCAGCCCGGCTGGCACGCGAGACCTTACCATTCATATCGGCATAATGGAAATTCATGATCGAATCGTCGAACGTATAATATCCAAGCGACGAGTTCACCACATCAACACCTACACTATCGGCAAACTCAATACCCGATGCCCAGAAGTCAGTTTCAACTTTGTATTCAGTTGCTGCATATTCAGTCCGGATCAGCCAAAACGAAGCATCAGGGGCAGTTCCCAGGTATTGCCCGGGCAGGTTTCCCGTCATAGTAGCCAGCACCATCGCCCCGTGCGTATCTTCAGCAAATATATTTGAATTCGGATTAATTATATCTTTAGTCCCTAACAATCGGCCTTGCAAACGCAAACTGTCAAAGCAAGCATTTGTATTTACATTCGTGAAACCGGCATCGATTACGCCAATTTGAATCCCTTTTCCCCTATACCCTTCGGTATGCAACTTTGTTCCGTTAAGCTGATTGATCTGAGTTGCGGCAATTCCGTAATCAAAAGCCAAATTAACCGGAACTTTCTGTTTCGGTGAGAGCACAGCACCATCCAGCTTGCCGGTATATTCCACAAACTTCACGAAAGGCAATGCGCGAACCCGGCTCATCAAAGCCGAATCAGTAAGTAAAACTGTGGCACCATTCATCCATTTGCTTTGGTTATGAACAGAGATCCCTAAGTCACTAATCTGTTGCAAATACGACGGATTGACCGGCAGATCGGTAGAATCGCAGCTCAAACTGAAAGCAGCCCGGCGTGCAATGGATCTCGCCGAAAGAAACTGAGATGGATTGGAAAGCGAATAAGGCGAGTGGTTCTTATCAGCAAACTGAACATAAAAGTAATAGCTTACCTGAGCCCGGATAGCAACCGAAAACATCAACAGCAAGGCCATCAATAAGCCGGCATATTTTGCTTGATTCGTTGAGTTTTTCATGGGTTTGGCGTTTATCTGCTACAAAAATACGCTTTTTTATTTTAGCCCTGAACATCGGCCAATATATAAAAATACTTAAATGTTCGAGACAAGAGAACTACTATTACGAAATATTCGTAGATTTGCGAAGTATTCGTAATTAAAACAGATCTAATCATATAATAAATACAACGCATGGAAAAACTAACCAATCAAGAAGAAGAACTTATGCTGATTATTTTTCAACAAGGCAAAGGCTTTATCAAGGATTTTATACAACGGATGGATGAACCACGCCCACCTTATACCACGGTTGCCTCCATAGTAAAAAACCTGGAACGAAAAGGCTATATAAAAGGAACCCGCTACGGCAACACCTCCGAGTACAGCCCTACCCTGGAAGAAAGCGAATACAAATCGAAATTTATGTCGAATGTAGTCGAGAGCTATTTCGAAAACTCGTACAAAGAAATGGTCAGTTTCTTTGTTGAAAAACAAAAAATATCCGCCGAAGAATTGCAAGAAATCATTAAACTCATCGAAAAGAAATGAACGACGTACTCCTGTATTTTCTGAAAGTAAACATTGCGATAGCCTTGTTTTACTTGTTTTACCGACTGTTTTTTGCCGGAGATACTTTCTGGAAAGCCCGCCGGTATTATTTATTGTTCAGCATTTTGGTTTCGCTTGGATATCCATTCCTGTCTATCGAGAACTGGATGCAAAAGCAAGAGCCCGTACAACGGATTATCGTGAGCTATGCCAGCCTGCCCGAAATTGTGGTTAGCCCGAACCGGCAAACGTCCAGCTTCACGATAGAAAACATACTGCTGGCTATCTATTTTTCAGTTGTATTGCTGCTCCTCGTAAAGTTTCTGATCCAACTGATCTCCATATTCCGAATTAGAATGGCCGGAAAACCTGAAAGCGTTCAGGGAGTGAAAGTAATTGCGGTGGAGAAAGAAATTTCACCTTTCTCGTTCTTCAATGCTATCTATCTGAATCCAATTTTGCACAACGCACAGGAAACCAGCCAGATTTTATTGCACGAACAAACCCATGTGGGACAGATGCACAGTCTGGATGTGATGGTAAGCGAGATGCTGACCATGATGTTCTGGTTCAATCCGGCTGCGTGGTTATTGAAAAGAGAAATGCGCCAGAACCTGGAGTTCTTGGCCGACAACAACGTATTGGAATCGGGCTTCGATTCTAAATCTTATCAATATCATTTGCTTCAGTTGGCTTATCAAATACCTGATTTAAAACTTACCAATAAATTTAATGTATCACCCTTAAAAAAAAGAATCACCATGATGAACAAACAAAAAACAGCCAAAGCGAGAATCTTGAAATACTCGCTTATCGTTCCACTGGCATTGGCATTAGTTATTTCGAGCAATGCACAAACTGTAGTAAGCAAGGCAAAAACAGCATTTGCTCAAGCTCAAGACTCTGTGACCACTAAAAAGAAACAGGTAAAATTCACTCCGCCGCAGACACAGAAAAGCTCTGTAAAATTTACTCCACCAACTATCACAAAAGATAAATCGGGAATTTATAATCTTGTTGAAAAAATGCCACGGTATCCGGGTGGAGAAAAAAAGCTGATGGAATATGTTGGAATGAACATAAGATATCCGGTGGAAGCACAGAAGAATGATCAACAAGGTACAACAGTTGCTCAATTCGTGGTGAATGCCCAAGGTAAGGTTGAAAAAGCCAAAATTCTTAGAAGCATATCACCGAGTCTGGATCAAGAAGCTCTACGTGTAATAAACTCTATGCCTCAATGGATTCCAGGCGAGCAAAGCGGGAAAAAGGTTTCTGTTTATTACACATTACCAATTACATTCAAGTTAGATGGTGGTTCTAAACCGGCTCCAGATACTAAAAACAGTTCAATCGTTGTTGTAGGATATGCTCCCCAAGCTTCTGGAATGACAGCGCCCAAAGTAAAAGAATTTGATTCAAGTAATCCACCTGTATTTATCGTTGATGGAGTGACACAATCAAAAAATTTCGACATAAATTCGATTAAACCGGAAACCATAGAAAAAGTCAACGTCGTTAAGCCCGACACTGAGGCTAAAAAAGCGGAATTAGTTGCTAAATATGGAGAGAATGCTGCCAACGGAGTAATTGAAATTACATCTAAAAAATAAAACCATCTAAAAAAAATACTTTCGCAACTTAGCGAAAGTATTTTTTTGCTTGATTAGCATCGAATTTGGAATAATTCAGTTCGAAAACATGAATATCGCAACCGAAAATGCGTTTCGGACGTTTTTTACTTGACAAATTCTTTTTAAAGGTGGGCATGGAAAAGTTTTTGTTGCCGATGGAAAATATTTTCTTGTCAAGTGAACGTTTTTTTCTTGACAAGTTTTTTTGAAAGGACGGCATGAAAAAGTTTTTGTTGTCGATAGAAAATATTTTCTTGTCAAGTGAACGTTTTTTGCTTGACAAGTTTTTTTGAAAGGACGGCATAGAAAAGTTTTTGTTGCCGATGAAAAATATTTTCTTGTCAAGTGAATGCTTTTTTCTTGACAAGTTTTTTTGAAAGGACGGCATAGAAAAGTTTTTGTTGCCGATGGAAAATATTTTGGAGTCAAGTAATAGAATAAGAGACGTAAAAATGTAAATTAAATCGATACGAACAGAGGCTTATTTATCTATAAATTTATGAAAAAGACAATCATTGGGCTATTACTTTGCTGCTCCGTGCTGGCTACGGGGCAAAACAATGCCATTCAGACTGCTTTGAAGAATTACGACTACGAACTGGCCATTAAGCTGATATCAAAAGAGAAGAAATCGCCCGAAATGGATTTTCAGAAGGCTAAATGTCTCAAAAATATTGCCCGGTATACCGAAGCGATAGCACTGCTGGAAGAACTTGTCAAGCAGGATGCCTCATCCAACATTCCGGTTATCAATGAGCTGGCAGATAGCTACCAGCAAGTGGGAAACTACAAAAAATCTAAGTTTTATTACTTCTTGGCTTTACAATTAGCTCCAAACAGCCGGTTTGCACAATTAAATAACATGAACATTACCTACAAGCTGAAAGACTGGAACCAAACCATACAGTTGGCCCGTTCCATTTTGCATCAGGACACGTTGCCGGTCTTGCTTCCATTAGTTGGCGATTGCTATGCACAACTTGCCAAATTGGACACCGCCATTTATTATTATAAAAAAAACATGAAATTGAATCCCGAAGATTTCAATACACTTGGGAAACTATCCAAACTATATATCCAAACCGAGAATTATACCGATCTGATCCAATCGACCAACCGGTACATGCAAACCGACTCTACCAACCAGATGATTAATCAGTTCAATGGCATTGGGTATTGCATGAACAAAGATTACAATAAAGCCATTTACCGCCTGAGTAGCTTGCAGCAACAAGGCGACAGTTCGTTTTTGACCAACTATTACCTGGGCGCCTGTTACTTTGCCACCGAAGATTACATTAGTGCTTTCGACCATTTAAGCCGGGCATACAGCAAAGATTCCAGCAACCTGAATCTTTATTATTACCTGGGCAAATCGGCCATATTCAGCGGGCATCAGCAGAAAGGCATTGAAGTATTAAACAAAGGGCTCAGCCGTTTGATTCCAAATGACTCAATCCTGTTTAATTATTATTACAACATTTCGCAGGCCTATGGCCGTTTGTTTAATCACCCCGAAGAAATCAGGTACCTGAAGTTATGCTACAAATGCAACCCCGACTACCGGCTTAGCTTGTACCTCATAGCCGGAATATACGATAATGCCCTGAAGAAACCCGAAGAAGCCCTCAGTTACTACAGCCAATTTGTGCTAACGAGGCCGAAGGCAAAGTCAGCTTCTCCCAACGCCCCGCAAGTAGCATCGTATTACAATGCTGCCGAGAGCAGGATCAAGGAATTGAAAACTGAAATAGAAGAGGACAAAAAGAAGCATTAGTTACCCCATGAAACATGGCAAAAGCATGAATGAAAATTTATTCGTTCATGCTTTTTATTTGGCTTCGTTAAACTAAAAATTATTTATACATTTGCCACCGTTTGTGCTGATGGATTTTTCTAGCATATGCGGCACACATATTTTAAATCTGAAACACATAAAATGTCTATTATGAATCAACAAAAAACCACGGGTTCGCACTTTCTGAAACTCGTTCTTATCCTTCCGCTGCTGCTGGCTCCTGCCCTATCCGGCTTCGCCCAGGCCAACCAAACCGTACAGGCAAAAGATTCGGTATATACTTTTGCCGATAAAATGCCCGAATTTCCCGGAGGCGAAAAAGCACTGGTCGCCTTTCTGAGCCAGACCATTAATTTTCCGGCCGAAGCCATGAAAAGAAATGAACAAGGAAAGGTTTATATTCAATTTGTAGTGACCAAAACAGGCAAAGTGGAGAATGCCAAAGTAGTGAAAGGCGTTTCGCCCGACCTGGACAATGAGGCTTTGCGCGTGGTAGGCTTGCTGCCCGACTGGACACCCGGCGAACAGAATGGCGAAAAAGTAGCTGTGACCCGTTTAATTCCGATTACATTCAAGAGCCACGATCCAAACGACCCGAACACCTGGGAACCAAATGACCAGACACTCGTAGTGATCGATGGGGAAAAAATGCCCGTGGGATTCAATGTGGGAATTATGAACCCGGAGAAAATTGCTACCGCAGCCGTACTGAAACCCTTTCCCAAAGAGGAAAAATCGAAATTGATAGATAAATATGGCAAGCCGGCTGCCGAGGGGGTGATTGTGATTACAATCAAAAAGACCGAAATAGAATTTGCGCCGGCAGATACTACCGGTTGTAAAGACAATACCATCAGACCTGAATTTCCGGGTGGCGAAGCAAAACTTATGAGTTACATTGCCGACAGCATCCAATATCCATTTACGGCAAAACGAATGAATACCCAAGGAAAAGTATTCGTGCAGTTTATGGTGGATAAAACCGGTAAGATAAGCGATGCAAAAATTGCCCGCCGCCTGGACTATTTCCTGGAAAAAGAAGCGTTACGGATTGTTAGCATTATGCCCGATTGGACTCCGGGAACAAAATGCGGCGAAAAAACAGACATGTACGTGGTTATGCCCGTTACCTTCAAATTGCCCACCGACGTAAAAGAAAAAACGTGGGAAAGAAACAAAAAAACAATTGTGTTGCAAGATGGAATCAGGCTACCTGCCACATTCAACTTGGAATGGCTCAATTACACAGCGCTATCCTCTTATCAGGTATTACAACCCACGAGCAAAGAAGTGACAAAAAAACTTGTTTCGCAATACGGCAAAGATGCCGCCAATGGAGTAATCCTGATTAGCAGCAGGAAATAAAAAAACTCTTTTTTATCGAAGAACCGGAGCAGGAATGAATATAATTTCATTCCTGCTTTTTCTTTTCTATCAGGTTAAAAAAACAGAACACATACATCTGACTGAAATTTTCGGGATATTTTTCCTCTTAATCGCTTAAAAAGCCTCAACCGTCAAAACCATTTTTGAACAGGATTGTTCTCATGTATCCAAATGCTATAAGATTTGGGTGTTGTTAAACTAAATATAAATCATCATGACAAACGATCCGGTAATTTGCGGTTGCAATGATGTACATAGATCTGCAATTGAACGCGCAATCAGAGGAAAAGGCCTAAGGACTGCCGAACAAATAAACAAAGAATTTCACTTGGATAGATCTTGCGGCGCCTGCAAGGATGGGGTTCAGACAATTCTGAAAGAATTCAAAGGCCGTTAATTGAATTGGTCAGGAAAGATGGGAATAATTTCTCTTCTTCATTATATGGAATTAGTGGGGGTACAGGTTCATCTTGTACTCCCACTTTTTCAGTAAAGCTTGCAGGGCAAATAAAGCTACCCGTATTATTAAGCTAAATCAAAAAACTTATTCGTATATTTGCGTTCACGTTCAAGAGAATAAATACATAAAGACAACTAATCATATTTAATCAACAAAAAACTACTACAATGAGTATTCTGAAATTTACGCGCATCATGCCACTGGCATTGGCAACGGTACTTGCATGTGCAACTGTAACAGCAGCTACAACGGTCAAAAAGAAGGCTGTAAAAACGACTAAAACAACTACCGCTAAAACCGTCGCAGCACAACCGCAAGCGTTCGAAACGGTGGAGAAAAAACCGGTTTACCTGGGAGGCGACTCAGCCCTCAATGTATTTATCTCCCGCAACGTCCAATATCCGGCTGAGGCCAAGAAAAACAAGGAGCAAGGCCAGGTGGTGGTTCAGTTTGTAATTGACGAAAAAGGGATGATCAAGGATTCCAAAGTGCTGACTTCCGTTTCTACCACTTTGGATGCAGAAGCCATACGGTTGATCAACGCCATGCCGGCCTGGACACCGGGCTCGCAAAAAGGCAAGGCGGTGGCAGTACTGCACAAACTCCCGATTAATTTTGTGCTACCAACATCTAAAGTCCAACAGGCTTTGGCCGATCCTTTTGTAAAAGCCATTGCTGATACAGCTGGAAAAATGATGAACAAAACCGTTGAAGACAAAATCACAAAATATGGCGGAACTACCGTGAATGGCATACTCAATGCCGTTAAGAAGAAGTAACAAAACAAACCCGTTTTGATGAATTTAGAAAACAGAAATGATACCACAATCATTTCTGTTTTTTTATATCCGACTCAGGAACTAAAACTTATTCGTATTTTTGCTTCCGCAAAGGAAAGGCAGCACACCAATACTTCTGAGATAGCCTCGTAAGATAAACTCATGCAACAATACCTCCAAATACTCAAGCAATACTGGGGCTACGACGGGTTCCGGCCGTTGCAGGCCGATATTATCCGCAGCATTGCTGCAGGCAAAGACACACTCGGCCTCATGCCTACAGGTGGTGGAAAGTCATTGACCTTTCAGGTACCCACCATGGCTATGGAAGGACTATGTGTGGTGGTTACGCCGCTTATTGCTTTGATGAAAGACCAGGTGGACAACCTGAAAAACCGGGGCATTGCAGCCGCGGCTATTTTCTCGGGCATGTCGCACAACGAAATCCTGATGACACTCGACAATGCCGTATTTGAAGCCTATAAGTTCCTGTACGTTTCGCCCGAGCGGTTGGCCACCCCTATTTTCATGGAGAAAATAAAGCAAGCCAAGGTGTGCATGATAGCTGTAGATGAATCTCATTGCATCTCGCAGTGGGGCTATGATTTCCGTCCGTCGTACCTGCGTATTGCTGAAGTTCGGGAACTGTTGCCCGATGCTCCGGTGTTGGCACTCACCGCCACCGCCACGCCCGAAGTGGTGGATGACATCCAGAAACAATTGAATTTTCGCGAACCCAACCTGTTTCAGAAAAGCTTTCATCGCTCCAACCTGGCTTATGTGGTTCGAACTGTGGAAAACAAAGACGAAAACCTGCTCAAAATACTAAACAGTGTTCCCGGCACATCAGTGGTGTACGTCCGCAACCGGAAAAGGACCAAAGAAATTGCCGATTTTCTGAACGTGAACGGCATTTCAGCCGAGAACTTCCATGCCGGACTCAAGAACGAAACCAAAGATGCAAAACAAGCCCGCTGGAAATCGGGCGAAACACGCATAATTGTTTCCACTAATGCCTTCGGGATGGGTATTGACAAAGCCGAAGTACGCACCGTGGTGCACATGGATTTGCCTGACTCGCTGGAAGCCTACTTCCAGGAAGCAGGACGTGCCGGACGCGACGAGAAAAAAGCGTATGCCGTATTGCTCTACAACAATGGCGATGCAGTAAAAATGCGTAAGCGCGTTTCGGATAATTTTCCAGGCAAAGAAATGGTAGTGAAAGTGTATGAAGCATTGGGAAACTACCTGCAACTGGGCGTAGGATCAGGATTGGATGCAGTTTTCGCCTTCGATATCGGCGATTTTTGCACTAAATTCAAACTGCCGATCCTGATCACATACAGCAGCCTCAAATTGCTGCAGCAAGCCGGGTACATTGAACTTACCGACGAACAAGACAGCTCTTCCCGGGTGTTGTTCACCGTTGGCAAGGACGATTTATACAAGTTGAAACAAACACCCGAACAGGACAGGCTCACCCACATACTGCTTCGCTCCTACACCGGCCTGTTTACCGATTTGGCTGCCATCAACGAAGAAACAATTGCCAAACGGCTGGAATGGACACGCGAGCAAGTTTACGACCAACTGGTAGGACTGGCAAAAGAACATATCATCCGGTATATTCCCCGCAAGAAAACGCCTTTTCTAACTTTTGTTCGTGAGCGCGAAGCTACCAACCGGGTTGTGTTAGGCAAAGAAGCCTATGACGACCGCCGCGAACGATATATCACCCGGGTAAAAAGCGTATTGGATTATGCTCAGGAGGAAAATAACTGCCGCAGCCAGGTATTGCTTTCGTACTTCGGCGAAAAAGAAACCAAGCCCTGCGGAAAATGCGACATTTGCCTCAAAAAGAAAGAAACGCAGGTAACCGGCGAAGATTTCGAAACTATCCGGCAAGCTATTCATCACGAATTATCAGCCGAAGAACTAACCGTAAATGCCTTAGTCAAAAAAATTCCGTTCAAAGAGCCAAAGACCCTGCAGGTCATCCGGTTTATGATGGACAACAAGCAGATTGAACAAAACGAATTGATGAAATTGAAACTAAAATAAACACAGACGCCTTCCAACCCGGAAGGCGTCTGTGTTTATTTATTGATAAATCATTCATTTTTATTGTACTATTTCCCGTCCAAACGGAGTCAAAGCTAGCGCTGCCAATTTAAAATGCTGAATGGCAAACGGAATTCCAACAAAGCTAATGGCAAGTATAACTCCGAAAACGAGATGAGTTAGTGCTATCCAAATGCCACCCGTAAAAATCCAGATCACATTCATAAACGTTGATAAGCAACCCGGATTAGGCGGCTTAATGCGTATTTCGGCACCAAAGGGCCACAAAGCCAGCATGGCAAGTTTCAACGTCTGGAGTCCGAACGGTATGCCAATAATAGTTACCATCAGCAGCAAACTCGAAATCAGGTATTCGGCCGAGATAATAATCCCACCAAAAACCAGCCAAATGATATTTCCCAGTAGTTTCATATTGCAGTTAAGGGTTACAAGTTAGTAAAAGCGCTGGTATAATTATTTATTCCTTCGGTGTTTCGTATGAATTTTGCGACTTTTCAGATTTATTCTTTTCGAGCAGAATGTAAATGATTGGCAAAATACCCATTGTGTTGAAAATGGCAATACAGATGAACCAGGCAAGGTCGTTGTTTCGTCCGGCTTTCCACATCCCGATTAATTTCCAAACAGCATCCCACAATGCACAAAAAACGAAAATGGGAATAAACCAGGCAAATGTGGTTAAGAATTGGTGTAAGTTTTCCATCGTAATTATATTTTTAAAGTTTATATCCAAAAGTATAATGCACACCACAAAAATGCGAAAAATAATCGCACAATCAAACTGTTTACTTCAACAACCGCAATGATCGGCAATCAATTCCGTATCACGACATGCGTCCCCTATAGTCTTCGTAGCCGAATTCGCGAATCAGCTTGAACTCATTTTCTTTGGTCCAAATTCCTATACTTGGATGCGAAACACCATTAAACATAGTTGTTTTCACCATCGTGTAATGAATCATATCTTCAAAGATAACACGATCGCCGATTTTAAGTTCTCTATCGAACGACCAGTTTCCATAATAATCGCCAGACAAGCAACTGTTTCCGCCCATGCGGTAAGTCGGCTTTCCGGCAACTTCATCTGTTGCACCAATAATGGCCGGCTTATACGGCATTTCAAGGCAATCAGGCATGTGGCAGGCAAATGACACATCCAGCATAGCAGTTTTGATGCCTTTGTTTTCAACAAGATCAACCACCGACGACACCAACACGCCGGTGCGCCACGCAAAAGCGCTTCCTGGCTCCAGAATCAGTTGCAAATGCGGGTATTTAGCGTTGAAATTCTGCAATAACGCAATCAAATGTTCGGTATCATACACTTCTTTGGTCATCAAATGTCCACCACCCATGTTCAACCACTTGATCTGGGAGAAGAATTTTCCGAACTTCTCCTCTACCACTGCCAGTGTTTTCTCTAAATCGTACGAAGTCGACTCGCACAAGGTATGAAAATGCAATCCTTCCACACCTGCAGGCAATGTATCGCCCAATAAATCGGCTACCACACCAAGTCGGGAACCGGGAGCACAAGGATTGTACAAATCGGTTTCCACATCGGAGAACTCAGGATTGATACGCAATCCGCAAGAGATGTTTTCAAATTGCGTTTGTGGGTAGAAGCGTTCGAACTGTTGTAGCGAGTTGAAGGTAATATGGCTGCTGCAACGCATAATTTCAGGAAATTCACGATCGGTATAAGCCGGCCCGTAGGTATGCGCCTTGCTGCCCATTTCCTCGTATGCCAACCGTGCTTCGGCCAACGAACTGGCAGTGGAATACGGAATATATTCGCGCACAATCGGGAAAACACTCCACATGGCAAAGGCTTTGAAGGCAAGAATTATTTCTACGCCGGCACGTTCTTTTACCGATTTTATTAATGCCAGATTGTTGCGAAATGCTGCTTCGTCAAGAACGTAACAAGGGGAAGGGATATGCTGATAGTCCATTTAATGATGTGATGATGTGGTAATGTGATGATTAATGGATGCAAAGATAGTGATTTTTAAAACAATTGGTTGTGCTGACATAAAACACGTAGAGACGCACGGCCGTGCGTCTCTACGAATATTAAAACAACTGTAGGAATTACAATTCCAAATCAATATTATGCAATTCGTGCCAAGGCAAACCGTGAATATTCAATTGTTCCATAAACGGATCGGGATTGAATTCTTCCACGTTGTAAACTCCTGCTTTGCGCCATTCGCCTTTGAAAAACATCATGGCACCAATCATGGCCGGAACCCCGGTAGTATAGCTTACACCCTGTGCACCGGTTTCTTTATAGGCAGCTTCGTGACTACAGTTGTTGTAAACGTAATATGTCACCTCTTTTCCATCTTTCAACCCTTTGATACGGCAACCGATAGAAGTCTGGCCGGTATAATTTTCGCCCAGATCGCCCGGATTTGGAAGAACCGCTTTCAGGAACTGGATTGGCACAATTTTCTGTCCGTTATATTCTATTTCGTCAATACGGGCCATACCGATATTTTGGATTACCCGTAAGTGGGTCAGATATTCCTGACCGAAAGTCATCCAGAAACGGGCACGTTTGATCGTCGGGAAATTCTTTACCAACGATTCCAATTCTTCGTGGTAGATCACATACGATTCTTTTGGACCAACTTCAGGGTAATTCAACGGTTTATGGATTTCGTGTGGCTCGGTTTCCACCCACTGTCCGTTTTCCCAGTATTTTCCACGTTGGGAAACCTCGCGGATATTAATTTCTGGATTAAAGTTAGTGGCAAAAGCTTTTCCATGATCACCGGCATTACAATCCACAATATCCAGATAGTGTATTTCGTCAAAATGGTGTTTAGCCGCATAAGCCGTATAAATGCTGGTCACACCCGGGTCGAAACCACAGCCTAGAATTGCAGTCAAGCCGGCTTTTTCAAATTTATCTTTGTATGCCCATTGCCAGCTGTATTCAAAATGAGCCTCATCTTTCGGTTCGTAGTTGGCCGTATCCAAATAGTTTACGCCAGCTTCCAGACAGGCATCCATAATAGTCAAATCCTGATAAGGAAGAGCCACATTAATAAGCAATTCCGGTTTGTATGCATTAAGCAATGTTACTAATTCCGGCACGCTATCGGCATCAACCTGAGCCGTTTTTATTTCCACGCCAAAACGTTTCTTTACGTCTGCAGCAATTACATCGCATTTTGATTTGGTGCGACTGGCCAACATGATTTCAGTAAATACATCCGGATTTTGAGCCACTTTGTTTACCACAACAGTTCCCACGCCTCCGGCGCCGATAATCAATACTTTTCCCATTTTCTTTGAATGATAAAGTTTAAATTTTGAATAAATATACGTCAACTACAAAAATAGTTGTTTTTGAGGAGATAGAGAAATGAATATCTTACTATTTACGACTTTCTGAGTATCGCTTACCAAATAGTTACTTTTCATAAACTGTTGGGTCAAATCCCGCCAATCCTTCTTTTCGTTCCGTACAGGTTCCACAAGTTCCGCAATGGATTTCGTGTCCGTTGTAGCAAGAATAAGTATCTTCAAACGGCACGCCGATCTCTTTCCCGATCAAAGCGATTTCGCGCTTCGAAAGATTGGTATAAGGAGCCAGAATCCCGCAATGGTTATAAGTACCCAAACTTATGGCTTTGTTCATTGTTTGAATAAATTCTTCGCGGCAATCCGGATAAATGGCATGGTCACCAGCATGGTTCGAAATCATTAGTTTATCGCAACCAATACTTTCGGCAATGCCGGCAGCAATACTCAACATAATTCCATTCCGAAAAGGCACCACCGTTTTAATCATGTTTTGATCCTCGTAGTGTCCGTTTGGGATGTCGCCACCCGACTGCAATAAATCGGATACAAAACCCATTTTATTCATATCAAGCTCAATCACCCTGTGCTCAATGCCCAATGCTTTACAATTTTTGGCTGCGTATTCCATCTCCCTCAGGTTATGTTTTGATCCATAATTAAAGGTCAAAGCCAGGCGAATTCTATCGGCGTGCTCATAAAGGGCCACCGAACTATCCATTCCTCCTGAATAAAGTATTACTATGTCTTTCATACGTCCGTATTTATTTTTTTATTAATTGTCGTATGGAACTCGCAATGAACATCGTCTTTGGTTTAAACATCTGCATTACTGCTCGTTTCATTATATCATTTTTTTTGGAGCACAAAAGTAGTCAAAACGCTGCAAACCTTTGCCATATTGGTGACTTTTTGTTTTTGCACAAACAAATAGCAGTTTTTTTGTACTTTTGTAACGGATAAGAAAACAAACATCCACTGATAATTAATGAATTCAACTAAAAACATCTTATTGCCTGCCGAATGGGCTGAACAGCAATTCGTTCAACTCACCTGGCCGCACGCCAACACCGATTGGGCCGATATGCTCGATGAAGTAAACGAATGCTTTGTCAACATTGCCCGCGAGATCATTAAACGTGAAAATCTGTTGATTGTTTGCACAGATACTGATGAAGTTGAAGAACTGCTGGGCGATACAGATTTGTCTAAAATCACTTTTGCAGAAATGTCAACAAACGACACCTGGGCGCGTGACCACGGCGGAATAACCGTATTTGAAGATGGCAAACCTGTGATTTATGATTTCACGTTCAATGGGTGGGGAATGAAGTTTGCCGCAAACTATGACAATATGATCACCCGGAAACTCTATGTAGCAGGAATTTTTGGTGATGCCGGACATAAAAACTGTTTTGATTTTGTGCTGGAAGGTGGTAGTATTGAATCGGATGGCGAAGGAACTATTTTGACGACCGCAGAATGTTTGCTTTCCGACAACCGCAACAATCTTTCGGAAGAAGATGTGGAAGCTAGGCTAAAAGAGTATTTCGGGTTAAAGCAAGTGTTGTGGCTAAACCACGGTTACCTGGCGGGCGACGATACCGACAGCCATGTTGATACCCTGGCCCGGCTTTGCGACAGAAGTACCATTGCCTACGTAAAATGTGATGATCCGGAAGATGAACATTTTGAGGAACTGAAGAAAATGAAGAAAGAGCTACGGAAGTTCAGAACTTCTGATGGAAAATATTTCAGGCTTATTGCACTCCCGATGGCCGATGAAGTTTACTTTGAAGGCGAACGGCTCCCGGCTACTTACGCCAACTTTCTAATTATAAATGGGGCTGTTTTAGTTCCCACATACAATTCTCCCAAAGATGAAATAGCAAAAGAACAATTGCAAAAAGCTTTTCCTGACCGGGAAATAGTGGGAATCAATTGCAATGCATTAATCAAACAACATGGGTCGTTGCACTGCGTTACGATGCAGTATCCGAAATGACCCCTAACCCCTAAAGGGGAACAAGGACCTTCGGACATATCTAATTTAAAATTCAAAAAAACAATACTAACTTAATTCCTCCCCTTTAAGGGAGGTTAGGAGGGTCAAATGAAAATAGGTCTTATTCAACAATCAAACACAGCAAGCCGTTCGGAAAACGTAGCGAAGCTGGAACAAAATATCCGCATTTGCGCCACACAAGGAGCCAAACTCATCGTTTTGCAGGAATTGCACAATGGCTTGTATTTTTGCCAGACGGAAGATCCGGCTGTGTTCGAACAAGCGGAAACGATTCCCGGTCCTTCTACCAATTCATTCGGAAAGCTGGCTAAAGAGCTTGGAGTAGTGATTGTGCTATCCTTGTTCGAAAAACGGGCTCCGGGGTTACATCACAATACGGCCGTAGTGATTGAAAAAGATGGAACCATAGCCGGGAAATATCGAAAAATGCACATTCCCGACGATCCGGCTTATTACGAGAAATTCTATTTCACGCCGGGCGATCTGGGTTTTAAACCGGTTCAAACATCCCTTGGCAAACTCGGCGTATTGGTTTGTTGGGATCAGTGGTATCCGGAAGCTGCACGATTGATGGCTATGGCCGGAGCAGAAGTATTGATTTACCCAACAGCCATCGGCTGGGAAAGCACAGATGCGGAAGCGGAAAAACAACGCCAGACAGATGCATGGATAGTCTCACAACGGGCACATGCGGTGGCAAACGGGCTCCATGTTATTTCATGCAACCGAACAGGATACGAACCTGATCCTTCGGGCGTAACGAATGGCATTCAGTTCTGGGGAAACAGTTTTGTTGCCGGACCGCAAGGTGAGATACTTACACATGCATCAAATGATAAAGACGAAAATCTGATAGTGAATATCGATCTATCCCGTACCGAAACTGTTCGCCGCATGTGGCCCTTCTTCCGCGACAGACGGATTGATGCGTTTGACGGCCTGACCAAGCGTTGGAGAGAATCAGATTGAGACTGGAATAAAAGCCAGAAGTAAGCAAAATAAAAACGGGTTTCGAAAATCATTAAACTTTCGAAACCCGTTTTTATTTAGAAATCAACGAAGCCTAGAATGGCAATTTGATAGCACCCCCGTCCTCAGCAGGTTGGTCAACATTGTGTTTTTGCTTATCTATGCTTTTCCCTATTTTGAAATTATAGCTATAGGCAACTACAAAAGCTGTTTTCATACCCAGATACGTTTCTGTTCGTTGATAAACCGAATTGTTCCGGAGCGTTACCTTACTATCAAAGAACTTGCTGGCAAAAGGATTAAAAGCAATGAGCGTGAGCGTACTATTATTTTTAAACTGTTTGATCAAACCAGCCAAATAAAAAGGTGACATTTTGGTTTCTGTCTGGCCATCCAAGGTTGGCCCGTTCATATTCAGCATAGAGATTACCTTCAAATCCAATGGCAAAGGGAACATCATAAACGAATTCCAGTTCCAGCTCCGCTGATTGGTCGGATTAATCTGATCCTGATATTTGTCAATGTGATTAAACGAATACCTGAAATTAGAATTAAACATAACCTTTCCTATTTGTGAGTTAACCGATAAACCGGCTCCGGCCTCGTAACCATTGGATATGTTTGTAGGAACACTTTCAAACCGGTTTGTGGTGCCTACCTGATTAATTATCGTTTGGATAAGTCCTGTTTTATACTCGTAAAAAAACTGGGGAGCCAGATTGACAGTTACTTTTTTCACTGTGATTTTTACATTGTAGGTAAACTGGAAATTATCCCGGTAAGCTGGTTTAAGATTACTGTTACCATGACTGATCGTTTGACTGTCGACAAGACTAACAAACGGGTTCAGCTGTGCAGCCGTTGGCCGTATCACCCTTCTGGAATAAGACAGCTTGATGCTATTATTGTCATCAAACTTAAGAGATCCATTGGCATACGGCAGCGGCGAGAAGTAATTACTTTTGCCTGACGAATTGATGACCACATGCGAGGTTTCAAATCTTGATCCGGCTTTGATACTTCCTTTTTTGAAGTTTCTCGACAGTTCGGCATAACCTCCCAACCTTAAATCGGTATAATCCAGATTTGGAGCCTGATTAAGAGAACTCGTATTGTCAATACTGTATTTGTTATAATTACCACTTACCCCCGCATTGATAGCATAAACACTGTCGAAAGGCAAGGTATAGTTTGATTGTCCCGAGAGTGTTTGTGTCCGGGTCTTGCTTCTTTCATTTTGCCATGGCCCTGCAAACAGCGCTGTTGTATCAATCGGATTATAATTCACATTCTGGTAATCCGTTGCTGAGGAATTATTCAAACTCTTATAATAATTCAACTCCACCTCAAAGCCGTGTTGGGTTTTCTTATCGAATTTATGCTTATAAAACAGCGAAGAATTAAGCCCATCATTACCCGTTTTCGAATTGCTGGTAGTCCGGCTAATACTGTTCATAATACTGCTTGTACTATTATAATTCCAGGCATCAGTATTTACTCTCGACGTATTGCCATTATACGAGACATTCAGATTCAGGTTGTTGAATTCGTCGGGATCATAAATCACCCCCATATTTATATTTCTATTGTTTCCCTTGATGGTCTGGTCGCTATTTCTCACATACTCGCTGGTTCCTGCAATCCGGTTCATGTCCGAGGCAATGCCGAAGTGTTGAAGCATGCCATTGGTGGCCACATAATAAGATATTTTTTCCAAACCATAATCCAGGCTGGCAGCCGCCCGGCCCATATAGGCATCCGAACTAATGGGCAGTACCATCGCATTCACAGTACCCTTAAGCCCGTATCGCATGGTCGGGTTAGTCACAATATTAATTACCGCATCCACATCGGCATCATATTTTCCCGACGGACTGGTAATTACTTCCATCTTATCCACCTGCGATGGGTGCAGCCTCTTCAGGTATTCTTTATCCCGGGTTACGCCATCAACTTCTATCCTGATATTTGATTTTCCGTTGACGGTGATATTCTCATTCAGATAATCAACTTGCACGGAAGGCACTTTCCGAAGGACATCCAGTCCATCTGTAGACGTTTTTTTAATGCCATCAGGAATGCCATAAACCGTCCTGTCACCCAGTTCTGTCACCCGTACTTTGGTTCCATTCACAACCACTTCCTTAAAACTAAAAGTTTTAGGTTCCAACGGTATGCTTCCCAAATTATTTATCATGCCTTTCTTTTTGGGAACAACAGACACCATGGTTTTATAAACCAAATGTTTCATCCGTAAGCAATACGTTTTTACCGTATCAGCCCGATAAAAGATAAAAAGCCCTTCGGAGTTGCTAGTTGACATCTCAATAGCATTACTGTCCGGCAACTGCAATAATTCAACGGTTGCCCTTTCTACGGGTTTTGACGTTTCTTTATCGGTTAACGTACCTGTTATCACTTGCCGCGCATTCACATGCACGGCAATGAAACACACAAGTACGATTAAAATCTTATTTTTCATGATTTTAGGCTGTTACCAATTTTATTTCGTCATGATCGTTTCCGACTCGGAATCCATCACCATAGGAATTTTCATTTCATTACCATTATTCTTCATGGTTACAGTGCCGGCAATATGTCCTTTTGCTGTACTCTTTAATGCAATTCCGGTTGCCATATCCAGGGAAGAATCAAAAGTCATGTTCCCTTTCAGGTCTTGTGACATTTGCGCTGCCGGATCGGTTGATGGGATAGATTCAATATCCGATTTGCCCGACACAGTAGCTTGATTTTTATCCACTGCTTTAAGCGTAAACGAATTCAGAGTCAACAAAGAGATATTGCTTGCCACCCTGAAGTACGATGTTTCCCAGGTATCACCCGTTTTTACAGTCTTTTCTGGCAGGTACGCAAATAATGGCTCAACCATACTCCGTATGGCCGGTTCTTTTATCACCATGTCTGCCTGCATTTTAGCCTGGTCTCTTTTTGTAGCAGGGATTGAATCCAACACAAACAGAACGTTATCTTTAAACTTGCCATAATTTACGAAATCAATGAATTTTCCGGCAGTCGAAATCTTTGCGATCAACTTGAATGCGCTTACTTTATTCATTATTTTTTCCAAAGGGTCACTACCCGCAGGTTTAGCCGAGTTTGTTTCTTTGTTAAACATAGGCGAACTAATCTTAGAAGCAATGGTATCAAATTTCAACTCAACATCCATGATATCATTCTCTTGTTTAAGAACTTTATAGCTAACCACAGTATTGGAAAAAACATTCAAATTAAACGTTTGCCCGTTGGCTGTTTGTTGAATGGTTTGCTTGCTGGTACTTTTAATGTTATACACTTTCCCTTTTTCAAGGTTTAATTTCAAGTTAGCGGGCGTTTGTGCCATCACCGAAATTCCCAACAGGGCTAAAAAAGCAGACGAGATTAATGTTTTCATTTTGCAAATAGTTTAATAAATTATATAGTAGAATTTCAATTAAATAAAGATATTGTAAGAGATTACTCCCGTATTATAAAACCACTCCAGGAAAACATCCCAAAGTGGTTTTAATTCTGTAAACACAAGGTTATTCAGGCTTTTCGCTCATTTTCATCATGCCCAACATTTGATTCATGGTTTTTTGCATGCCTTCCGTAGAGCCGTCCAGGAAGATAACGTTTCCTTTGCCTGTTTCGCCAAAATGCTTGATAGCTTCAGTCCACATGCTGAACAACAGGAAGGAGGCATCCAAATCGGCATCGTTCATTTCCTTAGCTGCTTGTGCCATACCTTTGGCCACTTCTTCCCTGAATAAAGCAATACCTTGCCCGCGTTGTTGTGCAGCTTCTTTCTCGGCTAATGCCGAAATTTTGATTGCATTTCCTTCGGCTTCTGCAGCTTTCGTTTTGGTAATCAATAGAGCCTGCCCTTCATTTTCAGCAGCCGCTTTCAGGTTGTTCGAAGCCACTACACGCGACATGGATTTTATGATTTCTTCGTCAAAAGTAATGTCGTTCAACTGAATATCGATCATGTGATAACCCCATTGTTCCAGGGTGTCATCCAGATGTTTCTTCACTTCCAAAATAATTTCGGTACGCAAGCTCAAGATTTCGGCTTGTTTTTTAGTAGCCACAAAACTACGGATAGTCCCTTCGATAGTGCGGATCAACGCTTGCATAAAGTTACGATCGTCAACAAATTTGAAAGCCACATTCTTAATCGTTTCTTCCGATTGATTAAAAACAGCATACAGCAACATGGCTTTAAAATACACATTCGCCTGGTCTTGGGTTACAGCTTGAAATTCAAGTTCTACCGACCGGTTCTGAATCGAAATCCGTCGGTAAACCAACTCAATCAACGGAATTTTAAAGTTCAGGCCCGGTGCCATAATACGGCGGTACTTACCGAAAACAGTGATAACCGCCACACTTCCCTGGTTAACGGTTACAAATCCGGAAGCTATGACAGCCAGAACCAATACACCAATAATAATAAAAGGAATTGAGATCATTTGATTTTTGTATTTAGTTAGTAAATAAGATTTTTATCAGGGTTTATATTGTTTTAAATCACATTTTGCTGAAAAATTAAGTTGCAAAGGAAAGTAATATATTTTGAATAACAAAATATATTTGTTGTTTTTCGATAAAAATATAAATAAATATCGATCAAAACACGATTAACTGGCTAAAAGCTGTAAAATTTCGGGTTTACTCCAAGCTGAGCCGTCAAGTCTAGTCAATAATTGAATCGGGATCTTCTAATATGGATATTTCCTGCCGCCCTAAATTCAAATCCGAAATAGTAAGTTTTAGGGTTGGCCTTCTTGCTATCATGATAAGAATCATGAAACCGCAATAAATAAAATAAATTGGATTAGAAGTTGCAAAAACAGCGGCTATGGCAATCACCGCAGGGACTTCAAGCAATGCGCAACGTATAATCATGGCTGAACCATATTCGTTCAGCTTCTGTCTTAAATCGGATTGTTTTTTGATAGAATTTAATTTGAATTGGCAAACTATTCTACAAACAATAATACCTCCCCCTGTCAATGCCGGGAGCAAATACTCAAACAACTTGGCTAAATCAGATTCCTGGTCAATGTGCTGAAAGTCGGCAATAAAAACTGATACAATCAATCCTAACAGAATTACTCCCAGAATGAGGAAAAAGTGAATGAGAGCATGCATTTGAAAATAGATCTTTGACGTTGTTTGAGTTGTTTCCACGGTATTTACGGTTAATGATTTGTACAGGTATAATGATTAAAGTTCACAAAAATACAAAATAATTCTTGTAATTTAACCCTATTATCCAAAAAATCATCTTTATTTCTTAGTTCGATCCCAAAACGAACAAAGTAGAAACACCAGGCACACCTAATGGTTCATTTATCAGCCAAGCCAGTCAGACCACATAACTGGTCAATACATTACTCCACACCCGCCGAGGATGGGTACGGCCTGCAGCCACGCGAAAACAATATTCTTTGCCACTTTGCAAATTTTCGATCGTTATTTTACGCCGGGTACTCGTAATCTGGATCCATACACTGGTTGCATCAGCCGGTGCAGCGCAATATTCAAATACGTAAAAAAGAGCCCGGTCCACTACCCGGCAGCTCAAATCTACCGAACCTTTGTTCACTCCCATTTTCAGGCTAAAAGATTCCGGACGGGGAAGGATTCCTACCGGCGCAGCCTTTTTATGCGTGTCGAACCCACTGCTCAGTATAACTGCGAGATTGCCCTGGCTGGTTAACTGCACATACGTGGCCAGTTCTTTCAGGATATTTTCCAACTCCTTCCGCCTCTTGTTCTTAATGAGTGTATCTACCTTGCCCCCCATTGCTATTTTGAGAAATGCGTCGCTAAAGTTCTCGATTGCCTCTTCCAAAGCAGTCAATGCGGGAACCGGATTGGGAAAATTTTCATTATCCGTCATCGAGTCTTTTATATGGTTGGCAACTAGCTGCATATCTATATCCCGGTATTTCTTATAAGAAAATGTTTTTGAAACAATTGATGTATTCATCGTACTTTTTGTGTTTAAGAATGAGTCAATGGGTTATAAGTAATGAATAATAATGAATGATCTGTTTTAAATCCGAGCCCAAAACCTCCCAAAGGAACTTTTAAAAGACAGCTAGTAAGTTTATTTTAAGTTGGAACTGCCACTAAAACGCTCTTTTTTGAGTCACATGCCATTTATTTCTAGTTATCGGGAGATTTTTTTGACTTATAGAAGAAAATTGTTAGTACATATATTCAAGAAACTGATCAGGAATAAACTGATACTACCTATGTTTGTAGCTTTACGGGCAAATAAAGCCCCATTATTTGTCAGTATGGATAATCTACTGATTTCAATACCTATACTTTCGGTCAGTATAGCTACTATATTATTCTAAATAGGGACATTCCTTACCCGTTTAGTTTATATATTGGTTTGTATATCCATATTTCCTACGGGAAATAAATTACTATCCATAAAAAGCAGAATATTACCCATTAAAACTAACATATTTGTCAATAGAAATGTTCAATTTATCATGACAAATAATATATTATTGATGGATAGTAGATTATTATTCGGAGTAAGTGGATTAGTTCTAATTAGAAACAATATATTTATCATGAGAAATATTCTATTTCCTATGGAAAGTATGCAAATACAGACAAGTTTCGGCACATTACGATATCGTATTCCAGCAAAACGATATAACAAACGGGAAAAACGGGGAAGATAACAGACAAAATGGAATTAAAAAACCGCAAAAACGAGAAGGAAATTGATAAAAGTGAATAACAAAACCACCAAACGAAGAAGAAAAAGAGCAAAAGAATCCCGTTTAATCAATATTTAGGCAAATAATAGAGCCAGACTGGTAAACATCAACGATAAAACAACACGAATGGAGTCTGTTTGAATTTAAAAGACCCTGAAAACAATCAAGCAGGAAAAATGAATGGTGGTTTCTACATAAAATTGACAGATAGTTTGGTCTAATTGACTTGAGTACGTATTGGAATTAGTTTATAGTATTCCCTTGTTCTATAAAATTAAGAGAGAGAGAACAAGGGACAAGCGACTTCCACGTCGCTTGTATAAAACTATTTTCAAGCGACTTGGAAGTCGCTTGTCCCTTACTTTAGTTTAAACCGACCCCAAAATCAGGTATTGTATAGATGCATCGAATACAATAAACTAATTTCCGCAACACGCTTAAATCTATTCCTTTTCGTATTCAAGCATCATTTTCTTACGCTCCAGTCCCCAACGGAACCCACCTAACCCTCCATCGGTACGAATAACACGATGACACGGGATAAGAAACCCTATCGGATTGGCACCAATGGCCGTACCGACAGCACGTACCGCTTTCGGGCGATTGATTTGCATGGCAATCCGGGCATAGGTGGTAGTCTGGCCAGCCGGAATCTGCAACAATGCATCCCAAACAGCCAATTGGAATTCAGTACCAGCCGGATTTAATTGGGGCTTTCCTTTTTCTTCAAAAATCTGCCGGGCAAACTGGCTGGCTTTTTCGTCATTTTGTTTGAAACTGGTTTTCGGGAAACGATGTTCGAGGTCGGCATAGGCACTTTCCCTGCTTTCGGGAAAAGTAAGCGCACAAATTCCATCGTTCGTGAAAACAATGCAACATTCACCAAAAGGGCTGGCGAAAAAACCAAAAGAAGGGTCGGATAGTGGCGGTAATTGTTTCATTGGATAAAAATTTTGTATAGAAAAATAAAAGTGGACTCGATTTCAATAATTATCTGTAAAATTCGGAGTGAGCGTTAATTACTTCCGAAAACTCTGCTAAATTTGTTGCAAAATTACAGATAAAATAATTCATTGGCCTTGAGATGACGAAAATAAATCAAACAGTTAGTGTTTTCTGGTTTCGAAGAGATCTCCGACTGAATGACAATGCCGGTTTATATCAGGCACTGGTTTCGGGTTTTCCGGTTTTGCCATTATTTATCTTTGACACGGACATCCTGTCTCAATTGGAAGATAAAAACGACAAACGGGTGGACTTTGTTCATCAGGCTCTCGAAGAGCTTCAAAAAGACCTGGCAAAAGCGGGCAGTTCTTTGTGCGTAAAGATAGGAAAACCCATTGAAGTCTTCGAACAATTAATGGCTGAGTATACCATAATATCTGTATCCTGCAATCGCGACTACGAGCCTTATGCATTGGAACGCGACGGGCAGGTAAGGGAACTTCTCCGGAGCCAATCCACTGAATTTCGGTCGTTCAAAGACCAGGTGATTCATGAACCCGACGAGATAGTGAAAAGTGATGGCAAGCCCTACACTATTTACACCCCATATTCAAAAAGTTGGAAATTTAAACTTCACGAAACTTCCCTTCGTCCATACCCTTGTGAAGGTCAATTCAACAACTTCCTGCATCTTGAACAGGCTACCATTCCTTCATTGCAAGATATCGGTTTCAAAAAAACTGATGTTGCCTATTCACCCCCGGTTATCGATGAAGACCTGATCCGGACTTACGACGAAACCCGCAACTTCCCGGCCCTAAAAGGGAGTTCGGAACTAAGCACCCACATTCGTTTTGGCACAATCAGCATTCGTAAATTGGGAGCAATTGCCCGGGAAACAAATGAGACCTGGCTAAATGAACTTATCTGGCGCGAGTTCTTTATGAGTATTTTATGGCATTTCCCTTACGTTGAAAAAGGGCCATTCAAAAAAAAATACAACGAAATTCCATGGCGAAACAACGAAGATGAGTTTAAATGCTGGTGCGAGGGCAGAACAGGATACCCGATTGTAGATGCAGGCATGCGCCAACTGAACGAAACGGGCTGGATGCATAACCGGGTCAGAATGATCACGGCCAGTTTTCTGACAAAACATTTACTGATCGACTGGCGCTGGGGAGAAGCCTACTTTGCCCAAAAGCTGCTTGATTATGACCTGTCTGCAAATAACGGAAACTGGCAGTGGGCAGCAGGATGCGGGTGCGATGCGGCGCCTTATTTCCGCATTTTCAACCCTGCCGGGCAAACTAAACGTTTTGACCCGGAATTAGTCTATATCAAAAAATGGGTAAAAGAATTGGATACTTCTGACTATCCACCACCCATTGTTGAACATACGTTAGCTCGAAACAGAGCATTAGAAGCATATAAAAAAGGACTCAATGAAAATACGGAGAACCGTTGAATCCAAGACACTAATTTTTACAGCGATTTTGTATATCCACTAAATTTATTAATCATTCAAATGAAAAGAATTATTCAATTCATGTTGCTTGGAGCCCTAAGCATTTGTTCAAGTGCACAGGCACAAGTAAGTTCCTCTAAATGGCAAGCCCAACCGATAGTTATCGATGGAGATGGTTCCGATTGGGGAACGCTTCCCCGGTTTTTTAATGCAGAATCGAATGTGAAGTACGAATTCAGAAACGATGCGCAGGATTTGTACATTATCCTGAAAGCTGCCGATCGCGCCACCCAGATGCAATTGCAAAGAGCCGGTTTCAGTGTAAGGCTGAAAGTAAAAACATCGCCTCCAATGAAAATGGGTGTTAATTTTCTGGTGCCCAAAGCCGGAATGATGCCCCCTATGCAAAACAACCAGGACAAACTGGTTGACAAGTCGATGACAAATCCTGAATTTATGCCCAAAGACACCGCCATGCTCGATGGTTTTTTGTTCTCAAAAGGCATTTGTGTTTCAGATGGCAAGAATGAGAAAGGTATTTGCTTTGCACACAGCAAATCCATGCGTGATTTAGGCACGTATGAAATTCGCATTCCTTTACGCGAAATCTACGGAAATGAATACAACCTGGAAACGGTAAGCTCTACTCCTATCCAACTTCAGATAAACATCAACGAGATTTCATCCAAAGAAATGAAACGAATGGGTAGAGGAGGACGTGGAGGAATGCACGGAGGAGGTATGGGCGGAGGACGTGGTATGGGCGGAGGAATGCCTGGCGGCGGTGGAGAAATGGGTGGTGGAATGGGCGGTGGAATGGGCGGAGGCGAGATGGGAGAAATGCCCGGATCGGACATGGGTGAAGCCCAAAGCAATCCACAGGCAGATATGCGCAACAGTTTCTCTATGGATAAAAAGAGCTTCAGTATTGACTTTAAACTATCAACAGGAAAATAAAAAAAGATTCCCGCAGATTATATTGCATAATCTGCGGGAATCTTTATCAATCCATTCTAATTATAGAGCCGCAATGTTTTCCTGATTGTCAATATTTTTTGCTCCCGAAGTATATAAATTCTCGATACGCGCAGCATAGCGTTCTTCCACTTTCCCGCGCATAATCTTCATCGTACTGTTTACCAATCCATTTTGCTCGGTAAATGGTTCTCCAATAACAGCGATAGCCGCCGGCAACCAACGTTCGGGGAACATACCTTCAAATTTCCCGCCTTTCCGGTATTCATTCACTTCCCGCTGAAGCTTATTCAATGCTAATTCTTTGGCTTCTTTGGTATCCCAGTCCAATTGGGGCTTTTTTCGATGCACATAGCGTTTCAATGCTTCCTTATTGGGCACAATCAATGCAGTGGTGTATGCATTCTGATTATTATAAAGAATTACCTGATCTATAAAATAAGAATTATCGGCAAGAGATTCTTCAATTCCCTCCGGACTGTATTTTTCTCCATCACTGGAAATCAACAAACTCTTAAACCGTCCTACAACGTAAAGAAATCCATCATTATCCATATAACCCATATCGCCGGTATGCAACCATCCATCTATAACTGTTTCGGCAGTGGCCACATCATTCTTAAAATACCCGGCCATCACGTTCTCACCTTTTATAACGATCTCACCCTTTTCATTATTCGGCAATTCTTTCCCATCAAAATCGCATATCTTGAGTTCCATGGGTTTTACGAGATATCCGGATGAACCCAATTTATGGTGCTTCAATCCATTGGACGAAATAATAGGTGTGGCCTCAGAGAGTCCGTAACCCTGAAACATGGGAATACCGATAGCATAATAAAACCGTTGCAAATCTATATCGAGCAAGGCTCCCCCTCCAATAAAGAAATCCAGATTTCCTCCAAAGCCTTCACGAATTTTGGCGAAAATGATTTTGTCAAACAACATAAGAAGCGGCTTTTTGAGTATTTGCCAGCCTTTCCCTTTATTATATCCCTCTTTGTTGTAGCTGTAAGACATTTCCAGGGCGGTGTTAAACAACCAATTTACCATTGCACCTTGCGCACGAATACTACCTTCTATATTTTTTTTAAAGCTCTTGGCTAATGCGGGAACACTCAACAACAAATTGGGTTTCAGCTCTTTTATATTCAGCGGTATATTTTTCAATGTTTCCAGGCCTGTCTTTCCGCTTTGAACCGTCCCCACACTAGCTCCTGAAGCCATAAAACTATAGAAACCGGCTACATGGGCAAAACAATGGTCGAGCGGTAAAATCAACAGGGTTTTGTAGGTGGTGGGAATGCTCATCAACGTAAGTGCTTGTTCTACGTTTGCGGTATAATTCCGGTGTGTAAGCATAATTCCTTTCGGATCGGCAGTTGTACCCGAAGTGTAGCTGATATTAGCCAAATCGTCGGGCTGAATGAATTTTGTTCGCTGTTCAACTGCATCCGGATACTGACTTAAGAAAGCTGCACCTTTTTCCAAAATCTCTTTCAACCCAATTTCCAGGGGTGCATATTCAGCCTGATCATCAAATACAATAATTTTTTTTATCTCAGGAAGTGAGTCTTTAATGGCGCGTATTTTTTTCAATTGTCCGCCCGAAACTAGAATATATTTCGACTCGGAATGAATCAACCGAAATATCAAGTCATTGCTTTCTTCCAGTTTTACCGACAAAGGAACATTTACTGCTCCAACATGTAATATTCCCAATTCACCAATGATCCAGGCATTCCTTCCCTCTGAGAGTAACGCCACTTTATCACCGGCTTCAACTCCCACCTGAATCAAACCGGCAGCAAGCGTATGGGCTTGTTGCTTGGTTTCAAGATAAGTTGTTGGTAAAAATTCGGTTTGAGTTTTTTCCCACAGAAATGGATTATGAGCATATTTGTCAACGCTTTCGTTCAGCAAGTCAATAATTGTTGGTGTCATTCATCAATGTTGTTTGATATAAACGGATCAATTTAACCATTTATATAATTGGTATCTAAATTCAAAATAAAATTCGCGGCAAAGATAACACTTAATTTAACTGCATTATATTGATAAATCCATTTTAAAATACAATAAACAAAAAAGCCTGCATTTTAAACAGGCTTTTCTAAAGAATCATATCGATTTTATTGCTTATCAAAGAAGAAATCGCACCGACGGTTAGGACGATATTTAATGCGTGGTTCTATTATTTTCCCTTTTCCATTAGATATAATGTGATCTGCCGGCAGTTTCCATATCTTCACCAATTCGGCTTTCACCCTGTCGGCACGTCTTTTACTCAATGACTCATTGTATGGATTTTTACCCAAGTAATCACAATATCCCCTCACTTCAACATAAAGATTCGGATCAGCTTTCATTCTGGCTGCAATTTTACTAATTGTTTCCAGCGAATGATTATCCAGATCTATTCTGTCAAAATCAAAGTATACAGAGGGCGTGTCCTCGTTATTCCCAAACGAATTATTAGTACTATTGTTGCTACTGTTATTGACAGTTATATTCATTGGCCTGCCCCAGAAATCAACAGGAGTATTGGGCGGTGTGTGCGGATCCTTATCCCTGACATCAGGCACACCATCTCCATCGGAATCCGGTCCATCATTCGATAAAAACCGGGCAATGGAATCTATCCTTTTCCCCTGATTATCGACTTTCTTATCCAATTTTTTAAGCTCTTTGTCTAATTTATTTATTCGATCAGAATTTAAGGTTGCCAATGCCAATCCCTCATCCGGAGAAAATTCATTCATTCGGATATTCCGCAAATGTTCCTTATTATTCGCATTAATTTTATATCTCAGGAATAAAGTTCCCATAATAATACGGTCATTGGTAACCCCTTGAAAGTTACGGACGCCCTCCAGATTATCTTTTGTATATGAAATATAACGAACCTTGCCTCCCAGGGCATAAGACTTATTTATGTTATATTCTATCGATATAGTAAATGGAATTGCCCCTGCACTTCCATAGGCCGGAACGAGTGGGCTCCCTGCTGTTAGTGGCAAAACAGGCTTTACGTTGAAATTATAATGCGCCAAGCCAATTCCTAATGTACCATTGATAACTAACTTCGAGTTGGTTTGAGGAAAAATCATGCGAGAGAAGTTAATCGTAACACCCAAATTAACCTCACTCAATTTCGTGGAGAAAGTATCAAGCGGACTGGAATTGATTCCCTTAAAAGGCAGATTAAGATATTCGAGTGACATCCCCCAAATAGGAGTAATCCCACGCTCTAAACACACTCCGAATGAAAAATTATTCGCTGTGGTTATAAATGCATTTGTCAATGGCTGAATGGCATCACCATCAAATTTATTAATTCCAATTTCAGGTGTGAATGACCATTTCGAAAAACTTTTTTTGTCTTCCGGACAAACATCAATTGCCAATACTATTACAAATACAATTAATAAGAATCTTTTCATGCAGTAGGAAAGATTAAAACTCAGACAACATTAACACAACATTACTGAAGTTCCTAAATATGAGGGTCAAAGATAAGAATATATTTTATTTAATATTGTTTCTGTAATAATATGTAATATTACATTTCATTACATGCGTAGAAGTAAAAACTACAATATACTGATTACATTTAGATTACAAGAACATTGGCAAAATAAGTTTTTTGTTATTATTACAAATTTTGTTCAAAAAAACAATCAATTCAACCTTAAATATTTGATTTTAGGCTGAATTGATTGATAATTAGTAAGCGTATTTCAATCAAACATACATGTTATTTCATCATTTCTACCTTTTTAGTAGCTTGGAAATTAGCATTACGATATTCGACTCGCTCAACAACCCTTTGCGCTAATTCCCTAAACGCCATTCCAGAGATTGAATTATCATCAACTGCAATCGGACGCCCGGCATCACCGCATTCACGAATACTTTGCACCAACGGAATTTGACCCAGCAACGGCACATTCAATTCCTCGGCAAGACGTTTTCCTCCTTCTTTCCCAAAAATGTAGTATTTATTCTCGGGTAATTCAGCTGGGGTAAACCAAGCCATATTCTCAACAATACCAAGTACTGGAACATTTACTTTTTCGCCGGTAAACATATTCACACCCTTACGAGCATCGGCCAAAGCCACTTCCTGTGGAGTAGTTACAACTATAGCACCAGATATACCCATGGTTTGCACCAGTGTCAAATGAATATCTCCGGTTCCGGGAGGCAGGTCCATTACAAAAAAATCCAATTCACCCCATTCGGCATCGGTAATCAATTGTTTCAAGGCATTGCTCGAAACTGCACCACGCCAAACCAGAGCTTGGCTAGGATCAACAAAGAAACCTATAGAAAGAATCTTAACACCATATTTTTCGATAGGCGTAATAACATGCCGCCCATCTATCTCAGTTACTTCGGGATGTGCTGCTTCAACCCCAAACATTTTGGGTATGGATGGTCCGTGAATATCGGCATCAAGCAATCCGACTTTATATCCCAACGAGGCCAGTGAAATTGCTAAATTGCATGAAATGGTTGATTTGCCAACTCCTCCTTTGCCCGACGAAACCGCAATTATGTTTTTCACATTAGGCAAGATAGATACCGGTTTTGGCTTAGGAACTTCCTTCGTTATAATTTCAATATTTCCCTTTATTTCAACTTGTTCTCCAACATAGGTAAGAATAGCTTGTTCAGCCGCCTTTACAACCGATTTTGCAAACGGATCATTCGGCTTTTCGAACAATATTGAAAGAGAGACCTTGTTTTCTTCAATATGAATATTATCTTGCACCATGCCCGACGAAACAATGTCTTTCCCGGTTCCGGGATAACGAACGTGCACCAAGGCATCTAGAATCAACTGAGGATATAATGTCATAAAAATTACAAATTAAGAATTACAAAACGATTTTGCGCAATTAAGCTACGTCCTGTAACAAGTTTGTGTTTGAAAAGTTTGTACGATTGAATATTTAGTGGGCTATACATCCAAATTATGACGCTTGCTTCGACCAAAACTACGATACGTATCGTGTTCTATTTCAACATCAGGTTCGATAAATTCGTCTCTGCGTTCAAGCAAAAATTGAATGTATTTAATTGTCAACCCGCGTTCAAGCCATTGTTGTTCATAATAGGTTTTTATACCCAAGATAGGATCCTTTAAATCAGAAGCATATAAATCATCATTCGAAAAAAGAACGGGGAAATGATTTGCCTTAACCATTTCACACGTATAAGTAAACATGAAATTGCTATCAGTCTTCAAATGAATTATGCCATTCGATTTTAGGAACTGCTGATATGATTTCATAAAATTTGTAGCCGTCAGTCTTTTGGTTACTTTCTTCATTTGCGGGTCGGGAAAAGTGAGCCAGATTTCACTTACTTCATTTTCAGCAAAACAATGATGAATCATTTCAATGTCAGTACGTAAAAATGCAACATTAGCCATTCCACTTTGATTCGATTCCTTTGCTCCAGTCCAAAGACGTGCACCTTTGATATCAACTCCTACAAAGTTCTTGTTGGGATAAAGTCTGCCTAATCCGACAGTATACTCACCTTTTCCACATCCCAATTCCAGAACAATTGGATGATCATTCTTAAAAAATTGCTCATTCCATTTCCCCTTCATATCGAAGCAAGCGCCTTCGCGCAAAGCATGAGATGAAACTTGAAAAACATGCGGAAATTCTTCCATATCGGCAAACTTCGCCAATTTATTCTTACCCACTTTATCTAATTACAATTAAAACATTTATAATCTACAGCCACATGCACCACAGTTTAAATCACTTCCTGTTTACCATCATTTATAGCTGCCTATTTCACAATTTTTTCAACGCGTATTCCAATGTCATTTATACCGGTCAAAATCGAATCGCGCATTCCATGCACTATCTCATAATGGTAAATCCCTGCTTTTTTAAAATGGGCATTCTGCTGATACAATACCGGCATTTCCAGAACAGACCCAATGCCCGAACCCAACCATTTTCCATGTTGATCGGCTAAGTAACATTCTATTGAATCATTCATTTGAATAGAATCGGGAGTTGTTTTGTGGATAAAAACCCACAGGTTCTGATATGGGTATTCACCCCTGTTTCTTACATTTACATAAACATTGTAAGCTGAAACCGTATCTGCAATCTTAACATCAAAACTGTACAGGCTGTCTTTATTCCATCCCTTGGAAGCAACTGCCTTGTATTGAAAAAATACATCATTACTCGTACACGCCACCGCAAAAAGCGAAATTAAAATCGCTGGTAAAAATTTATTTTTCTTTATTCCCTGCGCCATTTCCGTTTTTCTTGATTGGTTTTTGAAATCTTGGAGCATTATCTTTACGCTCAGTTTGCTTTTGTTCTGCCGGCCTATTTTGTTCTGCCGACCTATGTTGTTCCGCTGGCTTACTGTCTCCCTTTGCCGCCTTAGAGCGATTGTTTGGGCGTTTATTTTTATTATTCGAACGTTTCTTATTGGTATCGAAGCGTGTCAAACTATCCTGTCCTACCCCATTCTCATAATCAACTGCCACAGGTTTAACTTCTTCGTCGGCACGATCATCCAACAATTCCGGCTTGGAACCCTTCCTGTTCAACGCAATAATTTCTTTAGCTCGCTTGGCAGAAATGGTTACTATATTTGCACCAAAGTTGGCAGAAGTCGAATAAGAAATAACCCCTTTAAATACGTCAGTTTTGAAATGGTAATAAGTACTGTCCATCGTTTCCAACTGAATTTCCTTCGATGGAAAATCCTTAATGGCATCCATATAAGAATCCAGCTCAAAATTCATACAACATTTAAGCTTCGCACATTGTCCGGCAAGTTTTTGCGGATTTAACGAAATATCCTGATAACGGGCAGCACTAGTCGAGACTGAATTAAAATTGGTCATCCAGCCTGAGCAACATAACTCACGTCCACAAGGACCAATCCCACCAATTCTACCAGCTTCCTGACGAGCACCAATTTGTTTCATTTCAATGCGAACCCGAAATGTCTCTGCAAAAACTTTTATTAGTTGACGGAAGTCAACACGTTCATCAGCAATATAATAGAAAATTGCTTTATTGCCATCACCCTGAAATTCAACATCGCCAATTTTCATGTTCAGTTTCAGATTCTCGGCTATCTGGCGGGCTTTTATCATCGTCGTTTGCTCTTTCCCTTTAGCTTCCTGATATTTCTCAAGATCAGTTTCCTTAGCTTTACGATAAACACGGCGAACTTCAATCTTTTCAGGGTTGACATTGTATTTTTTCATTTGCAGCAACACAAGCCGTCCAACCAACGTCACTTCGCCAATATCATGCCCTGGAGAAGATTCCACGGCAACAACGTCTCCTTTTTCTAGCGAAATTTTAGTGCTGTTCAAAAAATATCCTTTACGGGTATTTTTAAATTGAACTTCCACAAAATCAGTATCTTTTTGTGTTTCTGGCAAATCGCACATCCAATCAAATGTGCTGAGTTTTTGGGTAGAATTGCGATTGCACCCTTTTTTATTCATTCGGCACCCGCCGATATCTAGTTTATAATCCATTTTTTAGTTTGTCAAGTTTAAAGTTACAAAGTCTATAAAGCGACAAAGCCCAATTAAATTCATGAACTCTACGACTTTAAAAACTTTTTACTATTTCTTTAAAAGCATTATGATTTTCAATGTCAAATCGAAGAAAACCATTTTTGCATTTACGTTTTGTTCAATATGTCTTTCGGCCAATGAAAATTCACTCATCAAATCTTCGACATTTCGTTCGTTGATAAATGGCGAAAACCGTTGAGAGAAATCCGACTCACTCGAAGTCAGATAATTCAGTTCCGGTTGTTGCATGTTCCGAATAAAGTTTTCGCGCGTCATGCGCTGTGCATAAGATAGAAAATTCTTTTGACGCTCTCTCCCCATAGAGGCTGCCGCCATATCATCCGACCATTTTCGCAAAGTTTTGAGCGAAGCATGATCTTTTTTATTCCCAACTTGCCACGCCAAGCGCATAATCATTACAAAGCGGTCAAAATTCTGCTTGTTTTCATCTCCTTCATTCAAAACGGCCAATGCACTCAGATAACTTCCATTAGCAATGTGCGCTGCATAAGCAGCTTCGCTCGCTTCAATGTCCAGATCATTATTTTTCAAAAGTGCCTGCACTATCTCAGCCTCACTCAATCGTGGAACATGAACATGTTGTGTTCTTGATAAAATAGTGGTAATAATCTCATCTGGTGCATTTGACACCATCAGAAAAACAGTTTTTTCAGGTGGTTCTTCCAGTATCTTCAACAATTTGTTGGCACAGGTTCCATGCATTTTCTCCGGCAACCAAATAATCATGATCTTATATTCCGACTCATAAGTTTTCAGACTCAGCTTACGAATAATTTCCTCACTTTCATTCGAATATATCAGCCCCTGTTTAGCATCGCCCGAAATTTGAGCATACCAGTCATTCAACCCGAAATACAAATTCGAAAGTGACATTTCACGAAATTCAGAAATAAAATCATCGCAAACCACGGAGTTTTTCCCGGCTGGTTTAATCACCGGAAAAACAAAATGCAGATCAGGATGCGCCAACTTTCGGTACTTAACACACGAAGGACACACACCACACGAATCTGTCGCTGTGCGATTCTCACAGCAGATATATTGAGCATACGCGATTGCCAGTGCTAATTTCCCGATTCCCTCCGGGCCACGTAAAAGCTGGGCATGCGGGATTCTTTGTTCAGTAACCGCACGAATTAAACGACTTTTAATTTCTTGTTGACCAATTATTTGAGAGAAGAGCATGAGCTAATTTTACAGTTTTATTCCAAATTCGGATAAAGTGCAAATATACAAAAAAAGAAAGGATTATGAAAAACGACTTTAAAGAAGCCGGTTTGTGGCAAAAATCAGGAACACATTGATACTGTTTGGCTTGGATTTCTCCAGAAAAATGTTCAGCAAACCAGCATGAAAATTCTTTCATTATGTGTGCAACATTTTGTTTCCTTTTGTCATCTTCCATTTAAATCAATTGAATATTGATCAATATTATTTGAATTCAAATGAATTCTGCTAAAAACAATCATTTAAAGATAAAGTGTTATGAAAAAGTTATTTATTGCAATTTCGTTATTATTGCTAATCGTATCATGTGATGATGACATAAAATCAAATGAGAACAACCATATTGATATTGCCACAGTTCAAAACCCTAATTTAAGCACTGCGTTTTATTTCAGCTTGGATAATGGGGATCGGCTGTATACAAACACAGCTAATCTGCTGAACTACAAACCCAAAGACGGACAACGCATTATTGCGAACTATAGCTTCATTGAAACGAGTTCGGCAACAAGTAATTCTATTAATATTAATGTAAGACTGAATGATGTTTACGAAGTTCTTACAAAAGGAATCTTCAAAATCAAACCTCAACAGCAAGACAGTATTGGCAATGATCAGATTGAAATCAAAAGCATGTGGATTGGCAGTGACTATTTGAACGTTGAATTTGAATATCTGGGGCTTAGCAAAACGCATTATATCAGTTTGGTTTCGGATAGCACAAAAACATTTTCCGACAATAAGATTCATCTAGAATTCAGGCATAATGCAAATGGAGATTATCCAACATATTCAAAATGGGGAATAGCCTCATTCAATTTACGTTCTATCAAGCCTAGCAATGCTTCTGTCGATTCGGTTAAGTTAGCTATTCATACGCGGGAATACGCAACGCCGGCAGACAAAACCTATCCACTCACATATAAATTTACTCATATAATTCCTCAATTAGATGTTAATAAAATCGCTTTCCCGATGCATTCTGTTGAAAACATTCATTGACGTAATCTTTTGATTTAATTTTGCCAAAGTCCATTCCTTGAGAAAAGAGTGGACTTTTTTAGTTTTTCTTCTCATTTTAATTAAAAGAAAAAAGATTTGTCGATCTTAACTTTTTTCTACCTTTGTGTGTTTATTCCAGAAAAATTCTAGCATCAAATAAATTTACAACAATATGAAAACTCTTGAACCAAGCGCTTTATGGAATTTTTTCCATGAAATAACCCAAATACCTCGTCCATCGAAAAAAGAACATCTGGTAATTGCTTACCTGAAAGCATTTGGTGAAAAACATAAGCTGACAACAAAGGTTGATGCCGCCGGAAATGTTTTGATAAGCAAACCAGCCACAGCCAGAAATGAAAACCGGAAAACGATTATTTTACAAGCCCACATGGATATGGTGTGTGAGAAAAACAGCGACATTGTACACAATTTTGAAACTGACCCGATCCAAACCTATATTGATGGTGATTGGATAAAAGCCAAAGGGACGACGCTTGGAGCAGATAATGGCATTGGCATCTCGATGATGCTAACCCTCCTCGCATCAAAAGAATTAATACATCCGACTATTGAATGCTTGTTTACAGTAGACGAAGAAACCGGGCTTTCGGGCGCCTTTGCTTTGAAACCAAATTTTCTGGGCGGTGAGGTGCTGATTAATCTTGATTCGGAAGATGATGGAGAGATCTTCGTGGGATGTGCAGGAGGAATTGATACAACGGGCATTTTGTCCTATTATCCGGAGAAAACGCCAGAGAATTATTTTGCATTTTCTGTATCTGTAAAAGGATTGAAAGGCGGCCATTCCGGTGATGATATCGATAAAGGACTTGGGAATGCCAACAAAATACTAAACCGGTTTTTATGGACATTGAACAAAAAAATGGATTTGCGGCTTCACAGTTTCGATGGCGGGAATCTACGCAATGCTATCGCTCGTGAAGCTGTGGCCATAGCAAGCGTACCTTTTTCCGAAAAAGAAAATATCCGGGTTCTTTTCAACCATTTCGTTGTTGAAATCGAAAATGAGAAAGAAAAAATAGAGCCGAACATAAAACTTTCATTGGACTCAGAATCATTGCCTCAAACCGTTATCGACAAAAAAACATCCGATGCCTTATTGAATGTACTTTACGCTTGTCCGCACGGCGTAAAAGCAATGAGTGCAGAAATGCCCGGTTTGGTAGAAACCTCCACCAATCTGGCTTCGGTAAAAATGAGAGATGAAAACAGAATAGAAATAACCACCAGCCAGCGAAGTTCGGTAGAATCTGCCAAATACGATATTGCCAATGAAGTTGAAGCCGCATTAATCCTGGCCGGAGCAACAGTAACACACGGGGATGGCTATCCGGGCTGGAACCCTAATTTAAAATCTGAAATTCTTACTGTCGCAAAAGAAAGTTACGTGAAACTTTTTGCAGAACAACCCAAAGTGCGTGCTATTCATGCAGGGCTGGAGTGCGGATTATTCCTCGAGAAATATCCGTATCTGGATATGATTTCCATCGGTCCCCAGATGTATGGAGTTCATTCGCCCGACGAACGATTAAGTATCTCTTCTACCCAAAAATGTTGGAAATGGCTGATTGAAATATTAAAATAGCCTAAATTCAGGCTTATTATACGCCAAAACATTAAAGTACATTAATTGTCAATCTTGAATTGAATGTCTACGAAGTACTTTGCGTACTTTTGCATACCGATCGTTCAGTATTTATTTTTATGAGTGAAACAAGAGAATATATAATCGAAAAAGCTGCTTGCTTATTTTTAAAAAATAGCTACGAGGCAGTTTCTATTAGTGATATAAGTAATGCTATTGGTTTTACAAAAGGAGCGTTATACCATCACTTTAAAAACAAAGAAGAGCTATTTAAGGCAGTTATAGATGAACATTTTGTAATTTATGAAATTGAAATTGATATAGAAACTGCTACTTTGCAAGAGTTTAGTGATGCTTGTTTGAAAAATGCTCAACAGACACTTAAAAAGCTATTTTCCAACATGGTGGGATTTGAGATTATTGATTATATGTCGCTCATTGCTGATAGTTTCAGACATTATCCAGGCTTCGCAAAAGATAAAATTAATTTCATGAATAATGAAATCAATAAAATCAAAACTATTCTGACGAACTCTATTAAGCGAGGTGAAGTTCGATCAGACATAGATACAAATTTAACTGCCCAAACTTATTTTTCCATCACGCTAGGCTTAGCCGGCCCAATCATTGAAAACCAAGCTATTGATCAAGCCATTGAAAGATTAAGAGGCCAACTCAGTCAAATGTACATGTTGCTAAAAAAAGTGTAATCTTTTTTTAGCAACATGTACATACTAATCGTTCAGCATGTGACATACCGGTCGATCAGTACATATAAAAAGCAAGCTAGACAAAATCAACAACAGGTATTCTTAAATAAATAAATTTCTCATTAAAGGTATGAAAAAAACAGTTTTCTTGACTCTGACAGCATTGTCACTTATAGGGTGTAGCCATAAAACTAAGGTAGAAGGCCCTTCGGATCCTCAGGTAGTACTATCGGAAGTAAAAAAAATCAAAAGTTCGGGTGACTTACACTACAGTGGCAGCATTGAAGCCATACAAACCATACCGCTTACTTTTCAAACTACAGGAACAGTGCTTAAAGTACTCGTAAATGCAGGTGATGCTGTTCATAAAGGGCAGTTACTTGCTACAGTTGATAAAGCCGATGCACAAAGCATGTATGAAATGGCACTGGCTAAGTATAATCAAGCGAAAGATGGATACGACCGGCTGAAAAAAGTACACGACAGCGGTAGTTTATCGGATATTAAGTGGGTAGAAATGGAGTCAAACCTTCAGCAAGCTCAATCGTCAATGTTACTGGCAAAAAACAACCTAAACAAATGCTCGCTCTATGCACCTGAAAGTGGCATTATAGGCAATAGAAATATTGAACCCGGCATGTCCTCACTGGGGAGTCCTATTGCCCCTTTGCAATTAATCAAAATAGAATCGGTGTATGTCAAAATAACAGTACCCGAAAATGAAATTGGCAAGATAAAAAAGGGGTTGAGAGCCAGTTTTAAAGTATCAGCACTCGAAGATAGAATCTTTAGTGGAGAGGTTACCAACGTAGGGGTTGTTGCTGATCAAATATCCAGAACATATGCAGTCAAAATTACTGTCAAAAACCCAGGGCTAGTATTAAAACCGGGAATGGTTTGCGATGTAAACCTCGGCATAAGCGCCAATAAAGAGGTACTGGCAGTAGACTATCAGTCGGTAGACAAAGATAAAGACAACAACAGTTTTGTATTTGTTGCCAATCCCACTCAAAAAACTGTAAAAAAGAGGATAATCCAGACCGGCAATTACCAAAACGACAACGTTGAGGTAATTTCAGGATTAACCTGTGGAGAAAAAATAGTGAGTGTAGGAAAAGAGAAATTGTCGGACAACTGTAAAATCAGTTTATAATCATGAAACAAAAAAAGATTGGTTTTATAGGGTGGGCAATGCGCTACCACAACATTGTGTTTATTGTGGTAGGCGTATTTGTGATTTTTGGACTATATGCCCTATTTAACATGCCCCGTAATGAATTTCCAAATTTCACCATTCGCCAAGGATTAGTTGTAGGAATTTATCCGGGAGCAAGCTCTTCCGAGGTAGAAACACAACTGACAAAAGAAGTTGAAAATTACATATTTGGATTCAAGGAAGTAAAAAAATCGAAAACATATTCTCAGTCCAAAGAAGGAATGATGATTACGTATGTTGAATTGAACGACAATGTAAAAGACGCGGATGCATTCTGGTCAAAACTAAAACATGGACTCGCAGAACTCAAATCAACGTTACCCACCGGTGTGATAGCTTTGATTGGCAATAACGATTTTGGTGATACATCAGCTTTGCTGATAACCTTATCTTCGGATACAAAGAGCTATAAAGACATGGAAAATGAGCTTAAAAAACTCAAAACTGAATGTCGTAAAATTAGTTCTGTTTCAAAAATCAAGGACTATGGCATCCAAAAAGAAAAAATATATGTCAACGTTCAACCGGAAAAGTTGAATGAATACAATGTAAAATCGCTATCACTCCTTGCTTCTTACCAAACAAACGGAATGGTTTCATCGGCTGGCAAGCTCAAAAATGGAGATAATGATCTATTCATTCACTTTCCAAACAATTTTGATTCGGAAAAAGATTTATCAAATCAAATCATATATTCAGATCCGAATGGAGGTGTCGTACGATTAAAGGACATTGCAAAAATTGAACGTAGAAATGAGGATCCCGAAAGCTATATCCGTCAAAATGGCAAAAAAACGATCTTGCTTTCGCTGGAAATGCAACAGGGGAATAATGTCGTTCAATTTGGGAAAGATGTTGACAAGGCATTGGAGGTGTTCAAGAAGCAATGCCCCAAAGAAATTCAGGTAAACGTAATATCGAACCTGCCAAAGTATGTGGATGACTCTGTTACAAATTTCATGCACGAATTTGCGATTGCTATTATTTCCGTACTATTGGTAGTTATGCTATTATTACCAAAAAAAGTAGCCTCAATCGCGGGGGTTACCGTGCCAATCGCGGTACTTATTACTTTGGGAATCTTGTCTTTCATCGGCATTGAACTAAATACTGTTTCGTTGGCAGCGCTGATCATTGTTTTAGGAATGATTGTTGACAATGCTATTGTTGTAATTGACAACTACGTAGAGAAGAAAGATCATGGCATGTCCTCCTGGCATGCGGCAATAAAAAGTGCACGTGAATTGGTAACACCAATCATTAGTGCTACCCTTGCAATCTGCGTTGCTTATATTCCACTTGGACTCATGTTGCCAGGTACTGCAGGCGACTTTGTTCGTGATCTGCCAATAACAATATGCGTAGCCTTAGCCGTATCAGTAGTTGTTGCCCTATTTGTTGTTCCTTTTCTCAATTTCTTCTTTATCAAAAAAGGATTGAAATCAACAGAAAAAAAGAATGATAAGAAAAGTATGCTGGACAGACTGCAAATTTGGTTCGATCAGACATTGGAAAAAGCCTTTAAATATCCAAAAATCACGATTGGATTAGGGATTGGTTCAATTTTTCTCGCCATAGTCATATTCAAATCAGTTGACCAACAGCTATTCCCAAATGTTGAGCGTAATCAATTTGCAGTAGAAGTTTATTTACCAATTGGTTCTTCGCTGGAAAGTACGTCAAAGGTTATGAATACGTTGGAAATGGCATTAAAAAAAGATGACCGTATCACTACCGTCACCAGCTTCGTTGGGTGCAGTTCACCCCGGTTCCACACCGTATATGCACCTAACATGGCAAGCACAAACTATGGCCAATTATTAGTTAATACTACTTCTAATGAGGCCACAGAAAAAGTATGCGAGGAATTTGACAAGAAGTTTGCAAGCGCTTTCCCAAACGCCCACGTTAAATGGAAAATTCTTTCCATGCAAAGCACCAAAGCTCCTATTGAGGTTCGCATTGTTGGTGACTCAATAAAAGATTTACGTAATGTAGAAGCAAGAATTGACTCTATCATCAAACCAGAGAAAAGCATTACCTGGGTACGTACAGACTGGGATCAGAAACAACAAAATGTACGTGTAGAAATGGACAAAGACAAGGCAATCCGCATGGGCTTTTCAAAATCATTTGTTGCCACATCACTTATGATTGGCATTGATGGCATTCCGCTTACCACCGTTTGGGAAGATGATTATCCGGTACAAGTTCGACTTTCACAAGACAATGGAAAGAAAAAAGACGTAGACTATCTTGGTAATCAGACTGTGACTTCACCCATGAACTTTTCATCTATTCCGCTACGTTCATTTGCTAAATTCGCACCAGAATGGACGGAAGGAACTATTGTTCATCGCAACGGAACAAGAACATTGACCGTGCAAATAGATGTGGATTCAAAAGTCATGGCATCGAGCGTATTGGCTAAGATTAGACCCACCATTGATAAATTAAAATTGCCAGAAGGAGTTTCAATCAATTATGGTGGCGAAGCCGAAGGATCAGTCGAAACATTTGTGCCAATGGCTGAAGCATTATTAATAAGCATTGTCATTATATTTTTTATTCTCTTGTTTCAATTCAAGAAAGTAAAACTTGCTTCGCTTGTTTTATCCACCATGTTATTGGGATTGCCCGGTGCAGCCATCGGATTGTACGTTACCGGCTATCCTTTCGGCCTTACAGCTTTCATGGGCATCACCAGTCTGTGCGGTATTGTAGTTCGTAACGGAATTATTTTGATAGACTATCTTCAAGAGTTAAGACAATTACACGGGTACGGGGTAAAAGAAGCCGCTTTAGCAGCAGGCAAAAGACGTATGCGTCCTATATTCCTAACTTCGGCAGCAGCAGCTGTAGGTGTTATTCCTATGATTGCAAGCGGCTCAACACTTTGGGGACCATTAGGATCAGTAATATGTTTTGGTTTAATCATCTCAATGATACTGACATTGTTCATTCTACCGGTATTATATACCATCATCTACAAAGAGAAACCAAGCAAAAGAACTGCAAAGAAACATATCCCGTACACAAATACTGCTGAAAAGGCATTATCGATTATGATACTTGCAATTATGATTGCCGCTGGGAGTAGCATTCCGACGAATGGCATGGCACAAAACCGGTCACTAACGCTAGATTCTTGTAAGACATTGGCTATAAAAAATAATTACAAAGTAAAAAAAGCTGTTAGTGAACTGACACAGTCGGAAGAAAAGAAGAAAAGCGCTTTTACAAATTATTTTCCAAAGGTCAGTGCCAATGCAACTGCGGTAAAAATGAATGACTACCTCATTAAAGGAAACATCCCTGAAATGAAACTTCCGGTTTACGATGGAAATCCTGCAAATCTTGCAACAGCAACACAATTTGCCTATTTTCCAGCATCAAGTATAAACCTGCTTGATTATGTGAACGTTGCTACTATTTCCATTGTTCAACCTATATTTATGGGCGAACAAATTACAAACGGCAATAAACTTGCAAAACTCGGGATTGAGATTAGCAAAGATAAGCAAGCAATGACAACAACCGAAGTGCTTGTAAAAACCGAAGACCTTTACTGGTCAATTGTATCGCTTACCGAGAAATTAAAAACATTAGACAGTTACGAAAAATTGCTCGACAAATTGGAAAACGATGTGAATACATCCTTAAAAGCAGGCCTAATACAACGCGCCGATTTACTAAAAGTTGAATTAAAATTAAATGAGCTCCAGGTCAACCGGTTAAAACTCACGAATGGCATTACGCTATCTAAATTAGCTTTATGTCAACATATTGGCATTCCTGCCGATAGCACATTAGTTTTGAGTAGCAGCATATCATTGGCAGAGAATCCACAACAGATAATTTCGAGTTCTAAAGCCGATGTTGAAAACCGAAACGAATATAAAATGCTTCAGAAGGCAATCAAGGCAGAAGAGCTTCAAAAGAAAATGGTTGCCGGCGAAATTATGCCGCAGCTCGCTGTTGGTGCCATGGGGATTTATAATGATGCCATGAACCAAGCTACAAAGAATGCATTGGTTTATGCCACAGTCAGTATTCCGATTTCAGATTGGTGGGGCGGCTCGCACAAGTTAAAAGAAAGTAAAGCAAAAGTGCAAAGTGCAAAGCTTAATTTATCCGAGACTTCCGAATTGATCGCCTTACAGATTAACCAAGCTAAGAATGCTTACACAGAAGAATACTTCCAGATTAGTATCGCCCAAAAATCAATTGATCAGGCTCGCGAGAATCTAAAAGTTACAACCGACAATTACAAAGCTGGCGTTTCAAATATGTCCGATTTACTTGAAGCTCAATCAATGTTTCAAAGTGCCAAAGACAGTCTAATTGAAGCACAGTGTAACTACCAGATTAAAAAAGCAAAATATCTGGAGGCGATAAACAACTATAAATAGATCGAATTACACCTTAAATCAACAGATATACCAGAACAATCAATTTAACATGCTATCTACGCCAGTAGGAATCCATAATTCAGAAATAATACTGCACATTTTAATTCAAATTTATGGTTTTCTACTGGCAATTAGCCAACTATAAGTTAATTGAATATGGATTTAAAAGATTATCCGTGCAATTTCATGTTGTTATAATGCATATAAAGAGAGAAAGAAAATGAAAGACAATTTAATGCATATTGTTGCGGTATTCCTCCTGCTTCTTATGTTTCCGATCTTGCTACAAGGGCAAAACTGGAAGTTTGTCAAAGAAAAAGATGGCGTGCTGCTATATACCTGTCAGAAACCCGGTAATGGATTGAAATTGTTCAAAGGAGTTGCTGAAATCAAAGCTCCGACAGATAAAATCTTTGCAAAACTAGAGAATGTAAACAATACCGATTGGTGGACTAAAGATGTTACTCAAATCAAAATACTGACGTATGAGAAAAATAAACTGGCTCAGTATTATCTGGTTTATAATTTGCCATGGCCATTTAAAAATCGGGATTTGTGTGTAAACGTCACAACCACAATTGATCATTCAATTGGAGAATATAAGCTAACTGCGGTTCCTTTGTCAAGCTCCAAGATTGCTATCTCCAACGAATTTGTACGCATCAATGATTATTGGCAGGAGTGGAAGGTTAGTCCGATTGATAAAAACAAATCGCATGTAGAACTCGAGTTTTATATTAATCCAGGTACAAATTTGCCTAACTGGCTTGTCAATATGGTTTTGAGCGATTCTCCTATTAATGTGATAAATGCTATGAGAAATAGTCTTTGATAAGCAACATATTATTTCAATAAAAT
>Ga0318567_10000020_pt1 | contig 75275 bp, 68 predicted proteins | sample GRESIP088b5f20_FD_203691 | JGI IMG/M metagenome (GOLD analysis project Ga0318567, IMG submission 203691) | Tropical soil microbial communities from Luquillo Experimental Forest, Puerto Rico - GRE.SIPMG.088b5f20 | ecosystem: Environmental > Terrestrial > Soil > Tropical forest > Bulk soil...
CTTCTATTCCGACGCGACCGCCGGGTGCCTGATCGGCGGCGTGATCAAGCAGTACGACGTCTGGATCAAGCAGGTCGCCCGCAACGCTCCGGCCCCGGGGGACCGCAACCAGGGCACCGGTGGCTGGACCCTCGGCAACACCTGCAATATCGGAAGCAATTGTGTTGTCACGACGACCTGCGGCACGACGCCGTGCGACGCGTATCTGGCCGAGTCCCCGCGCTACGACTCCGGCTTCCAGACCGGCGACGCTCCCGGCAAGGCGCGCGTCGGCCCGAGCTCGACGCGCGTGCAGGCGGGGCTGCTCTCCGCCGGAACGGTCCCCGACGGCGCGCCGGGCACACCCCTCACCATCAGCAAAGGCTCGCCGCCGCAGCTCGCCCTGACCTGGGGCGCCTCGTGCAGCGCCGGTGCGACAGACTACGAGGTGTACGAGGGCATGCTCGGCAGCTTCGCGAGCCATGTGCCGATCCTCTGCACGACCGGCGGCGCCACGAACGTCACCATCACGCCGTCATCCGGGAACACCTACTACCTGATCGTCCCCGCGACGTCCTCGACCGAGGGCTCGTACGGCAAGACGAGCGCCGGCGCCGAGCGGCCTGTGAGCGCCTCGGCGTGCCGGGTGCAGAACCTGGGGAGCTGTCCGTGAGACATCACCCTAGTAGGAATTGATGAGGACCGCGGGCCACTGCACGAACCGTCCGTTCACCCAGACCAGGTCTTGACCGGTTCGGGTCGTGGGACCCGTTTGCAACGCTTCGAAGTCCGCCTTGCCCCAGTTGTCGTAGGGAAAATCTGGAACCCCGTCGGGGCCGTAGCTCACGACCGCGTATCCGTTCCGGTCCGACCAGTAACGGTACGGATGACCCCACGGATCGAGCTCGGGAAGCACCTTGATGTAGATCGGCTGGAGCTCCGCTTCGACACTCGCCAGATCCCCTGTCGGATCGACGGGGCCCGGATACATATTGTTATCGACCGCGTACGATTCGCACGCCGTTCCGATGGAGCGCATGGCCGCTCCGGCGAGAAGTAGGAATTCGGATTGGGAGATCGGTCCGCGGTATCCCACTCCCGAGACGATCAGCAGGTCGTCGTTCGGATCGACGCCCGCCCACCCCTTGGATACGTTCGCATACGGCGGCATCGCGGAGTAGTCGAACTCAGCCTTGCCGTCTGCCCCGTAGGAAAGTAGGAGATACGCCTTCCCGTCGGACCAGTAGAGGATCGGTCCCTTCCAGGCGTCACGGAGCGGCCCCCGAAAGCCTTTCGTTCGCTCTTCCAGCTCGTCTGCAACGCTCGAGATGGGGACGAGCCCCGCGGTCGGACCTGGGTAATGACCCCCGACGGCGACAGTGTCCAGCGCTGCCGCGATGACGCGCATGCGGAAGTAGGTCTCCAGGACCTCGGGCTTCAGCTCGCCGGTGGACGAGCGACCGCGCACGGTCGAATCCGAGCCGAGCGAGAGCGCGAATAGCAATGCGCCGAGCCATCTAAGCCTCTTGCTCATCAGAATCCTCTGAGAGGGTTCTCCAGGCCAGGCTGGAGTAATCTACTGCGCCTCATCCTCACTCGGTTCAAGGGTCAAGAGGCCAGCGCGGGCTTGGTTCCGCACCCCCTGCGCCCGGGTAAGCCCGCCACACCTGGACTCCCCGTCGCACCGGGCGAGTCTATTCGCAGCGCACGGCGCAGGTCCCCGACAACGCGTTGCCGGTGTAGATCGCGGTCGCCTTGGCGTTGCGCCCGCACACGGTGCGGGCCGATTGCTGGCAGGTCCAGGTGGCGAACGGGGTGCCGATGGCCAGAATTCCTATGCCGATCGCCCCAAGAGTGGCTGCGACAAACAGGCCACGCGTGAGATTTGTCGGCTTCGGAATCTCGGTTTGCATTCGAAGTTCCTCCTCCAGAGAGCCGACTGAGCGACCTGACGCCTCACGGATTCTAACGCGTCTCGTCCTCTCCGGCCAGCGGCGCCGCCTGCCCCACCCGCGCCTGGTCTAGAAGCTCCTTCGCCCGCGCGTAGTCCGGCCAGATCGTCACGGCGCGCTCGAGGAGCGGGATCGCCTGGTCGCCGTGGCCCGCTCTGAGCCGGGACCGGGCGTCGTTGTACAGCGCCTTCACGGCGCTCGGTGAAGCGTCTGCCGTGGCTCGCGACAGCGTTGCCAGGTCGCGGTAATCCTGGCCGCGGAAGTACGCACGCGCCGATCCCGCGACGACCAACGCGCTCGTGGCAACGACCCGAAACGAACGATTCGGGATTGCCGCGAACGCGAGGCCAACCAGGCCACAGAATCCGATCAGGGGCGTGTACGCGAGCCGCTCGGCGAAGATCGTGCCGATCGGGAAGATCAGGTTGGCCGTGACCGCAAAGGCGCACGGGACGAACGCGACGAGGAATGCGGCCTCGCGTCTTCCGTGTCGCACGAGGACGACCGTTCCGGCGACGATTGCCGCCACGACGGCGAGCGCGGCGATCGCTCCCCATGGAACGAGCGGGACGACCGGAATCTGATCGAAGCCGTATTCGATCGAGAGGGTGCGCGGCCAGAACATCTTCCCGACGTACCGTGCGAACAGAAGGACGCCGTTCGCGCCGCGCGTGACCGGGTCGGCCTGGACGAGCGGATTGTCGACGAACGGGACGTCGTGGCGCGCCCAGCCGACGGCGGAGCCACGCAGGATCAGGAAGCCGGCGAGGACCGCGAGGTAGGGCCAGGCGGCTGCGAACATTCCCTTCGGAGTTGGGCGTTGCTCCGGCGGCCGGAGAGCCATCCACGCCGCGCCGATCACGAGCCAGGCGACGGCGCTTTCCTTGAAGCACAGCGCGGCGGCGAACGCGAGCAGCGAGAGCGCGCGGCGCTTCTCGAGAAACCACACGAACGCGGCGATGCCGCAGATCGCGGCGAGGATCTCCGCGCGTCCGACCGCCCAGAGCACGGCCTCGCTTCCGAGCGGGTGAGCGGCGAACAGCGCGGCGCCGATCCAGGCCGTGGATCGCGATGTGATCGTCACCAGGAGCCAGAACACGGCGAGCGTGGCCGCGGCGTGGAGGGCGACGTTGACCGCGCGGATCCCCTGGCGCGAAGGCGTCGCGCGCATGTTCCAGCCGAGCGAGAGGACGGTCAGGGGACGGTACAGGTCCGACTGCTCGTGCTTCGTGCCGAACCAGTAGTCGTGCGCAAACACCGAGACCGGGTTGGCTTCGGTTGTGAGCCAGCGGTTGTCGAGGAGCGTCCGGTCGTCGTGGAGCAGCGGGCTACCGAGGGCGCCGAGGTACGGGAGCGCGGCGAGCAGTGCCAGTGCTGCGAGCGCGAGCGGTGTTGGTCTACGTCGCTCCGGCATCGGGAGGCGATGCTACTCGATCGCGCGGCGGAAATCGTCGGGAAGCGGAGCTTCGACCGTGATCGTCTCCCTCGTTGCGGGGTCGGGGAATCCAAGACGTGCGCAGTGGAGGAGATGCCGGTGCGGTCCGCCCTCCTCGCGCCGGGCGTCGCGCGCGCCGCGAACCAGGTCGAGGTAGTCGGCGTCGGGGCGGCCGTAGAGGATGTCTCCCAGGATCGGGTGGCCGATTGCTTCCAGGTGGACCCGGATCTGGTGTCGTCGTCCCGTCTCTGGAAAGAGACGCAGCAGGGTCTTTCCCGTCAGGCGCCGCTCGACTCTCCACGCCGTTCGTGCCGGCTCGCCGTCCTCGACGGCGTGACGCCGGACGAAGACACGTGTTCCGGCGATCTCGCCGATCGCGAGGTCGATCGTGCCCGCTTCCTCTTCGAGCTCACCGGCGACGACGGCCAGGTATTCCTTGCGGACCTTTCCCCGCTCGAACGCGGTCGAGAGGACGCTCGCGGCCTCCGCCGTCTTCGCGACGAGCAGCACGCCGGTCGTCTCCCGGTCGAGGCGGTGCGCCAGGCGGAGGCCCTCGTCGTTCTCCTGGCGGCGCAGCATCCGGATCAGCGAGTTCTCGCGGACGGAGTTCACCGGGTGGACGGGAATGCCGGAGGGCTTGTCGACCGCGATCCAGCCCGTTCCGCGCGCGAGAATCGGGATCGGCGTGTCGTCGATCTCCTCGACGATCGGCGTATAGCCGATCCTCACCTCGCCGCCCGGGCGCACCGGGGTCGAGGCGCGCGGGCGAACCTCCCAGCTGAGCGTCACGCGCTCCTCGATCGCGCGCTGAATCCGGGAGCGAGACAGGCCGGGGATCCGCTCGTGCAGGAACAGGTCGAGGCGCTTGCCGCGATCGCGCACGCCGACGCCGAAGACCGTCTGCGGCTCGCTCACCGGACCCGCCACCTCAGCGCGCGTAGGATCGAGCGGTTGGCGTCGGGCATCGCGAGCGACTCGAGCGAGGCCGCGGCGACCCATGCCCAGTCCCGGCCCGAGTCGATGCGCACGTCTCCCGAGGCGTCGCGGACGAGGAACGCGTGGAAGCGCAGGCGCCGGTCGGGGTAGTCGTGGACGAAGACGAGGAGCGGCTCGGCGGAGGTCGCGATCAGCCCCGTTTCTTCTTTCAATTCCCGGAGCGCGGCCTGGTCCGGCTCCTCGCCGTCCTCGACCTTGCCTCCCGGGAATTCCCACGATCCCGGGAGATGCGCGTCCGCGGCACGCTTCGCGACGAGGACGTCGTCCCCGCGGAGCACGACCGCGAGCGCGATGTCGAGGCGGGCGGTGTCGGGGATCAGGCCGGGGCCCCCGCGGCGCCGGGCGAATAGTCGTAGAAGCCGCGGCCGGTCTTCCTGCCGAGCCACCCCGCCTCGACGTACTTCCGGAGGAGCGGGCACGGCCGGTACTTGTCCTCCCCGAGCCCCTCGTGGAGCACCTCGAGGATGTAGAGGCAGGTGTCGAGGCCGATGAAATCCGCGAGCGTCAGCGGACCCATCGGGTGGTTCATCCCGAGCTTCATGATCGTGTCGATCGCCGCGGCTTCCGCGACTCCCTCGTGGAGGCAGAAGACCGCCTCGTTGATCAGCGGCATCAGGACCCGGTTCGACACGAACCCCGGGAAGTCGCGACACTCGACGGGTGTCTTCCCCATCGACTCCGCGACGGCCTTCGTCGCCGCGGTCGTCTCGCTTGAAGTCTGCAGCCCCCGGATGATCTCGACGAGCTTCATCACCGGGACCGGGTTCATGAAATGCATCCCGATGACGCTGGCGGGACGCTTGGTCGCCGCCGCGATCCGCGTGATCGGCAGGGACGAGGTGTTGGTCGCGAGGATCGCCCCCGGCTTCACGAGAGCGTCGAGCTTGGCGAACAGCTCGAGCTTGATGTCGAGCTTCTCGATCGCCGCCTCGACGACGAGGTCGCACCCCGACAGGTCCTCGAGGCGCGTCGTCCCCTTGATCTTCGAGAGCACCGCGTCCTTCTCGGACGCGGTCATCTTCCCCTTGTCGACGCCGCGCTGCAGGTTCTTTCCGACCGCGTCGATCCCCTTCTGCACGAGGCGGTCGTCGAGATCGCGCATCACGACCGACAGGCCGGCCTGCGCCGCGACGTGGGCAATTCCGTTCCCCATCTGCCCCGCGCCGACGACGCCCATGGTCCCGATCTTCATGAAAGCCTCCGGACCGCCATCGCCACCGCGTTCCCGCCGCCCAGGCACAGCGCCGCGATCCCCTTCTCTTCGTTCCGGTCCTCGAGCGCGTGGAGGAGGGTCGTCAGGATGCGCGCCCCCGAGGCCCCGATCGGGTGGCCGAGTGCGACCGCCCCGCCCCGCACGTTGTGCTTGGCCGGGTTGAGCGCGAGGACCCGCTGGAGCGCGACCTGCTGCACCGAGAACGCCTCGTTGAACTCGTAGAGGTCGACCCCGTCCGGCGTCCACCCCGTCTTCTCCCAGACCATCCGGACCGCCTTCTCGGGGGCCATCATCACGAGCTCCGGAGCGAGACCCGACGAGGCATAAGCGACGATCTCCGCCCTCGGCTTCAGGCCGAGCCGCTTCGCCGTCGCCTTCGATGTGACGACCAGCGCCGACGCGCCGTCGTTCACGCCGGGGGCGTTCCCCGCCGTGACGGTCCCGTCCTTCTTGAAGGCCGGCTTGAGCGACGACAGCGCCGCCATCGTCGTGTCGCGCCGCGGCGACTCGTCGGTGTCGAAGCGGACCGGGTCTCCCTTCTTGCTCGGGATCTCGACCGGGACGATCTCGCGCTTGAACGCCCCCGCGTCGATCGCCGCGACGGCCTTCTTGTGCGACTCGAACGCCCACTGGTCCTGCTGCTCGCGGGTGACCTTGTACCGCTCCGCGACGACCTCGCCCGTGTTCCCCATGTGATAGTCGTTGTAGGCGTCCCACAGACCGTCGTGGATCATCGAGTCGAGGAGCGTCTGGTTTCCCATCCGGAAGCCGGTGCGCGCGTTCTTCATCAGGTAGGGCGCGTTCGACATCGACTCCATGCCGCCCGCCACGACGATCTCGGCGTCGCCGCACTTGACCGCCTGGGCGGCGAGCACGACCGCCTTCAGGCCGCTCCCGCAGACCTTGTTGATCGTCAGCGCCGGAACGCTGTCCGGCATCCCGCCGCGCAGCGACGCCTGGCGCGCCGGGTTCTGGCCGAGGCCGGCCCCGACCACGTTGCCCATGATCACTTCGTCGATCTGCTCCGGCTTCAAGCCCGCGCGCGCGACCGCCTCGCGCACGACGATCGCGCCGAGCTGGGTCGCCGCGAGCGGGGCTAGGGTGCCGAGGAACTTTCCGATCGGGGTGCGAACGGCCGAGACGATGACCGGGTTTTCCATGAGGATCCTCCGTGGACAGCGGAGAATTCTAGCAGCCGGGGTCGGGGGGAAGCCCGCGGCGGATCGGACGAGACCGCTCCGCTTCCCCTGGTCAGCGCAAGCGGCCGGTGATCTCGAGCAGGCGCCGGACGCGCGCGGCGAGGGCCGGATCGAGCGCCTCGTGCGGGGCGCGCCAGCGCCAGTTCCCGTTCGCGATCCCGGGCACGTTCATGCACGCCTCGGAGCCGAGGCCGAGCAGGTCCTGCACGGGGACGATCGCGAGGTCGGCGATCGAGGTCATCGCCTCGCGCACGATGCTCCAGGCGATCTCCTCCTCGCGTCCGCCGACGTAGTCCAGCACGTGGCGCTTCGCGATCGGATCGAGAGACCGGAACCACCCCACCGCCGTGTCGTTGTCGTGCGTTCCCGTGTAGACGACGACGTCGCGCACGAGGTTGTGAGGCGCGTGGTCGCTGTCGGGCGCATCGAGACCGAACTGGAGGACACGCATTCCCGGAAGCGCGAGATCGGTCCGGAGCGCGACGACGTCCTCGGTGATGTACCCCAGGTCTTCCGCCACGAACGGCGTGCCACCGACCGCCCGCGCGATCGCATCGAACAGCGCGCGACCGGGACCGGGCTCCCAGGCGCCCCCGGCCGCGGTCGCCGCACCGGCGGGGACGGCCCAGTACCCGACGAAGCCGCGGAAGTGATCGAGACGGAGCGCGTCGTGGAGCGCGAGCTGGTGTGTCACGCGCGCGACCCACCAGGCGTACCCGGTCGAGGCGAGGGCGTCCCAGCGGTAGATCGGGTTCCCCCAGAGCTGCCCCGTCTCGCTGAAGTAGTCCGGCGGGACGCCGGCGACCTTCACCGGCCGCCCTGACGCGTCGAGCCAGAACATCTCCTGATGCGCCCACACGTCCGCCGAGTCGAGCGCGGGGTAGATCGGGATGTCCCCCATGATCCGGATGCCGCGACGGCCGGCGGCCGCGCGGATCGCAGACCACCCCTCGAAGAACTCCCACTGCACGCGCCGCTTCTCCGCGATCGCCTCGGCCAGCTCCTTCTCCGCGCGGCCAAGCGCTCCGTGATCGCGCCGCTTGAGCGCGTCGTCCCACTCGAGCCACGAGCGGCCGCCGTGCGCGTCCTTGAGCGCGGCGTACAGGCACCAGTCGGAAAGCCACGCCCGCTCGCGCTCGACGAACGCCTCGAAGGCGACCCCCGACGCTTCCGGGCGCAGCCCCTCGTCGCTCCCCGCGGCGAACCAGCGCGGATCTCCCGCGAACGAAGAGAGCGCGGCGTACGGAGAGTCGCCGGAACCGGCGGGCCCGAGAGGGAGAACTTGCCAGACGGAGAACCCCGCCTCCGCGAGCCAGTCGAGGAAGCGCTCCGCGGCCACGACCAGCCGGCCGCCGCCGTCCGGGAGCGACGTCGGGTGGAGCAGGACTCCGGCGGCGCGGCGCGTCATGAGGAAAGGAGATTCCGGACGCGCTAGCCGGGAGGCCAGGCCATCGGCCGGCCGCCGATGAGGTGGAGGTGCAGGTGGAACACCGACTGCCCGCCGGCGGGGCCGGAGTTGGTGACGACCCGGTACCCGTCGGCGGCGATCCCTTCCTTGCGCGCGAGGTCGCGGGCCACCAAGAGCATCTTGCCCAGCAGCGCCGCATCGCCGGGCTCCGCCCTGTCGAGCGAGGCGACGTGGCGGGTAGGGATAATGAGCAGATGCGTCGGCGCCTGCGGGCTCAGGTCGCGGAAGGCGACGATCTCGTCGTCCCGGTGGACGATCGTCGCCTGGATCTCTCCCGAGCCGATTCGACAGAAGATGCAGGAGGAGCTCATGCCGTCACCTCACCCGCTCGACCGATGCCCCGACCGCGCCGAGCTTGCGCTCCATCGACTCGTACCCGCGGTCGAGATGGTAGACCCGATCAACGACCGTCACCCCGTCGGCGACGAGCCCGGCGAGCACGAGGCACGCCGAGGCGCGAAGGTCCGTCGCCATCACCTGGGCGCCGGTCAGGCGCGTCGGGCCGACGACGACCGCCGAGCGGCCGTCGATCCGGATGTCGGCCCCCATCCGCTGCAGCTCGCCGACGTGCATGAACCGCCGCTCGAAGATCGTCTCGGCGATCAGCGCGGCCCCGGTGGCCTGCGTCATCAGCGCCATGTACTGCGCCTGCATGTCGGTCGGGAACCCCGGATGCGGGCCCGTACGCAGGTCGCACGCGCGCAGGGACGAGGGAGCCGACACGGCGAGACCGCCGCGGCCCTCGCGCACGGTCACGCCGCACGCCGCAAGCTCCTGGAGGAGCGGCTCGAGGTGGTCGGCGCGGGCTCCCGCGACCTCGACGTCGTCGCCGCAGAGCGCGCCGGCGATCAGGTACGTTCCCGCCTCGATCCGGTCGGGGATCACGTCGTGCGTCGCGCCGCGGAGCGGCACTCCCCCCTCGACCGTGATGTCGCCGCTCCCGGCGCCGGTGATCTTCGCCCCCATCGCCGTCAGCAGATCGGCGAGATCGACGACCTCGGGCTCCCTCGCGCAGTTGGCGAGGTGGGTCGTCCCCTCGGCGAGCACCGCCGCCATCATCAGGTTCTCGGTCCCGGTGACGGTCTTGAACGGGAAGGCGATCGAGGTCCCGCGCAAGCGCTTCGCCTCGGCCTCGACGTACCCGTGCTCGAGGCGGATCGTCGCACCCATCTTCTCCAGGCCGTCGATGTGGAGATTGATCGGCCGCTCGCCGATCGCGCACCCGCCCGGAAGCGAGACGCGGGCGCGGCCGTACCGCGCGACGAGGGGCCCGAGGACGAGCACCGACGCGCGCATCGTCTTGACGAGGTCGTATGGGGCCTCGAACGAGCGGATCCGGCCGACGTGAACGGTCGCGCGCCCGTCGGAGCCGGCATCCACCGTGGCGCCGAGCTGCTCGAGCACGCGGAGCATCGTGCGCACGTCGCGCACCGAGGGGAGATTCCCGATCGTGACCGGCTCCTCGGTCAACAGCGTCGCGGCGAGCGCGGGGAGCGCGGCGTTCTTGGCGCCGGCGACCGGGACGCGGCCCTTCAAGCGGCGTCCGCCCACGATACGAAGCTTGTCCATAGAGTGCGGCGATCATAGCACCCACGGCTTGCTAGAATCGTTCGCTCAACGAGGGTCTTGTGCTCGACATCCACCTGCTTCGCGAGAACCCAGACGCGGTCGCCGCCGGCCTCGGCAAGCGCGGCCAGACCGCGCAGCTCGAGCAGCTCCTGGCGCTCGACGGGAAGCGCCGCGCGCTCCTCACCGAGGTCGAGGCGTTGAAGCGCCACCGCAACGAGGCGTCGAAGACGATCGGCAAGATGATGAAGGACGGCGGCGACGCGACCGCGCTGCGCAACGAGATGAAATCTCTCGGCGAGAAGGTCGCCTCCATCGAAGCCGAAGTGACCGAGACGGAGACCGCGCTTCAAGAGATGATGAAGCTCCTCCCGAACCTGCCGCACGAGAGCGTCCCCGCGGGCACGTCGGCCGAGGACAACCCCGTCATCCGCACGTGGGGCGCGCCGCGCAAGTTCGATTTCACGCCGCAGGCCCACTGGGACCTCGGCACCGCCCTCGGCATCCTGGATTTCGAGCGCGCCGCGAAGATCACCGGAGCCCGATTCGCGCTCCTCACCGGCGCCGGTGCGACGCTCGAGCGCGCCCTCATCAACTTCATGCTCGACCTGCACACGAGGGAGCACGGTTACACGGAGGTGCTCCCCCCGTTCCTGGTCAACGCGACCTCGCTCTACGGAACAGGACAGCTTCCGAAGTTCGAGGAGGACCTCTTCAAGGTGGAGCCGGGCGGCTACTACCTCGTCCCGACCGCCGAGGTGCCGGTCACGAACATCCACGCCGGCGAGATCCTCGAGGCCGAGCGCCTCCCGATCGCGTATTGCGCCTACACCCCCTGCTTTCGCAGCGAAGCCGGCAGCTACGGCAAGGACGTGCGCGGCCTGATCCGCCAGCACCAGTTCGACAAGGTCGAGCTTGTGCGCTTCTCCAAACCTCAGGATTCGTACGATCAGCTGGAGCTGCTGACAAACCACGCCGAGGAAGTCCTGAAGCGCCTCGGCCTCCCCTATCGCATCGTCACCCTGTGCGGCGGCGATCTCGGGAACGCCTCGGCGAAGACGTACGACCTCGAGGTCTGGCTTCCCTCGCAGGGGGTCTACCGCGAGATCTCGTCCTGCTCGAACTTCGAGACGTACCAGGCGCGCCGCGCCGGCATCAAGGCGCGCCCGAAGGACGGAAAAAGCGAATTCGTGCACACGCTGAACGGCTCCGGCCTCGCCATCGGCCGCACGTTGGTCGCGATCCTGGAGAACTGCCAGGAGAAGGACGGGACCGTCACGCTGCCCCAGGCGATCCGGCCGTACATGGGCGGACTGGCGCGGATCTCACCCGACTGAAATCCCGTCCCCGGCCCATCCGTGTTAACAATGAGTACCGGAGGGGTGGCCGAGTGGTTTAAGGCGCCTGTCTTGAAAACAGGAAGCCGCAAGGCTCGCGGGTTCGAATCCCGCCCCCTCCGCCAGCTTTTTCTTCAAGCGCTCGATGCACGGTTGCGTCATGGACGAAGCCATCGATTCTTCTGCCGAACCGGATCCGGCGGAGCGCAGTGCGCTCAATCGTCTCTTTTACCGCAACCGACGTCCAACATGGCTCGGTCATTGGGTAAGCCAGTTCTTCTGCTGGGGGGCTCGCCTTGGCGTAACGCCCCGGACCTGGGTGTCTCTAGAAGTCCGCGATCGCGAGTCGGGCCAAATTCGTGCCGATGCTGTCGTGCTGGCGACGGTTTCCGGTCGACGCCATGTCGTCTCGATGTTCGGTACGATCTCTGACTGGGTTCTCAACCTCGAAGCTTCGCATGGGGACGCAGTCGTGTACCACGGACACCCGGTTCGTGTGCGACTCGTGTTGGTGTCACCAGAGAATCGCGCACCCATTCTGCAAGAGTACGTTCGCGTCGCATCGAGCGGCCGGAAGCATTTCCCCCTACCCGTCGGAGCGCCGCTTTCCGATTTTGCTGCAATCGCTGCCCGGTATCCCGTCTATCGCATCGAATCGCCAGGTTGACAGGCTTCCCCGTTGCAAGTGGAGTAGGCATGACACATGCGGTCTCGGTGCCGTATGACCATCGGAACTAGGTCGCGTTCCGCGTCGCGTTAGACGTCACGGAGCCCGCCATGGAGACTAGTTGTGTGTAGAAACATCAAGACGCTCTTCAATTTCGAGCCGCCGGCGACGGACGACGAGATTCATGCATCCGCGCTTCAGTTCGTACGCAAACTGAGCGGCTTCAACAAACCGTCAAGAGCTAATGAGGCGGCGTTTGACTTGGCGGTAGAGCAGGTGAGCGACGCCGCGCGGACGCTCATTCACTCGCTCGCGACATCGGCGCCACCTAGGGATCGTGACCTGGTGAGGGCGAAAGCCATGGCTGAGGCCGCCAAACGCTTTGGACACAATGACCGTGGCGCATAAGGAGGCGCCTCCGCTTGAACATGTCGCAAGCGGCGCGCGGGTACGCCCCGCGCGTTACGCTGGTCGTTAGGTTCAGAGAGCGCTCATGGGCAAAGGTCGGCTCGAAGCATTCAGCGATGGCGTCCTGGCGATCATCATCACTATCATGGTGCTGGAGCTGAAGGTTCCACGCGGTGCCGACGCTGAGGCGGTCAAGCCGCTGATCCCCAGCTTCCTGTCTTACGTTCTCAGTTTTGTCTACGTTGGCATCTACTGGAACAATCACCACCACATGCTTCACGCCACAAAGCGTGTCTCGGGACGCGTTCTTTGGGCCAATCTCAACCTACTGTTCTGGTTGTCGCTCTTTCCCTTCGCCACCGGGTGGATGGGCGAGAACCACTTCGCGGCACTGCCATCAGCTGCCTACGGGTTCGTCCTGCTAATGGCAGCACTCTCGTACTACGCTCTCCAGCAGAGCATCATCGCGGCCGATGGGCCGAGCTCCGTACTAAGGCGCGCAGTGGGAAAGGACTGGAAGGGCAAAGCGTCGCCTTTCTTCTATGTCGCCGCCATGGTGGCGGCTTTTTGGGCCCATTGGCTCGCGCAAGCCATCTATGTTCTCGTTGCGCTCATATGGCTCGTGCCAGATCGGAGAATCGAGCGTGCCATCAACACTGAAACCTAACCCCTCCGTCAGGCGGTAGCGGGCCAGAGAAGACATGGAGCAGATCCGATCGAAACGACGAAGTCGCTTGGCCATCAGCGTTCTCGGTGTGGCAGGCATCACTCTCTTGTACGGCCGGATCAGCTATCGAGATCGGTCGATGCCGATTCCGAACAACTCTCGGCCGCCCGATATGTCCTCCGTCGTCGCGGCAGCGCGCCGACTCCTCGGCACCCTTTACGACCCACTGCAAGGTCGCCTCGACAACGTTGGTGGCCGGCTCGGGTTTGTCGTCTGCACCGATGTCCCGGTGCTCGCGTATGGGAAGGCTGGGTTTTCGTTCCGTCAGGCGCTCGCCGAGGATTACGCTATCGAGCCCAAGCCCTACGGGAACGAACCTGGAAACAACCCGTCCAGTCCATTCTTTGAACGTCGGGCGAGGAATCTCTACACCTATTGCCGGAATCGCGGATGCCTCCACGGGGCTGCGGAGACGCCGCAGGTCGGCGACCTTTTGTTCTACCGTGCTCCCCGCTCAGCCATGATCATGCACGTGACACTCGTCACCACAGTCACGCCAAATGGCCAGTATCGCGTGGTCGAGGCCGCGCCGGATCGCATCTTGACCGGCGAACGTGATGGGCGCTCCGTTCTCCAGCGGCGACTCGAGCTCGTGGGAATCGGGCGTGTAGCCGATTGCGGCTCTGTGGCAGGATCGAGGCAGCTCGACCGGCTCACTAACGGCGTGCTCGCGTTAGTCCTGCCGTCGCTATGAAGAGACTCCTGGGACCCGTTGTCGCTGCACCGCTCGTGATTCTCTTCGTCGCGCCTGTCGCCCACGCCGCGCCGCAGGTGTGCGATCTCTCGGTGCGCGCCGACATGAAATCGGGAATCGTATGGGTCGTTTGGAATGGAGGGACGCCGCCTTACGTCGTCGTGCGGAGCAACCAAGCGGCGCTCTCCGAACAGAGCGACGTCCGGATCGTAGAGTCAAGGCTGACTTCGAGAGCGCTCGGCATTCCCGAACGCCTCTCCGACCGTTACCCGTACTGGTACCAGGTGTATGACGCGAGTGCTGTCCCTGAGGCGATCAGCGTGAAACCGGCCCGATTCAAGAAGGGCCAAGTAGTCGCGTTGCGCGGCTTCGGCTTTGCCAAGGACTGCGCACTGAACCGGGTGACCGTGGCCGGGTTGCCAGCCGAGGAAGTCAGCGGCTGCTCGCAGCACGGTCTCAAGTTCCGGGCGCCTGCGGACGCGGATGCGTCGGGGATCGCGATCCATGGGCCGTCGGGCGACGGCGGGGCCGGCGACCAACAGCGCTGCAACGGCGTAATCAGGCGACCGCAGACATGGCGGTCGGCTGCAACGTCTGTCAGATAGGTGCGGGGCGATTGAGCACGTCGCGTTGACGCCCCGACCCCCTGCGATACAATCCCGCGCTTCACGGCACGCCAGGACGGGGAGGGAGCTCCTCCGCGATCCCACGGTCGAGGCGACGGTGAGGTGCCGGAGTGGCTGAACGGGACGGTTTGCTAAACCGTTGAACGGGCTTAAACTCGTTCCGAGGGTTCGAATCCCTCCCTCACCGCCATTTGCCTCGACCGCCACGGCACCGTGACGGGGCCGACGCGATGGAATCATCCGAAGCCAAACCGGAAGCCGCCTACCGGGACTTCATCCGCCAGATCGTCGACGAGGACAACCGGACGGGGAAGCACGGGGGCAAGGTCGTCACCCGCTTTCCGCCGGAGCCGAACGGATACCTCCACATCGGCCACGCCAAGTCTATCTGCCTGAACTTCGGCATCGCGCGGGATTACGCGGGCCTCTGCAACCTGCGCTTCGACGACACCAATCCCGCCAAGGAAGAGGTCGAGTACGTCGAGTCGATCATCGCGGACGTGCGGTGGCTCGGCTTCGACTGGGACGACCGGCTCTACTACGCCTCCGACTACTTCGACAAGCTTCACGCCCACGCGGTCTCGCTGATCGAGCGGGGCCTCGCGTACGTCGACGAGCTGTCATCCGACGCGATCCGCGCGCACCGCGGGACGCTCACCGAGGCGGGACGCAACAGCCCGTACCGCGACCGCCCCGTCGCCGAGAGCCTGGCGCTGTTCGAGAAGATGAGGAAGGGCGAGCTCGAGGAAGGGTCGTGCGTGCTGCGCGCGAAGATCGACATGTCCTCGCCGAACATCAACATGCGCGACCCGGCGCTCTACCGGATCAAGAAGGCGCCGCACCACCGGACCGGCGACAAGTGGGTCATCTACCCGATGTACGACTACGCGCATCCTCTCTCCGATGCGTTCGAGGGGATCACGCACTCGATCTGCACGCTCGAGTTCGAGGACCATCGGCCGTTCTACGACTGGACGATCGAGAACTGCCCGACGGGAGCGAACCCGCAGCAGATCGAGTTCGCCCGGTTGAACCTGACCTACACGGTCCTGAGCAAGAGGAAGCTGCTGCTCCTCGTGCAGGAGGGGCACGTCAGCGGATGGGACGACCCGCGGATGCCGACGCTCTCCGCGATGCGCCGGCGCGGCTATACGCCGGAGGCGATCCGGGCCTTCTGCGACCGGATCGGCGTCGCCAAGCGCGACAGCATCGTCGACGTGGCCTTGCTCGAGCACGCCGTGCCCGACGATCTGAACCGCCGCGCGCCGCGGACGATGGGCGTGCTGCGCCCCGCCAAGCTCGTGATCACGAACTACCCCGCCGGCCAGGTCGAGGAGGTCGAGGTCCAGGTCAACCCCGAGGATCCCGGCACCGGGATGCGCAAGGTCCCCTTCTCGCGCGAGCTGTGGATCGAATCGGACGACGCGCGCGAAGTGCCCCCGCCGAAGTATCACCGGCTGTTTCCCGGGAACGAGGTCCGCCTGCGCGGCGCGTACTTCGTGCGCTGCACCTCGGTCAAGACCGATGCGTCCGGGAACGTCGTCGAGGTCGAGGCGACCTACGATCCCGCGACGCGCGGCGGGAACGCCGCCGACGGCCGCAAGGTCAAGGGGACGATCCACTGGATCTCGGCGGCGCACTCGGTCCCGGCGTCCGTGCGGCTCTACGAGCCCTTGTTCACGAAGGAAAACCCGAACGACGAGAGCGACGGGGCCGACTGGCGGACGATGCTGAACAAGCACTCGCTCGAGACGCTCGAGGGGTGCCGCGTCGATCGGGCCACGGCGGATCTTCCCGCCGGGAGCGTCGTGCAGTTCGAGCGTCTCGGGTACTTCTGCAAGGACCCCGACTCGAAGCCGGGGGCGCCGGTGTTCAATCGCACGATCACGTTGAAGGACACCTGGGCCAAGATCGAGAAGAAGGGCGCGTGACCCCGCGCGTTCGATTCGCCCCCTCGCCGACCGGCTTCCTCCACGTCGGCGGCGCGCGGACGGCGATCTTCAACTGGCTCTACGCGCGCCGGAACGGCGGGACGTTCATCCTCCGCATCGAGGACACCGACGAGGCGCGCAGCTCCGACGAGGTCGTGCGCGCGATCCTCGACGGCATGGCGTGGCTCGGCATGGCGCCCGACGAGGGGCCGTTCTTCCAGACGGCGAACCGCGCGCAGCACGTCGCTGATGCGCAACGCTTGCTCTCCGAGGGGAAGGCGTATCGCTGCTTCTGCCATCCCGAGATGCTCCGCGCCGAGCGCGAGGCAGCCGAGAAGGCCGGCGGAGGGTATGTGTACCCGCGCCGGTGTCTGGGCTTGTCGAAGGACGAGTGGTCGCGCCGGGTGGCTTCGGGGGAACGATTCGCCGTGCGCTTGCTCGTGCCTCCCGGGGTCACGTCGTGGGACGACGGCGTCCACGGTGCCACCTCGTTTCCGAACGAGGTGATCGAAGACCTCATCCTGCTGCGGTCGGACGGGACGCCGGTCTACAATCTCTCGGTCGTCTCGGACGACGTCGCGATGCGGATCACGCACGTGATCCGCGGCGACGACCACATCTCGAACACGCCGAAGCAGATCCTCCTCTACCAGGCCCTCGGCGTGCCGCCGCCCCGCTTCGCGCACCTCCCGCTGATCCTCGGCACCGACAAGAAGCGCCTCTCGAAGCGCCACGGCGCGACATCCGTGCTCGATTACCGCGACGCCGGCTTTCTTCCGGACGCGATGTTCAACTTCCTCGCCCTGCTCGGCTGGAACCCCGGGGACGAGCGCGTGAAGATGACGCACGACGAGCTGATCGCCTCGTTCGACCTGTCGGGGGTCGGGACCTCGGGCGCCGTCTTCGACCTCACGAAGCTCGAGTGGCTGAACGGGCAGTACATCACCGAGATGGACGCCGATACGTTCGCCGCCGCCGCGCGCGACGTCCTCCGGAACGACGGGCTCTGGGACGGCGCGTACGACCGATCGCGGCGCGAGTGGTTTCTCGCGGTGCTCTCGCTCGTGAAGCCCCGCGTCCGGACCCTCGCCGCGATCACGGACGAGGGGCGCTTCTTCTTCGACCCCTCGGATGCGTTCGACTACCCGCCCGAGGCGGTCGCGAAGCATCTCAAGGGGGAGGCGTTCCCCCGCGGCTTGACCGCGGCGTGCGAGACGCTCGAAGGACTTCCCGACTGGACCGCCGCCGCGATCGAGCCTGTGATCCGCGATCTCGCCGCGTCGCTCGGCCTCTCCGCCGGCGCGCTCATCCATCCGATCCGCCTCGCCGTCACGGGCCGCACGGCGAGCCCGGGCCTCTTCGAGGTGCTCGAGCTTCTCGGCCGCGAGCGCGCGCTGCGCCGCATGCGGCGGCTCCTGGAGCGCTTCTCGGGGACTTTGATATAGTCTCGCGTTCGTTCCGGTCCGATACTGGGGAGTCGTCCAATGGTAGGACATGCGGCTCTGGACCGTAGAATCGGGGTTCGAATCCCTGCTCCCCAGCCACACGCGACCGGCGCGCCCCGCCTGACCTGACGGCGCTCCATGAAAGCGATGCTGCTCGAGCGCCAGGGCCCCGTCTCCGGCTCGCCGCTCGCTCCGCGCGAAGTCCCGGAGCCGGTCCCCGGTGCCGGCGAGATTCTCGTCCGCGTCTCCGTCTGCGGCGTCTGCCGCACCGACCTGCACGTGATCGAGGGGGACCTCCCGCTCCACCGGTCTCCGCTGATCCCCGGACACCAGGTCGTCGGCCGCGTCGAAGCGCTCGGGCCGGCGGCGGCGCGCTTCGCGATCGGCGACCGCGTCGGCATCGCGTGGCTCCGGCACACCTGCGGGAGCTGCGCCTTCTGCCGGTCCGGGGCGGAGAACCTGTGCGAGGCGTCCCGGTACACCGGGTGGGACGAGAACGGCGGGTACGCCGACCTCGCGGTCGTCCCCGAGGCATACGCGTACGCGGTGCCCGCCGCGTTCTCGGACGCCGACGCCGCGCCGCTGCTGTGCGCCGGGATCGTCGGGTACCGCGCCCTGCGGCGGAGCCGCGTCCTCCCCGGAGAGAGGCTCGGCCTCTACGGCTTCGGGTCGTCCGCGCACGTGATCGCGCAGATCGCGGCGCACCGCGGGTGCGAGATCTACGTCGCCACGCGCGGGGCCAGGCACCGGACGCTCGCGGAGGAGCTCGGGGCGCGCTGGGTGGGCGACGCCCACGAGACGCCGCCCGTGCCGCTCGACGCCGCGATCGTCTTCGCCCCCGCCGGGGAGATCGTGCCGGCGGCGCTGCGCGCCCTGCGCAAGGGGGGCACCGTCTCGCTGGCCGGGATCCACATGAGCGACGTGCCCGCGATGGACTACGCCTCGTGCCTGTTCCACGAGAAGACGCTCACGAGCGTGGAGTCGAACACGCGCGCCGACGGCGAGGACCTGTTGCGCGAGGCCGCCGCCGTCCCGGTCCGGCCGCGGACCACCACGGTCCCGCTCGCGGAGGCGAACGAGGCGCTGCAAGCGGTGGCCGGGGACGCCGCGAGGGGCTCGCTGGTCCTCGTTCCCTGAGCACTTGCTGGTATCCTTCCGCGACGTGGCCGAGGAACGCTCATGAAACCGACGGCGCTGGTCACCGGTGCCTCCGGGGAGATGGGACATCTCCTGCTCCCGGCGCTCGCGAAGGCCGGATACGCGCTCGTCGCCGTCGATCTCCAGCCTCTCCCGCCGGAGATCGCCGCGCTGTGCGATAGCGCCGAGATCGGCAGCGTCGTCGACGCGCCCCTCGTCGGGAGGTTGTTCCGGGAGCGCCCTCCCGACGCGGTGTTCCATCTCGCGGCCCTGCTGTCCTCGAAGGCCGAGCGCGATCCCGACCTCGCCCAGGAAGTCAACGTCACGGCCACGCTCAACCTGTTCCGCCTCTGCCGCGAGCGCGCGCGGGAGTCCGGACGCAGCGTGCGGTTCTTGTTTCCGAGCTCGATCGCGGTCTACGGCCTCCCGGATGCCGCCTCGAAGGAGCGCGCGGGGGCGGTACGCGAGGACGAGTGGAACCGCCCCGCGGGGATCTACGGCTGCAACAAGCTCTACGGCGAGATGATCGGGTCGTACTTCGCCGCGCGCACGGTCAAGGACCGCACCCCCGGTCTCGACTTCCGCGCGATCCGCTTTCCCGGCCTGATCAGCGCCGAAACACTCCCCTCGGGGGGCACGAGCGACTACGCGCCCGAGATGATCCACGCCGCCGCCCAGGGAAAGCCGTACGCCTGCTTCGTCGGCGCGGGGACGCGGATGCCGTTCATGACGATGCCGGACGCGATCGAGGCGATCCTGCGGCTGGTCGCGGCGGAGTCGGAGCGCCTGACCACGCGCGTCTACAACATCGGGGCCTTCTCCCCCACCGCCGCAGAAATCCGCGACGCCGTCCGGGTCCACTTCTCCGACGCGGCGATCACGTTCGAGCCGGTCGCCTGGCGGCAGGCGATCGTGGATTCCTGGCCCGCGGACGTCGACGACGCGCGCGCCCGCGCCGACTGGGGGCACGCCCCCCGGCACCGGCTCGCCGAGGCGCTTTCGGACTATCTGGTCCCGGCGCTGCTCCGGAGGTATCGCGACCGCGTCGCCCCCTGACCTTCGTTTTTGGAACTCCCGCTATAATCGCCCGCGATCCGGCACGGGAACCCGCCGAGGAGGATGGAATGGCCAAGTCGAAGAAGAAGGCGCCCGCGCGCCCGGCAGCGAAGCTCAAGAAGAAGAAGAAAGCGGTCGCGAAGGTGTCCGCGCGGCCTTCGAAGCGCAAGGCCGCGGCGAAGCGCGCCGCTCCGAAGCGTGCCACCGCGAAGCGCGCGACCGCGAAGCGCGCGACCGCGAAGAAGACCTCGACGGCGAAGCGAACCGCGACCGCGTCGAAGTCTCGTGCCGTCGCGGCACCCGCGCGCGAGGGGATCGCCCCCGGGACGATCCGTCGCCCCGCCGCGATCGAGGTGAAGCTGGCGATCGCCAAGCCGTCCTCACTGCGGATCGACCGCCCGGAGCGCCGCGAGATCGCGATGCCCGTCCCGATGACGCTCTCGGGCCCGATCGCGCCGATCGCGATGCGCGCGCCGGTCATCGAGCGGAGCCTCCCGCCGCACGACCGCGAGGAGTGACCGTCCCGGGACGGGCCCGGCCGCACGGTCTCCGAGCGACGACGCGATGCGCCGGCCGAACGTCTTCATCCGGACCGCGTTCCAGCTCTCGCGGCTGACGCTCCGTCCGCTCTGCCGGGGCGTGTGGGGGCTCGAGGTGAGCGGCCGCGAGCACATCCCCGCCGGCGGCCCGCTCATCGTCTGCGCCAATCACGCGTCGCTGCTGGACGCGTTCGTCGTGATCGCGGCGGTCGACGTCCCGATCCGCTTCGTGATCACGTGGGACTTCTACGGCCCCCTGGCCTGGCGGTGGATCTTCTGGGCGTGCGCCACGATCCCGATCGGCGGCGGCGCCAGCCTCAGGCGGACCGTCGATCGCGTCAACGGCGTCCTGGAGGACGACGGGATCGTCGGCGTGTTCCCCGAGGGACGAATCTCCCTGAACGGCGCCCTTCAGCCGTTCCAGCACGGCGTCGCGCGCCTCGCCTTGCGCGCCGGGGCGCCGATCCTTCCCGTGTACATCGACGGTTCGTTCGAGGCGATGCCGCGCTGGGCGCGCTGGCCGCGGCGCAAGCCGATCCGGGTGCGCGTCGGTCCCGTGCTCCCGGTCCCCGCGGAAGGGCCGGCCTCGGCGTCCGAGGCGCGCGCTCTCACCGTCCGTCTCGAGGAGGCGATCCGCTCCCTCGTCTAGGCGTGTGTCGGCGTCGTGGACCTGGCGACCTGTGCGAGCACGCGCCGGACGTTGTCCACGTCGAGCGGCTTCGCGAGGATCCGGTTCGGGATCCCTTCCAGGAACTCGAGGCTCTCGCGGCGGACCAGGTCTCCGGTCGCGAAGACGAACCGGCGGAGCAACGAGGGCTTCTCGTCCGCCACCCGCTCGTAGAGCGCGCGGCCGTCGAGGTTGGGCATCCTCAGGTCGGCGACGATCAGGTCGAAGTCCGACTCGAGGATGCGTTGCCAGGCCTCTTCCCCGTCCCGCGCGAGCGTCACCGTCGCCCCGTCCTGCTCCAGCAGGCGCGAGAACAGGTCGAGGACCAGCGGCTCGTCCTCGGCGACGAGCACGCGCCGTCCGGCGAGCGGGCGGGATTCGACCACGGCCGGCGCCTGTGCTTCCGCGGTGGCGCAGGCCGCCGCGCGTGGGAGGTGCACCGCGAAGCGGGCGCCGCCGCCGGGCCGGTCCGCGCGCAGCTCGATCCGGCCGCCGTGCTCCTGAACGATCCCGTACGACACCGAAAGACCGAGGCCGGTTCCCTGCCCCGCCTCCTTCGTCGTGAAGAACGGATCGAAGACGCGGTGCCTCAGCTCGAGCGGCACGCCCGGACCGTCGTCCTCGACCTCGAGCACGACCTCGTCGCGAGCGCTGCGGGTGCGAACGACGATGCGCCCCGGCCGATGAGCCGCGGCGATCGCCTGCTCGGCGTTGTTGACGAGATTGAGCACGACCTGCTCGAGCTGGTGGAAGTCGAAGCAGGCCGGAGGAAGCGCCTCGGCGAGCTCTAGGATCGCCTCGACCTTGGACGCCCGGAGCTGGTAGGTCTTGAGGTCGATCACCTTCCGCACTACCGCGTTCAGGTCGTTCGCCTTCTTCTCCGCCGGGTGCTTGCGGGCGAAGGAGAGGAGGTTGAGCACGATCTTCTGGCAGCGCCGCGCCGAGTCCACGATGCGGCCGAGGTCGCGCTCGATCGCGTCGCGGTTCGGGTCGGAGTGGAGGAGCTGAGCGTACCCGAGCACGGCGGAGAGCGGGTTGTTCAGCTCGTGCGCGACGCCGGCGACGACCTCCCCCAGGCTCGACAGGCGCTCCGCCTGCGCGAGCGAGCGCTCGGCGCGGCGCAGGTCGGTGACGTCCTGGCCCAGCAGCACGTGCCCGGCGGGCGCTCCCTGATCGTCGGCCAGGGGGGCCGTGAGTAGGTGGATCTCCGCCTCGCGGTGGTCGGGGCGCGCGAGCAGGAGAGCGGCGCCCCTGCGCCCCGCGTCGACGTGCGCCGCGGCCTGCGGAAAGACCTCGTCCAGAGAGCGGCCCAGCGCCTCGGGGGCGAATCGCCCCGTGAGGTCCTCGGCCGCGCGGTTGAACTCGGTGATCCGTCCCGCCGCGTCGGTCGCCACGATCACCTCGGGCGTGCCGTCGAGCACGCGGCGGAGCTTCTCGCCGGTCGCCCGGTGGAGCGCCCCCTCACGCTCGACGTCGCGGAACAGGAGTGCGTTCTTGAGCGCGTTGGCCGAGGCGGCGGCCGCCACGCGGCAGAACCGCAGCTCGCGCTCGGTGAAGGGCACGTCCCGGGTCGCGCGGAGGAAGAGCGTGCCGAGCACCTCGCGTCCGAACACCAGGGGAATGACGAGCAGCGAGCGGTAGCCGCACGCAAGCAGGACCTCGCGCACCGGCTCGAGGAGCGGGTCGCTCTCCACGTTCTCGACGAACACCGGCTCGCGCGTCGAGACCGCCCGCCGGATCTCCGGGTACTTGTCGAGGTCGACGGCGAGCATGTCCGCTTCCGGGTTGTCGCTCGCCGCCAGCACGAAGCAGCGGCGCGACGCCTCGTCGATCAGGACGATCGAGCAGCGCTGCGCGCCGACGTGCTCCCCCACGCGGTTGACGATGAGGCTCATCACCTTGCGGACGTCGAGGGTCCCCGCGACCGCCTCGGTGACGTCGAGGATCGCGCGCAGCTCGCGGCGCTCGCGGCGGCCCGCGTCGCGCCCCTTGCGACCCCCGCTGGCGCGGCCGAGCAGGAACGCGGTGGCGACCGCGACGGCGAACAGCCCGCAAACGACCATCGCTGGCAACGCGAGACTCATCCACCCTCGTACGGTGCCACCACCCGGTGGGGGTTCCGGGGGTGCACGCGGCCCTTGTGCCGGGCGGACCGCCCGACCTGGCGAATATAGGGTTTCGGTAAGCCCGGGCAACCGGGGAGCGGACCGGATCCCTCCGGCCGCGGAGGTTGCCTTGACACCCCCCATTGGGCCGCTAAAATCCGCGACGGCGCTATCGTCTAGGGGTCAGGACGGGTGGTTCTCAGCCATCAAACCGGGGTTCGAATCCCCGTAGCGCTACCACTCCTCCAAGTCGCCGCCCGCGCAACTCACTCGGGAGTCGTGTCGCAGGGTACGATGTCGAGCGTGGCCGGGAATCGAGTCTCGGGGCTCAGGCGCTGGAGGATGCTCAGGACGTTCCGCCGGATGTCGTCGACCCGGTCGGAGGTGACGCGCTCCTCGATGACCTTGCCGACGTACTCCTCCTCGCCGAGGCGGCAGATCGTGAGAAACGTCGTGTTGTCGCGCGAAACGTACTTTTTTTCGGTTTCGGGGATCGTCTCCAGGCGCCGCCGGAGCTGGCTGTCCATCTTCATCCCGACGAAGAGGGCTTGCGTGCCTACGAGCCTCAACCGATCCTCCATCTCCCGCCAGGCCGACTCGGCCTCAAGTTTGCATGTGAACCTTGGAAAGTCAAGCCGGAGCCCCGACGGAGGGCGGTCGTGAGCCGACGGATTCTCTTCGTTTCCGACGATGTTTTCTTCTGGGCCCGCGTTCAGGCGGCGGCCCGCGCTGCCGGCTCCGACGCGCGGCGCGTCGGGGACGAGGCGGGTCTCGCGGCGGCCGTCGCGGAAGGGGACGTGAGCCGCGTCCTGTTCGATCTCGGCGTCCGCGCCGTCGATCCGGGCGCCTGCGCGGTGCGCTTCAAGGCGGTGTCCCCGTCCCCGGAGCTCGTCGCGTTCGGATCCCACGTCGACGAGGCGGCGCTATCGGCCGCGCGCGCCGCGGGGTTCGACCGGGTGATGCCGAACTCCCGATTCCAGAAGGAGCTTCCTGACCTCGTCCGCTGAATCAGGCCGCGGGCTCGCCGCCGATCACGCCGAGCAGATCCTCGGTCTTCGCGCGCATCAGGGCCGCATCCCCGCGCGATTCGACGTTGAGCCGGAGCAGCGGCTCCGTATTCGAGGATCGCAGGTTGAACCGCCAGCTCTCGAACTCCATCCCCACCCCGTCGGTCTCGTCGACGCGCAGGGCGGAGGGGGCGTACGTCGCGCGGACCTTGGCGATCGCGGCACCCGCGTCGGGAACGCGCCGGTTGATCTCGCCGCTCGCGGGGAAGCGCCGCATCGCCTCGCCGACGAGAGCGGAGAGAGGCTTCCCGGAGGCGCCCATCATCGCGATCACGAGAAGCCACGGGATCATGCCGCTGTCGCAGTAGGAGAACTCGCGGAAGAAGTGGTGCGCGGACATCTCCCCGCCGTAGGCCGCGTCCACCTTCCGCATGACCTCCTTCATGAAGGCATGCCCCGACTTGCTCTGCACCGGGATGCCGCTGTTCTCGCGGACGGTCTCGATCGTGTTCCACGTCAGGCGCGGGTCGTGGACGATCTTCGCCCCCGGGTGCCGCTTGAGGACCTGCGCCGCGAGCAGGCCGACGATGTAGTACCCCTCGATGAACCCCCCCGCCTCGTCGAACAGGAAGCAGCGGTCGAAGTCCCCGTCCCACGCGATGCCGCAGTCGGCGTGCGCCGAGACGACGGCCCGGGCGGTGTCCGCGCGCTTTTCGGGAAGGAGCGGGTTCGGGATCCCGTTCGGGAAGCGCCCATCCGGCTCGTGGTGGACCTTGACGAACCGGAGCGGCAGATGCGGCGCCAGCGCCTCGACGACCACGCCCGCGCCGCCGTTTCCCGGATTCGACACCACGGTCAGCGGGGAAAGCTTCGCCGCGTCCACGTACCCGAGCAGGTGCTTCACGTACGCGTCGAGCAGGTCGGCCCGCTCGGTCGTGCCGCGGCGCGCCCCGGTTGCGAAATTGCCGGCGATGGTCAGTTGCTCGATCTCGGCGAGCCCGGTGTCCGCGCTGATCGGGCGAGCCTGCTCGCGCACCAGCTTCAGCCCGTTGTAGTCCGCCGGGTTGTGGCTGGCCGTCACCATCACGCCGCCGTCGAGGCCGAGGTGGAAGACCGCGAAGTAGACCTGCTCGGTTCCGCAGCGGCCGATGTCGACGACGTCGACCCCCGCGTCCATGAGGCCCTCGCGGACGCTCGCGGCGAACTCGGGGCTCGACAGTCGGATGTCGTACCCGACCGCGACGCGCCTGGGCTTCAGCCACGCCGCGTACGCCCGGGCGATCGCGTACGCGCGCGCCGCGTCGATCTCGGCCGGGATGCGTCCTCTGATGTCGTACGCCTTGAAGCAGGCGAGGCGCTCGGTCGCGCTCATGGCGGGGTCTCCCGTGGCGGAATCGCCAGGATAACACTGCTATCGTGACCCCGGAGGCACGTCATGGCGGACACGAAGACCAGGGTCGAGCGGGACACGATGGGGACCATGGAGGTGCCCGCCGAGGCGTACTACGGCGCCTCGACGCAGCGGGCGGTGATCAACTTCCCGGTGTCCGGCATCCGGCTGCCGCGCCGCTTCATCAAGGCGCTCGGCCTCCTCAAGGGAGGCGCGGCGCAGGTCAATCGCGACCTCGGGCTCCTCCCGGCGGACCACGCCGGGCCGATCGCCGCCGCCGCGCGCGAGGTCGCCGACGGCGCGCTCGACGCGCACTTCCCGCTCGACGTGTTCCAGACCGGCTCCGGGACCTCGACGAACATGAACGCCAACGAGGTGATCGCGAACCGCGCGGCCGAGCTGATGGGGATGCCGCGGGGCTCGCGCGGCAAGGTCCACCCGAACGATCACGTCAACCTCGGGCAATCCTCGAACGACGTCATCCCGACCGCCCTGCACCTCTCGTCGGCCCTCGCGATCCACGAGGTGCTGATCCCGGCCTGCGACCGGCTCGAGGGGGCGCTTCGCGAGAAGTCGAAGGAATTCTGGGGCGTCATCAAGACCGGCCGCACCCACCTCCAGGACGCGACTCCGATCCGCATGGGCCAGGTGTTCCTCGGATATGCCGGTCAGATGGAGAAGGCGAAGCGGCGCCTGGGAGCGGCGCTCGAGGAGCTCTCGGTCGTGCCCCTGGGCGGAACCGCGGTCGGCACCGGAATCAACACGCATCCCGAGTTCGCGCGCCGAGTGCTCGCGATCGTCGCCGAGCAGACGCGCCTTCCGCTGCGGGAGACCGACAACCACTTCCAGGCGCAGGCGACGATCGACGCGGTGGTCGAGGCCTCCGGATCGGTCCGGACCGTGTCGGTCAGCCTCGTGAAGATCGCGAACGACATCCGGCTGCTCGGCTCGGGGCCGCGCTGCGGGCTCGGGGAGCTCGCGTTGCCTGAGGTGCAGCCGGGAAGCTCGATCATGCCGGGGAAGGTCAATCCCGTGATCGCGGAGTCCCTGATCCAGGCCGCCTCGCAGGCGATCGCCGGCGACGTCGCCGTGCTCCAGGCGGGGTTGTGGAGCTTCTTCGAGCTCAACACGATGCTCCCGCTCGCCGCGCACAACTTCGTCTCGTCCGTCGAGATCCTGGGGGCGGCGACGAGGAACTTCGCCGATCGCTGCGTCGCCGGGATCGTCGCCACCGAGGCGGGACCCAAGCTGGTCGAGCAAGGCCTCGCGATCTGCACCGGGCTCGTCCCCTACATCGGGTACGACGCGTCGGCGGCGATCGCCAAGCAAGCGGCGAAGACCGGCCGCACCGTGCGCGAGGTCGCGCGCGAGACGACCTCGCTCACGCCGGAGCAGCTCGATGCCGCCCTCGACCCGTTCAAGATGACGGAGCCGGGCTGATCTCTACCCGGTGGTCGGCGGGAGGACGACGGTCTTCGGGCGCGACAGGCGCCACAAGAGCCAGATCGCCGCGGCCAGCAGCACGAACGGGAGCAGCGGGATGAGGATCGCGATGCCGACCACCGCGAGCCCCCCGAGAAGGGCCACTCCCCCGAGCACGAGGGCGACCAGGCCCGCGGCGAGTCCGAGCGTCAGCCGGACGCCCAGCACCGCGAGCTTGATCGGCAGCACCACGAGCCCCACCGCAAGGCGCAGGACCACGGCGAGGATCATGAGCGGGATCAGGAGAATCGCCCCGACGAGCAGCAGCACGGCCACCAGCGCGATCATGCGTCCCCCCAAACGCCCGGCATCCGGGCTCGCTAGAAGAATACGCGTACCGCCTCGCGGGGTTCCCACCCTCCCCGGACCCTATACTGGTGGGCCGGAGCGGACGTGACGGAAGGCCAGGACCGACATTCCCACGATCATTCCAACGCCACCCAAAAGCGGCTGATCCTCGTCCTGGCCCTCACGGTCGTCTACACGGCGGCCGAGGTCGCCGGTGGCATCCTCTCGAACAGCCTCGCGCTCCTGGCCGACGCCGGACACATGCTCACCGACGACTTGGCCCTGGCCTTGGCGGTCGTCGCGGCCTGGGTCGCACGCCGCCCTCCGGACGCGGGGCGCACGTACGGCTACCAGCGGGCGGAGATCCTCGCCGCGCTGGCCAACGGCGTCGCGCTGGTCGTCGTCTGCGGACTGATCCTCTGGCAGGCGATGGCCCGGCTCGCCGCGCCCCCCGAGGTCGCGACGGGGCTGATGGCGGTGATCGCCGCGGGCGGCCTCGTCGTCAATCTCATCGGTGCCCGGATCCTGTGGGACCACGCAGGGGGGTTGAACGCGCGCGGCGTGCTGCTGCACCTGATCGGCGACCTGCTCGGCTCGATCGGCGCGCTCGCCGCGGCGGGTGCGATGGCGGCGTTCGGGTGGCGGTGGGCGGATCCGGTGGCGAGCGTGTTCATCGGCGGCGTCATCGTGTTCAGCTCCGTGAGGCTGGTGCTCGACTCGATCCACGTGTTGATGGAGAGCGCCCCCGCGCATCTCGACGCCGCGGAGATCGCGAGCGCGCTGCGCGGCCTGACGGGCGTGATCGACGTCCACGATCTCCACCTCTGGACCCTCGGCGGCCGCACGCCCCTTCTCACCGCGCACCTCGTGGTCGACCACTCGGTGCGCGCGCACGACGTGCTTCGCCAGGCGACGCGGCACCTGCGCTCGCGATTCGGCGTGGAGCACGTGACGCTCCAGATCGAGCCGCCTGATTTCAACATCGTCGGCCTCGGCCCTCCGCCGGTTGACACCCACGCCCCCTCGCGGTAGATCCAACGAGACCCGGCGGGACGGGGATGGAGCCGGCCCGCGGGCGGAGGACCGCCTGGTGACGCACCACCCGGCATGGCTTCGGCTGCTCGCGGCGGCGGTTCTCGCCGTCGCTCCCGCGGCGGCCCAGAACGCCCCCCCGCACCCCGACGCGAAGATCGCCCCGTGGCTCCTGACGCGGCTTTCGTCGGGACCGGACGGGTTCATCGTGCTCTTCGACGACTCCCGCTCGATCGGGCCGGTCCTCGCCGGGACCGCGGCGGCACCCGACCGGCGCGCGGCCGTCTACCGGGTACTCGCCGGGCGCGCGCGCGCCCTCCAGGCGAGCGTGCGGGCGGAGCTCGACGCCCGGGGCATCCGGTACCGTCCCCTGTACATCGTCGACGGGCTCGCGCTCAGGGGCGGCCTCGATCTCGCGCGAGCGCTCGCCGGCCGCCCCGAGGTCGTCCGGATCGTGGGCGATCCGGTCGTGCGCGGTCTCGACGCCGACCTGCTCTCCCCGCCGGCCGCTCCCGATTCGGGGCCGGAGTGGGGGATCGTCAAGATCGACGCGGACAAGGTCTGGAGCCTCGACGGCAATCATGGCGAGGGGATCGTCGTCGCCTCAGCCGACACCGGCGTCGAGTGGACGCACCCGGCGCTCCAGTCGAAGTACCGCGGGTGGAACGGGACGTCCGCGAGCCACGATTTCAACTGGTTCGACGCGATCCAGGATCTCGCCGAGCCGCTCGACGACAACAATCACGGCACGCACACGACCGGGACGATGGTCGGGGACGACGGAGCCGGAAACCAGATCGGCGTGGCGCCGGGAGCGAAGTGGATCGCCTGCCGGAACATGGACCACGGGAACGGCCAGCCTTCGACCTACATCGCGTGCAACCAGTTCTTCCTCGCGCCGTATCCGCACGGCGGCTCTCCCGAAACCGACGGCGATCCGTCGAAGGCGCCGGACATCGTCAACAACTCCTGGTCCTGCCCGCCTTCGGAGGGGTGCGACGCCGAATCGCTGCTCGACAGCTTCAAGGCGCTCCAGGCCGCGGGCATCCTCGCCGTCGCCGCCGCCCAGAACAGCGGCCCCAGCTGCTCGACGGTGAGCGACCCGCCGGCGATCTACGGCGAGACGTTCGTCGCCGGGGCGGTCGACTCGACCAACCAGCTCGCCTCGTTCTCGTCCAAGGGCCCTGTGATCGCGGACGGGAGCAACCGCCTCCGACCCGACGTCGTCGCCCCGGGCGTGTCCGTGCGCTCGTCCATCAGGGGGGGCGGGTACAGCACGCTGTCCGGGACGAGCATGGCCAGCCCCCACGCCGCCGGGACCGTAGCACTCCTCTGGTCGGCGAATCCGGTCGTGCGGGGGCTCCTGGGCATCACCCGGTGCCTGATCGAGCAGTCCTCGCGCGGAAGCCTCGTCTTCCAGAGCACCCCGCAGACCTGCGGCGGCACCGACGGATCGGCCCATCCGAACAACCTCTGGGGATACGGGCTGATCGACGCCTACGACGCGATCCACCTCGGTCCCGATCCCGATGGGGACGGCATCGCGAGCGCGTGCGACTGTGCCCCCGGGGACGGTGGCGCCTACGACGTTCCGGGGGAAGTAGCGGGCGTGGCCTTCGGGTCGGACAAGGTCACGCTCTCCTGGACGTCGGAGGCGGCGGCCGCCGGATCGGGCACCGTCTACGACCGGGTCCGCGGAACCCTCGTGACGCTCCAGTCGACCGGCACGATCGCCGCGGCAATCTGCCTTGGCACCCCGACGACCGACACCTCGCTGGTCGATGCGCAGAACCCCAAGCCCGGCGCCGGGTTCTACTACGTCGTCGAGGCCCGGAACAGCTGCGGCAGCGGCGGCTGGGGGAGCGACTCGAGCGGATCGCCCCGGTCCCACGGCTCATGCCCCTAGCTTGCGGACATTCCGCTTTTCCCTTTCTCTCGTGAATTGATTCCCGCGGCACGCTGCGGCGGCATGCGGCAGGGAATTGCCGCGCCGCCTCGCTCGACGTCGCTCGAATCAATTCACGAGAGGAACGGAAAAGCAGAATGTCCCCAAGCTGGTAGCCTGTTCCGCATGACCTGGAAGACGATCATCGAGCCGTTCCGGATCAAGACCGTCGAGCCGATCCGGCAGACGACGCGCGCGGAGCGCGAGGCGGCGCTTGCTGCGGCGCACTACAACCTGTTCCTCCTCCCGGCGCGCGACGTCCTGATCGACCTGCTCACCGATTCCGGAACCGGCGCGCTCTCCTCGGAGCAGTGGGCCGCGATGATGCGCGGCGACGAGTCGTACGCCGGCGCGGAATCCTTCTACCGCTTCCGCGACGCCGTGCTCGGAATCACGGGCTTCCCGCACATCCTGCCGACCCACCAGGGACGCGCGGCCGAGCGGATCCTGTTCGGCACTCTGGTCAAGCCCGGGGACATCGTCCCGAACAACACGCACTTCGACACCACCCGCGCCAACGTCGAGCACCGGGGGGGCACCGCCCTCGACCTGCCGATCGCGGAGGGACGGAAGCCCGACTCGCGGCATCCCTTCAAGGGGAACATGGACCTCGCGGCACTCGCGCGCGTGCTCGAGGAGAACCCCGGACGCGTGCCGGTCGTGATGGTCACGGTCACGAACAACTCCGGGGGAGGCCAGCCCGTCAGCCTCGAGAACCTGCGCGGCGTGCCGGCGCTGTGCCGCCGGCACGGCGTCCCGCTCTTCCTCGACGCCTGCCGGTTCGCGGAGAACGCCTGGTTCATCCGCACCCGCGAGCCGGGCCACGCGGGGCGCCCGCCCGCCGAGATCGCGCGCGAGGCGTTCGATTGCGCCGACGGCTGCACGATGAGCGCGAAGAAGGACGGGATGGTCAACATCGGGGGGTTCCTGGCCCTGCGCGACCCGGATCTCGCGCGGCGCTGCACCGACCTCCTGATCCTCACCGAGGGGTTCGTCACCTACGGCGGGCTCGCGGGGTACGACCTCGAAGCGCTCGCCGTCGGGCTTCGCGAAGTCCTCCACGAGGACTACCTCGAGTATCGGATCCGGTCGGTGGCCTACCTCGCGGAGCGGCTCGAGGCGGGGGGCGTCCCGATGCTCACGCCCCCGGGGGGCCACGCGCTCTACCTCGACGCGTTGCGATTCCTCCCGCACGTCCCGCAGTCGGAGTTCCCCGCGTGGGCGCTGTCCCTCGCCCTCTACCTCGAGGGCGGCATCCGGTCCGTCGAGATCGGCTCGGTGATGTTCGGCCGCCAGCCCGACGGGAGCGAGCGCCCCCCGGAGATGGAGCTCGTCCGCCTCGCGTTCCCGCGGCGCGTCTACACCCAGAGCCACGTCGACTACGTGGCCGAGGTGGTCCTCCACGTGAAAGCCTTGGCCTCGCGGATTCGCGGGGTGCGGATCGTCGAGGCGCCCCCCACGCTGCGGCACTTCTCCGCCAGGCTGGCCCCCGCGCACGGGGCGCTTGTCGCGACGGAGTGAGGCGCGGCGCCGATCAGAGGTCGAACGTCACGCCCTGCGCCAGCGGGAGGTCCTTCCCCCAGTTGAGCGTGTTGGTCTGGCGGCGCATGTAGGCCTTCCAGGCATCGGATCCCGACTCGCGCCCGCCACCGGTCTCCTTCTCCCCGCCGAACGCGCCGCCGATCTCCGCCCCGGAGGTCCCGATGTTGACGTTCGCGATCCCGCAGTCGCTGCCGCGGTGCGACAGGAACGTCTCGGCCGTGCTCAGGCGGTCGGTGAAGATCGCCGAGGACAGACCCTGCGGCACGTCGTTCTGGATCGCGATCGCCTCGTCGAGCGTATCGACCTCGTAGATGTAGAGGATCGGGGCGAAGGTCTCGTCCTTCGGCGTCACCATCTCCTTCGTGACGGCGACGAGCGTCGGCTCGACGTAATGGCCGGGGCGGTCGAGCGTCCCGCCGCCGTAGAGCACGCGCCCTCCTTCGCGCCGGACGCGATCGAGAGCCGTCATCATGTCCTCGACGGCGCCGCGGTCGATCAGCGGCCCCATCAGCGTCCCCGGCTCGAGCGGGTTTCCGATCCGGACCTGCGCGTAGGCCTTGCGCAGGGCCTCGACGATCGCGGGCGCGATGCCCTTCTGCAGGATCAGGCGCCGCGTGGTCGTGCAGCGCTGGCCCGCGGTCCCCACCGCGCCGAACAGGACCGCGCGGACCGCAAGGTCGACGTTCGCGTCGTCCATGACGACGATCGCGTTGTTCCCGCCGAGCTCGAGGAGCGTCCGTCCCAGCCGCTCGCCGACGACGACCGCGATCCTGCGGCCCATCCGGCAAGAGCCGGTCGCGGAGATCAGCGGGAGGCGGCGGTCGGCGAGCATCCGCTCCCCGACGTCCGCGCCGCGGCCGATGACGAGATTGAACACCCCCGAGAGGCCGTTTCGCTCCATCACGCGGTTGGCGATGTTCTGCACGGCGACCGCCGTGAGCGGCGTCTTCGACGACGGCTTCCAGATCATCGTGTCGCCGCACACCGCCGCGATCGCGGCGTTCCACGCCCACACCGCGACCGGGAAGTTGAACGCGGTGACGATCCCGACGACGCCGAGCGGGTGCCACTGCTCGTACATCCGGTGCTGCGGCCGCTCCGAGTGCATCGACAGGCCGTAGAGCTGGCGCGACAGGCCGACGGCGAAGTCGCAGATGTCGATCATCTCCTGGACCTCGCCCAGCCCCTCCGAGTGGATCTTCCCCGCCTCGAGCGAGACGAGGCGGCCGAGCGCCTCCTTGTGCGCGCGCAGCTCGTCGCCGAGATGCCGGACGATCTCGCCGCGCTTCGGCGCGGGCGTCATCCGCCAGGTCGAAAACGCCCGCTCGGCGGCGCGCACGACGGCCTCGTAGTCCTCCGCCGACGCCTGGAGGACGCGCCCGAGCGGCCGGCCCGACGCCGGGTCGATCGAGACCAGCTCCGTCCCGCGCGTCTCGAGCCACGCGCCGGTGCACGCCCCGCGGCTGATCGCGGACACTCCGAGCGTCGTGAGCGTGTCGTTCGTCGTCGCCGTCGTCATGGGCGTCCTCCGAGAGTTGAGCGAGGAAGGGTCTATGGTAGCAGCCGATGAGTCGCCCGGGCCGTCCTCGCGTGGTCATCGTCGGAGCGGGCTTTGGCGGCCTCGCCGCGTCCAAGGGGCTCTCGCGCGCGCCGGTGGACGTGCTGCTCCTCGACCGTCACAACTACCACCTGTTCCAGCCGCTGCTGTACCAGGTGTCGGTCGCGGCGCTGCCTCCCGGGGAGATCGCGTATCCGGTGCGTCCGATCTTCCGGAGGCAACGCAATCTCGAGTTCCGCGTCGCGGAGGTCAGCGGTATCGACGTCGCGCGGCGCGTCGTCCGGACCTCCGCCGGCGAGATCTCCTACGACCATCTCGTGCTCGCGAGCGGGGCGATCACGAACTTCTTCGGCCTCGACGACGTGGCCCGCCACGGGTTCGACCTCAAGGACCTCCCCGGGGCGCTCCGCCTGCGCAACCACGTCATCCGCCGGTTCGAGGAGGCGATCTCCACCGAGGATCCCGCGACGCGGCGCGCGCTCCTGACGATCGCGGTCGCCGGGGGTGGACCCACGGGCGTCGAGGTGGCGGGCGCCGTCTCGGAGCTGCTGCGGCGGGTGCTGCGCCGCGACTACCCGGCGCTGCCCGCCGGCGACGTTCGCGTCGTGCTGCTCGAGGGCGGCCCACGCGTGCTCGCCACGTTTCCCCCCGATCTGTCGCGCGCCGCGGCGGACAGCCTGGCCCGGCTGGGCGTCGAAGTGCGGTTCGGAGCGCTGGTCGAGGGGTACGACGGCCGGCGTATCCGCCTTCGCGGCGGGGAGACGATCGACGCGCGCACGCTCGTCTGGGCGGCGGGGGTGCGGGCCGGTCCCCTGGGTGCATCGCTCGGCGCTCCCCTCGGACGGGCCGGCCGGGTCACGGTCGAGCCCACGTTGCAGGTGCCGGGACATCCCGAGGTGTACGTGATCGGCGATGCCGCGGTCGTCCGCGCCGGCGACGGGGAGGTGCCCGCTTTGTCCCCGCCGGCGATCCAGATGGGAGAGTGCGCCGCGAGGAACATCGCGCGGGCGGTCGCCTCCGAGCCGCCCGTCCCCTTCGTCTACCACGATCCCGGGACGATGGCGACGATCGGCCGCTCCGCCGCGGTGTGCGCCATCGCCGGTTTCGAGTTCACGGGGTTCTTCGCGTGGCTCGTCTGGCTCTTCGTCCACCTGATGAAGCTCGTCGGTTTTCGCAACAAGATCGTCGTCTTCGTCGACTGGGCCTGGCAGTACGTCTTCTACCGGCCGGCGTCTCCGCTGATCGTCGAGGTGGATCGTCCGCCGGAGGGAACCGACTCTACACCGCAAAGAACTTGACGAATTCGCTCCCCGCGCGTAGATTCCGGGACGATGCCTCTCGCGAGCGAGCGCCCGTCCGCGGCGGAGCCCCCGGCGCGGATCCACGATCACGCGATGGAGAGCCTGCGCGTCATCCGGGACGCGATGGAGCGCGCGGGCTCGTTCACGGCGGTCCCCGGCCACGGCACGGTGCTCATCGGGCTGACCGCGCTCGTCGCCGCGGCGCTCGCGGCGCGCGCGCCGAGTGCCGGGGCGTGGCTTGCGATCTGGCTCGGGGAGGGCCTCGTCGCCGGCGCGATCTCGGTGACGTCGATCGTCCGGAAGTGCCGCCGCCTCGGCCTGCCGCTCGCCTCGGGCATCGTGCGGAAGTTCGCCCTCGCGTTTCTCCCCGCCCTGGCGGCGGGCGGGATCCTGACCGGTGTCCTCGCCCGGCAGTCGCTGGGCGCGATGCTCCCCGGCACGTGGCTGCTGCTCTACGGCGCGGCGGTCGCCGCGGCGGGCGCGCTGTCGGTGCGGATCGTCCCGCTGATGGGGCTGACCTTCATGCTGCTCGGCGTGGGAGCGCTCGCGCTCGCCCCGGCCCATCCCGATCTGTTCCTCGCGGCCGGGTTCGGCGGACTCCACGTGGTGTTCGGAATCCTCATCGCACGGAGGCACGGTGGCTAAGCGAAACGAAGCCCTCGATCACGCGCCCGCCCGGCGGGCGCCGGCCGCACCGGCCCGCCCGGCGGCCGTCCGGGTTCCCGAGCTCGACCGGGTCATCCACGAGCGGATCCGGCTCGCGGTGATCAGCGCGCTCGCGGTCAACGACGCGCTGACCTTCACCGAGCTCAAGGCGCTGCTCGACACGACCGACGGCAACCTCTCGGTCCACGCCCGCAAGCTCGAGGAGGCCGGGTACGTCGTGTGCGAGAAGGGATTCGCCGGGCGCGTCCCCCGAACCGTCTACCGCCTCACCGGCCCCGGCCGCCGCGCGCTCGAGAAGTACCTGACGCACATGGAGGCGATCATCCAGGCGACGCGGCGGGGCTGAGCGCCGATGACGCATGCCCCGCTTCTCGGTCCCGGTGGCGTGCCGCGCCACGTCGCGATCATCCTCGACGGCAATGGCCGCTGGGCCGAGCGCCGCGGGAGGCCGCGCTCGGCGGGGCACCGCGCGGGAGCTTCCGCCGTGCGGGTCGCGGTCGAGGCCGCGCGCGAGCTCGGCGTCCGCGTGCTGACGCTGTACGCCTTCTCCTCCGACAACTGGCGGCGCCCGCGGGCGGAGGTGGACACGCTGATGGCGCTGCTGGCGAAGTTCCTCGACGAGCAGTCGGCGCGCTGCGTCGCCCACGGCATCCGCCTCACCGCCGTCGGGCGCCGCGACCGGCTCGGCCGCGCGGTCTTGGACGCGCTCGAGCGCGCGGAGGCCGCGACCGCCTCCGGGCGCGCGATGGACCTGCGCCTCGCGGTCGACTACTCCGCGCGCGAGGCGATCGCGCGCGCGGCGCGACGCCTGTCTCCCGGATCGGACGCCCCCTCGACCGATCTCGCACGCCTGATCGGGGGGCCCGACGTCGACCTGCTGCTGCGGACGGGCGGCGAGCAACGGCTCTCGGACTTCCTGCTGTGGGAATGCGCCTACGCGGAGATCCTGTTCCTCCCGATGATGTGGCCCGACTTCTCCCGGGCCGATTTCGAGGAGGCGCTCGCGGAGTTCGCGCGGCGCACGCGCCGGTTCGGCGGGCTCGCGCCGGCTGCCAGCACCGGATCCTAGACTGGGGACATTCTGATTTTTCGTCTCCTACGGCAGTCCCCTTCTTCGCAGCGAGGCGGTATCCGGGGAGCCGAGCAAGAAGAAGGGGACTGCCGTAGGAGACGAAAAATCAGAATGTCCCCTCAGGACTCCCGTTTGACGAGCGCCGCGCGCAGCGCGTCGCCGAGCGCGCTCCCGAACGACCCCTCCGATGCGACGGCGGCCGGCGGAATGGCGTGCTCGCGGCGAGGCGGCGGATCGGAGCGCGGCTCGCGGCGCGGGCGCGGCGGTCCGTCGCGGCGCGAGGACTGCGCGGCATCCGCGGCGGCGCGATCGACGCCCTCCACGGCGAGGCGGATGCGCCTGCCGCCGTCCTGGACGTCGACGACCTCGACGGCGATCTCGGCCCCGGCGGGGAATCGTCGCTCGAACCCTGGTCCGTTGGCGGCACCGCTCCAGACCCGCGGGATCATCCCGACGCGTCCCGGCCCCAGCCACACGAACACGCCGAAGACCTCCGCCTTCACGATGCGCCCCTTGAGCTTCGCACCCGGCTCGATCGCGGCGCCGATCAGCCCGTCCCAGCCGTCGAAAGCCGGGATGACGGTCAGCCGGCGGCGCTCGACATCGAGGGCCAGGACGACCCAGTCCCGGGTCTCGTCGACATCGAGCCCCTCGCGCCAGCCGGTCTCCGCCGGCGGGAACTCGCGGGCCGGGGCCAACGCCTCGATCCCGCGGCGCATCTCGACGAACGCCCCGAAGTCGGCGAAGCGCTTCACCTTCCCGGGGTAGGCCTTCCCGATCTCGAAGAGCTGCGGGACCGACTCCCAGGGATCGGTGATCGCCTGCTTGATCGAGAGCGAGACCTTTCCCGACGCCTCGTCGAGTTTGACGATCTTCACCGGCACCCGGTCCCCGACCGCCACGACGTCGGTCGCGCGCACGACGCGGCCGTGCGCGAGCTCCGAGAGGTGGACGAGGCCGGTGACCCCCGCGCCGAGGTCGATGAACGCGCCGAACTCGACGAGGCGCGCGACGCGCCCCGTCATGACCGCGCCCTCGAGCAGGGTCGCCCGGACCGCCTTCATCTCGTCCGCGTGCTCCGCCTCGAGCAGCGCACGGCGCGAGACGACCACGTCGTCCCCTCCGCGGCGCAGCTGCAGGATGCGGAACGCATACGTCTTGCCGACGTGCTCGGTTGGATCGCCGACGCGGTGAATCTCGATCTGCGAGTGCGGGCAGAAGCCCCGCGACTTTCCGACACGCACCTCGTAGCCGCCCTTGATCACCTTCTCGATCGTGCCGTCGATCGGGAGGCCGCTGCGGAACGCACGGATGACCGCGGGGTCGCGCGGCTTCGGCGCGGGCTTCGGCTTCTCCTCGCCGGCGGGCTTCGCATCCGCGGCCGGTGCCACGGGCGGCTCGCCCGCGCTCTCCCCCACGATCTCCTCCGCGCTCACCTCTGCGCTCTCCGCCGAGGCCTCGGCCGACTCGGACGCCCCGTCGGCCTGGGCCGAGGAACCCTCCGTCATCGTCGCGGCGTCCGGTGCGTCGCCGGAAGGGGGAACGGAGTCGATCTCGGACCCGTCGTGCGGCTGCGCCTGTTCGGTCACCCTCGCTCCTCGGTCCTCAAAAACGACGCGGCCGCACGGGCGCACTCCTGGAGGCACCGGCGACGCGACTCTGGGGACCTAAGATATCTACCCGCTGCCAGGCCATTCTGCCACAGGTGGTTGACGACGCCCGGGAGCGCATGAGGCATGATCGAGGCATGAGCGACCCCAGATCGGCGCCGACCGTCCCCCCGGAAGGGGTCCCGCCGGCCCCTGCGACAACGCGGGCGCGGCCCTCTCCGTGGTTCCGCCGGCTCTACATGACCCTCCGGACGGAGCACCGGACGCCGGCCCGCGTGGCGTTTGCCGTATTCGTTGGAGTATTCGTGGGGTGCACGCCGCTGTGGGGGCTCCACCTGCTCATCTGTTTCCTCCTGGCGACGCTCTTCCGGCTCAACCGGGTGATCGTCAATGCGGGGGCCAATTTCGGGAACCCGATCACCGGCGCGCCGATCCTCCTCGCCGAGTTCCAGGTCGGTCACAGGCTGCTTCACGGCGCCTGGCTGCCGATCAGCCTGGCCGACGTCGAGCAGGTCGGCGTCCAGGGGCTCGTCGCCGACCTGGCCTTGGGGACGCTCGTCGTGGGCGCCGCCATGGGGGCGCTGAGCGGCCTGATCGCCTGGCTCGTGGCGCGCGAGAGCCGTCACGCCGAGAACTACCGGTGGGTCGCCGACCAGATCGTCATCCGCTACGTCGACGTGTCGATCCGCGACGCGGAGGCCGCCCGCGCATCGCTGCTGCGCGATCCGATCTACCCCTTCCTGCTCGAGGAGCGCTTCCAGGCGCCGGGACGCCGCGTGCTGGACCTGGGATGCGGCCGCGCGATCGCGGGCGCCCTCCTCGGGATCTTCTCCGAGCGCCCGGAGACGCGCTCCTACCTCGGCATCGACTCGTGCGAGCGCTACCTGCGCGCCGCGCGCCAGGTGCTCGAGGACGTCGCGGGATGCCAGGTTCTCGCGATGGACCTGCGCGACTTCGATCCGCCGCAAGCCGACATCGTCATCGTGAACGACGTCCTGCGCTACCTCCCGTTCTCGTCGCAGGACGCTCTGCTGCGGCGTCTCGCGCGTGCGATGCCCCCGGGCGGCCGGATCTTCGTCCGCGAGAAGGACGCGGGCGCGGGATGGCGGTTCCGGCTGTCGCGCCTCGCGGACACCTGCTCCGAGCTCGTTCCCGGACGGCCGCGTCACGGGAACCAGTACCGCCGCGCGGGGGACCTGCGCAACGCGCTCGCCGCCGCGGGATTCACGGTCGCCGACCGGGTCACCTACTTCAGCTCCCCCGCCTGGACGCTCCTCGAGGGCGTTCGCCGGCCGGCGGTCGCCTCGCGCGGATGAGAGCGCTCGTCGTCACCCGCCCGGGGGGTCCCGACGTGCTGGAGGTCCGCGACGTCCCTGAGCCCTCGCCGGGGCGGGACGAGGTGCTCGTGCGGGTGCGCGCGGCCGCGTTGAACCGCGCCGACCTCCTCCAGCGGGAAGGGCGGTATCCGGCACCCCCCGGCGCCCCCGCCGACATCCCCGGGCTCGAATTCGCGGGGGAGGTCGTCCTGTGCGGCCCCGACGTGTCGCTGTGGCAGCCCGGTGATCGCGTGATGGGAATCGTCGGAGGGGGCGGCCAGGCGGAGCGCGTTCGCATCCACGAGCGGCTGTGCCTCCGGGTCCCTCCGGGAATGCGCCTCGACGAGGCGGCCGCGGTCCCGGAGGCGTTCCTGACGGCCTTCGACGCGCTGTTCGCGCGGGGCAGGCTCGCCGCCGGGGAGAGCGTGCTCCTCCACGCCGCCGCGTCGGGCGTGGGCACGGCGGCGATCGCGATCGCATCTGCGGCCGGAGCGCGCGTCCTCGCGCTCTCGCGCTCCGCGGACAAGAGGCGGCGCCTCGAGGCGCTCGGTGCGCACCACGTGCTCGACCCGGCCGCGCCCGGGCTGGCGGAGTCGATCGCGGCGGCGTCGGGCGGCGGCGTCGATCTGGTCGTCGACTTCCTCGGGGCGTCGTCCTGGCCGCTGAACGTCGCGGTGCTGGCGCCGCTGGGCCGCCTGGTCCTCGTCGGCACCCTGGGCGGACGGACGGCGGAGGCGGACCTCGGCGCCCTGATGCGCAAGCGCCTGACCGTCGTCGGCACCGTGCTCCGCTCGCGTCCGCTCGAGGAGAAGATCGCGCTGGTCCAGGAGTTCTCGAGGACCCTGCTGCCGCTGCTCGCGACCGGCCGGCTCCGGCCGGTCGTCGACCGCGTGGTGCCGCTCGACGAGGCGGCCGCGGCGCACGCCGCGATGGAGCGGAACGAGAGCTTCGGCAAGATCGTCCTCGACCTCTCCTGAGGACCGGTCTACGATCCGCGCAAAGGAGCACACGTCATGAAACTCTCCATCCGGAAGGCTCTCGCAGCCGCGATCCCGGTCCTCGGCCTCCTCCCGGCGCTCGCGGCCGACACGTGGCAGATCGATCCGGCGCACTCGAGCGCGGGGTTTTCGGTCACTCACCTGATGATCTCGACGGTCCGCGGAGAGTTCGGCGCGATGACCGGCACGATCGTCTACGACGGCAAGGACGTCTCCTCGATCAAGGTCGACGCGACGATCGACGCCGCGAGCGTCACGACGCGAAACGACTCGCGCGACACCGACCTCCGCAGCGACCACTTCTTTGACGTGAAGAAGTTCCCAACCCTGACTTTCAAGTCGAAGAAGGTCGTCCCCGGACCGGCGGGGAGCTTCAAGCTGGTCGGCGACCTGACGATGCACGGCGTGACCAAGGAGGTCACGCTCGACGTCAAGGGCCCCTCGCAAGCGATCAAGGGCATGCGCGGCGAGACGCGCGTCGCCGCCTCGGCCACCGCGATTCTCAACCGGATGGACTACGGGATGAGTTTCGACGCGAAACTGGCCGACGGCGGTTTGGTCGTCAGCAACGACGTGGCGATCACGATCGACATCGAGGCGGTGCTCCCGCCGGCCGGCCCGCCGCCACCCAAGAAGTGACGCGGCCCGTCGCGCTGCGAGAAAGCAGAATGTCCCCGTTCTAGGAGTCCGGTCTTTCGCGGAAGAAGATCCAGAGCGCGGCCGGGAGCGCGGAGAAATCCGCGATCATCGACAGCAGGAACGCGCAGGCGGAGACGATCCCGAACTGGCGCATCGGCGGGAGCGGAGAGAGCGCCAGCGCCAGGAACCCGCCGGCGTTGATGAACGTCGCGAACACGATCGCGCGGCCGGAGACCAGGAGCGCGTGGCGGAGCGCCTGCTCGGTGGTGCCGTCCCGGCGCTTCTCCTGGAAGTGGTAGAAGAAGTGGATCTGGTCGTTCTCGGAGGCGCCGAGCACGGTCGAGGCGATCAGGATCGTCGCGACGTTGAGCGCGATGCCCGTGGTGCGCATCACGAGGAACATGACGAGGATGGCGAAGACGGACGGGATCATCGCCATCAGCCGCGCGACGCCGCTACGGAAGACGAGCAGGAATGCGACGAAGATCACGCCGGCGGTCAGCGCGAAGCTCTGCGTGAGCGTCGGCACGAGGTAGTGCGCGATCTTCGCCTGGAGGATCCCGACGCCGACGACCGACAGCGTGCACCCGGACAGCGCGGGCTCACGCCGCACCGTGTCCTGCCAGGCCCCCTCGAGGAACGCCTTCAGCCCGACGTACCCGTCGAGGCCCGCACGCGTGATCACGCGCACGCGGGCGCTCCCGAGGGTCTTCAGATCGACGTACCCGCGCAGCTCGGGCCGCTCGAGGAGAAGCTGCTCGAGGTCGGCCGCGAGCTTCGGCCAGGCTCCCGGATCCTCCGGCAGGGCATCTCCCTGCCCGCCGACGTACCGGATCCACTGGAGGAGCGTCGTCGGGCCCATCGCCGATCCGACCCGCGGATCCCGCTCGAGCGTGCGCGTGAACTCGTGGAGCCCGTGGAGGACCGCCGGGTCGAGCGCCTTGCCGCCGGGGATCCTCACCCACGCCTCGCTCACCGACAGCCCGCCCATCGTCGCCTCGAAGCGGCGCGTGTCGCGGTAGAGCGGCAGGTGGTGGTCGATGTAGTCCAGCGAGTCGGTCTCGAGGCGCATCGGCTCGATCGTTCCCGGGATCCCGACGAGCGCGCCGAGCCCGCAGAGCATCAGCAGGATCGAGCCGGGGACCAGAACGAACCGGAGCCGGTACGACGCCCCCGGGAGGCGGTCGACGATCCGCGGCCACCAGTCGCCGGCGGTCTTGCGCTCCGACTGGACCGGCGTCTTGAGAACCCGCTCGAGTGCGGGGAACAGGGTGAACGACGCGAGCCAGGTGATCCCCATCCCCGCCGCGACCCAGGTCCCCATGTCCCGGATCGGCCGGATTCCCGAGACGCGAAGTGCCGCGAACCCGACGCCGGCGGCGAAGATCGACGCCGTGCACGGGAGGAACTTGTTCCGGAGCGTGAAGACCTGGTGCTCGCGGCGATCGGTCCCCTCGGGGCACGCGACGTAGAGCGAGTGGATGTAGACGAGCGTCGCGGTGCAGGTGATCAGGACGGTCAGCGGCACGAGCGAGGAGACGATCGTCGAGACGAACCCGACGGCCCCCGCGAACGCCTCCGTCGCGAGCACTGTGACCGCGATGGTGACGAGAAACGCGAGGAGCGTGCGGACCGACCGGTACAGGAACAGGTTCAGCAGCACGATGAACGCCGCGAAAAGCGGCATGTAGAGGAGCGTCGACCGCTGCGTCTCCCGGGACAGGTACAGATCGACGTAGGGACCGCCGATCTTCCGCACCGCCGACAGAGGCGCCGGGGCGTCGGTAAAAGGGGCGATCGCGGCGTCGAGCGCGTCGAGCGTCGCGGTGAGGTCCTCGCGCCGCGCGACGTCGATCTCGACCGGGATGCCGAGCACCCCGTCGCCCACGAGCCCCTGCTTCGCGAAGAGCCTCGTGCCGGTCGCGAAGGCCCGGAACGAGCGCGCCCCCGCCTCGTCCGGCGTGAACCCGGCGTGGGCCTCCCGGTAGATCGTCAGGGCGGACAGCGGCTTGACGTGCGGGACCGCGCGGAGCGCGGCCTCGAGCGCGTCCACGCGGCGCAGGACGGCCGGGGCGAACGGGTCGTCCGCCTCGGCGAGGAAGACGACGTAGTCCCCTTCCGGAAAGAGCGTCCGGAACTGCCGTGTCGCGCGCTCGTCGGCGTCCCCCGAGACGATCAGGCGGTCGACGGAGTTGTCGCTTTGCACGCGCAGCGCGAAGAAGACGGCCGGCGGCACGAGCAGGAGCCAGACGAGAAGGACGAGCCACGGATGATCGACGATCGCCGCAGCCGCGGAGGCGACCGGTCCGCGTCGCCGCTTGGGGGGCATCCTATAATCGCTGCCGACCATGCGACTGAGATCCTCGATCGTCGTGGCGATCTGTCTCGCCGCGGGGCTCCGGACGGCGGCCGCCCCCGCCCCGGTCGCGCTCGTGATCTGCGCGCCCGGCTACCCGTCGAACACGAAAGAAGCGCAGCCTAGCATGGACGCGCTGGCCGCTTCGGTCGCGCAGGCCGCCGGGTGGCCCGCCTCCCGCGTGACCGTGTCGTACTACGAAACCGACGAAGGGGGAACCGAGGCGCTCCGCGCGGGGCACGCGGCGATGGCGCTCGTTCCCCTGCCCTACTTCCTCGTGCACGCGAAGGACCTCAAGCTGGTCGCGCGGGCTCAGACCACGGAGAAGGGCGGATCTCCCGCCGACACGTGGACGCTCTTCGCGAAGAAGGGGCGCGTGACCTCGCCGGCGTCGCTGTCGGGCTGGCAGGTCGTCTCGCTCGCCGGGTACGCGCCCGGCTTCATCCGCAGCGTCGCGCTCGCCTCGTGGGGAGAGCTGCCGAAGAGCGTGACGTTCGTCCCGAGCGGGCAGGTCCTTTCCGCGTTGCGGAAGGCGGCGGCCGGGGACGACGTGGCCGTGCTACTCGATGCGACCCAGACCGCCTCGCTGGGCACGCTCCCCTTCGCGTCCGACCTCGAGCCGGTGGCGAAGTCGCCCGCCGTCCCGGCGGTTCTCCTGTGCAGCGTCGGATCGTCGCTGCCCGCTCCCGAGATCAAGACGGTCGTTTCGGGATTGCTCAAGATGCACGAGTCCCAAGACGGCGCCGCCGCCCTGGACGCGGTGCGCCTCGCGCGGTTTACCCCCCTCGACACGAAGAGCCTCTCGGCGGCGGTCGCGGCGTACGACGCCGGCCGGTCGACCGGCTCGCGGTGAGGCGCCTCGCAGCCGCATGCCTCGCGGCGGCGGCGGCCGGCTGCGCGCCGGCGCTCCGGGAGCCGCCGACGGTCGCGGTCCTTGCCGCCCAGAAGGCTCCGGCGGTCCGCCCAGGCGCGCGCGACGCCGACTCCCTGCTGCGCGAGGCCGACGCGTTGTGGGCGAGGCGGCCGGATGCGGACGCGGTGCGTCAGGCCGAATCGCTCTACCTCGCCGCGGCCGACGCCGACGACCGCCAGATCGCCGGGCTGATCGGTGCCGTCCGCGTGAAGGTCTGGCGCGTCGACCGGGAGACGGACGTGCGCGTGCGGGAGGAGCTGGCGACCTCCGCGGTCCACGCCGCGCAGTGGTGCGGCCGCCGCGCCCCCGACGAGCCCATGTGCGACTACTGGCTCGCGATCGCGGTGGGCGTGCAGGCGCGCGAGGTGCGCCAGACGGCCGAGGACGGCCTCAAGACGATGATCGCGGCGCTCAAGCGGGCGATCGAGAAGATCCCCACGTACGAAGCGGGGGGCCCCGACCGGGTGATGGCCCTCCTGCTGCTGCGCGCCCCCGGCTGGCCGCTCGGTCCCGGGGATCCGGAGCAGGCCTTGGCGCATGCCGCGAAGGCCGTCGCGCTCGCGCCCGACGAGCCGCAAAACGTCCTCGTGCAAGCGGAGGCGCTCGTCGCGAACAAGCAGAGGGAGCGCGGGACCGCGACCTACCGCAAGGCGCTGACGCTCGCGCGCGAGCGAGCCGCGGCCGGCGATCCCGATGCCGCGGAGTGGATCGTCGAGGCGACCGACGCGCTCGAGCGCTAGCGCGTCTCGACGAGCCGGATCCGCTGCCGGACGCACGGCGCGGTCGAAGCGGGCGCGGAGGCCGTGTCGAGGCCGGTGACCCCTATCCGGCGCAGATCGCGCGCCAGCTCGTCGTAGCGGCCGGAGGGGACGTCGATCTCGTACACGCCGTCGGCTCTGGGCTGCTCGCTGCCGCGACCGCCGAGGCCGCGCGCGAGGACCTCGAGATCGCGCGCTGCCGCGCCGGCGTTCGGAACTGCCCACTCCGCGAGCCGTCCGGCATCGACCCAGCTGTCGCCGCACACGACTCCGACGCCTCCCTGGGGCAGCAAGATCGTCTTCTGATACAGCCGCCCGAAGCTCGTCGTTTCCTGCGCGGAGGCGGGAGGCTCCTGACCCGCCTCGCGACTTCCGGAGGAAACCGGCATCGACGAGACGGCGGTGCTGGCCGCCTTGCGGTCGAGGTCCCTCGCCGCGAGTCGAAGCGCCTCGTCCTTCGCGCGCGCCAGCTCGTCCGCGGGTGCTGCGGCCTGGGCGGCGGGAGCGGGCGGAGGGGCGAGCGCGACATTCTTCTTGAGCTTTGCCTCCTCTTGCCCGATCGCCTCACCGCCCGACGGTTGCTCCTGCGGCCGGTTTCCGGCGAGCGGCGCGCCGCCCGCGTACGCGTGCCTCTCGGCCGGCGGCTGTGACTGCAGCCGTGCCTCCGTGCGATTCTCGTGGTCCGCGGAGGAGCTCTTCTCGGCGGGAACGGGCGCCGGCGCGTACGGGACCGGCGACGGGACCGCAGAAGGCGTGAACGTCCCCTGCCTCCATTGGAACGCGACCAGCAGCCCCACGGCGCCGATCGTCGCGGCGATGGAGACCGGAAGGAACCAGCGCCTCCGCGCCGGCATCGGCGTGACGATTGCACGGTCGACGTGGGCGCCGATGCGCGCCGCGAGATCCGCGGTGGGCTCGGGAACCGGCTCCGCGGCGACCGCGGCGGCGAGCAGGTGGAGCGCCTCCAGCTCGGCGCGGCAGGAGGCGCACTCGGCCAGGTGGTGGTCGACGCGGTGGCGGTCCTCGATCGGAAGCTCGTCGTCGAGGTAGGCGGCCAAGAGCTCGCTCGGGTGTCCGGACTCCATGCCGTTCACGCTCCCCTCCCTTCGACGCACTCGCGAAGCGCCGCGCGGGCCCGCGCGAGCCGCGAGCGGACGGTGCCCAGCTCGATCCGGAGCACGGACGCGATCTCGTCGTAGGCAAGCGACTCCGCATCGCGCAGAGCCACGATCGCGCGCCACGGCGCCGGGAGCCGCTGGAGACAATCGGCCAGCCGCCTCATCAGCTCCTTGGTCTCGAGCGCGTGGAGCGGTGTCTGGCGCGCGCTCGCCAATCCGGCCGCCCGCTCGACCTCCGGCCGGATGCCGTCCGGACCGTCGGCCCGCTCCGACTCGAGCGAGTCCGACGCGCGGCGCATCCTCTCGGCGGCCCGCGTCTGGTGGTTGAGCGCGCGCGTGACCGCGATCCGGTGGAGCCACGTCGACAAGCGCGACTCGCCGCGGAAGCTCGACAGCGTCCGGAACGCGGTCAGGAAGACCTCTTGCGCGACGTCGTCGGCATCGTCCCGGTTGCGGACGATCCTCCAGGCCACTTTCCAGACCCGCGGCGCGTGCCTCTCCACGAGACGATCGAACGCGGCGCGGTCCCCCGACTGCGCCCGACGGACCAGCTCGGCGTCGTCGGGCGGAACTTTCCCGGAGGCGTCGTCCGGATCTCGCATCGATCGAAGAATGCCATGGACCGGCCCCGTCATCGCAGGGGTCTCCTCCAACCGTTGGGACAGGCGCCGGGCGGTCCGGTTCCCGGGAAGGGTCCTCGCCATTTCGATTGCTATAGTGGCGCCGAATGCCGATCCCGCTTCTCGACGACCTGCGGGGCCGCGGATTCCGCGGCGAAATCCTGGCCGAAGCGCCCCTGGCTCCCTTCACGACGTGGCGTATCGGCGGCCCGGCCGAGGTCCTCGCCACGGCGGCCGCTCCGGAGGACGTCGAGCTGGCCGTCCGGTTCGCCGTCGATCGCGCGATCCCGTGGCGGGTCCTCGGCAACGGCTCGAACCTCCTCGTCCGCGACGAGGGGGTTCGCGGCCTCGTGCTGCGCGTGCGCAAGGCGCTCGACGGCGTCGCGGTCGACGGGGGCGTGATCGTCGCGGGGGCCGGCGCGTCCTTCCCGTCGGTCGCGCGGGCGGCGGCGGAGCACGGCCTGGCGGGGCTCGAGTTCGGAGCGGGCATCCCGGGGACGGTCGGCGGCGCGATCGTGATGAACGCCGGGTGGCACGAGTTCGAGACCGGGTCGCGTGTCGCCGAGGTCGAGTTCCTCGAACCGGACGGGCTCGTCGTCTCCTACCCGGCGCGCGCCTGCCGGTTCGGATACCGCACGAGCGCGTTCCGGACGCGGCGGGGCGTCGTACTGCGCGCCGGGTTCGTCCTGGAGCCGGACGAGCCGCTCGCCGTCGCGGCGCGCCTGGAGGGCTTCGCCGCGAAGCGGAAGGAATCGCAGCCGACCGAACTCCCCTCGTGCGGCTCGGTCTTCCTGAAGCCCGAGGGGGACTTCGCCGGACGCCTCATCGAGGCCGCGGGTCTCAAGGGACACCGGATCGGGGACGTCCAGGTCTCGCCGAAGCACGCGAACTTCTTCGTCAACCTCGGCAGGGCCAGCGCCAAGGACGTCTTGGCGCTCGTCGAGCTGGTCGAGGCGGAGGTCGCGCGGACCTCGGGAGTCAAGCTCGTCCGCGAGTTCGAGCTGTGGTGATCGGGGACATTCTGCTTTTCCCCTCCTAGGACAATCCCTTTCTTCTTGCTCGGCTCCCCGGATACCGCCTCGCTGCAAAGAATGGGGATTGTCCTAGGAGGGGAAAAGCAGAATGTCCCCGATCACCAATCAGGCCGTCATTAGACTGCGCACGCGCTCGACGAAAGAGGCCTGCACGGCCTCGTCGAGCACCACCCGGTCGACCTCGTCGACGAGCAGGCCGTCGAACAGAGCCTTCTTGTTCTCGACGACCTGGCGGACGCGCTCCTCGATGGCGCCCTTGGTGACGAAGTGCAGGACCTGCACGCTCTGCCGCTGGCCCATCCGGTGGACGCGCCCGATCCGCTGCTCGAGGATCGCGGGGTTCCACGGGACCTCGAGGTTGACGACGACCGACGCCGCGTCCTGAAGGTTGAGCCCGAGCCCGCCGGCGTCGGTCGAGAAGAGCACGCGCAGCGCCTCTTCGGACCGGAACGCGTCGATGGTCTGCTGGCGCGTCCTCGTGTCCATTCCGCCGTGAAAGACCGCCGCACGCTCGCCGCGCCGGTCGAGCAGCGGCCGGACGACCAGATGCGCGAGGCGCAACAGCCGCTCCCACTGGCTGAACACGAGCACCTTCGCCCCCGGGCGCTCGAGCAGGTCCTCGAGGACGTGCGAGAACTCCTCGAGCTTGGGCGAGTGGATCCACCTGAGGTCGCCCTCGCCCGAGCGGGCGTCGCGCAGCCGCCGCTCGACCGCGTCCCACTCGTACTGGGCCCAGGCGTTGCACAGGATCCGCATCGAGGTCAGCGCCTGGAGGAGGAGCCGCACCTCCGCGGTCTTGAGCGGCCGGTTCTGCGCGAGGAGCGTCGCGACCTTCCGGGCATGCCGCCGGTAGGGACGCCACTGGGTCGGGGTCATCTCGGTCCAGAAGGTGTTGTCGGTGCGCGGCGGCAGCTGGTCGAGCACCTCGCGCCGCTCGCGGCGCAGGAAGAACCCGGCGAGGCGCGAGCGGAGGAGATCGAGCGCCTCGTACGCGACGATCTTGCCGCCGGGCTCGGTCACCGCGTGGAACGGGAGGAGCCGCCATCTCGGGCCGAGCGCCCTCGGGTTCAGGAACTCCACCAGCGAGTGCAGCTCCGACAGGCGGTTCTCGAGCGGGGTTCCGGTGAGGACGAACGCGTGCGGGCTGTGCAGCTCCTTGATCGCCTTCGCGGTCTTGGTATCCCAGTTCTTGATTCGCTGCGCCTCGTCGAGGATGACGAGATCGGCGGAGGCCTTGCGCACCAGCTCGAGGTCGCGCAGCGCGAGCTCGTAGTTGAGGATCAGGAATCCGTCCGTCCACCGGCGGTAGGCGCTCTGGCGCATCGTCCGGGAACCTTCGACGATGCGCGCCTGCTCCCCGCAGGCCTTGGCGATCTCGCGGGCCCACTGGAGCTTGAGCGAGGCGGGACAGACGACGAGAGCCTTCCTCAGGCCGGCGGTGCGGCGCAGGAGCAGGGTCGCGACGATGGCTTGCAGCGTCTTGCCAAGCCCCATGTCGTCCGCGAGGAAGGCGCGCCCGCGCCGTGCGAGGAACAGGGCGCCGTCCCGCTGGTAGGGATGGAGCTCGAAGCCGAGGTCGCGGATCGTCTCCTCCCAGATCGCGTCGCCTTCTGAGACGACGCCGAGCGTGGCGGCGATCTCGGCCGCGCGCTGCGCCTCGGCGATCCTCTCGGTCACGGCCGGGTCGAGGTCGAACGCGAGCCCGCCGGCGGCGGCGGCCTGGCGCGCCGCCTCGATCGCGGCCCCGGCGCGCGCCACCGGGCTCTCGCCGTCCTGCGGGGGCTTGAGCCACCCTCCTCCGTCGAAGTGCTCGGGGATCGCCTCGGGCACGGGAGCGTCGACCACGTCGACACGGATCTCCCGGAGCGGCTCCGGAACCGTGACGGGCCACTCGGTGGGGCGCCACCACACGGAGACGTACCCGCCGGTCGGCTTCTTCGGCTGCCGCAGGTACCAGGCCCGCACCCGCTCGACGTGCTTGCAGCTGGCCAGCTCGCTCTTCTCGTAGTCGGGGCAGGTGCACGACGCGCCGGCGGGGTCGAGGCCGCGGAGCGTGACCGTGTACGGGCCGAGGCGGCCGTGCCCGGGGACGCGGAAGCGCGGGGGGCCGCCGGCGCGCTTGACCCGCGTGACGTGAGGCCGCTCCTTGCGCGCCCGCTGCTTGCGCGCCTTGAGCTCGTCCTCGCGCGCCAGCTCGACCCGCTCCTCCCGCGTGAGCGCCCACTCCCCGGGTCCGGCGAGCAGCGTCCCGGCCTGCATCGGCGCGTGGGTGACGATGCGCCCCTGCCCCCGGGCCAGACGCCCCGCCCTGCGGGCGCGCCTCTGCGAGCCGGCGACGTGGACGACCGGCGGGCGCGGGAACCGGAGCGCCTCGATGGCGGCGACGGCGTGCTTGCACACCGGTCCCCCCTCGAACGGGCACTCGCACTGGCTGCCGAGCGACCCCTCCTCGACCGAGACCGCGACCCGGTACGGGGTCGGGCCCTGGTCGCGGACCCTCGCCTCGACCGATCGCCCGTCGTCGGCGAGCCGGAGCGATTCCACCTTTCCCAGGAGGGCGGACTCGTGGCCGGCGTGCGCCACCCGCTCGCCCGCCCACTCCCGAAGGTCGGATTCGAGCAGGACGGGATCGGCCGCGATCGAGGCGGCCGCGGGGCGCGGCGGCTTCTTCGTCCGTCGTTTCAAGAGTCCTTCCCGAGGAATCGGGCGGTTCAAGCCGGTCAGTGTGCCCCAAGGAGCGAAACCGCGCCAGCCTTGCCCGCGGCCGCGAAACGGCGGTAGCATCGGCGGCTCGTGCCCGCGGGAGCGGGGGGAAGGCCCGATGCCGGCCAAGAACATCGCGCGCCGCCGGGCGCCGGCGCGACCTGCGGCCAGACGCGGCGCACCCTCACCCCTCGACGCGGCCTTATCCCGGATCCTGTCGTTCGTCGCGGAGGCGCACCCCGACGCGTATCCGCGGGTGGCCGAAGCCTTTGCTACGGCGGCCGTCGTCGCGCGGCGTGGGCGGCCAGGGCTTCCCGAAACGCTCACGGCGCTGCGCAAGCCCTTCTCGGCGGCCCTCGCAGCCTCGCGGCCGAAGAGAGCGGACCGCTCGCTCGCGGAGACCACCCCCGGCGTGCCGGCGCGCGTGCGGTTCGAGCAAGCGGAGGAGGCCCTCCGGGACGGGTGCGACGGCGCGCTCGCGCGGGAGGCGCTGCGCGCCTCGCTATCCCACGAGGAGCGCCGCGAGATCCTGCGCGGCATGCTGCTCACGCGCGCGACCGACAACCGCCTGAAGCTCTTCTTCACCGGCGGCGAGGTCCGCTACGGCCGCGCGGCCTTCCAGGGGAAGGGGTTCCGCTCCCTCGGCCAGGAGGCGATCTACGCGGCGGCGATCCGGCTCAGGCGGGGAGCCTCCTGGCGCGGCGACGACGGCGCATGGCGGGGGGACGTGGTCGCCCCCATCATCCGTGACGCGGGCGCGGCCCTGGCGATGCGCCCGGAACCGGCGACGGTGCGGATGATGCTCAACGGGCAGATGGGGAAGGCGGGCCCCCCGATGGACGGGAAGGACCTCCACATCGGGGACTTCGGGTGGGGCGTCATGCCCGCCTCGGCCCCGCTGACGATCTCGTCGATGACGGTCGCCGGGCTCGCGATGGCCTTCCGGCTGCGCGAGGAGCCGCGCGTCGCGGTGTCGTTCGTCGGTGAGGGCGCGACCTCGCTCGGCGAATGGCACGAGGCGATCAATCTCTGCGCGGCGCGCAAGCTCCCGGCGATCTTCTGCGTCGAGAACAACCAGACCGCCCTGTCGACCCCGGTCGCGGAGCAGTCGGCCGTCCGCGTCTTCGCGGACAAGGCCGCGGGTTACGGCATCCCCGGCGTCACGATCGACGGCACCGATCCCGACGCGATCGCGGCGGCGTTCGCGTGGGCCGCCGGGCGGGCGCGCTCCGGAGAGGGGCCGTCTCTGATCGAGCTGGTCGCGATGCGGATGTGCGGGCACGCGCATCACGACGACATGCTCTACCTCGGCAAGGACCCGCACCCGTCCTGGGAGTACGCCCGGCCCAGCGGCGAGGGGTACGCCGATGCCGCGCTGTTCGAGTTCTGGGCGAAGCGCGACCCGATCCCGACGTATGCCGCGCGTCTCGTCCGCGAAGGAGTCATCGGGCGAAACGATCTCGAGTCCTGGAAGGCCGAGGCCTCGGAGATCGTCGAGACGGAAGCGCGGGCCCTGATCGAGGCTCCGTGGCCGAGCGGCGACGAGGCCGGAGCCGGAGTGCTCGCGGATGAGCCGCCGCGCCGTCACGTCGAGCCGCTCGAATCGAGAGCCTCGCGGCCGAGCCGACCTCTTCCCTCGGTCGAGGACGCCCCCGCCTTCGACCCGAAGGGGCGGACGTTCCTCGAGGCGGTGATGCTCGGTGTCGGCGATGCGCTCCGATCGGATCCGCGCGTGTTCGTGTACGGCGAGGATGTCGGCGGCGCTTACGGGAACGCGTTCCTCCTTTTGCGGCCGCTCCTCAAAGAGTTCGGGAACCGCATCCTCAACTCGCCGATCGCCGAGGGTGGAACGATCGGCGTGTGCGTCGGCGCCGCGCTTGCGGGGATGCGGCCGATCGGCGAGATCCAGTTCAACGACTTCGTCGCGACCGGCTTCAACCAGCTCGTCAACAACGCCGCGAAGATCCGGTACCGCTGGGGCGGATCGGTGCCGATGGTGTTGAGGATGCCCTGGGGTGGCCTCCGCCGCGCCGGCCCGTATCACTCGCAGAACACGGAAGCCTGGTTCTACCGGACGCCGGGGCTGAAGATCGTCTGTCCCTGGACGCCGCACGACGCCCGCGCTCTGCTCGCGGCCGCGGTCGCCGATCCGGACCCGGTCCTGTACTACGAGCACATCGCGCTCTACCGCGAGCCGAAGATCAAGCAGCGCCTCGACGACTCCCCTCCCGAGCCGATCCCCATCGGGAAGGCGGCACTGCGCCGCGCTGGACCCGATCTCGCGATCGTTTCCTACGGCGCTTACGTCCATCTCGCGATGCGCGTCGCGGAAACGCTCGCGGCCGAAGGCGTCGAGTGTTCGGTCATCGATTTGCGCTCCCTGCAGCCTCTCGATCGCGACCTCGTGCTCGCGGTCGCGCGGCATTGCGGGAAGGTCCTGATCTGCCACGAAGACTCGCGCACGGGAGGCCTGGGCGAATCGCTCGCCGCGATCATCCAGGAGGAATGCTTCGAGGAGCTCGATGCGCCGGTGCGGATCGTGGGTGCTCTCGACGCGCCGGTCCCGTACTCCCCTTCGCTCGAGGATGCGTTCCTGCCAGGCGAGGAACGCGTTCTCCGCGCCGCGCGATTGCTCGCGGCTTACTGACGCGCGGCCTCGAGCGCAGCCATGAACGAGCCGCGATCCCTCGGCTCGACCCGTCCGTAGATCGTGCCGTCCTTCTTGACGAGCAAGGACACGGGAAACTCCGCCACACGATCGAATGGCGGGGGCATGTCATCGGTCTCCACGAGGAGCGGGAACGCAACGTGGGCGGGATCCGTGAGCTTCCTCTGATTCTCCGGCGTGTCGTCGCACAAGCCCACGAACGCGACACCCTGCGGGGCGAGCTCCTGCTGGAGGCTCGCAAGAGTCGGTAGCTCCAAGACGCACGGGTGACACCACGTCCGCCAGACGTTGATGACGAGCAGCTTCCCTCGAAACTCTGAGAGTCGATGGGAGTGCCCGTCGATATCGTTGAGCGCAAAGTCCGGGATCGGCTTCCCGACCATCACCGTCGCCTCGCGCCAGCCGTCCTGCCGGGAGACCCAATCGCGAGCCATCGGATTGATGAGCGGCGGGACGACGATCAGCGCGACGGCGGTGCCGGCGGCCGCGATCGACCCGGCCCACCGGGCCGGCTTCCACCGTGTGCTCAGCGCCAGCACGCCGCACCAGAGTAGCGGGATCACGGAGGCCAGCAGTCTTCGTCGCCCGTTACCGAAGATCCACGCGGTGGCGTGCCAGGCTGCGAAGAGGGTTGCCGCCTTGCTCAAGCGTGGGGCCGACGCGACGACCGCCGCCACGAGCACCGCGCCCACGGCGACGACGAGCCATTGGCCTCGGGACGTCGATCGACCGCGAGACCTCGCCCAGGCGATCGCACCGCATCCGAACGACGCTACCGCGCATCCGGTGACGACCGCGGAGCCTACCCGGTAGTCCACGGGAATCGATGCGAGCAATCCGAGCAGGCCGAGGATAGGAATCCCAACCATGGCCGCGACCGGTAGCACCACCGCGGCGTTCGAACCGCGAGCCTCGCTCATGCAGTGATCATGACAACACACCCAACCGTGTCAAAACAAAACGGGGCGCCCGCGAGGGCGCCCCGGCAATGTCACGTCGTGGTGTTCGAAGCGTCAGCGACGGCCGCCGTATCCACCGCCGCCACCGCCCCGGCCGCGGCCACCTCCGTAACCACCTCCGCCGCCGTACCCGCCACCACCGCCACCCGAGGTGCGCTCGCGCGCCTCGTTGACAGTGAGCGGGCGGCCGCCGAACTCCTGTCCGTTGAGATCTCGGATGGCGCCGTCGGCGTCCTCCGAGGTGCCCATCTCCACGAAGCCGAAGCCACGCGGACGGCCAGTGTCGCGGTCGGTGACGAGCTTCACCTCGACCACGTTGCGGCCGTTGCGGCTGAAGAGGTCGCGGACCTGTTCCTCGTCCGCGCTGAACGGAAGGTTGCCGACATACAGTCTCGTGCCCATTTCTCGGACTCCTGCGCTCCCCATCCGGGAGCCGATACCAGACCCTGGCCCCGGTCCGACCGGCCGGACCGTATGGGCGCGCCTAACACCGGGGGTGCATTCCCGAGGTAGTGGCACGCAGTTCTTTCGTTTCTGTACGAGAGGAATGCCGCCAGGACCTTCAGTCACGTTAAAGGCATAGGCGGGGGTCTGTCAAGGAGACTGTGGGGTTATACAAAGGTGTCGGGTCATCGCATCGCGGGCAAATTGGGTGTGTTCATCTATAAGAAATTGCGGATAGCTGGCCGGGGCGAAGATAACCATCAGTAACGCCGCGGTCGCGAGATCGACCGACGTCCGGCCGGAATCCGACGTCGGGTTCCCGAAGGGACCCTCCTCGTCGGCCAGCACCGGCCGTCCGGCGACGTTCACGCTGTCCTTGCGGATTCCGGCGTAGGCCTCCCCTGCGGCACCCCGGCGCAGGGTGACGGCGCCGCGGATCTTGGCGCTGTCGTACAGCCCGATCGGGAGCAGGAACGTCACCGAGCACAGGTTGCAGACGTCCACTGCGGTGTTGATCGCCGGGAACGGCTTCCCCTGGAGGATCCGCCGAACCAGCGCCTCGGACGACGGGCGCGTGGTCGTGGGGTCGATCCCGAAGGCGCGATAGAGACGGCGCGCCGGCGCCAGCCCCTCGATCTCCCCGGGGGTCTTCCCGACGTACGCCGACGCGATGCGGCCGACCAGAGCGCCGATCTCGGCGGCCAGGGCGGGGCTCGCCTCGCGAACCGCGACCGGAGCGGCCTCCACGACGCCGAACCGGAGCGACGGCGCGACATCGGGGGCGACAACGACCCGTTGCACGGGCCTAGCATAGTCAGGATGGTCCGGTTAATACACCGCCCGGGGGCGCGTCATGAAGGGTGACGACACGCACAAGGAGAAGGTCGTGCGCGCCCTTCCGAACACGGAGCCGATGACGAAACCGGAATCGGACCCCGCCGTCGCGGCGCTGTTCGAGCTACACCACGAACGGATCTACCGGGTGGCCCGCAGGATCACCGGCAGCGCCGAGGACGCGGAGGACGTCCTTCAAACCGTATTCCTCCGCCTCCTCCGCCGCGAGGATCCGGTGCCGAGGCCCGATGCCGCCGCGAGCTACCTGCACCGCGCGGCGACGAACGCGGCGCTCGACGTCCTGAGGCGGCGGAAGGCGGCGCGCTCCGAGCCGATCGAGGATCCCGACCGGCTCGTCCACGGCGAGCCCGGCCCTGAGGATGCGCGGCGCGGCGCGGAGCTTGGCGAGCGCGTGCGCCGGGCGCTGGGCGGCCTGTCGCCGCGCGCCGCCGAGATGTTCGTCCTCCGTCACTTCGACGGGTACGCCAATCGCGAGATCGCACGGATGCTGGGCACCTCGTGGAGCACGGTCGCCGTCACGCTCCACCGGACACGGGCCCGTCTTCAGAAGGACCTGAAGGGAGACCGCTCATGAGCACGAACGATGACCGCCGGCCTTCGCTCGACGCGATCGTCGATGCGATCCGCCGGGACGAGCCGTCGCACGCCGAGATCGAAACGGCCGCCGGGCGGGTCCGGGAAGCCCTCGGCTTCGATGCCCCCGCCGTCGCCGGGTCCACGCTGCACATCGAGAGCTGCGCCGGATTCCAGGCCCTGATCCCCGACTTCCTCGCGGGCCGGCTAGAGCACTCGGCGATGGTCCTCGTCGAGGACCACTCCCGCGAGTGCATCCCGTGCCGGCGCGCGCTGATCGCGGCGCGGACGCCGAAGGCCGACCCCGCCGTCGCCGAGACGAGGCGCCGCACGCCGGTCCTCGCCTGGGCCGCGACCGCCGCGGCCGCGGCGATCGTGGTGGTGGCGGGGTATACCGCGTGGCAGGTGTTGCCGGGATTTGCCGCCGCGCCCAAGCTCAAGGTCATGCGGGTGGAAGGAGCGCTCGTCCAGCTCCGGCGCGGCGAGATCGTCCCGCTGGCCGCGGGGATGACCGTCTCCGCCGCGGACCCGGTGCGCACGGGGCGAGACTCCGGCGCCGTCCTCCAGATGGACGACGGCTCGCGGATCGAGCTGCGGGACCGGACCGAGCTGTCGGTCCGCCGCCAGCGCCGCGGATCCACGGTGGCGCTCGGCAACGGCAGCATCATCGTCGAGGCCTCGCCCCAGGGCTCGGGCCACCTCGACGTCCGCACGGACGATTGCCTCGTGTCGGTCAAGGGGACGATCTTCGCCGTCAACCGCGGCACGAAGGGCTCGCGGGTCTCGGTCGTCGAGGGCTCCGTGCGCGTCGACACCGGCGGGAGCGAGCGGACGCTGCGGCCGGGAGAGCAGGTCGCCTCGACCGAGGCGGTCGCAGCGGTGCCGGTGGAGCAAGAGATCGCCTGGAGCCTCGACGCGCCGCGGTACGGCCAGCTGCTGAAGGAGCTCGCCGCGCTGCGCCAGAGTCTCGTGGCGCGGGTCCCGAACCCGAAGCTCCGCTACTCCTCGACGCTGCTCGACCGCGTCCCCGCCGACACGGTCCTCTACGCGGCGATCCCGAACCTCACCGACGCGCTCGTCGAGGCTCGCGCGGTCGTTCTGGAGCGTGTCGCGGCCTCGCCTCAGCTCCAGGCGTGGTGGAACCAGAACATGAACTCCCCGGAGGCGCAGAAGGAGTTCGACCAAGCGTTCGAGCACGCGCGCGCCCTCGGAAGCCAGCTCGGAGACGAGATCGTGATCACGCTCTCGCTCGGCCCCGACGGGAAGCCATTCGGCCCGTCGATACGCGCGAACGTGAAAGACCCCGACGGATTCCGCCGCCTGCTCGACGAGCACATGGGCACCGTGGCCCACGATGTTGCGGTCGCCTTCGACGGCCCCGTGGTCACGCTCGGGCCGCGCCCCGACCCCTCTGCCGTCCGGGTCGCCCCGGCAGGCGTTCTGACCGGCACGTTCCACGACAAGATCGCCGGAGCGTACGCGGACGGCGCGACGTGGGTGTTCGGCGTCGATCTCAAGACGATCCTCGCCGCCGAGCGGATCGCACATCCGGATCAGACGCGGGGCTCGGCCGTCCTCGACCGGGCCGGGATCCTCGACGCGCACTACATCATCGCGTCGCGGGCCGACGAGGCGAGCGCCGCCACGAACCGGGCGGAGATCACCTTCGACCGGGCGCGTCGCGGGCTTGCCGCGTGGCTCGAGACGCCCGCCCCGCTCGGGGCCCTCGATTTCGTCTCCCCCGATGCGACCCTCGCCGCGGCGGCGGTGATCCGGCGGCCGGAGCTGATGCTCGCCGACGCGCTGTCCTGGCTCGCCCCCGAGGCGACCGGCGTCGGCGCCCCGATGCCGGAGGCCGACCAGCAGCAGATCCTCGACGACCTGCGCGATCTCGCGGGAGCCCTCGAGGGGGACGTGGCGGTCGCGATCGACGGCCCGATTCTGCCGACCCCGTCGTGGAAGATCGCGATCGGCGTGTCGGACCCGGCCCGGGCCCAGGCCGCGGTGGAGCGGCTCGTCGGATTGATCAACGACGGGACCGCTCGGGCAGGAACGGCCGCCCGCATCGTGCTCGCTACGGAAGACGCCGGGAACCGGATCGACCGTGTCCTGCGTTTCACCGGCGGAACCACCGGAGAATCGTACGAGGTGCACTACACGTTCGGCGACGGGTACCTGGTCGCGGCCCCGACGCGGGCGCTGCTCGACCTGACCCTCGAACAGCACGCGAACGGCTACCGCCTCTCCGGATCCCCGGCGTTCACCGAGATCCTCCCGAAGGACGGCCACGTCGACGTCTCGGCGCTGTTCTGGCGCCACACCGGGCCGGCGCTCGACCCGATCCTCTCGAAGGTGTCGGCGGCCGTCGCACCGAGCGCGCGATCGCAGATCGCGCAGCTTCTCGGCGGCGACCGGCCATCGGTGATGACCGCGTACGCCGACGGCGACCGGATCCTGATCGCCTCGCACGACGAGGCGGGGCTGGGCGCGATGATCGGCACGATCGTCTCGCTCAACACCTTGAGCCGGCTCGAGGGCGCGTTGACCGACGCCCGGCAGCCGCACCACGAGGAGACCCCGACGGCGAAATGAGCGAGACCTCCGCGATCGTGCTCGAAGGGTTGGGCGTGCGCTTCGGCGCGCGCTCGATCCTGTCCGACCTGACGGCCCGCCTCACGGGGCGGGCCATCGGCCTTCTCGGGCCCAACGGCGCGGGGAAGACGACGCTCATCCACACCTTGCTCGGCTTCCACCGCCCCTGTGCGGGAGCCGCCACCCTGAGCGGGGACGACGTCGTGTCGGGCGCCGCCCGGCTGCGCGGGAAGGTCGGGTACATGCCGGAGAACGACGCGTTCATCGCGGGGATCAGCGCGGTGCGATTCGTCCGGTTGATGGGAGAGCTCTCGGGTCTCCCGCCCGAGGCGGCGCTCGAGCGGGCGCACGAGGCGCTCCAGTACGTCGGCCTCGGCGAGGCACGCTACCGGAAGCTCGAGGGGTTCTCGCTCGGCATGAAGCAGATGGCGAAGCTCGCCCAGGCGATCGTCCACGCGCCGAAGATCCTGTTCCTCGACGAGCCCACCAACGGCCTCGATCCGCCGGCGCGCGCCCGGATGCTCCGCCTCATCAAGGACATCCGCGACTCGGGCGTCGTGCAGATCGTCCTCTCGTCGCACCTGCTGCGCGACGTCGAGGATTGCTGCGACGAGGTGCTGGTCCTGAAGGACGGCCGCATCGCCTTCCACGGCAACCTCGAGGAGGAGCGCCGGGCGAACCGGAAGTTCCTCCAGCTCGAAACGCGCGGCGACGAGCGGGCCTTCGCCGCGGCGATGGAAGCGCTCGGGTGCACGTGCGCGCTGCTCGGGAGCGGGCGGATGAAGATGGTCCTCCCGGAGAGCGTCGCGGTGCGCGACCTCTTCCGCGTGGCGGCCGACCGCAGCGTCCAGATCCGGCGGCTCGACTACAAGCGCGATTCGCTCCAGGACATCTTCCTGAAGGCGATGGAGAGCCCCCATGGCCGTCTATGACCGGCGCTACCGCGGGTACGACGGACCGCTGACGCCTGCGGCCACGCGCTGGCGCGTGCTCCCCCGCTACGCCTGGGGAAACGTGTTCCGCTCGCGGCTGTTCGTCGGCTTCTACGCGCTCTGCTTCGTCTGGCCGATCATCGGGCTGTTCTGGATCTACCTCCACCACAATCTCGGCGTGCTCGCGCAGCTCGGCGTCGACGCGGGCGATCTCGCCCCGCCGGTGGACGGCTTGACCGCCGCCGGGTTCCTGGGAGTCCAGTGCTTCGCGTTCGGGTCCCTCGTCGCGCTTCTCATCGGGCCGGGCCTCGTCGCTCCCGACCTCGCGAACGGCGGCTTGCCGCTGTTCCTCTCGCGCCCGCTGACCCGCACCGGGTACGTGCTCGGGAAGCTCGCGACGCTCGCGATGCTTCTCTCGCTGATCACCTGGATCCCGGGCGTCGTCCTGTTCCTGCTCGAAGCCTGGCTCTCGGGGTTCGCGTGGCTCTTCGCGAACCTCTGGCTGCTGGCCGCGATCGTCGTCGGACCGATGATCTGGATCGTGACGATCTCCCTTCTGACGCTCGCGATGTCGGCGCTCGCCCGGCGGAAGATCATCGCGCAGACGTTCCTCCTGGGCCTCGTGATCTTCGGGGGAGTCGCGGGGCAGACGATCAACGTGCTCTTCGGCACCCGTCTCGGGTTCCTGTTCAACATTCCGGAGCTGATGCACTCCGTCTGGGCGGGATTGTTCCGCGTCGATCTGAACGCGCTGCTCCCGTCCCCGGTGGCGTGGCTCGGGGTCGCGGGGCTGATCACGCTGTCGGTCGCGATCCTGGCGCGAAAGCTTCGCGCGTACGAGGTCGTGACGTGATCTCGTTCGAGAACGTCTCGAAGTTCTACGGCGAGATCCTCGGGGTCAACCGGGTCACCCTCACGATCACGCCGGGGATCACGAGCCTCGTCGGCCCGAACGGCTCCGGCAAGACGACGCTGATGAACCTCATGACGGGCCTCCTGCGGCCGACCCGGGGCCGCGTCACCGTCGACGGGGTCCCCTCCGACCGCCCCGAGGCGCTGATGCGGCGGGTGGGGTACTGCACGCAGTACGACGCCTTCCCGCCGGGACTTTCCGGGTTCGAGTTCGTCCGCTCTCTGCTCCGCCTGCACGGCGACGCCGACGCCGAGTGCCGGAGGAAGGCGGCGAAGGCGATCGAGCGCGTCGGCCTCTCCGAGGCGGCGTTCCGCCCGGTCGCCGGGTACAGCAAGGGGATGCGGCAGAGGATCCGCCTGGCGCAGGCGATCGCGCACGATCCCGACGTCGTCGTCCTCGACGAGCCGCTCAACGGCCTCGACCCGATGGCGCGCGCGGAGGCGATCGACCTCTTCCGCTCCCTCGCGCGCGAGGGGCGGACCGTGGTCCTCTCGAGCCACATCCTCCACGAGGTCGACCTCCTCTCCGACCGCGTGGTCCTCGTCCACCACGGGTACGTCGTGGCGGACGGAGACATTCCCGGCGTGCGCGACGAGATCCAGGAGCGCCCGATGCAGATCCTGCTCCGCTGCGACCGGCCGTCGCTGGTGGCGTCTCGGATCTTCGAGCTCGACAGCGCGGTCGAGATCAAGCTCCACGACGACGACCGCGGCCTGCTCGTGCACACGCGCGACGCCGAGAAGTTCTACCGCCTCCTGAACGGGCTCGTCCTCGAGCACGGCGTCGACCTCGAGACGATCCTCCCGGCCGACGAGGACGTCGAGGCGGTCTACCGGTACCTGATCGAGGGGGAGGGATCGACCTCATGAGCGTGCGGCGGCAGGTTCTCGCGGTCCAGCTCCTCGAGATCCGCAAGCGCTTCCTCGGCAAGCGCGCGATCCCGGTCTACCTGCTGGTGATCTTCCCGTTGATGATCTTCGGCGCGCGCGCCTTCGCCCTGCTCCTGTTCGGCGTGACGCAGAGCGGCGGGCTCGGCCATGACCGGGTGATGTACGCCGCACTCTACCGGACGCTGATCCTGAGGTTCGTCGTCTACTTCGGCTGCGTCGCGGTCTTCGTCCCGCTCTTCCGCGGCGACGTGCTCGACAAGTCGCTCCACTATTACTTCTTGGCACCGATCAGCCGGAAGACCCTGGCGGTGGCGAAGTACCTCTCGGGGCTGACCGCGGCGGTGGTGCTCTGGAACGGCGTGACGCTCGCGACCTGGCTCCTTCTCTACCTCGCTCGCGGTCCGGGGGCACTGATCGAGATGCTCTCGACTGCGGGCGGCTGGTTCGAGCTGGGGAGCTATCTCGCCGTCACCACGCTCGCCTGCATCGGGTACGGGGCCGTGTTCCTCCTCGCCGGGGTCGCGTACAAGAGCCCGATCGTCCCGGCGCTCGCCATCCTCGGGTGGGAGTCCATCAACGCGCTCCTCCCGCCGATCCTCAAGGCGGTCAGCGTTATCCATTACCTGGAGTCGCTCTGCCCGGTGTCGATCCCGCCCGACTCGGGGATCGCGATCCTGGCCGATCCCGCTTCGCCATGGGTTGCGGTTCCGGGGATCCTCGCGCTCGCGGCGATCCTGGTGACGCTCGCGGCGCGGAAAGCCGAGCGGTTGGAGATCCTGTCCGGGACGGAGTAGCGGACCGGGGGTTCCTCCGCTGCTACGATTCTCCGGATGGCGCCCGACGACGGCATCGCTCGCAAGACTCCTCCGCTCACCATCCGCGAGCAGGCGGAGCACGTGCTGCGCCTCGCCCCGGCCGAGCGCCTGAAATTCCTCATCGAGGCGCCGAAGCCGCTCCCGCTCGTCCGCGCCCTTCCCGACGGCGATTTCTATCTCACGGTCCGCGAGGTCGGGCCCGACGACGCGGGGCCGCTCCTCCAGCTCGCCTCGGCGCCGCAGCTCACACACCTCCTCGACCTCGAGGGCTGGCGCGGCGACCGGTTCGATCCGCTGCGCTGCGGGGCCTGGGTGGCGCTCCTGGCGGAGACCGGCGAGCCTACGCTCAAGCGCTTCGTCCGGAACGCCGACGACGAGACGCTCGTGCTGCTCTTCCGCGACTGGGCGCACGTGCGCCCTCTCGAGATCGACCACGAGGAGCCGACGCGCGGCCACGGCGTCTCGGATGCCGGCGACGAGCGCGGCTTCATCTCCCCCGACGGCGGGCACCTGTTCGCCCCGGAGCGCCCAGAGCACGTCCTCGCGGTGCGCCGCCTCGCCGAGACGCTCTACCTCGACGACCAGCCGCGTTACGCGGGGCTGATCCGCACCGCGCTGTTCGACCTTCCGTCCGAGGTCGAGGAGAGCGCGCTGCGCTGGCGCCTCTCGCGCCTCGAGGAGCACGGCTACCCGCCGCTCGAGGAGGCGACGCAGATCTACGAGCCGCCGGCGGGCGCACATACCCCGCCGCCGGCGCCCGCGCCGCCCTCCGACGACGGCCTCGCCGCGTCCCACGCGGCGCTCCGGGTCCTCGGACCGCGCGGCCTGATCGCGACGGGAGTCGACGCGCTTCCGCCGGAGGCGCGGGAGCGCGTGCTGTTCGGGCTGTCGTCGCTCGCGAACCGCGTGCTCGTCGCGGACGCGGCCGATGCCGGGTCGATCGACGCGCATCGTCGCGTGCTCGAGCGCGCGGCCTCGTACGTCTCGCTCGCCCTGGAGGCGCGAGGGGCTCACGACGGCGCGCACGCGGCGCCGATCCTCGCGGAGGTGTTCGCGGTCGACCTCTTCCGCGAGGGGTACCAGCAGGCGGCGGCGCTGCGCCTGCGCGCGCGGCAGGTGCTCGCCACGGGATGGGGCGGCGGCCACGCGCACGCGCTCGACCTGCTCGATGGCCCGCTGCGGGCGCGCGTGTCGGCGCTGCTGCAGCCGCGCCCTCTCTACGTCGAGACCGCCGAGGACGGTGCGTCGCATCCGAGGGATTTCCGGCGCGTCGCGGAGATCGAGGAGACGCGCTTGACACTCGACCTCGCCGATTCGCTCGCGAAGATCCTGCTCGCCGGGACCGGCACCTCGGCCGCATCGATCCTCGACGAGGAGCGGCACCCGTTCGAGGAGCGGGCGCGGTTCTCGACGCTGCTGCTGACGATGCTCGCCTGGCACGCGGCGCGCGGCGCGCTGCGCATCGAGCGTCTGCCGCAGGACGTCATCGCCGACTTCCTGCGCACGACCGCCTCGCGCCGCACGGCCTCGCCCGAGGCGGCGACGCGCGCCATGGAGAAGCTGCTGGACGCCGTCGCCCCGCAGGCGGCGCCCGACCGTCGCGTCGCGGCCTCGCTGCGCCTGTTCGCCGCGACCTGCCTCGACCGGCTCGCGGCCGATTGCGGCGGCCTGGTCCCCGGGACGCCGGTCACGCCGCGCGTGGTGGGTTGCCTGAGGATCGCCTAGGGCGATCGCCCCTCAATCCCCCAGCGCCGTCCGGATCGCCGCGCACGCCTCGCGCGCGTTGTCGAGCGGCGCCGCGTCGACGAACGGCGCGATCCCGTATCGCGCCTTCCCGTCGTCCGTGCAGGTCACGACGATCCAGTCGCCGCGTGCGGGCCACATCCTCGGGTCACCGTAGACGAGCTGCTCCGAATCGGCGACCGCCAATTGGGATACGAGAACGGCCCCCAGCAGGACTCCCGCGCGCATGATCGCCCCGAGATTATCCGGGTTCCTTCGGGGGCTACAATGGCCCGTCTTGGAGGCCGCCATGACCGACGACAAGCCGCTGAAGTCCGCGTACGAGCTCGCGATGGAGCGGTTGAAGGCGAAAGACCGGGAGGAAGGCATCGAGGACCGCCCGCTCACGCCGGCACAGAAGGCGAAGATCGCCGAGCTACGTCGCGACGCGCAGGCGAAGCTCGCGGAGATCGAGATCCTCCACAAGAAGGCGCTCGCCGAGGCGGGCGGCGATCCCGAGGCGCTCAAGAAGCTCGAGGAGCACTATCAGACCGACCGCGCGCGGGCGGAGTCGCGCCTCGAGGCGGCGATCGCGAAGGTCAAGGGATAACGGGGCATTCAGCTCCGCTCCTCCCAGACCTTCGCCAGCTCGACGATCACCTTCGCCGCGAGCTCCATGTCCTGCACCGACACCCACTCGAGCCGCGAGTGGTAGTTGTGCTCGCCGGCGAAGATGTTCGGCGTGGGCAGCCCCATGAAGCACAGGCGTGAGCCGTCGGTCCCGCCGCGGATCGGATGCTCGCGCAGGGTCAGGCCGCAGCGGCGGATCGCCTCGCGCGCGTTCTCGATGATCTGCGGGTGCTTCTCGAGGACCTCCCGCATGTTCCGGTACGACTCCTCGACCTTGCACTCGACGGTCGCGCCCGGCCACGCGGAGGCGACCTCCTTCGCGAGCTTCTCGATCCAGGCTTCCTTGTCCTCGAGCCCGGGGGTCTTGAAATCGCGGATCAGGAGCTTCACGGTCGTCTTGTCGACGGCGGCGTTGACGACGTACGGGTGCACGTACCCCTCGTACCCCTCGGTCGTCTCCGGGGAGAGCTTGTCCTTGGGGAGGCGGCCGATGAAGTCGGCGGCGACCTTGATGGCGTTGACCATCTTCCCCTTGGCATACCCGGGGTGCGTGTTGAACCCCTGGAACGAGACGGTCATCGCGTCGGCGGCGAAGGTCTCCATCTCGATCTCGCCGCGCGTCTCGCCGTCCATCGTGTAGGCGCACGAGGCGCCGAACTTCGCGACGTCGAAGTACTTCGTGCCGTTTCCGACCTCCTCGTCGGGGGTGAACCCGATCCGGATCGGGCCGTGCGGGATCTCGGGGTGTTTCACGAGATACTCGGCCGCCGCCACGATCTCGGCCACCCCGGACTTGTTGTCCGCGCCGAGCAGCGTCGTCCCCGACGCGGTCACGATGTCGCACCCGCTTTGCTCCTTCAGATGGGGATTGTCCTTGAAGCGGATGACGGCGCTGGGATCGTCCGGAAGGACGAGGTCCTGCCCCTGGTAGTTCTTGTGGACGATCGGCTTGACGTTCGCTCCCGGCATCTCGGGAGAGGTGTCGACGTGCGCGATGAACCCGATCACCGGCACCTTCGCCTTCTTCGTCGTCGCCGGAATCGTGGCGAAGACGTACCCGTGCTGATCCATCGTCGCGTCGGAGAGGCCGATCTCCTTCAGCTCGTGCGCGAGATGGCGCAGCAGGTCGAGCTGCTTGGCCGTCGACGGATACGTCTCCGAGTTCTCGTCGGATTGCGTGTCGAACGTCACGTAGTGGAGGAAGCGGCGAAGCACCGCGTCACGGAGCGTGGAGTCGGCCATGGTCACCTCGAGCGCGCGTGTGGGTTCACCGTGTCACGCTATCCCGAGTGCACTCCACTGTCCAGATCCCTTGTATGTCGTCGGGCGCTGCGCTAGGATGCGTCGTCGCCACGGTACCCACACGCGAGGCGACACGCGGAGTCCCGATGCTGCGTGCCCTGGGCGTGATTCCAGCCCGCTACGCGTCGACCCGGTTTCCCGGTAAGCCCCTCGCACCCCTCGGCAACGGAACCCTCCTCTCCGCCGTGTGGCACGCCGCGATGCGGGCCCGGAGCCTGGCGCGCGTGATCGTCGCCACCGAGGATCGCCGGATCACCGAGGCGTGCGCGGCCCTCGGGGCCGAGGCGATGCTCACCTCTCCGGATCACCCCTCGGGCACCGACCGCGCGGCCGAGGTCGCCCGCCGCGCGGGAGACGCGTTCGAGGTGGTCCTCAACATCCAGGGGGACGAGCCGCTCGTGACGGGCGAGACGCTCGATCGCCTGGTCCGGGCGCTCGACGCGGATCCGGCCCTCGAGATGGCGACCACCGCCGAGCCGGTGACGGAGGCGGCCGATCTCTTCGACCCCGGTGCCGTCAAGGTGGTCCGGGCGGCGGACGGCCGCGCGCTCTACTTCTCGCGCTCGCCGATCCCGTTCCACCGCGGGGAGGCGACCGCTCTCGCCGCCGACTTTTCTCCGGCGCTTTCGCACCGTCCCGGCGGCCTGTCCGGCTACCTCAAGCACCAGGGGCTTTACGCCTACCGCCGCGCCACGCTGTTCCGGCTGACGCAGATGCCCCCGTCCCCGCTCGAGATCGACGAGGGGCTCGAGCAGCTCCGCGCGCTCCAGGCGGGGATCGCGATCCGCGTGCTCGACTCCGATTTCCGGTCGATCGCCGTCGACACCCCCGCCGACCTCGCGCGCGCCGCGCGCCACCTCGCGAGCCAGGAGATCTCCCGATGATCAAGCCGAAGCGGACCGCCAAGTACATCTTCGTGACCGGCGGCGTGGTCTCCTCGCTCGGGAAGGGGCTCGCGTCCGCCTCGATCGGGCGGATCCTCGAGGGACGCGGGTTCAAGGTCGCGCTCCAGAAGCTCGACCCGTACATCAACGTCGATCCCGGCACGATGAGCCCGTTCCAGCACGGCGAGGTGTTCGTCACCGAGGACGGGACCGAGACCGACCTCGACCTCGGCCACTACGAGCGCTTCACCTCGATGACGGCCGACAAGAACACGAACTTCACGACCGGGAAGATCTACAAGAGCGTCATCGAGAAGGAACGCCGCGGCGACTACCTCGGCGCGACCGTGCAGGTGATCCCGCACATCACCGACGAGATCAAGGAGTCGATCCTCAAGGTCTCGGGGGACGTGGACATCCAGATCGTCGAGATCGGCGGGACCGTCGGCGACATCGAGTCGCTCCCCTTCCTCGAGGCGATCCGGCAATTGAGGCTCGACGTCGGCCGTAACAACGCCGCGTTCGTCCACCTCACGCTGGTCCCGTGGATCGGCGCCTCGGGGGAGCTGAAGACCAAGCCCACGCAGCACTCGGTCCGCGAGCTCAGAGCGATCGGCATCCAGCCGGACATCCTGCTCTGCCGGTGCGACCGGCCGATCCCGCAGGACGTCAAGCGCAAGATCGCCCTGTTCTGCAACATCGCCGAGGACGCCGTGATCACGGCGCGCGACGTGGACACGATCTACGAGGTCCCGCTCGCGCTGTCGGCCGAGGGGATCGACGAGATCATCATGAAGCTGCTCGACCTTCCCTACCGCCGCAAGTCGCTCAAGGACTGGGAGGACCTCGTCCACAAGATCCAACATCCCGCCGACGAGGTGACGATCGGCATCGTCGGGAAGTACGTCAGCTACGAGGACTCGTACAAGTCGCTCAACGAGGCGCTCCTCCACGGCGGCGTCGCCTCGAACCTCAAAGTGCGCCTCAAGTGGACCGAGGCCGAGGAGATGGCCAACGGCAAGCTCGAGCAGGAGCTCTCCCGGGTGGACGGCATCCTCGTGCCGGGGGGGTTCGGGATCCGCGGGGTCGCCGGGATGATCGAGGCGATCCGCTTCGCTCGCGAGCGGAAGATCCCCTTCTTCGGGATCTGCCTCGGCCTCCAGTGCGCGATCATCGAGTGCGCCCGGAATCTCGCGCACCTCGAGGGAGCCGACTCGACCGAGTTCAACGAGAATCCGCCGTACAAGGTCATCTACAAGCTGCGCGACCTCGTCGGGGTCGACGACCTCGGCGGAAACATGCGCCTGGGCGCCTACCCGGCGGAGCTGAGCCCCGGGTCGAACGCGCGCAAGGCCTACGGCGAGGACGTCGCGATCGACCGCCACCGGCACCGGTACGAGGTCAACCGCGAGTTCCAGCCGCAGCTCGAGGCCACGGGTCTCAAGGTGACCGGGATCTCCCCCGACCGGCGGTTCGTCGAGATCATCGAGTACGCCGACCACCCGTGGTTCCTCGCCTGCCAGTTCCACCCCGAATACAAGTCGCGCCCGCTGGCGCCGCACCCGCTCTTCCGCGAGTTCATCGCCGCCGCGTACCGTCACAAGCAGGCCCGGCGCGGCTCGTCCGCCTTCCAGGACCAGGATGCGGTCACCGCGAATCCGCATCGCTGACGGCGTCTTCGCCGGCGGGGGCGCTCCGCTCCTCCTGATCGCCGGACCGGACTCGATCGAGAGCGAGGCGCATGCGCTGAAGATGGCCGCGGCCCTGCGCGATCTCGCGGCCGAGCGCGGGATGCCCCTCGTCTACAAGTCGTCGTTCGACAAGGCGAACCGCACCTCGGCGGCGTCGTTTCGCGGCGTCGGCCTCGAGGAAGGCCTGCGCATCCTCGCGCGCGTCAAGAAGGAAACCGGCCTGCCCGTGACGACCGACTTCCACACGCCCGAGCAGGCCGCCCGCCTCGCCCCCGTCGTCGATCTCCTCCAGGTTCCCGCGATGCTCTCGCGCCAGACCGACATGCTCCAGGCCGCGGCGCGCACCGGGCGTGCGGTCAACGTGAAGAAGGGACAGTTCCTCGCCCCGTGGGACGCGGAGCACGTCGTCCTGAAGGTGCGCGGCGCCGGGTGCGAGAACATCCTGCTCACCGAGCGCGGCGTGACCTTCGGGTACAACGCTCTCGTCGTCGACTTCCGGTCGCTCCCCCGCCTGCGGGCGCTCGGCGTGCCGGTCTGCTTCGACGCGACGCACTCGGTCCAGCTTCCCGGGGGCCAGGGACACGCCTCGGGCGGCGAACGGCAGTTCATCGCCCCGCTCGCGCGCGCCGCGGTCGCCGTCGGCGTCGACGCGCTGTTCTTCGAGGTTCACGACGACCCGGACCGCGCGCTGTGCGACGGTCCGAGCCAGATGCCGCTGGCGGCGTTCCCCGCGATCCTCGACGGCCTCCTGGCCCTCGACCGCGCGGCGCGGGAGCATCCCCTCCCGCCGGTCTGATTCCGCCTCGCTGTTATCATGCGCCGAGGAGGAATCGCGTGTCCCTCGACACCGCGCGTCGCGTCCTGACCATCGAATCGGAGGCCGTCGCGGCGCTCGCCGCGCGGATCGGGGACGAGCTCGACCGCGCGGTCGACGTGCTGCTGGCCTGCCGGGGACGCGTGGTCGTCACCGGCATGGGAAAGTCCGGGATCGTCTGCCAGAAGATCGCGGGGACGCTCTCGTCGACCGGCACGCCTGCCTACTTCCTCCATCCCGCGGAGGCGCTCCACGGCGACATCGGCCTCCTCGTCGCCGGTGACGTCGTGCTCGCGGTCTCGCACTCGGGCGAGACCGAGGAGGTCGTCCGCTGCCTGGAGCTGATCCGGCGCCTGGGCATCCCCATCGTGGCGATGACGGGACGGGCGGATTCCACGCTCGCCCGGCACGCGACGGTCCACCTCGACGTCTCGGTGGAGCGCGAGGCGTGCCCGCTCGACCTCGCCCCGACCGCGTCGACCACCGCGGCCCTGGCGATGGGAGACGCGCTCGCGGTTGCCTGCTACGAGAGGCGCGGGTTCACGGCGAAGGACTTCGCCCGCGTGCACCCGGCCGGGCGCCTGGGCCGCCGCGTGCTCGAGGTGCGCGAGCTGATGCGTCAGGGAGACGCCGTGCCGCGCGTGAGCGTGTCCGCGACGATGGCCGAGGCGGTGGCGGAGATGTCGGCGAAGACGCTCGGGATGACCTGCGTCGTCGACGCGAAGGGACGGCTCGCGGGAATCCTGACCGACGGCGACCTGCGGCGCCTCATGCTCAAGAGCCCCCGGCCGATGGACGGCGGCGTCGCCGACGCGATGAGCGCGACGCCGGTGACGATCGGGCCCTCGGACCTCGCGGGCGAGGCGCTGCGCCTGCTCGAGAGCCGCAAGATCACCTCGCTCGCGGTCGTCGACGGCGATCGGAGGCTCCTGGGCGTCCTCCAGATCCACGACCTCTGGCGCACCCAGCTCTTCTAGGAGACACCCCCGTGTCGAGCGAGATCTCCTCCGACGTCGTGGCCCGCGCGGCGAAGGTGCGCCTCGTCCTGATGGACGCCGACGGCGTCCTCACGGACGGGCGGATCATCGTGCTCGCCGACGGGAACGAGGCCCGCGCGTACCACGCGCGCGACGGGCTCGCCGTGCGGATCGGTCAGGCCGGGGGGCTCGACTTCGGCGTGATCTCGGGGCGCCGCTCGACGACCGTGGCGCTCCGCGCGAAGGAGCTCGACTTCGTCGAGATCCACCAGGGCGTGGCGGAGAAGGGCACCTGCGTCCGCGAGATCGCGGCGCGGCGCGGCCTGGCCCTGAGCGAGATCGCGTTCATCGGAGACGACATCGTCGACGTCCCGGCGTTCCGGATCTGCGGCCTCGCCATCGCCCCCGCCGACGCCGACCCCGAGGTGATGCCCCGCGTGCACTGGGTCGGGGCGTCGGCGGGAGGGCGCGGGATCGTCCGCGAGACGGTGGACGTGCTGCTTCATGCGCGGGGGACGTGGTCCGCCGCGACCGCGCGCTACCTGGGACCGGAGGAGTAGGCCATGCGACTCATCCTCATCATCGTCATCCTCGCGCTGCTGTTCGGCATCCTCGGGTTCGCGATGACGAACCTCGAGACGCGCGTGGCGATCACGTTCTGGCAGACGACCTACCAGGACGTGCCGCTGTGGTCGGTGGCCTTCCTGTCCGTCGTGATCGGGATCGTCTCCGTGGGGATCATCGCGGTGGTCGACGGCGCGTTCATCCGCGTCCGGCTGCAGCAGCTCGTCCGCGAGAACCGCCGGCTCGAGACCGAGCTGAACTGGCTCCGCACGCAGCCGGCGGCGATCCGGCACGAGCCGGACGCCCTGACCGCGCCGCATCCGGGCGCCGAGGACGAGCCGATGGAGCGCGGCCTCGAGCGAGCGGCCGCGGCACCGGCGAGCGCCCCGGTCTACCAGCCGGACGACAACGGCGAGGACGAGTCCGACGACCCGTACACGGGCGGCCGGGCGGTCTAGAGCGGCCTCAGGCGATCGAGGCGAGCTGGGCCATCAGCTTGCCGACGCGCGAGGCGCCGAGGTGGAGGCGCAGCATCTCCACCTCCTGCGAGAGCAGCTTCTGGAACCCCATCTCCGCGTCCGAGATCCGGTGCTCGATCACCGAGCGGCGGATCTCGATCGGATCCCAGGAGCCGTCGGGGTTGAGCTCGGCGGTGGCGAGGATGGCGCCGTCGTGGCCGAGGCTCGACCGGCAGGAGCGTACGAAGTTGGCGGCGCCGGCGCCGACCTCGGTGCGGAGCGCCTTGTAGAGGATCACGTGGCGCGCGTTGAAGCGCGCGATCGCGCCCTCGAGCCCGGCGGGCGGATCGAAGGGGGGCTCGGGCGGCATCGCGGGGAGAGCTTCCGCGTGCTCCTCGACCCTCGGCAGCGGGGGTCGGTCGGGGATGATCTCGTGCTCCGAGGCCCGCAGCGCGGCCTCGATCTCCTCCCGAGGGATCCGCATCGTGCGGCCGGCATCCTCGCGGGCGCCCACGGCGGCTCCGGCGGCCGCGCCGGCGGGCTCCTCGTCGCGGGCGCCAGGGTGAGTCTCGCCGTGGTCCACGATCTCGATCGCGTCGTCGTCGGCCGAGGCGCTTCCCACCGTCTCGGAGGCGGGGAGCGTGGGGCGGCCGTCGGGCTCGAGGGTCCCAACGATCTCCCAGGTCCGGGCGATCGTCGTCTCCTCCTCGACCGTGGCGAGCGGAACCGGCATGGGATCGGCCTCGGGCTCGCGACGCTCTTCGGGCTCCGGCTCCGGCTCCGGCTCCGGCGCGGACTCGGACACGGGCAGCGCCTCGATCTCGGTCGCGAACACCGGCTCCGGCTCGGGTGCAGGCTCGGGTCCGGGCTCGGACACGGGCAGCGCCTCGAGCTCGGTCGCGAACACCGGCTCCGGGTCGGGCGCAGGCTCGGGCGCCGGTCCCGCCACCCCGCGCGGCGCCGTCTCTGAGTTCGGCGTATCGCCCGCCTCGCCGCCGGTCGTGCGGCTCTCGCTCGCATCGGGTTTCGTGCCGCTCTCGGCGGGGGCGGGACCGATCGCGCCGAGCAGGCGCAGCGCCCACAGGATCTGGCACGACCGGAAGCTCCCGAGCAGGCTCTCGCGGCAGATCTCCTCGAGCGTCTTCGGGGTCCTCAGGATCGACACGAGCTCCCACTCGTCCGAGCCGACGCTCATCCGGTCGAGCACCGAGAGATACTCGGGACGGAGCGACATGCGCGCGCCGGCGCCGCCGCACCCGCCGCAGACGCGCGACCACGAGGTCACGCGCCGCACGCCGTCGAAGACGAGGCTCTCGACGGTGCGATCCAGCGTGATCTGCTCGATCGTCGGCAGCTCGCCGGAGGCGAACTGGTAGTCCCCCGTTTCCCAGCAGAAGGTGTCGAAGATGATCTCGAGGAGCTGCTCGCGCATGGTCGCGCGCAGGTCGGACTCGTCGATGACCCCCATCTCGAGCAGGATCGTCCCGACCCGCTTGTTCGACAGGAGCTTCCGGGCGGTCTCCTCGCAGTTCTTGAGCGAGATCACGCCGCGGCGGAGCAGGTGGGCGACCAGGCCGTCGTCGATCGAGCTGGACGTGGCGAAGACGCAGCTGCCTTCCTTGATGTGGAACGTCCGCTCGATCGCTCCGCGGCTGACGTTGAGGACGCCGGTCTCGCCGTCGCGGCAGAGCCGGACGAGCAGCTCGGGCAGGCCGCCGGCACGCTCGAGGCTCCCCTCCATCGCGCTCGCGGAAGACGTCTCGACCTCCCGCCCGACGGGGTGGATCACGCCGAGGACCGCGTACGCCCAGAGTGCGCGGTAGATCTCGAAGTTCGAGAGGAACACCTCGCGGCACAGGGCGTCCACCGAGACTCCTCGCGCTCCGGCGTCGCCGATCCGCTGGACGAGCAGCCGCTCGCCGTCGCGGACGTCGAGCCCGCGCAGCGCCGTGAGGCCGTCGTCGTCGAGGCGGTAGCGCGTGTGGGTCGACCCGACGCTGCGCCTGATGCGCGAGAACGATCGGATCTGGCGGACCCCCTCCAGCAGGATCTCGGCCGTCTTCATGCCGAGCTTGATGAGCTCGTCGCTCTCGAGCGGGCCGTCGACGAAGCGGTAGTCTCCCTCCTCGAGCGGAAACAGCCCGAGGACGATCCGCCGCACCTGGCCGAGCACGCCCTTGACGAGCCCGTCCGGGCTCAGGTGCCCGGCCTCGACGAGGATCGTGCCGAGTCGCTTGCGCCCGTCGAGGCGCGCGACCGCGGACTCCAGCTGATCGAGGTTGATCGCGCCCTCGCGCAGGAGCATCTCTCCCAGGCGGTCGTTCGGATCCTCGGAAGCGGCGAAGACGATCCGCCCGCCCTCGACGAAGACCCTCTTCGTGCATCCGCCGGCGGTGATCGACAGGACGCCGGTGTTCCGTCCGCGCCAGATCGTCCAGAGAAGATCGGGGACACCGATCCCTTCGAGCCGTCCCCCGTGGAGGCCTGCCTGAGGACGCGGATTCCTCGTCGTGTCGTTCATGTGCTCCTGCCCCCGGCTCCCGACCCGTGCCTGGGACTCCGAGACCCCGGACCGGCCCCGAACTCGATTTCAAAGTTAGGCGTCTGGCGCCCGGGGTCAAGCCAACCCGGAAAATCCCGCTAAGCGGTATCGCTCGTTTTGCCGGCCCGGTCGACCATGACGACCGGAATTCCGTCGACGATCGGATAGGTCCGGGGACACCCGGTGCAGGCCAGGGACTTCTCCGGCTCGGCGACCCTCAGGGGGGACCGGCAGGCCGGGCAGCGCAGGATTTCGAGCAATTTGGGATGGAGTGGCATGCCGGGCGTTGTATCTCCCTCCGGGCCGGCCGCGCAAGGGCGGGCCCGTATACTCGCGCCGTGCTCGACCTCCCGGCGCCGATCCGACGAGCCCTGGAGGGCGGCGGCAAGGACCTGACGATCTTGGTCCTCCGGCTCGGCGCGATGGGCGACATCGCCCGGACGCTTCCTCCCGTCCGCCTCATACGCGCAGCCCTACCCGAGGCCCGCATTCACTGGGTGGCCTGGAAACCATGGACGGCTCTTCTCGAGAACCACCCCGACCTGAACGGGGTGATCGGGCTTCCTCGCGCGATGTTCCGCGCGGGATTCAAGAAACCAGGGGACTGGCCGAGCCTCGCGCGAACGACGCGGGCGTTGATCCGCGAGATCCGCGCGCTTGACGCCGGGCTCGCCCTCGACTTCCACGGCGACCTCCGCAGCGGAACGCTGGGGCTCCTCTCGAAGGCGCCGGTGCGCATCGGTTACGAAGGGCATCAAGCGAAGGAGGGGAACAGGCTCTTCTCGACGCACCGCGTTCCATCCGGCGGCCGGCGCACTCCTCGCCTCGAGCGCAATCTCGACATCGTCCGCGGGCTCGGCCTTCCCGATCGTCCGCTCCCGGACGCCGGCATGAAGATCCCGGAGGCGGATGCCGAGCGCGCCGCGGAGCTCGCCCGCGCGTTCGGCACGTTCGCCATCCTCAATCCCGGCGCCAGCCAACGGCAGGCGTACAAGAAGCCCCCCACGCCCCTGCTCGCCGCCGCCGCCCGCGCGCTCGCGGTGCACGACATCAAGCCCGTGATCGTCTACGGACCCGGGGAAGAAGGCGATGCGATCGGCCTCGCCGAGGCGTGCGGCCCTCTCGCGATCACCGCCCCGCCGACGCCGTTGATGACCCTCGCCGCGCTGTTCAAGCACGCACGGCTCTTCGTCGGCGGTGACAGCGGCCCGCTTCATCTCGCGTGCGGCGTCGGCTGCCCCGTCGTCGGGATTTACGGTCCGACCGATCCACGAGTGAACACACCGTGGGGGGTCCCATTCGTGATCGTCTCCCCGCCCGGGCGTGACTACACGGGGATCAAGCGGATCGACCGGAATGCGGGAGGGTTCAACGCGATCGATGGGATGAGGGTGGAGAGTGCCGTGCGGTCGCTGGTGGAACGGATCACGGCGGCCTAGCTGTGGTTTCTAGAGACGTTGTTCGCGGGACCGACGGAGTCTGCTGATCGGCGGTAGTCCATCGAGGCTCCCATGTGGACGGCGCTGATTGTAGTGGCGCAGCCACGTTTTGAGGA